>Ga0306925_10006846_pt1 | contig 10639 bp, 7 predicted proteins | sample flu12Cox44000176_FD_203755 | JGI IMG/M metagenome (GOLD analysis project Ga0306925, IMG submission 203755) | Lab enrichment of tropical soil microbial communities from Luquillo Experimental Forest, Puerto Rico - flux8day.12C.oxic.44.000.176 (v2)... | ecosystem: Environmental > Terrestrial > Soil... | reverse complement strand
GGCCAGACCAGATAGGTTATTTTCACTCCCTTATCGACAGCACCGATACGGCACTCCAGCAATCCCGAGCATTGCAGCGCCTAGGACCAGACCTCAATAGCATTCCGACGGTCAATGCCAAGTCGCTGCAGCTCCGAGATGCAATCGACGATGTCGACCATTACAACCAGCGCTTTCTGGTGTCGTTCACCAAGGTGCAAGAGAACGAGCTGAAGCCGCTGACCAAACGTGTGCGGAAATCCTACAAATACGTCGCAAAAGAATGGAAGCGTGTGGGGCAGCTGATGGAGCCGGAGAGCATGGTTCCAGGAAGGCTGATGACTGCAGCTGCCAATCTCGAGAAGGCGCTGTCAGACTTTCGCACTGACCAGATTCGCCTCGGCCGAGAGATGGGTATTCAGTCCAAGTGATATTGTCCTCATGGATGGATGTAATGTAATGATTCGAATTGCACTAACTCTCTCTTTGATGGTTACGTCGCTTGCCAGCGCGGCCGTCGGCCAGAGGTCGACGGGACCAATTATTTTCCAGATTGGTGCGGATGTACAGAACCGATACACGTCGCCCCTACCCGGCCCGGCTGCCACGGGACAAACGAAGACGGCCGTGATCGGGAAGGGCAACACTTCAATCAACACCGGCGATCCCAAAAGTTCGTTCTGGAGGGAGCCTGCAGACCTGGGTGGAGCAGGTGCGGTTTCAAGTGTCGAAATGCTTTGGGATGCGTCGTCGAAGATCTTTTACGCATTCACCCACACAACCTTGCGCTGTACCCATGGCAAGTCGATCGAGGGCAACATACTGGTCGGCATTTATGCAAAGCGCAACATTCTAAGCAAGACCCCGGGTTCGGGGTGGTGGGTCGTCGATCTGGCACAGGGCGAATGTCAGGCGTCTCTGGCAGGTCTCTACGGCTGCAAGTTTGATGCGCAGGGTAACAACCAGGCGTGCGGCCGTGCCGAGTTGGATCCACGCATTAATGACATGGCGATCGTGGAGTCTACCCGGTTCTGAGTCGTTAGCTACTGCTGGGTGTAGACCGGATTGTTGGGCGAGGGCGGCTCATAGTCCTGGCCGTACTTGTTCTTGTGCTGTGCTTTGGCGCTGTCGGTTTCACGCACGCGCAGTGTGCCCACGGAATGCGTTGTTCCGTTAATGTCAATCTCACGGGTCAGTGCCGATAGCGTTTCCGGCAGCGCATTCTCGCTCCAGACGTGCACCGAGTAGCGTCCAGGCGGCACTGCGGAGATAGAGAACTCTCCGTTCTTGCCGGCGACCGCGAAGTACGGGTCCGCCACCACAACGACGACCGCACTCATTTCTGGATGGATATTGCAGAAGATGTAGGACACCCCTTCGCGGTCGAAGTGTACGGTGCGGGTGGTGCCTGCTTCGTAGAGTCCGAGATCGAATTTCTTTCCATTGAAGAGAGAGAACACGTTGTGAAACCACGGATCGAGGTTGGGGAAGTCTACCGTCGAACCCTTGGTGACGACCAGCAGATGAGGTTCGAACGCCTTGTTCCTTTGGCGCAGCACGCTGTGCATGGGAGCTGATTCAGGTGGGTCGCCGGTAGATTGCAAAACAGGTACGAGCCACACAACTGCTGAGGTTGTGCCCGAAGGATTGACGCCGCCGTACACAGATACGCGTCCCGTAACGTTTACGCCTTGCGCCGCCGAGCTCGGGACGAAAGCAAGAACGAGTGCCATCAGCAGCACGAATTTTGTATATCTTTCCAGCATGCCTGTCAGAACAAGATCCCCATACCGAGATTAACCTGCCCAGCATTGGCGTTGGTGTCGTATACGGAAAACGTTTTGAGGTGGCGATATTCGAGCGAGAACAGAATGTCTGAGCGTGGGCGGTAGATCACATTGCCGAATACTCCCTGATTGCGAGTGATTGTGGGATCGCCATAACTCTGCGGGTCGGGGAAAATGCGCAAGTCAGCGGCGAACGGATTGTCCTGTCCAAAGGCTGCATTGAACTCAAGCTTCGACGTCGCCCGGTATTTCAATTGTGCCCAGCCGCCGACGGTGTTTAGCGGAATGACTCTGGTGTTCGGATCGTCGAGCGAGCCGTTATAGAGCACGCTCTGCCCGAACGCAGCTCCTAAACCGCCGATCGCCTGTCCGCGATAGAACAATCCGCTCAAGGAAAGCTTCGCGCTGAGTGGCAGGTTCCAATCCGCGAGTGCGGCATATCCGTTGATGTCACGGCCAAACCCCCAGTTTTCTCGGCTGTAGTACCCTGCCGTACCGATGGTTAACGTGCGGCCAAACACGGGGTGAGAGTAGGCGACTCGTGCAGCGTAGGCCGGCTGACGAGAGCGCTCACCGGCTTGCGGCGCACGATACCAGGTGTATTGAGAAAACGGCGGCTCGCCAGTCAGGTTATCCAGAATTCCGCCCTGAATGCTCAAGGTCGATTTCTCGGTGAGCGCGATACGGTCGCCGACATAGACCTGTGGCGTCCAGGCCCACAAGTTACCCGAGTATGACAAGGCCGGCACGATCAGCGATGCAAACGAAGTTGGCATGTTCGGCTGGAAGAAAAGCTGTTCCTGCCCTACGACTACATCGGTGTTCTTCCAGTCGAGGCGCATGCTGGCGGTACGCAGGCGCACCAGTCCCATACTCACGCCGTTTGAGACGGTAGGGAAACCTCCTCCCGCATCGAAATATATGCTGGCGCTTGTCTTCGCTCCCAGCAACTGAGGTCCGAAGGTTTCGAAACCAAAGATCGACTGCCGCAGGGTGCCACCGAACGATCCTGAAGAGTCAAAACCGCTTTGCCGGTAGGCCAACTCAGGCACATCAATGTTATCTACCGTGCCCTGTGTGCTGAAGAGGTTGAACAGCGCGATGCCTGAGAATCGCACGCGATATTTGGACGCGCTCTCCACTTTGGTTTGGTACTGGGTGTCGATCTTGTCGTTCAGTAATTGTTGCTCTTCCTCAAGGTGCCCGACTCGAACATCCAGTGGTGGTGGCGTCGGCTCGCTGCCGGGCGCCGCATTCGCCGATTGGGCGGCACGCTCCGACTCCAGTTCTTGCCGCAAGCGAGTAATTTCAGCGCGGCTGGTGGTGGTCTCCTGCTTAAGCTGCTGCACCATGTCCTTGAGCTCGCGGACCTCGGACTCTAGCTCGGTCAAAGATGCCGCCACAGTGCCGTCGGGCGGAGGGGTGCTCTTGCTGTCTTGTGCTACGGCACCTGCCATAAGCGATATTGCTAAAGTGCAGACGAGTGTCCCATGCGGAAGTCGCGGTCCTCGAAGCAGTGTCATTTGCCACCTCTGGGCAACGAAGTTAAGGGTCCGGGGCAGTCAGGCGGGCGATCGCGCTAATGGCGACCAAGCTGGGCAAAGTTATGCGCATGACGGTTCGCCCCGGCGCCGATTCTTCCACCTGCAACTGGCCGGAGTGGTCTTGCACGATCTTCTGCGCGATAGTCAGCCCCAGGCCTGTCCCGTTTTCTTTTCCATGACTCACGAAGGGATGGAATATCTTGTCGCGGATCGAGGCATCGAGGCCGGGCCCATCGTCGATAACGCGAATTGCCAACTGGTTGCTTGTGTTTTCCACCGTGACGGAAACATGCCCGCCACTCGCCTGCACGGATTGGCAGGAATTCAACAGCAGGTTGTAGAACACGCGCTCCATCTTCCTGGCATCGCACATCGCAAAATGCACCCCACTGGAGGCGATCCCGACGGAGACCTTCTGGAACTCAGGATGAGCGCGGATCAGTTCGATAGCGCGGCTGGCCGAATGCTCAACCGCCGTTTCGATTAAGCTAAGTGCCTCCGCCGGACGCGAGAGCTCCAACAGCGAGTCGATCAGGTCGGTGAGACGATGGACGGCGACGCGAATCTCGAGATAGAGTTCCTCGCGCTGCTTGGCGGGAAGATCGGGCTCAGCGAGAAATTCCGCGTTGGCCAGCACCGCGGTGAGTGGGTGGCGCAGGTCGTGCGAGATCGAGCTCGCCATAATGCCGATGGTCGCCAAGCGCTCGGAATGCAATAGGCGTTGCTGCGCCTGATGCAGACTCTCTCGCATGCCGACGAATGCCTTGGTTACTTCGCCGACCTCGCCGTCCTTGCGGGTCTCAAGAGGAAATGCATAGTCGCCCTTTTCTAGCGCCCGCACGCCCTGCACCAGCCGTTCCAGCGGACGTGTAAAGGTGCTAGCAAGAAGGTAGACGAGCAAGCTTCCGAGCAAAACAGCACCTAATCCGACTCCCAACAGCAAGCGCCGCAAATGGCTCAGGAATTGCGCGGCTTGGTCGTAGGATTTCATGACGTATATCGTGACCGGCGGCTCGCCACGGTTGAGTGCCAGGGATGCGACCACGAAGCTCTCGTTGCCCAACTTCACGTCGACCGGTTCGTTGGAGCTTGAAGCGGACAAAGCTTGTTGCAGTTTCTCAACCTCGGACGATGCTAGGGTGCTGACGACTTCTTTGCCAGCACACACCACTGCTACGTGGCCGGAGGCAACACGCGCCAATTCATGGGCGACGTTCTGGTTGATCTCGTAACCAATGGCTACGGTTCCCAGCAGCGAGTTGCTGGATTCGGGGCCAAAGTAAATTGGGGCGAGAAAGACCTCATAGAGGTGGCCGCCCACGAACCACCACTGCTGTGCAGAGTCCGTACTGCCTTTTTGGTCGCGCAAGGCCTGCGCCTGCTCGACAGTGATACCGGGGGCGCGAGTATGAAATCCGACAATCCGGTTGCTTTGATCGACAAGCGCAAACAAATCTCCACCAGAAAGGCGAAACATTTCCTGGGAAGCGTCCTGGATCGTCGGTGCATGGCGCGAGGTCATGAGAGCTTTCAGAACAGGAAGGTCGGCCATCAGCTCGGCCGAGCGGGCCAGGGATTCTTCACGCTGCTTCTGGAAGTTGCGAAAGGTTTCAACGGAATTGGCTAGATCCAGGCGGAGATTGCGCCGCACCTGGTATTCGACGCTTCGCTGCACGATGAGCAGCGATACCGCCGTCAGCCCGGCGGAGGTCAGCAACATGGCGATCAGGAATTTGGTCCGTAGCCGGATGGCGGGTCTCCTTGCCGATTTGATTTAGAACTATCGCACGAACTTATATCCGGTACCGTGGACAGTCCGAAAGTGCACGGGTTCGCCGGGATCGGACTCGAGCTTCTGACGCAGGCGCAGGATGTGCGTGTCGACAGTGCGCGTCGTCGGATAGCTGTTGTAACCCCATACCTCATTCAAGAGCTCGGTGCGCGACACCACCCGCTCCTCGTTGTGGAGGAAGAAGCGCAGCATCTTGAACTCCTGCGGCGTTAACGGCACAAGTCTGCCTGCCTTCAACAACTCCATCTTGGTGAAGTTCACCTCAACATCGTCAAAGGAGAAGGTTTCGCGTTTTTCAGGATTCTGGTTCAAGCGCCGAATGGCGGCGCGGACGCGCGCCAAAAGTTCCCGCGGGCTGAAAGGTTTGGTCACGTAATCATCAGCGCCAAGCTCCAGCAGCAGCACTTTGTCGACCACATCGCTAGCCGCGCTCAGCACGAGAATCGGTACGCTGGCGGCTTGGCGCTTTATCTCACGGCACAGGTCCTGACCGGAACGGCCCGGGAGGCGCAGGTCGAGTATCACCACGCGCGGCATGGTGGAGCGGAATACTTCCATCGCCGAGGAGCCGTCGGCTGTAATGGTGATGTCGAACCCAGCGGTTTCGAAGGTGCGGCGCAACGCGCGCTGTACGGAAGGATCGTCCTCGATTGCGAGTACCTTGTCCATGTTGCTGATCTCTGTGAGGCCCAATAGGCCTATGAGTCTAAGAGCTATATCAGTTGATGGCGTGGGTCAACGAAGCGTTAACAAATTTGTGACAAGACCCGATTTTCGCGGGCGTTAGATGCATCGCCACATTTTGTTGACAACTCTTCTACAACATTATGACAAGGCTGTTTTCGCGGCCCAGCTAGATTTGTAGGGGCCAATAATCTGCAGGAGGTCGGTCCATGGATCTGTGGAAGTGGCCCTTCCCTTGTGGTCGTTGCCGCTAGCGGCGTCACCGACGACCTAGTGGTCGGGAGCTTCGGTCACGGCAAAATCAAGGTTTACAGCTCTTGTGAAACTTGCTTGGCAGCAGACGACATCGGCGGTAACCCGATTGTCATTGACGGGCTATGGAACATTGGCTTCGGCAACCTCAGAAATGGGAGATTTGCGACTTTATTTCGCAGCTGGAATCAACAGCGAGGCCGACGGATTGTTTGGCCGTCTCAGCGCAGCTTCCGAGCCCCGGCACACTCGCTCCGCCGGGAAGCGGATCTGTGAGCTTGATCGGCCACGGCTGCCATAAGGGGAAGCGCTCAGCTTAGGCGGTTCGTACCGGGGACTCTCGCAGACAGGAAAGTGAAGGTCCCAACCGCGTGTCTCCTGGGCAACTCGCGCCAGGCCGGAGTGGCGGACTCCGGCCTGTTTTTACCCGATTATTTTCCGGCCGATTGGGTGCTCGCGGGAACATTCTGGAATTCCTGGTTCATCCAGCCCTTGAAGGCGTCAAGCGCTTGTGGACGTCCAAGGAAACTCCTCACCAGATCCTTAGCCGGCATCGAACCTGTCTTCTCCAGGACAGTTGAACGATAGCGCAAGGCCACCTCCGGCGCCAGCAGGTCGTTACGGTTGAATTGGCTGAAGAAGTCCTCGGCAATTACCTTGTCCCACAGGTAGGTGTAGTACGCTGACGAGTAACCTGTCAGGTGGGTGAACGATGCGATTTGATTGTCGCCCTCGACTGGCTTGAATGGAACGAACTTCTTGATGTTCTGCGGGAATGCCTGCTCGAGCTTGGCCTTCTGCGGCGGTAGGTTGTGCAGGTCGAAGGAAACGCTGGTGTAGACGAGCTGAAAGCGAGCCCAGAGTCCACGCCCGAAAGCATCAGCGCGATTAGCGCGCATCACTAGTTCTGCCGGAATCGGCTCGTTGGTTTGGTAGTTGTGAGCGAAAGTCGCCAATACCTTTGGATCGTGCATCCACTCTTCCAGCATTTGCGATGGAGCCTCGACGAAGTCGCTTTCCAGATTTCCGCTGTACCCCGCCCACTCCTGCTGGCCCTGGAAAATCCAATGCATCAGGTGTCCGAACTCGTGGAAGAATGTCGTAACTTCGCTGTATTCCATAAGGCCGGGTTCGCCGGGCTTGCCGCCGGAGAAATTGCAGACAAGCACGGCTTCGGGCAACTGTTTGCCTTTCTGACCGTCAAGGATGGGATTTGAACTGAACCACTGATCCTTGCCCGGGCGGGGATGCATGTCGAGATAAATGCGTCCGAGTAGCGTGTCGCCGTCGAAGACGTCGAAGGTGCTCACAGACGGGTCCCAAACGACCGCGTCCGGAATCGGCTTGAAGGTTACGTGAAACAGCTTGGAAGCGACGTCGAGAATTCCCGCCTGCACGCGATCGTAAGGAAAGTACGGACGCGCTGACTGCGAATTGAAGTCGAATTCGCTGCGGCGTAGCTGCTCGAAGTAAAAGCTGCGGTCCTGCAGTCCGACCTGCTCGAGTGACGGCTCCTGTTTTTGCGCTGAGGCAAGCAGCATTTCGTACTCGCGGTCGGCGGCAGGCTTGGAGGCAGTGTCGATTTCTGCGATGAACTTCTCGATGGCCTCGGAGTTCTCAGCCATCTTGTCGGCTGCATTCATGTCAGACCAGTGCTTATATCCCAGCAGGTTAGCCAACTCTTCGCGCTTCTTCAGCAGGTCGGCCAGTACGGCGACGTTTTGGGGGTAGGCTCGATTGTTATAAGCGAGATAAATTCGCTTGCGCAGGTCGGCGTTCTTGGAGAATTTCAGTACCGGAGTTACATCGGGCGAATCGCTGCTAAGGGTGATCGTGCCGTCAGGTGCTGGCTTGTGCGCTTGGATATAGTCCTCGGGCAATCCGTCGAGTTCCTTTGGGTCCTTAACGACGACTTTAAGCTGCGACTCCTGAAGGTTGCGCTGAAATTGGGTCGAATACTTGGTGATCTCATCGTTCAAAGTCTTGATGCGTGCACGTGTGGCTTCGTCTTTGTCAACGCCGGCGAGACGAAACTCCAGCAGTGTGCGTTGTACATAGTACTTGGTAGCAGGATCCGCTTTGGAGACGTCGAGCGCCGCCAGTGAGTGATAGAGCTCCTGATTCAGAGCGAGGGCGGTTGCAACCGCGCTCACTTTCTGGACCATCGCCTGTGCACGATCGCGAATCGCTCGATCGGGATTCACAATCTGCATCACGCCCGACTGGTAGCCTGCGGTGTCGAGATACTGCACCGCATTGTCATATAGCGCTAGAGTATTTTCGATGGTGCGTGGGCCCTGCACGGCCAGCAACTGGGCAACGGATTTCTGCGCCAGATCGAGTTGTTCGTTTATTCGCTTTTCGAAGATCCTAGGATCGACAGGTTTGTCCCAAACGTGTGGGCCGTAGGGCGTTTGCGCATTCAAAGTTGTAGTCGCTGTCATAAAGATAAGCAGGCACGCCAAGGCGCGTCCGGCATGAGCACAATAGGTCATGGTTGATTACTCTCCGGTGTCTTCCGCACCCAGGCCGGGCTCATCACACATCGAGCCGCACAGCCGGTGCATGGTCAATAAAAAGGGTGCTACCGCAGCATAACGCCATTGCAAAAATTCCGAAAGTACGGCGGGACGGGAGCCAGCGAATCGGGACGAACTGCCATCCTCGACACTCGTATACTCTTAGTACTGTTACTCGGGTTCCCGCTTTCGCGAAGCGCGGCACGACAGCGTAGTTGAGTTGCGGTGTAGGTTACGTGGAATTCGGAGCGTGCCAGCCATATCTGGCGCGGGAAAGGCATGACATGTCGTTTCGAAACGGAGACCGATCGCGAGCTAACCGCATTCGCCGGGCGCGCATCGCCCGCCGGGCCAAGACGAATCAGTTACGCAGGCCCGCGAGCACGCCGAAAGCGCCGAGGAAGCGAAGCATGCTAGCGCTTCGCGGTGAGAGCTGCGGGAAGTAGATCGATGGGCGCTGAATCTTCGAAGCGCACAGTGGATTTCGGCATGGCAGCCAACTCGGCTGTGCTGGGTGCAACCCAAGACCACACCAGCAGCAGCTTCCGATGCCGAGTCACCGCTACCGCTTCGAGGTCTCTATGACCCAGTGGCCGACCTTCCGTATGCTCGCCCAGCACGCCGCGGTACTCAGCGAACAGTTGTCCGTCATGCAGGGTGACACTGCTCGAGCGCAATTCACCATTGGCGCCGAGCATGGTCAAATAAGCTCCCAACTCTTCTGCTCCGAAGTTATCAGTGACTGAGGCCGGAGCGGGCAGCCCCAAGCATGTCTGGTCAATGGCGCGCAATGTGATCATCCGCTCGTCCACTTTGGCGCTTTTGGGCGGAGCAGGTTTAAGCCGCAGGAGAGTGAGTGAGCAAGCATCCAGAACATCGCGAGCACGCTGAGTGGTTTCGTCTTTCGCCGACGGATCAGGTTGCTCCTTTTCAACCTCCCATGTTGCGGGATAGGCATAGGTCAGTCCGATCTCTTCATTGCGATAGACGCCGGCGGACGCCTCACCAGGTAAGATCTGTTCCAGCGCTGGCTTGTTTGTCAACGCCGAATCCACTACCGATGTGGGGATGGTTGGTCCTTGATAGCCTTCGCCAGGTGTCGATACGATCTTTCCTTGTTCGTCGATCAACGTGCCGTCTTGCTGTGCGCAATAGAATTTCACACTAGCAACGGTCTCCTTGGTCTTGCGGAGAAACATTGCGTCATTCGAGGAGACTTTCACCCGGATCAGATAGTTCTTGATGAACGTCCAGTACTGTACGGTGGTTACATCACCCTGGTGTTTGGCAATGTGGTAGAACTTTCCGTTGCGCGTGAGCCGGTCGGGTGGCAGGATCTGATGTTGGGACGGCGCCTGACTCTTCGCCCACGCCTGAAACTCGGCTTTGCGCTCCTCATCGCTCATCTCGGGGACGGGGTTATTTGGTTCCGATGCAGTGATAAGCAGCGTGCCTGAGCGACGTGCTTGCTGAAATCCCAAGGCCAATAAAGCATGTTGTCCCGGCGGCATAAGGGGCATCATGATGCGATGTCCGTCTACCGGGATCGGCAGATTCATGACGAAACCGAAGTACGTACTGGCGTAGGTGGTATTGGCGAGGTAGCCGGACTCCGGTATGCGGGGCTCGCCGTGGCGGGTGGACGAAGTGACCGTGGGAAGATCCGGGGGCACGTCGTCGTCGGGATTGCTCACCGGGCACTGGCCAGCCGCCGCAGCGGCGAGCAGCGGCATGACCAGCAGCGTCAGCAATGGCCACGCTGCCAGGTCAACCCGTGACTGCCGGTCTCCGCGCATACCAGACTCCCCCAAGTCGGCTTAAGCTGCCATCCTCCTAGGGAGTTGCGCCATCATGGCACTTGCCACTGCTCGACCGCAAGATCGTCTTTGTCCCATAGGTACTAGCCGATTTTGACGATCTGCCTAGCAAAAAATTCCGGTTTGACAATTGGAAGGCGGGAGTACAATCTTCCTCATTCACGCGATTTCAGGGTTTGGATCTGCCGTTGGAAGGATCGGCTTCGGATTCCTCGCGAGGTAGATGTGGCTAGGAACAAGAAAGAGAAGAAGCACAAGAATAAGA
>Ga0306925_10006845_pt1 | contig 10639 bp, 13 predicted proteins | sample flu12Cox44000176_FD_203755 | JGI IMG/M metagenome (GOLD analysis project Ga0306925, IMG submission 203755) | Lab enrichment of tropical soil microbial communities from Luquillo Experimental Forest, Puerto Rico - flux8day.12C.oxic.44.000.176 (v2)... | ecosystem: Environmental > Terrestrial >... | reverse complement strand
GGCCATACCCGGCCTCCTGCCGGAGGCTGCGCCTTCCCGGGGCCATGCGGCGCACGGCCCAGACATCGTGCCGCCGGGGGGCACGTGGATCCCCGGACTGCCCGACACAGGCCAGCTTCAGCCTCACGGTTCCGACGCGCCGCGGCCGGGCCCGGCCGTCCGTGGGGTACGGCACGGAACCAACCTCGCGCCGACCGAGGCCCGCCGCATCCGGTCGGGCGGCGGGCCGCCGGCCGCGCGCGGCCATGGCTCCACGCCGGCTCGCCATCGTCCCGCAGCCACGGCAGTGCCTGCTTCCGCGCCTAGCGCGGCAGCGGCGGCCGTTCCGGCGGATGCGCGGCGATCGGCCTCGCGCGCGCCTGCCGCCGTGCCCGGTTACGGCGCCCCCAGCCCCCGGCCGGGCACATCACCGACGCCGGGCCGGGGCGGAGGCGCCTCGTCGCATGCCAGCGCGACGGGGACCACGTTCGGTGCGGCCGTGCCGGACCCGGAACCGACCGGAGGCACGGCGGTCGCGGCGGCGCGGTACGGCCACCACCTGCCGCCCGCCGTCGGGAAGGCGTTCCTCACGTCGGCCAAGGTGCCGCTGATCCGGAGCGAGTCGCTCTACGTCGACGTCGCCGGCCAGAGCGGAATCCCCTGGGAGGTCCTGGCCGCATGCGACTGGATGCAGTGCCGGGCGAAGAACGGACTCTCACCCGTGTACGGGGAGAAACTCGGCACGGTCAACCCGGACGGCACCAGCTACCGGACCCGGTCGGCGGCGCTGGAGCGCTGCTCGTACGATCTCGCCGAACTCGCGTGGTCGGTGTATCAGATCGACGTGACCAGGAGCGACGCACTGTCCGTGCGCGAACTGGCCAACGTCTTCGCCGCCTTCCGGTGGGGCGGCCTGCTGAGGGACCACCATACCTCCGCGATGGAGTTCCCGTACTCAGTGGAGGGCCTGACCCAACGGCACATGCACATGCGCTGGCCCAACATCGACGACCCCGAGGCGCCGGATAAGCCCGGGGCCAGGTTCCACCGGCCGTTCGGCGCCCTGCCGATCGTGCTCAGCCTCGACTATCCGGCCACCGCTTAGGCGGTCCTACCGACCAGTGGAAGAAGGTGCATCGTGGTTCGCGTCGTGATATTCCTGCTCGGCCTGCTCACGGCGAACCGGCCGGAGCACCAGGGCGCGGCGAGGTACGGACCTCGGTACGCGCCCGCCTCCGCGGGCGGCGCGACTGATACCGCACCGTACCCGCCGGGCCATGGCGCGGATCGATCCGCCGGTACCCTCCATCTGCCGCCGGCCGAGCCCGGAGCGGCCGCGGGCCCGCCCGGTCTGCTGGCCCCGTGGCAGGGTCCGCCACCGCGCCGGCCCCGGATCCCTCGCTTGGTGACCTGGAGCGTGGTGGTCCTGGTCATCGGGCTGATCTTTCGCCGGGCAGTCGCGGCTGTGGTCCTGATGGCTCTGTCCGCGGCGTTCCACCTCGTCGGGGTTAACGTGCACCTGCCGCACGTCAGGTTCGCCTGGCCCTGGCAGACGATCAGCGCGGGAACTACGACCAACACCAACCTCGGGCCGTGGGTCCTGCAGAAAATCGAGGGCATCTCGAAGCCGGCCCTTGGCCAGGTCAGCTTCAACTTCTACTTCACCCACAAGGTGTCAAAGAACGTCGGCCCCTGGCCGTGCTGGTACGCCAGCACGTTCTACGCGGTGGGGCGCGCCGCCGCGACCGTGAACCTGAACCCGGGCCCGGCCTGGTGGGCACCCTCAACCGGCCACTACCAGCTGCGCACGATCAGCCGCCCCGCGCCGGGCAGGCCCGGCCAGGTCGCGGTCAGCATGGTCCTGCCCACGCCGCAGCTGCCCCAGTCCGTCCACGACATCACGATCGACAACATCCCGTCGCGTCCGATCGACACGCAGCACAGCTGGACGTATCCCGGGCTCGGCTGCGGGCTGATCCTGAAGCCCCAGTTCGCCCAGGCGGTCCTGTATTCGCAGGCGCAGTACATCGCGTTCTACAAGGCGACCCATGTGGCACAGGTCACGGGCCCGCTGGTCCATGCGGCGGAGGCGCAGGCAGCCCAGACCATTCGCGACAACTTCATCCAGCCGACGGTCAACGCGCTCGGTTACACGCTGGACCAATTCACGCTGCGCTGGGCGACCCCAGCAGGCAAGGGGTAGCCGCCGGCCCGCTGAGCAGCGCCGCGCACCACCGCCGCGGTCCCTAACATGGCGCATGGCCGAGCTGAGGTGGCCGAGCGCGAAGGAGATGCTGGTGCGGCAGGCGTTCGTGGCCGCCTCGGCGAGGGGTGAGGGTTGAGCTGGCTCTTTGCGGGCAGAGTGGAACCGTACGTAAACCCGCGGAGGTTTCCATGTCCCGCACTAACTCAAACGGCAGCGCGAGCTCAGCGGCCGCCGACCAGATCAGGCAGCTCGCCCGGCAGGCAACGGCGGCGGCGAAGCCGGTCGCCGCTCAGGTGAAGCCGCTCGCCAGTGACGCCAGGCAAGCGGCCGGCCGCGGCGTGTACCGGGCCCGTGCCTGGGCGGCGCCGCAGGTCCACCGCACCGGGGAGGTGCTGCAGGACACCGTGGCCCCCAAGGTCGTTGCCGCATTGCACTCGTCCGCGGAAAGGCTGGACCCAGGCGAGGCGCCGCACCGCGGCTGGCGCAAGGGGGCTGCCGCCATCTCGATCGTGCTGGCGGCCGCGGCCGCTGCGGTCGCCACCGTGGCCTCCCGGAACCGCAAGGCCCGCGCCGCGGCGAACGGCGGGGAGGCTTTGCCTGCCGCCGACGAGGCGCAGGAGAGCGCCGACGGTGAAGTCAAGGATCCGGATCCGGATCCGGATCCGGCCCGCACCTCCGGATAGTCGTTCGGGGTTTCGCCGGGCGGCCGGTCTTGGTTTAGCTGCACTACGACCCGGCAGGCCGGCCGCCTTGGGACGTTCCCACGGCGCCGTGCCACGTCAGGAGGCGGCGTGGGGACGCCTGTCGCCCGGGCCGCTGCCCGGACGACGAAGATGCCGCGCTCCGCGCCCACGGTCCGAAATCCCGGGCGCGGGCACGGAGTGTGCCCAGGGGGTGTTACCGCCGGGTAGGTCTAGGGCAGTATCTGTGGGGTGAGCCGCTAACGAACGGGATGAGCGATGAGCACCCAGCAGACAGGACAGGCCCGCAATGTCAGCGAGCGCGAGGCGCGCCAGGTGGCCGAGGAAGCCCGGGAGGCCGACTGGCAGAGGCCCAGCTTCGGCAAGCAGTTGTACCTGGGCGACTTCCAGTTGGACCTGATCCACCCGCATCCCCAGCCGGAGGAGGAGGCCGTCCGGCGCGGCGAGGAGTTCTGTGCCCGGATGCGGGAGTTCTGCGAGACCTCCGTGGACGGGGCGGTCATCGAGCGGGATGCACGGATCCCGGACGAGGTAGTGAAAGGGCTTGCCGCCCTCGGGGCGTTCGGCATGAAAATCGCGCTGGAGTACGGCGGGCTGGGACTGACGAACCTGTACTACAACCGGGCGCTCATCATCGCCGGCTCCGCCTCCCCGGCCATCGCGGCGCTATTGTCCGCGCACCAGTCGATCGGCGTGCCGCAGCCGCTGGCGCTGTTCGGGACCGACGACCAGAAGCAGCTCTACCTGCCGCGGTGCGCGCGCGGTGAGATCAGCGCGTTCCTGCTCACCGAGCCGGACGTGGGCTCGGACCCGGCCCGGCTGAGCACCACGGCGACGCCGTCGGAGGATGGCTCGGAGTACGTGCTGAACGGGGTCAAGCTGTGGACCACCAACGGGGTGATCGCCGACCTGCTGGTAGTCATGGCCCGGGTGCCCAAGAGCGGGGGCGGGCGCGGCGGGATCACCGCGTTCGTGGTGGAGGGCAACGCGCCCGGGATCACCGTCGAGCGGCGCAACGCGTTCATGGGCCTGCGCGGGCTGGAGAACGGGCTGACCAGGTTCCACGAGGTCGTGGTCCCGGCGACGAGCCGGATCGGCCAGGAGGGCCAGGGCCTGAAGATCGCCTTGACCACGCTGAACACCGGCCGGCTGTCGTTGCCGGCGAGCTGTGTCGCGGCCGGGAAGGTCGCGACAAAGATCGCCAGGGAATGGTCGCGGGAGCGGGTGCAGTGGGGGCGCCCGGTCGGCGAGCACGAGGCGGTGGCCAAGATGATCTCGTTCATCGCGGCGACCACCTACGGCCTCGAGGCGGTGGTCGAGCTGTCCAGCCAGCTCGCCGACGACAAGCGCAACGACATCCGCATCGAGGCGGCTCTGGCCAAGCTGTACTGCTCGGAAATGGGCTCACGGATCGTGGACGAGCTGGTGCAGATCCGCGGCGGCCGCGGCTATGAGACCGCGGAATCGCTGGCCGCGCGGGGTGAGCGGGGCGTGCCTGCCGAGCAGATGATGCGGGACATGCGGATCAACCGGATCTTCGAGGGTTCCTCGGAGATCATGCGGCTGTTCATCGCCCGCGAAGCGGTGGACGCGCACCTGTCGGCGGCCGGTGAGCTGATCGAGCCGGGGGTACCTGCGTCGCGCAAGGCCCGCGCGGCGGCGCAGGCCGGCGGGTTCTACGCCAAGTGGCTGCCCACGCTGATGACCGGCCAGGGCCAGCGGCCTGGCGCGTACGGCGAGTTCGGCCCGCTGGCGCCGCACCTGCGCTACGTGGAGCGGGCGAGCCGGAAACTGGCCCGGGTCACGTTCTACGGGATGGCCCGCTGGCAGGGCCGGCTGGAGCGCAAGCAGGGCTTCCTCGGCCGGATCGTGGACATCGGCGCCGAACTGTTCGCCATCAGCGCCGCGTGTGCCCGGGCGCAGTACGACGCGACTACCGGCACCGAGCGGGGCTCGGTGGCGTTCGAGCTGGCCGGGGTGTTCTGCGCCCAGGCCCGGCACCGGGCCGAAGAGCTGTTCGCCCAGCTTTGGTCGAATACCGACACACCGGACTCGGCGCTGGCCCGGCAGGTGCTCGCGGGCCGCTACACCTGGCTGGAAGACGGCATCATCGACCCGTCGATACCCGGGCCGTGGATCGCCGAGGCCGAGCCTGGCCCCGCCAAGGCCACCAACGTGCACCGGCACATCGGCTAACCACAGCAGGCTGGCTGGCAGCCGGGAGCCGCGGGCTACCAGCCGCCACGGTGAACGACCTCGTTGAACGGCCGGCGCTTGGGGTTGCGGATCGGCGACAGCGGCCGGTCCGCGGGATAGCCGAGCGAGATGAGCATCGCCCAGTCGCGATCCTCGGGGAGGCCGAGCAGCTCACGGGCGAGCGGAAGGTCCCTGACGCCCGCGTGGCTGCTGCCGATGCCGAGGTCGGCGGCCGCCAAGGTCATCGTCATCACCGCCTGGCCCAGGTCGAACTGGGCGCGGCGGAACGGGTTCTCGGCGGGTGGGCCGATCACCGCGATGGCCGCCGCCGCGCCGGCCAGATGACCGGCGCCGGGCCCGATCGCGGCGAGTTCGCGCAGCTGGCCGGGGTCGGTGACCAGGATGAAGTCCCACGGCTGCCAGTTCTGCGAGGACGGTGCCCTGCGCCCGGCTTCGAGTATCTGATCCAGTTCCGCCGCCGGAACCGGGCGGTCGGCGAACGACCGCACGTTACGGCGGGATGTGATGGCCTCCCAGGTCTGCATGATCGTCCCAACGCGCCCGGCGCTGCGTTCATTCTCGGCTTGCCGGGGTTCCCGGGTGCCCGGGGGCGGCGGGCACCTCGGCGAAATCGTTTCGGCGCGGCGCGGGTCTAACAAGGTGACGGACGAGAGGGAAAGGAACCCGATCCATGCGTAAGTCCCGTGCCAGCACCGAGGCGGTCGCTGCCCGCGAGGTCATCAAGCCGGACGAGCAGTGGCGCCAGGAGCTGACCCCGCTGCAGTACAGCGTCCTGCGTCACGCGCACACCGAGCGGCCGTTCACCGGCGAGTACGTGCACAACCACGCCGACGGCTCCTACCGCTGCGCCGGGTGCGGCGCCAGGCTGTTCAGCTCGGACGCCAAGTTCGACTCGGGCACCGGGTGGCCCAGCTTCGACCAGCCCGCGGTCGCCGAGGCGGTCGAGTTGCGGCCCGACAACAGCCTGTTCATGCGGCGCACCGAGGTCGTCTGCCGCCGCTGCGGCGGCCACCTGGGCCACGTGTTCAACGACGGTCCCACCCAGACCGGCGACCGGTACTGCATCAACTCGTGCTCGCTGGCGTTCGAGCCGGCGACCGCGAACCAGGAGCAGGGCGACGGCTGACCGCCCAGGCCGGACCGGCTCAGGGTCTTTCCACTACCGTGACTAGCGATAGTCCAGCCCTGAGCCGGGAGGGAGAGGTGATGCGGGTGCCCGGCCGGACCGATGACCACGAATGGTCGCAGCAGCATCTTTCCCACTACGTCGAGGGGGACCTGATCCCCCGCGCACGGCGGCGCCTTGACCGCCACGCGCGGGATTGCGCCGACTGCGCGCGTGGCATCCGCGCGATGCGCGCCCTCGTCTACGCCGCCCGGCGCCTTGGCGGGCCCGTGGGCGTCCGGGCACCCGAGACGATCTTCGACCGGGTCCGGTCGGCCGGGGCGGGGTGAGGTCGCCAGACGGCCCGCGCGCCGCCGACCTCCCCGAGACCGAAGCGAGCCTGCTCGCCCGGGCCCAGGCCGGTGACGTCGCCGCCTTCGAGCGGCTGTCCAGCGCGTACGCCGATCGCCTGTTCATGCTGCTACTGCGGTTGCTCGGCGACCGCGCCGAGGCCGAGGACGTGGCCCAGGAGGTCATGCTGCGCGCCTGGCGGGGCATCACCCGCTTCCGGGGCCAGTCCAGCTATTTCACCTGGCTATACCGAATCGCGGTCAACGAGGCCAACCGCGCACTGGAGAAGCGGGCACGCCGCCCGGCGGGAGTGACCCTCGGCCCGGACGAACTCCAGTTGCCCGCGCCCGCCGCCCTGGACCCGTCTCGTCAGGCGGAGAACAGCGAACTGCGCCGGGCCCTGGGCCGGGCCCTGGCCGACCTTCCGCCGCCGCTGCGGACCGCGCTCGTGCTGCGCGACGTCGAGGGCCTGTCCACCCAGGAGGCCGCCGAGATCGCGGGCGTCGGCGAGGCTGCCTTCAAGAGCCGTCTGCACCAGGCCCGGCTGCGCGTCCGGGCCGCGATCGGCGATGAGGCCCTGGCCAGCACCGGAGGCTGAGCCGGCACCCGGGTGTCGGTGCGGTCAGCTTCGGAGCGGGGCTACCGCGGCAGGTCCATGCGGCGGGTGGCACCGGGTAATCACCTGAGTCACGTAGGCGTCGATCATGGACTGACGCGTCGCTGCGGCGATGGACACCCGGTGGTGACCGTCGGCCACGAAGTGCAGTGGCCCGACACGATAGACCTCGATCGGCGGGATTGCCTCGCCGCGGCGCTGAGCCAAGGCCAGCCGCTCCCAGCGGGACCGCACGCGGGCGGAGGTAGGCCGGAAGCGCCGGTCGAAGTCGCGCCGCGGGCCAGCCGTGCCGACGATCGTATCCAGCCGGATCGTCTGCAGGCCCAGTTGCCGCTGGCCGCGCCAGCACGGCGGGCCGGCCACGTCATCCAGCACCATCAGCCGGTTGTCGTCGCCCCGCCCGCCACGCAGACGGTGCGCCAGCGTGGCCAGGAACTGACGCCGCCTGGCCCGCAGAAAATCGTTCTCCACGTCTGCCCGGGGAAATCCGGTATCAAGCATGAGCCCGCCTCCGTCACCGCCAGCGGTCTACGGCCCCTGACACGGCGCTGACCAGGCCCAGGTCCTTGCGCCACCGCCGTGGTTTGCTCTGCTGGGCGAGGCGAGCAGCGTCGCCCTCGAACTCAAGCTTGCGTCGGCGCAGGCGGACGGCGTCGTCCTCGATCTCCACTCCGTGGCCCACATACGTGACCATGCTCACGTCACCGCCTTCCTGGTCCGGACACGTCGCTGCGGGATTCGATCCCGCACCATCGATGCTCGCCGTAAGAACCCGTGCACCGCGTCGGGCGAATGCCGTATCTGCCGGGCAGCCGTCCGCCTTAGCGGGCGCCGCCAGCGGGGCCACGGCATGAGACGACGGGCAGGGCAAGAAGGCGGATACGCGCGCCCCCGGCACCGGCCTAACGCGATCGCGCAGCGTTGGCAGCCGTACCGGGGGCGTGGGTGCAGCGGGGCCGGGCTACTATGCCCCGTCGTCGTCGTCGGTGTCGTCGGCGAGATCGGCCTCGGCCACGGCGACAGCGAAGCCGAAAGCCCGCATGATGTTCCCGCTGGCGGCCACCACGCGCGGCCCGCCCACCACGGGGGCAACCCCGATCATTACTCCCTGTACGTCGTCCCCGGTGACCCCGGCGTCCGCGGCAGGCTCGGCGTTGAGGAGGTAGGAGGCAGGCGGAGCGTCCACCGCGATCAGCGCCGCCAACCGCACCAGCATCAGTTCCCGCGGAGACAGCATGTTGTGCTCGAGCGACGCCACGGTCATCTCGGCGAGTGTGTCAAGAACGGGTGTTTCGGCAGTTTCGTCGGTCACGGGAACCCTCCCAGTCGGCGGCACACGATTGCTGGCCTCGCTTGGCTACGCAAGCACTCCATCGCCGGCAGCGGCCCGGGCGCATCACCCGCGAGGGGTGGCATGCCTGCGAAACGATCATGGCGCAGGCCGAGAAGAGGACGATCCGAATGTCAGGGGGTGGTTGGGGGCGGTGGTGCGCCTGGGCCTGGGTCCGGCGGTGTGGACGGCCGGGGCCCCGCGGTACCTGCCTCAGCGGGACCCGCTTCGGTCGGGCCCGGCGCAGGATGCGGCCTCGCCGGATCGGGCGGCGTGGGGTGTTGTGCCGCCGGGCCGGGCCCCGCGGGGCCTGGCGCCGGGGGATCCGCCGGAGGCGAGCCGGGTGAGTCCGACGGGCCAGGGGTCGTCGTGGGGTACGGGGGCTCCCAGACCGTCGCGCCCTCGGGGCCGGTAACGACGTACGGCTCTCCGGCGTGGGCGGCGGTGAGCCGGTAGTAGATGAGCGTGGCCACCAGCGCCAGGAACGGCGTGATCAGCGTGCCGGTCACGAGGTTGTTCACGAAACTGCGCAGCCACAACGGCAGGAGTATCAGGACGAACCCGAGCGCGATGGCGAACGCGATCAGGATCAGGAACACCAGGACGTAAGTGCCGAATACCCGCCATGCGTAACCGCGCACGGTCCGCATGCTGTTGCTGAACGACTCGAACACCCCTGCCCCGGCGATCACGATGAACGGGACGATGAGGCACCAGTACGTCAGCAGGATGAGGCCGGGCACGATGAGCAGGAAGAAGCCGATCGCGACGCCGATGCCGGCCAGGATGGATGCGCCGATAACCGGCAGGATGTAGGGGCCTGCGGCCCGCACCGTCTCGGCCAGGTCAAGGTCGACGCGGCCGTCGCGGACATCCTGGACCGCCTTGATCAGCGACGCCTGCACCACAAAGGTGGCCGCGAAGCTGATGATGGCACCGAAGATCGCGCCAACCACCCCGGCCAGCGACAACAGGGAGACCAGGACCGCAGTGATCACGTAGATCACGAACGAGATCAGCAGGAAGTGGCCCGCGAACCGCCGGTACAGGTCCCAGGCCTCTGTCAGTACGCCAGTAAGCGGGCTCATGAGTTGATCTTATGACCATGCTGCTTGATGGGACCTAGGGCCGTCCGGGCCCAACCTCGCCCTGGCCCACCGCCGGAAGCGGCGCAGCATCTTCGCTCCCGGGTGCGGGGGGACCCTCTTGGGGTATCAGCCCCCGCTCAGGGCGGCGTTCACGGCGGCCGCCAGGGCCTCGAACTGTGCGACCCTCCAGAACGCGAAATCGACCCTGGCGTCCTCCCCGACGCCGACGAACTCGATGTACCCCCTGCCGATGACTCCCCTCCTGAAGTTGACCGCGGTGACGCGGGAGAGCGGTATGCGGGTCTCGTTGCGGCCGAAGAGGCCGCGATTGATGGTGATGCTGCCGCCGTCGAAGACGACGGTGGTGGGGCTGATGAGGCCGCTGGTGGCCTCGACCTGACCAAAGCTCATCCTCTTCCCCCCTCCTGGGCAGATCAGGACCCCGCTCAACCCACTGCCCCCCGCTAGCCGGGGCTCTTGGGAGCCTGCCCGCCCCGGCCAGCGGAACCTGGTCATTCTAGCCATATGGCCTGGAACGGCCTGTGCGCTAGCCGGTGACGTCGAGGACTATCTGGCCACCGGCGCGCTAAGTCAGGCTGATCTGCGGCTGGCCACCACGGAGCCAGGTCCGTGGCGGGACGGGGCAGCGCTGGCCCATCGTTATGACAAAGCGGCCGGTGCGACGCGGGGCCGGCCCGGGGCCGCACAACGGTCGGGTCGCGGGCAGATGCCGGCGGCCGCGGCCGTCAGCGGATGCGCAGCGGGAGGGAGCGCGGCCCGCGAATCTGGCCCGCTGACCAGGTGACCGCCGCCGGATCGGCCAGGGTGAACTCCGGGATCCGGGCGAGCCAGGCTTCGAGCGCGACCCGGAGTTCCAAGCGCGCCAGGTGCGATCCCACGCACCGGTGGATGCCAAGGCCGAACGCGGCGTGCCGGTTCACCTCACGGTCGATGATGACCTCAGCGGCCCGGTCGAACTGGGCCGGGTCGCGGTTGGCGGCCGGGAACGAGAGCAGGATCCAGTCGTCGGCCTTCATGTCCACCCC
>Ga0306925_10006844_pt1 | contig 10639 bp, 4 predicted proteins | sample flu12Cox44000176_FD_203755 | JGI IMG/M metagenome (GOLD analysis project Ga0306925, IMG submission 203755) | Lab enrichment of tropical soil microbial communities from Luquillo Experimental Forest, Puerto Rico - flux8day.12C.oxic.44.000.176 (v2)... | ecosystem: Environmental > Terrestrial > Soil... | reverse complement strand
CGTGATTGGGCACGTGGGAACGACGCTCGGAAAACATGGGGTAAACATTGCAACGTTCGCTTTGGGGAGGCGCGAAGCGAAGAGTGGGGCGGAGGCGGTGTCGCTGATCCGGTTAGACGGGGACGTTCAAGAGTCGATTCTAGAGCCGGTGCGCCAGCACTCAGCGATAACGCAGGCAAAGCTCATCCATTTGTAGCGGCTTCCGGCGCCAGGCAGCGTTCTGGTACTCCTGGCAAACGAAAGAATCCTGACAGTCAATCACACACTATTGATTTTCCTGATGCATGCTATGAAAAGAATGTTCGCTTGACAGCGGAAGAGAAACGTCCTAAAAGGTATCCCATCCCGATGGAGTGGTGGGAAAGGGTTGCCCAAACCCGAATGTAGAATATCCGGGTCCTACTGACCGGATTGCATGATGAAAGTCCGCACCCACCATGCGTTATGCATGTGTGCTGTTCCGTTCGTTTCCGGTGCGAGAGAGGACTGATTCATGCGAAAACTAAACCTCCGTATTTTCTGCACGTCTCTATCTGTGTCTGTACCCCTAGCACTGTTTTTCGCTTGCTGTCTGTGCGCGCAGACGGGCACGACTTCCTTACGCGGGTCGATCTCGGACAAAACGGCCGCAGCGGTTGTGGGCGCGAAGATCAAGATAGTGAAAACCGATCAAGGACTGGAATACGAAACGACTTCGGATGGGCGCGGTGAATATCAATTCCTTTCACTCACGCCCGGAACTTACACGCTAGTCGTGCAAGCCGAGGGATTCCGGAAGTACGAGCAAAGGAACCTTGAACTGCTCGTGAACAACCCGACTACGGTAAACGTCGCGCTGGAGGTCGGCTCGACAACGCAGACCGTTGAGGTATCGGCGCAGGCGGAGACGTTGAACACCACAGATGCATCACTCGGTGTAGCGTTCAGTGAATATCAAATCAAAGAATTACCGATGGAGGCGCGCAACGTACCGGATTTGCTGTCGTTGCAGGCTGGGGTCAGCTACCTAGGCAACCGCGAGACCATCACTGAGTTGGCAAACGACTCGCGGAGTGGGGCCGTGAATGGCGCACGAAGCGACCAGAGCAACATTACGCTGGACGGAGTGGACGTAAACGCGGACACGAAGGGATACGCGTTCACGTCAGTGCTGCCAATCACCCCGGATTCAGTGCAGGAATTCCGCGTGACCACGACGAATTACAACGCGGACGAGGGGCGCTCATCGGGGGCCCAGGTGGCGCTGGTGACCAAGAGCGGCACGAACCAATTCCATGGTTCCGTCTACGAATACAATCGCAACACGCTGACGAGTGCGAACGATTACTTTATTAAACTGGCGCAACTGCAAAGCGGGGACCCGAACAAGGCCCCAGAGCTGATTCGTAATAATTTCGGTGCATCGTTGGGTGGACCGATCGTAAAGCAGCGCCTCTTCTTTTTCGCGAATTACGAAGGGGAGCGGTTGGCGCAGCAGGTAAGCACCGTGCGGGTCGTACCGAGTGCGGCCATGCGCGACGGAGTGATGACCTACGCTTGTAGCGGAGGGACGAGCGCGTGCCCTGGCGGAACAGTACAGGGACTGACCGGCCCGCATACAATCGCGCCAGGCAATTTCGGGTTAACACCGCCGAACATCCAATCGATGGATCCGCAGGGAATCGGGGTGAGTAGCAACGTGATGATCCCCTACTTCAATTCGTTTCCGATGCCCAATGACAACTCGGTTGGCGATGGGGTCAACTACCAGGGCTACCGATTTTCGGCCCCGGAATCAGTGACAAACAACTGGTATATCGCGCGTGTCGACTACAAAATTACGCAAAACGGCAATCACAGCCTTTTCTGGCGCGGCGCATTGGCGAACGATACCAACCCCCAGGTGCCGTATCTACCCGCGGGAGCCCCAGAGATCTCCCAGGTGAATTACAGCAAGGGCTTTTCGGTCGGGTACTCCGCGGTGTTGCGGCCCACGCTGGTGAATAACTTCCGATGGGGTTACACACGGCAAAGTTTCGGTCAGATCGGAAATCAAACGCAGCCGTTCGTCGAATTCCGCGGGTTGAACGATAACAGCACGCCGAATAGTTCGACGCTGGCCTATACCAGCACGTCGAACTACCAAGTACCGGTGAACAACTTTGTGGACGACCTCTCTTGGATCAAAGGAAAGCACACCTTGACGTTCGGTGGAAATCTCAGTTTCCTGCGCAACCCGCAATCGAGCAACGTCAACTCTTACAGCAGCGCCGTGACCAACGCGTCGTGGTTCATTCCGTCAGGTCTAGCCAATCAGGGTGGCGCGTTTGATCCCCCGGCTTTCGGTTTCCCGCAGATCGATCCAGCTTTCAACAACAATTATGACTATCCGATGATTGCCCTGGTCGGAATGGTGAACCAGGTCAATGCCCAGTACAACTTCAACAAGGACGGAACTACCCTCGCGCAGGGGGTCCCGGTCACACGGCGGTTTGCGGATAATGCTTACGAGATGTACGCGCAGGACTCGTGGAAGGTAAAGCCCAATCTGACGCTAACCTACGGCCTCCGTTATTGCCTGTTTTCACCTCCCTGGGAAACCAGCGGATTACAGGTCAGCCCTAATGTCAACCTGACCGACTGGTTTAACTTACGGGGGCAAAACATGCTGCAGGGTATTGGATCCAACGCTGCCCCGCTCATCAGCTTCAACCTGGCTGGCCCTGCCAACGGCAAGCCCGGTTTCTACAACTGGGACACTAAAGACTTTGCTCCAAGGCTAGCCGTGGCGTATTCGCCCAGCGCAAAGGATGGGTTGCTAGGGGCGGTCTTCGGTGGCCCCGGGAAGACTACGATCCGAGCGGGAGCCGGCATGGTATATGACCGGCTTGGCCCGGCACTATTGGCCACGTTCGACACTAGCGGTTCGTTTGGGTTGTCCACATCCCTAACCAATACCGCCGGGTCGGTATCTCCAGCCACGGCGCCGCGCATCACCGGTCTGTATGATATTCCGACCACAGGTACCGATGGCACAGTGATCTTTGCACCGCCGCCGGTCGGGACATTTCCTCAGACATTTCCCGCGAGCGGAGTGGGATCCTTTGCGGTGTACTGGGGCATGGACCAGAGCCTGAAGACCCCCTATTCCTATACGCTTGATCTTTCCGTTGGACGAGACTTGGGTCACGGATTCACCGTGGAAGTCTCTTATGTCGGCCGCCTGTCGCATCGATTGCTGGCGCAGGCGGACGTGGCGACGCCAGAAAACATAACTGATCCGAAGACGAAAATTGATTACTTCACGGCGGTTACGGCCTTAGCAAAACTGTACCGGCAGGGCGTGCCAACGTCCTCGATCACTCCCCAAATGGTTGGCCCGACCGCCCAGTACTGGACGGACATTCTTCAGCCGTTGAAACCGGGCGGAGCCTACAGTTTCACATGTGGCACTGGCTCGACAACAAGTGCACTGCAGGCGGCATACGACCTATTTAGTTGCTTCTCCGGGAACGAAACCACCGCCATCCAATTACTCGATCAGGGTACTCTTACGGACGCGAACATACCCGGACAGACCTATTACGGTCCGGGAGGACCGTATGCCTTCTTGAGTCCACAGTTCGCAGCCCTGTACTCCTGGCGGTCCATCGGCGCAGCTTCCTACCACGCCATGCAGATTAATCTGCAACATCACATGTCGCATGGGGTGCAGTTTGGGTTCAACTACACCTACTCCCGATCCATCGATATCTCGTCGGACGCGAATCGCGTCCCGGCGGAAGGCGGCATCGCGGGTGGCGGCTACGGCCAGGTAATCAATGCCTGGGACCCAACGGCTTTGAGAGCGGTTTCCGACTTCGATACGACGCATCAAGTCAACGCCAATTGGATAGCCGAACTGCCATTCGGGAAGGGCAAGTGGATCGCAGGGAACGCGCACGGTGTACTCGATGCGATCATCGGGGGATGGCAACTCACCGGGTTGGCGCGTTGGACTAGCGGTTTCCCCATCGGCGTGGGCAACGGCGCGCAGTGGCCGACGAACTGGCAGCTATCCGGATTCGCCACGCAAATAGGCGCGGTGACTGCCCGGGGAGCAGTCAAGAATCCTGATGGCAGCGTCAACATTTTTGGAACGCCCGAGCAGGCTGCGGCTGCGCTAAACAGTTATCAGGCCGACTTCCCCGGGCAAGTTGGAGGCCGTAACACACTTCGGGGGAATGGTTTTGCGGGACTGGATGTGGGGCTCGACAAACGTTGGCAGATGCCTTGGAAGGAATCGCACAGCCTGCAATTCCGTTGGGAAGTGTTTAATGCGCTGAATCTGACGAGATTTGACGTGCAAACCTTGAATCTCTCGATCACCAACGCCGCCAACTTCGGCACGTATACCGGTCTGCTGACTAACCCCCGCACAATGCAGTTCGCATTGCGGTACGAATTCTAACCGTAGGAGACTACGAAGCTGCCGCTGGGGAAAGCGGCCTGTCCGGCGGTTTCTGTTGAAAAGGACGATGCGTGGGGCCGACACTGGGTGGTGAGCTGTGTAGTTCCTATGCTATTCTTAGTAGCGTCGCAGGGAACTGTCTCCTTGCGTATTAACGGTCGGGGCGTGGCTCAGCCTGGCTAGAGCGCCTGGTTCGGGACCAGGAGGTCGGTGGTTCAAATCCACTCGCCCCGACCACTTTTCTTCAAACTAATCAAACAGTTACGGCAACTTCCTGTTCAATCACAGCTTTGGGTTTAGGTTCATTAGGTTCAATTGAAGCCAATGAAGCCGGGACATCGAAGCCCACTCCATAGCGGTTCACCACATCCTTGCGGAACGCCACGTCGTTTTTAATCTGGTCGTAGTGTCCCGACATGCCCTCGGCGCCCCAACCTAGCCAGAAGTGAAGAACACCCTCTGGACAGTTGGTATGGTTTTTGAGGAACGTGTCACGGAAACGGCGAAACCCATGGTTCCCAGCCTTCTCGAAGCCGACTTCCGCAAGAGCGGGGTGGAGATGGCGGCGGAGAATGTTGGACTGGTTCAACTGCTTACCGTTGCGGGTGCAGAATAACAGCCCCGACTTGCGGTCGCCGATGAACTCAACCAACAGCTTCGCCACGTTCGCAGGGAAGTCTATTTCACGCTCCCCGTTTTCCGTCTTGAGGTAATCGTGAATCTCGCCACGCCATGCCTTCTCGTCGATTATGATGCGTGAGCCGTTATCGAGAATCTTCTCGATGCGGATACCCAATGCCTCACCGACACGGAGACCGCTCGCGCCGCAGAGGATGAAAAGCATACGCATCTGCGGTTTGATGGTCAGCGAGTTGGCAAGGTGGTTCATCACTTCAACCGTGAAGCATGGACGGCGTTGTTTCTTCCTGGTGACCTTTGGGATGACCAAGCCCATCTTCTTCCAATTACGTGGATAGATTTCCTCGCCATCCTCATTGACGCAGGATGAGATAACCATCTTCACGACTTGGAAGTAGTTCTGGTTGGACTTCGGTGACAAACCGCCCGCAACCATCTGGTCGATAAGTTCCTGAGCGACCGTCTTCTTGATGGATGCAAGCGGGAGGTCCCGGAAAAGGGCTCCGTTGATGTTGGTGGGCAGAATCCACGTATCGAGGCAGTTCTTCCAGTTGTAGAGCGTGGAAGGTGCCGCTTTACGTTTTCTCATGATGCTCAACCAAGTTTCAGACTGCTGGCCGAATGTGGTTCCGAGGACGGACGCCACAGCTTCCTTGAGCGTCTCCTCTTCGTCCGCACCGCTCGCAGCGATGATTTCCTTGGCTTTGCGTTCACGTGCTGAGGCTGTCAGAAGCCCCGGACCAGATTTAGGACAGATTTTTTCACGCATGTAGATTCTCTGCTCTAGGCCCGGTTTATCCATCCAGAACCGCACTGTCCACCATTTACCGTTGATGCTGATACTGCCTGTCTGTCCACGTCGGCGACTCATGCTCTTTCCTCGTTTGTGTCGCTTCAGTGGTGTCGCAGACACACTATCAAGCCGACTGTCGGCCAGTCTATGAGTTTTCGCAGTTTTTGCCAGGGGCTGTACAACGAAGGACGAGGCACAAAGTGAGGCTCGTTGTGTCGGCAGGACGCCCGCATCTGAGGAGATTCCGGGCGACACCTCGTTTATGATCGCTTGCGTCGGGCGGCTAGGCATAGCGTGCGACTACCCTTAATTGTTCCTGCAGTCTTCCTCAGGGTTCGTGACTGGGTTCGCTTGTGTGAGACGGACTGCCCTCACTAGACTGCGAGGAAGCTGCTCTACGTTGCAATTCCGCTTGGGCTTTGGTGACGGTGAGGCGCGCATAACTCTCCGGATTTGATTTGTCAGAGGTGCGATAGCGTGCAATTTGGCGGATGACCTCTTCCGGGTCATCGCCGCGGGCTAGTGCGCGTTTGGCGAAAGCCCAGTCGTGTTCGGACTGGCTCAGAGTGGTGCGGGGCGAGGAATCCCGTTTTGCGCGGGTGTCGTAGTTGTGTTGTGGTGAATCGTGGGAGTCGATGTGGAGTTTGAAGTCGCGGAGATGGTAAGTTTCCGTGGATTCCCTGCGAGCCTCGACATAGAAGTCTGTTTCATATTTCTTGTTGGCAAAACCCGGTAGGCGCAATACGCGGGTCGCATCGGTAGCTGCTGGATCTCCACCAAATTCACGCGCCATAGCGTGCAAGAGTCCTTCTGCCTCGTCGAGACTCATGCCTTCCACCTTCCATACGATCTGGAACTTTCCAGGAGAACTGGTGAGAACGTAATTTGGTTTGGGGACGGTGTTGGAGTTTTCAACGGATTCCAGGGCCTCCGGTCCGCCGTGATCCAGGTCGAGATAGACATGCCGGATGGATTCGATGTCTTCCTTGGTTCGCGTTGAGGCGTCCTGCCGGAGTGGGTTTTGTCCAATATAGACGTCCGACCCGTTGACGTTTTTGTAACGCAGCCACGCCTGAAACTCGGGGCTCGCGACTTTCTCAGCACTGGTGATGCGCTGAATGGTTTCGCCGAAGTCCCGGTTCAGCACGAGCATGGCGATCCGGTCGGTCTGCTCGAAGTTGTCGAGAATGTATTCCGAAGCGGACGGAACAAATGCAGTTGGGTTCTCCACAGAATTCATAGAAGCTCCTTGTGACTGTCGAAGATAAAGCCGTAGTTGTATTCATCCCTGTCTGGGTCGTAGCCGTGGATTTCCACAACTTCGGAAACGAAGCGCCGGCCAGGCCGTCGCTCCAGGTGCACGACGACATTTACGGAATCACCGACGTTTGTCTTGATCGCGCGATATGGAAGATCGACGCCACTCTGCAACACGCAACTCGTGAATCGCGCAAGGCCCTGCCTTGCGGAAGTGGCGTGCAAGGTCGAAAGGCTCCCGGAATGCCCGGTATTGAGGAGCTGCAGGAGATCGAAGGCCTCTCCTCCGCGTATTTCGCCGAGGATGATCCTGTCGGGCCGGTGGCGAAGGGAGGCTTTGAGGAGGTCCCGGATGGTGATAGCAGGGAGACCGTTTTGCGACTGCCGCGCCTCGAAACGGACCAGGTTGTCCTGGTCCATGTGAATCTCCGACGTGTCTTCGATAAGAAGGACACGCTCATCCGACGGGATGAACTTCCCGAGGACATTGAGCATCGTAGTTTTCCCAGATCCGGTACCCCCAGCGATGAGAATGTTTTTCCGGGCGAGAATGTAGTTTTCGAGTTGGTTGGCGAGCCCCCGCTCCAGTGTTCCTGCCCGGACAAGGTCTTCGATGCCAAAGTGTTGCGCATTGAATTTCCGGATGGTCAGAGTCACGCCGTTTACACTGCAAGGTGGGATGACGGCGGCGACGCGGCTGCCATCAGGGAGCCGTGAATCGAGGATAGGTTTCGACTCAGAGATGTCGTCACCCAATCGCCGGGCGATATTCTTTACAGCGACCATCAAGGATTTCTCACCGAGATGCACACCTTGAATTGGCTCGATGAATCCGGCCTTCTCTATGAAGATGCAGTCCGGGCCGTTGACCATGACCTCGCTGATCGAGGTATCGAGGATGAGGTGCTCGATCGGCTTAAGAAACGGCAGGATGGTTTCAAATCCGTTCATTAGAGTTCTCCGTCCGCAAGCTGACGGAAGTAGGATTTGTTTACGTTGTTGTAGTAGGGCTTGAGGTAGCAAAACATCGGTGGCATGGGGTTTGTGCCGTCGTAGGCGATCGTTACGGATTGCGCGTTACGCAGTTCCATGAAGGTGTGGCTGGCGAATTGTTATTTCGCCCATTTTTCCTCAGGATCCCAAACTCAATGTAACATTGTTACATTGCGCTCAAAACTTGCCACAAGATCAATTCGCCAGCCACAGGTGCAGCCGCGTGTCTTCGGCTGTAGACAACGCCCATACCCCCGCCACCGAGCTTCTCGATAATGCGGTAGTGGGAAATGGTCTGACCAATCAAAGACAGGGATCCGTCATTTCCAGTGATATTAGGTTTTCTGCGTGAGACAAGTCAACGAGGCGACACGACTAACTACTCCAATTTCGCATACTCTGCCTTGGCTTGCTTCAGGATGGGGATGTCGGGGTCGGCGTCTTTCCAAAGCGTCAGGAAGTCCTGATAGGCGGCTTTTGCCTTGGCGGTGTCGCCTTGAACGGCGTAGGCACGGCCGAGTTGGAGATGGGCGAGTGCGCCGATGGGCGAGTTCAGCACGATTCCGCGATGGTCGAGGATTCTCTGGAACTCGGCAGCAGCTTCGCCGCCCTGGTGCGCGGCTAAATACGCCAGGCCTCGGAAGTAGGCGGCGTACAAGCCAAAACCCAGCTCATAAGGCACTGCGGTCTGAAGTACCCGAATGGCGGTCAGATTATCCTTACCATTGAGGGCAAGTTGGGCGCGAATCATCGGCAAATAGATGAATTGGATCTTCGTATCCTCTGGGAATCGCTTTGCCAAATCATCGGCCAGTGGCTTGGCCAGGCCGGCATTGCCAGCCAAGGCCAGCGCCAGTGTCGCTTGATTCTGCACATCGCGGCCAGTCGAAAGCCCCAGTGCTGCAGCCGCGCGTTGCCTTGCTTCCGCAGCATTGCCGAAGAGGGCCTCCCGCAAGGCCGCTTCCGCTTCGTAGCTTCCCGCCGTCTCTCTCTCATCCGCTCGGGTGGCGGAAGAGACTGCTTCACGTGAAAGCGACCGAGCCTTCTCTAACCGCCCAGAATAGGCAACCGTGTCAGCTTCATTAGCGAGTAGAATGTCTTCCACTCCCGGCTGGCTCGCAGCCCACGCCACCTGTTGCGACATTCCAGCCGCGTCGTTCTCCAAGAAGGCAAGGTTGTAAAGGTAGTTATGCAAATAACCAGAATCAAACTTCTTTGTCTGCGCCTCTTCGGCTGTGGCGCGAGCCTCCTGCAAGCGATTCAGAGACAGATAGGTGCTTGCGAGGTTCGCGTAGCCCAGACCGTCCGGGCTGAGATGGAGGGTCTTCTGAAATTCTTGCAATGCTTTGTCATATTGTCCCAATTCCCAATAAATGTTACCCAAGTTGGCCGCCGCCACAGGGTCTCGGGGATATGTCTGGGCCCACAACTCAAACGCACGGCGAGCTTTTTCCAAGTTACCCGTGACGAGGTGGAAATATTGGGATTCGATGAAAAACTTCTCGCGCTCGTTTCCTCGCTCACGCAACTCGTAGGCTTTTCTGGAGTTTTCTGTAGCGAGGGTTCGCTCCCCGAGATTCGAGTAGCACACCCCCAAATAGGCATAGGCTAGTGCAAATTTCGGGTCGATGCGGGTTGCCAACTGCAACAGCGGTACAGCTCCGATGTCATCGCCTTGGAGCTGCTGTTTCTTCGACCCCAAACTGAGCGCTTGAAGGGCTTCTAAGGACGGCGTAGTGGCCTGCTCAAGGGGGGTATCAAACTTCCGCACCGTGTTGAAGGACTCGCCCAGTTTGCTTCGAATTTCCGAAACCGTCTTACCCAGAGCATCGAGCACATGATTCTTGTCACCAGCTTGGGCGTCTGTACTCGCTAACGATTTCCCGTTTATGCAATTCACCGCCTTGACGGTCAGAAGGTATCGCGTGCCGACCTGCGCTATTGAGCCGTCTAGGACGGCGGCGCTCGCCGTCCGCTGGCAGAGCTCTCGCGCAATCTCGGGCGTCAGCTTCGCGTCGGGCTTCTGACCCATCATCCGCAGGGTCTGCTGAATTTGCTGGTCAGAGATAATGCTCAAAAAGGGTGACTGTTCCAATTGCACCGCCATGCCCTGCCGCAGGGTCCCATCAAATACAGAATCGCCGGTGGTATTCGTGAAGTCCGCGAGCACAATCGTGTCCTTATCAGAAAGCTTGGGCGGGCGGTGGAAATAGAAGTAAGCTCCAATCGAGCACACCGTCAGCACAGCGACGGAAATAAAAATTCTGCGGGGTTTGCTACCTACCCTCACCTTTTCTGGGATCGTCGTCATACGCGCCGATTCCGTGTCCCGTCTCAGCCGTTGCAGGTCATTGCGAATCTCCGAGGCGTGCAAGTAGCGCAGGTTTCGGTCTTTCTCCAAGCACTTGTTGATGATCTCTTCCAACTTCGGCGGTGTGTCAGGGTTGATCCGAACTGGGGTGACTGGTGCCCGATTCAGAATCGAATCAAAAATCGTGCCCGTCGTGTCACCCCTGAAGGGCAACGTG
>Ga0306925_10006840_pt1 | contig 10645 bp, 9 predicted proteins | sample flu12Cox44000176_FD_203755 | JGI IMG/M metagenome (GOLD analysis project Ga0306925, IMG submission 203755) | Lab enrichment of tropical soil microbial communities from Luquillo Experimental Forest, Puerto Rico - flux8day.12C.oxic.44.000.176 (v2)... | ecosystem: Environmental > Terrestrial > Soil... | reverse complement strand
GACATTCTGTTCCGCGGTGCTTGTGATCGCCCCGCTTGGTCTCGTCTTTTTCTACGTGCTCAAGAGTGGCATCGGCGCCGTCAATCTCGACTTCTTCACGCAGCTGCCGAAGCCGGTCGGGGTGGTCGGTGGTGGAATGGCAAACGCGATCGTAGGCACACTCGAGTTGCTGGCGCTTGCGGCATTGATCGGAATTCCGGTCGGCGTGCTTGGTGGAGTCTTTCTGGCCGAGTACGGCACGGCGCGCGTGAATGCTGTGCTGCGGTTCATAGCGGATGTGCTCAATGGCGTGCCGTCGATCATTTGGGGCGTAGTCGTTTACGGTCTGATCGTCTTGCGTTTCAAAAGCTTCTCCGCGTACGCCGGCGGACTGGCGCTGGCGTTGATCATGATCCCGTTGATCCTGCGCACGACCGAGGAAGTGATTCTACTTGTCCCTGTCGGTTATCGGGAAGCTGCTCTTGCGCTCGGTATCGCACGCTGGAAAACTATCGTGCAGATCGTAGTCAAAACCGCTTCGCGCGGCATTATCACCGGTATTCTGCTCGCGTTGGCGCGCGTTGGCGGCGAAACCGCGCCACTTCTTTTCACCGCATTCGGCAACCGTTTTTGGAACCACAACTTGAGCGAGCCGATTGCAGCGCTGCCTCTGCAAATTTTCACATACGCAATCTCGCCCTACGACGACTGGCATCGTCAGGCATGGGCCGGCGCGCTTGTTCTCGTCACGGGCGTTTTTTGCGTTAACGTATTGGTGCGGCTTGTGACCCGCGTCCGGACCGCATCGCCGTGAACTTTCAAACATGAATACTCAGCTTATGCCGCAACCCGAAGTAGTTGACCCTCGCGAGCCCGTCGCCGCACCGTTAAGAGACTCAGAGGGGGCGCCGCTTCCTCTGGCAATGCAGGCCAAAAATGTATCAATGTGGTACGGAACGAAGCGCGCCATAAACGACCTGAGCATGGACATGCCCGCCAAAGCCGTCACCGCGATTATCGGGCCGAGCGGCTGTGGAAAATCGACGTTCATCCGCGCGCTCAACCGCATGCACGAGCTGGTGCCGCACGCCCGTATCGAAGGTAGTGTGTTCCTTGACGGCCAGGATCTCTACGCGAGCAACATGGATTCAGCGATTGTGCGCAGGCGCGTCGGAATGGTGTTCCAGAAATCAAATCCGTTTCCAACAATGTCGATCGGCGACAACGTCGTGGTCGGTCTTCGGCTGAACGGTGTCCACGATCGTAAATTTCTCAACGAACGGCTTGAGCAATCGTTGCGCATGGCGGCGTTGTGGGATGAGGTGAAGGATGACTTGCAGAAGTCCGGCACCAGTCTTTCGGGGGGCCAGCAACAACGGCTCTGCATTGCGCGCGCACTCGCCGTGGAACCGGAAGTCCTATTGATGGACGAGCCGTGCTCGGCGCTCGACCCGATCGCAACTGCGAAGATTGAAGAGCTAATCCAGGAGTTGAAGACGCGATTCACGATTGTCATCGTCACGCACAACATGCAGCAGGCTGGACGCGTGTCCGATTTTACTGCGTTCTTTTACATGGGCCGGCTCATCGAGATTGGATCGACGACGAAAGTCTTTACCAATCCCACCGAGAAACAGACGGAAGATTACATCACTGGAAGGTTCGGATGATTTTTGTAGACGCGTGCGCTGAGCGTACCGCGATTTTTATGACGAATAAGACCGGAGGACCACAGTGGTGATACCAAAACACATTCTTGGAACATTCGACGAAGCGCTAACGTCGCTGCGCAAAGATTTGCTAATGATGGCTGGCTTGTCCGAGCGCAGCCTCGATAGGGCACTTAAGGGCTTGCTGCAGCGCGATGACGATCTCTGCGCCAACGCGATTGCAGATGACGAAGAGATCGATCAACTGGAGAAACAGATCGACAAGGACGGCTTCGAAATTCTGCTCCGTTTTCAGCCGGTGGCGTCGGATCTGCGCCGGGTGATTTCGGCGATAAAACTTTCGCCAAATATCGAACGCGTGGGCGATCAGGCGACGAACATCGCGAAACGCGCGCGCAAGTTGAATCAGCATCCGCCGTTGCCGGAAGTGCAATTGATTGTGCCGATGCAGGCACACGCGATGTCGATGTTCAAGGACAGCATCAACGCGTACGTGCGGGAGAATGTCGAGCTGGCTAACTCCGTTTGCGGTCGCGATAAGCAACTCGACGAGATGAACCGCCATGCAAACAGGAAACTGACGGAGCGAATGATAGAGGATGTTGAGCAGTTGCAGGGCTATTTTAACCTTATCCTGGTTTCGCGCGCTCTCGAGCGCGTAGGCGATCACGCCCAGAACATCGCCGAGGACGCCGTTTACGCCGCGGCAGCCGAAGACATTAGGCACAAGGGTGCGGCGGTCTCCGTCTGAGGCAGCGCGTTGCGTATGCGCGGCTGACGGGCAAAGGTTAAAAATGCCGCAAGCACAGACCACTCTGCGTACTGACGAAAAAAGTGACGGTACCGCCGTTCCACAGGTTGTCGAAACCGCGCACGACCGTTTCCACGATCCAAAAAATTTTATCAACCGGGAGTTGAGCTGGCTTGCATTCAATCGACGCGTGCTCGAGGAAGCGCAGGACCCCACGCAACCGCTCATCGAGCGGGTTAAATTTCTAACGATTTTCAGCTCAAATCTGGATGAGTTTTTCGAGATTCGCGTAGCCGGAATCAAACAACAGATTGAAAGCGAGACGAGCGACGTTGGTCCCGACGGCTTGAGTCCCACCGAGCTGTTCGACCGCATCCAGAAAACGGTGCGCGAGCTTGTGGGGACGCAGTACGCGCTTTGGAAAAACGAATTGTTGCCGGAGCTGGCAAAGAACGCGATTTACGTGCGCGAGATGAGCGAACTCTCGCCAAAACGCGCGGCATGGGCGAATCGATATTTTAAGCAGGAAGTTCTTCCCATGCTGACGCCGCTGGCGGTGGACGCCAGCCATCCCTTCCCGCATCTGTTGAACCGCAGCCACAATTTGTTGGTGCGAGCGAAGACGCGCCGTGGCGGCGAGCCGCTGCACGCCATTGTGCAGGTCCCGCGAGTTGTGCCGCGGCTGATTCTCATGCCTCGCGGCACCGGTGCGAACGAGCCGTGGGAATACATTTATCTTGCGTCGCTAATCAAACACCACATCGGCGAATTATTTCCCGGCTTAATCCTGGACGGCGTGCACGCGTTTCGTGTCACGCGCAACAGCGATCTCTACATTGACGATGAGGAAGCGGAGAACCTTTTGCGAACCATCGAGCAGGAACTGCGACGCACCAGCCGTGGCAACGCCGTGCGACTGGAGGTGGAAGCCGATTGCCCGAAACATTTTCTCGAGCTGCTTCTCGAGTTTTTCAATCTTTCTGAAGCGGACGCTTACAAGCTCGATGGCCCATTGACAATGACGCATCTTGCTCCGCTTGTTGCCAACGACGCGTTTGCCAAGCTCAAAGACCGTCCGTTTCAACCGGCCCGCGATCCGGCGTTGCCGCCACACGCGGATTTCTTCGAGGTCTTACGACGACAGGACGTGTTGCTGCATCACCCTTACGACAGCTTCGATGAAATCGTCGAGTGGGTTGAAACAGCGGCAAAGGATCCACAGGTCCTTGCCATGAAAATCACGCTGTACCGCACCAGCGGCGATTCGCCCCTTGTCGGGGCCCTTATCGATGCGGCTAACGCGGGAAAACAAGTCACCGCGATTGTCGAGTTGCGCGCCCGTTTCGACGAGGCAACCAACATTCAGTGGGCGAGACGCCTCGAAGAAGCCGGCGCGCACGTGATCTATGGAGTGGTGGGTCTTAAAACCCATTGCAAGGCGTTGCTAATCGTCCGACGCGACGCCGACGAACTGCGGCGGTATGTCCATCTCGGCACTGGAAATTATCATCCGCGCACGGCGCGCATTTACACCGACTTCAGTCTGCTCACCAGTGAACCGCAACTCACTGAAGAGGTGGCGACTGTTTTCAATACGCTTACCGGTCTGGCGGGTTATCCCGGTTTGAAAAAATTGATGGTCGCTCCGTTCGACATGCACAGTCGCTTCGTCAAACTGATCGAGCGGGAGCGCGACAATTCGTTGGCAGGCAAGCCGGCCCGCATCGTGGCCAAGATGAATTCGCTCGTCGATGAGGAGATCATTGAGAAGCTCTATGAAGCGTCCTGTGCAGCTGTGACCATTGATCTGGTTGTGCGCGGGATCTGTTGCTTGCGTCCGAAAGTTCCAGGCCTTAGCGAAAACATCCGCGTCATCAGCATCGTTGGCCGGTTTCTCGAGCACAGCCGGATCTATTATTTCGAAAATGCCGGGCAGCCGCGGGTTTTTCTTTCGAGCGCGGATTGGATGCCGCGGAATTTCTACCGGCGAATTGAGCTGGCTTTCCCGATCGAGACGCCCGCGTTGCGGGATAAAGTCATCAACGATGTCATTCCGGCATTTCTGAACGATCGCGTGAAAGCCCGGGAGTTGCAGGCGGATGGCACGTACCGACGTTTAAAACCCGAAGGCGCAGAGCCCCGCCGCCAGGCGCAGTGGCAATTTCGTGAAGTATCACGCGAACGCATGAAGAAGCTTGGTGGTTCGAAGAAGAAAACGCGTGCGGACCGGCTCGTGCCGATTGCAATTGTAAAGGAAAGCGGCGCGAGCAGCCCAACGAAATCGGAGACGCAGTGAAGAAAAAAATCGTCGCTATTGATGTCGGCGGGTCGAACGTAAAGGTGATGATTTCGCGCGCCGAGCGGCGAAAATTCAGGTCCGGCCCGGAAATGACGCCGGGCGAACTGGTGATTCAGCTCAAATCCCTTTTGCAGGATTGGACGTTCGACGCGATTTCGATGGGGTTCCCGGCGCCGGTCCGAAATGGCTGTATCATGAGCGAGCCGAAGCATCTTGGGCCGGGCTGGAAACGATTCAATTTTGAAAAGTCGTTAGGCATACCAGTCCGCATTATCAATGACGCCGCGATTCAGGCGCTCGGCAGTTATCGCGGCGGACGGATGTTGTTTCTGGGATTGGGCACCGGACTGGGATCGACCCTGATCTGGGAAAGCAACGTGCTCCCACTCGAGCTCGGCGATCTGCCTTATGGCAACGGCCACATCATTGAGGATTACCTCGGCAAGCCGGGACTGAAACGGCTCGGCGAAAAGCGCTGGAAAGGCGAAGTCCTTTATGCCGTCGTGTTGTTAAAGAAATCGCTGATCGCCGATTATGTAGTTCTAGGCGGCGGCAGCGCAAAGAGATTGGATCAATTGCCGCATGGGTTCGAGCTTGGAAACAATCGAAACGCCTTTCTCGGTGGCGTTCGCCTCTGGCAAACCGACCCGCACACCCAGAGACCAAAATGGAATATCCTGTGACGCGCCGAGTCAGAATGTTACAAGAGTTACAAAGGTTACATTGGAATATAGACCAATGCTTTTCGTTTGAGTTAGTAATTTTGTAACTCTTGTAACCCTTTCAACTTTTATTGCCATGCAACTCTATTTTCTAAGACACGGCGAAGCCGATTGGCCGGGCTGGACCAAGTCGGATGATGAACGGCCACTCACCGATTTTGGTAAGAAAGAGGTAGGGCAGGTGGCGAAGTTTCTCAACCGTCTCAAGGTGAAGCCGGATTTAATTGTAACCAGTCCGTTGCCGCGAGCGTCGCAGACGGCAGAGGTTGCAGCGCATCAGCTGAAAGCTAAGTTGCGCCAGGACGAAGCGCTCGAGCCCGGATTTGGGATAAGCGAGTTAAGGACTCTGCTCAAGCGGCATGGCTCAAAAGTTTTGATGCTGGTCGGCCACGAGCCGGATTTTACTAGTGTGATCTCCGCGTTGACCGGCGCGTCCCTCAAGCTTTCGAAAGCCGGTGTGGCAGTGGTCGACATCGATCCCGAGACTGAGAAAGGAAGACTTCTCTGGCTGTTCCCGCCAAAGTTCGCGCGCAAAGCGAAATAGGTTGCTCAGCGATAGTCTTGGGGAAGTGGCCGGTCCGTTTTCCAGTGACTGCTATATCCAAAGACGGACCGCAGGGCCGTGGCCAAAGGACGGATGTCCTGCCGAGCGCCGGGTTATAACTTTCGAGAACCGGTAGGCGGGGCACTCGCAGCTGGCGACATTGCGCTCGAATTCGGAGTTGGCGAAACAGCGGGCGAAGCCTGTGCCGGCGTAGTTCCTGGCGACGACCCCGGTGATGATTGTGCTCCGGCAGGTGCAGGGGAGGTTTGCGGCGCCGGCTGGTTTTTCATTAATTCACGACGGAAGGCGCTGCTGGCTGTGCTCTGGTGCGCATAAAGGACCGATAGCGCAAACGTGAGCGCGAAAAATATTCCCACCAGCCACGTGGTGAACTTCACCAGCACGTTCGTCGTTTGCGCGCCGAAAATGTTCTCGGTGACCCCGGCGCCAAACGCCGCGCCGAGACCTTCACTCTTCGGTCGTTGCATCAGGATGACAAGCACCATCAATGCGGCGACTAGCACGAAGAGCACCAGGCAAAAGCTGATCAACAGGTTCATTGGGAGGCGAAATATGGCTAAGGAGCAGGGAGAAGCAAACGCCGAACGTCCAACGCCCAATATTTAAATCAGAAAACTCTAGCCTTGGGCGTCGGACTTTCGGCGTTGGGCGTTTTTCTTGATCTCATTCCAGATCGCGTCCATCTCAGCAAGGTCGACATCCCCCAGTTTTTTTCCGCGCGTTTTGAGTTCGTCCTCCAATCGATTAAAGCGCGCGACGAACTTGTCCGTAGCGGATTGGAGCGCAGTTTCTGCGTCGATTTTGCACTTCCGTGCGAGGTTTACGACGGCGAACAGCAGGTCGCCAATCTCGTCTTCGATAATTTCCTGTTGTCGTAACTGGATCGCCTCTCTGGTCTCCCGAAGCTCTTCTTCCACCTTCGCGATCACATCGCGCAATGCTGTCCAGTCGAAATTCACCCGGGCCGCTTTGGATTGGGCCTTTTGCGCGCGCACCAGTGCGGGCAATGCTTTCGGCAAACTGGCGAGGTAATGCAAGTCGGTGTTTTTCTCTTCGCGCTTGATCGCTTCCCATTGTTTGAGAACGGCGCCGGCGTCGCGTGCTTCGCTCGTGCCGAACACATGCGGATGCCGCCGGATTAGTTTGTCCGACACCTGGCCAATCACCTCGTCGATGCCGAACCGGCCGGTTTCGTGCGCGATTTGGGCGTGCATCACAACGAGCAACAAAAGATCGCCGAGTTCCTCGCGGAAATGCTCATCGTCCTGAGCGCGCGCGGCCTCGGCCGTTTCGTATGCCTCCTCAATGAGCGCTGGCACCAATGACTCGTTGGTTTGCTCACGATCCCACGGGCAACCACCAGGAGCGCGAAGTTTCGCGACGATGTCGCAGAGCTTCGCGAAGTCATCGGTGACTTGTGGTCGATGATCAGCCATAAGAAAGCCCTTCGAACGTACAGCTCTTCACTGAGCACGGATTTAGCGGGAATCCAGTGCCGACTTACGACGATCGCACTTTGTTCTTTGCGCGATATGTGCGTAAGAGCGGCACATTCCGCGACAAAACGATCAGATTGGCGATTTGACACGTCGGCCACTGATCGATGGCCACTAATCAATCTCAGTATCGGCCTTGTGTGGCGTCGCGGACTGCCTGCATACGAATCTGCTTCAGCTTCTGGTACTGCTCAGGTGACAGAATCGCTTGCATCTGCGGATCCGTCTGCTGATGAATAGCCCTGATTTGTTGCATTTTCTGCATTTTTGAAAGCGAATTATCGTTTTTGATAGCGTTCACTTTTGGTGCTTCGTCGACAAGAATGGGCAGGATTTTCTCCTTTTGTTGGGGCGTGAGGTTAAGCTGTTGTGCTATCGCCTGAGCCTTTGACATCGCACCCCCTTTTTGCGCAAACGAAGAGGGTGGCAGCGTCGCAAACATCGCGATCGATAGCGCCGAGATAACGAGATGAGTGTGGTTCTTCATATTTTCCCCTTTTTAGTTTTGGCGCGCCATCGTCGTGACGCCGCTTCAGTAAGTCAAGCCCAATTGCGGCAGCCGGATCGTTCGGACGGAAATTTTGTTTGAAATCGCTGAGGGCCACGGCGGAGATTTCTGCTCTACAAGAGGTACCACTTTAACTCGCGAGAATTGCGTTTCCTTTCCCATAAACGAATTCCACCGAGGAATGCGTTTTCATTTTGACCGCGTACGATTCCCTTAGGCAATCGATCGAACCGATGCACCAGGCCGCCGCCAAGAACGACGTAATCGGCGATGAACGCGCGCTTTAATTGGCCGACGGCATACAGGACTTCACGTTTCCATTTTCTCTTGCCCAATTTTGTCAGGCCGGGGATACCGAGATGGTTCTCAATGATGTTTCCGTTCGGATAGGGGAGGTCACCCAGTTCGAGTGACATGAGATTTCTGCCCCACACCAGGGCGGATCCAAGCCCTGTTCCGAGCCCCAGAAACAGCATGCGACCGCCGCCGAGATAACTGCCGAGCGCTTGCATGGCTGCGTCGTTAACGATGCGCACTGGTATTCCCAACGCCCGCCGAAAGTTAAAATGCACCCAATCCTTGCCAAGGTGCTTCGGGTTTCGAAGAATTCGTCCGTTGCGTACAGGCGCAGGGAAACCGATCGACGCAACGTCGAATTTCCAGCCCCTCGCTGTGTCCTTAAATCCGGCGAGAAACTGTTTAGGAGTCATTCGTGAACCCGATGAAAATTCGCGTTCCACGCGCTTGGACATGAGCAGTTTGACGAAGGTGCCGCCGATATCGACGACGAGAATTCTTTTCTTCATGAGTGCGCGTCCGCGGGGGGACGCGAACTATCGGCCGCGACCGAACAAACGACCCATGCCGGCCTTCGGTTCGGATTTCGCAGTTGTGCTGTCAGGCCAGCACTCTACGATTTGAAGCGCAACGAACCGGAACAGCAGTTGCCGGGCTGACTTCAAATCGAGCCGCAGATTTTTTGCAATCTGTTGCACAGACCGGGCGCCATTGAACTGCGAGCCGAATTGGGCCTCATCCGAAGTCAGCTTCAACTTCTGCACGCGATCGAAGCCTTCTCTTGTGTAGGCTGGGATTGACGCCGGATCGAAACCTCCTAGTTGCTCCGGGGTCTGGACGAGACGCAACGTTTCCAGTGACCAGTCGTCCACATCGGGGTCTCCGGTCACGTCACCAAATCCGCCTAACAACTCGGCATTCTTTTCAAACATGATCCACACATTTGGCGCCGACCATAGTTTTGAGAAGAGCAGTTGGCCCTGGTGGCGCATTAGATCGAATGCCGCCTGCCGCTCGATCGATTCGTTGCGGACAAGCGTTAGGAGAAAAGGAGTTCCGTCTTCTTTCTGCTGATCGCGCGCTCGGTTAATCATCACCACATCGACGCTACGGAGAACGTCCGGTGCTTCTGGGCAGTAAAGATCCGGATCCCGAGTTGTGGCCAAAACAATCTCGCCGTCACGCGCGAGAACGTCGATCGGTTCCTGGTCCCAGCAAGCTCGCAGCAACCCGGTCAGATTCTCTTTTCCGATGGCTCGTATTGCAAGGTTCAACGGAAACAGGTTTGCGCGACCGCAAAAATAAACATCAGCGGTGCCGTGTTCCATCCGCTTCCCGACTTCCGTGGCTGCCGGGTTCGAGACGGGCTGGGCCCAATCCGACTCGGGCGCCGATGCGTGCCACCAGTCGTCGGACTTGAAAGCCTCGGAACTCGCGGCGGGCTCGGACACTTTCTCGTCCTCATCCGGAACGGATGGCCGGTCGATCTGGTCGCGCTCTTCGCTATTCGAACGTTCCATTTGGCTGTTAGTAGCTTGGGTTTGCGGGCTGCTGTCGCCCTAACTGTTCTGTCTCCGTAAGCAAATCCTATATCAAGGCTTTATCAAGAAGCCAATGTTCGCAACGGAGAACTCTCATGCCCTTCTGAAAATTGGCGGGCCAGCTCGCGTCTGCTGATTTTGCCACGCTCGTTCGTAGGAATTATGTCGACCACAAAGATTCGTTTCGGCACCTGCCATCCGCTCAACGCAGTGCGGCAAAATCGCAGAAGATCGCCTTCGGTTATGTCCGGCGATGCCAGCACGCACGCCGCTACTTCTTCATTTCGTAATCCCGCACCTTTGGGACGGCCAAACACGACCGCCTGCCGCACTCCTTTGAAACGCAACAGATGCGCTTCTACTTCCGCGGGATTCACTTTCTTTCCAGCGACGTTGATTACGTCCGAAACCCGGCCCACGATCTTTAGCGCCGAATCGTGTCCCGCGAGCAGATCGTCCGGTACAAAAACACCGTTGCCAAGCTTCTGCTCGTCCGGTTCGGGAAAATAGCCGTCGCTCACTGCTGCGCTGCGAACGCGAATTTGGCTCGCCGTTTCCTTTGGATCGATAAGCTCAACTTTGACACCTGGTATCGGTTGACCCACGAGACCATCCTCGAACGTTGTGCCGTAACGATCGTAGCAAATTCCGCCGCATTCCGATGCGCCATAGAAGGAATGGATCGGCTGCTTGAATTTCTCGAAAAATTTTTTCGCGACGGTACGGGAGAGTGGCGCACCAGCAGAAATGCACAGCCGAAGTTTTGGTAACGGGGGCACGTCACCCATGTCGCAAAACGCCTGGTAGAAAACCGGCG
>Ga0306925_10006839_pt1 | contig 10645 bp, 7 predicted proteins | sample flu12Cox44000176_FD_203755 | JGI IMG/M metagenome (GOLD analysis project Ga0306925, IMG submission 203755) | Lab enrichment of tropical soil microbial communities from Luquillo Experimental Forest, Puerto Rico - flux8day.12C.oxic.44.000.176 (v2)... | ecosystem: Environmental > Terrestrial > Soil... | reverse complement strand
GCGTGTCCGATGTGGGCGAATCCCTCCGGCCGACCCCATAGCTGGTCGACTTTCTCGAGAAAGGGATGGAGGCGCACTCCGGTATCGGCGTTGGCCGAAGGCGCGGCGACGTTGTCCCTCGGCCTCGCCAGGTGGACGTACATTTCCGCGACCTGGCGGCTCTCCTCGGCGACGAAAACGCGGCGCAAGAACGGGGGCAGCTCGGCAGCCGACGTGACAAGCACGTACTGATCGGACGTCAATGAGGATTTCTGCGTTCCAGGGGAAGCTACCGATTGCCGATAAATGTCGGCGTAGACTTCGGGATCAATCGACCAACCCAGCCACCACCAATACGTTCGTCGCGCGTAGACTTCAGGCGACATCCCAAGGCGCACGGCAAGATACCTCGCAATCGCCTCCCGCGATTGGTAGTCGATAGCCCACTCGTATTCCGAGCGGCTGATCTTCTCGATGTCGGCGGAATTCGCGGCGCGCACGCACATAACCGCGATCAACGGGGCGGTCAGCCACGGCCCGAGCCACCGCCTCTCCGGCGGAAGGAGGTTTATCACGCCAGCAAAGCCAAAGCCGGCCAGCATGAACAGACCGGGGATCATCGCCAGGGTGTGGCGCGTATTGTAGCCCATCCCCAGGAGGGTCAGCTCGAAGGCAGGTACGAAGACCAGAACGGCGGCGGCGAGTGCGGGGGGCATCCTGGCCCCTCGTGTGGTGGCCGCCAGTGAGCCGAGCCCGATGATGCAGCCGAGGCCGATCATCAGCACCGTGAGCGTCGATAAGACCCTCGCTAGTGGTCCATTGCCTTCGTCGATCCAGCCCAACATCAGCGGTAGAAGGCCGGCATTGCCGAAAGGCCTGTTCGGATACATGCCATGAAGGCGGGGGCGCTGGGCGATCTCTAGTATGTTTGGGAACCCCTGGACGGCATCGATGACGAGAAACGGAGCGAGCGGAATGAAAAATACGACGATGGCGAGCGGCTTCGTCCAGCGGTCCCGATCAGAGTTGCCGAGGAGAACGAGCAAGACGTGACATGGGAGCAGCAGGAAATAGCTGAAATGAAGCTGGATCAGTATGCCGAGCAGGATGCCCGAAAAGATCAGCCACCCCCGCCGCCCATCGATTGCGCCGCGCAACAACGCGCATGCGTACAAGAAAGCAAAGAACAGGGAAAAGTTCGGATGGATCGGCCAGTAGCTCAAGGCGACGATGCGCTCGGACGCGATGAAGGCAAACACCGCGAACAGGGATCCCGCCGGCCCACACCAGTCGCGTAGCCCCCACCAGAGGACCAATGGGATACCCAGGAACAGGAGGCGATTTAGGACCAGCAGGACGGCAGGGTCGTTCCAAAGCGCGATGACCGGCGCTAGGAAGAGATACAGGCTGCTGCCGATCGTATGGCCGCCGAGCAGCAATTCCGGACCGTAAATCGGAAACTCGAGATGCGATAGGACGTGCCTCGCTTCGAGGAAATCGCGCTCTTCGAAAATGCTCCAGCGAAACGACGATCCGGACCACAGCATGTAGGCGAATATGCCGACGCTGAGCATGAGAACGAGAAGCTCGATAGCCGATATGCGATCGGCGGAACTGGAGGATCGCCACAGCGGAGCAATCAGCTTCGACGCTCTCGCGGTCGGGCGGCCTCGCGCGCGAGCGGGGGTCCCGACCTTGCGGAAACGCGACGCCATCGCCAGCCATGGCAGAAGCACGACGAGCACCGCCGCCAGCGAGATCATGATCGATTCGATCGTTGCGGCTGCGGCGAGGGCGGTCCAACGGATGCCGATCGCGGCCGCAAACCCGCTCTGGCCGAACCCGAGGGATGCGGATGCGCGCGCGTCCAGCAAACTCGTCGCTAGGGCAAGCAACAGGAGCAGCATACCGGCACCGACACGAAGGGACCCGGGCTGCCCAGTGCGGGCGAGGAGAAAGGCAAGGTCTCCTAGGTTCCCTCGCGCGATCTCCAACGTGCGAGACTTGCTGACGGCGCCGGCGTGCTCGAAGGCCAGCGTGATTCGTCCCGGCGGCGGGTTCTCGAACTGCAAGGATGCGGGAACCTGCCGCGCCGCTTCGTCCAAATTGAAGTACAAATCGTAGTGCGGCCGGATCGTCGGCGTCTCCGCGGTTTCGCCAGCCGCGGCCCGGACCACTTTCAACGTCCCCTCGTCGAGATCCTTGGCGAGATCGTAGACGTTATCCGGGCCATCGATGCGGATCGCGATGCGGTAGCCCGATTCCGTGTGGCGAACCTTGGTGTCGAGAAATCGGAAGCAGAGCCCGGGCGGTACGCACGCGGGCTCGTAGGTGTCGACAAGAAACGTGAACTCGGACGACCAAAGCGAATCGAGCTTAGCGGAAACGATCGGGACAGCCACGACGAACAACAGCAGAGCCACCGAGAATACGGCCGCCCCGCCGCCCCGCTGCCGTGCGGAGCACTGGTCCGCTACCCTGCCGACGCCAGTCACAGGATTCGTTACACTTTGCCCGAGCGCAACAGCGGATGGCTTGGGCCCGAATCAATCCTGTGCTTCGCAGCCCTCATGGCGGATCGTTGCGGCCGGTAGACCCAGAATCGCATCACCAGAAAATTGAAGACAAAGCAGCATGTGTCCGTAATGAGCTTCGCCCAATAAGGTCCCGTGCCGACGTGGGTCAGAACGGAGAACAGGGAGAGCGACAGACCATAGCTGGCAACGAACAGCGCCGCGAATCGCCAAGCTTCGTGCAAGGCCTGCTTGTGCTCGTAGGATTGAAAGGACCAATACTTGTTGGTGCCGAACGATACCAACCCGCCCACGAGCCTCGATATTGCCTGCGCCTGGATCGTCCAGCCGAAGGCCGCAAACAGGGTCGCAAAAACGGCCCAATCCGACGCCGCCGAGAGAACGGCAACCGTCACATATTTCACAAACTGGGTTGCGATGTTCACGCGCTCGGCCCATTCCTCGAGGTTGCTACCGACATGATGAGCTTGGCGGCTTGGGCGGCCCCGTCGGGGATCTCGCCGAGCCTCCGGTAGCCCTCATGAAACCGCTCAAGTTGCTGTGTGGCGCTCGCCATTGCATTTTCGAGCTCGCGCTCTTGGGCGCTCATCCCGACTCCGAGGTGTTCGATCGTGCGCGCGTTGATCCATTGCTCGGCGTGGTTCGGGACCGGGATGACCAGCAAGGGCTTGCGCATCGAAAAGCTCTCGCTCACCGCGCTGAATCCGCCGTTGACTACCACCATATCGGCCTTTTCGACCAGTGCCCTGTTGTCGAGGAGCTTACCGTGGAAACGAATCCGGCCACCGCCATCCCAATTCGGGGGAGCCGGCCGCCCCACGACCTCGATCTCGAACGGCCAGTCGATGCGATCGAATATGACCGGTGAGCCGAACCGCGAGCCCGACAGCATGACCAGCACGCAGCTTACGGGCGAACGCACGGCCGCGGGCGAAAAGCCCTGACGAACGATCGGACCCACGCGAACGACATTTCCGCCAACCTCGGGCAGGAACGGATCAAGGCTGGGGCTGATGACGAGATCGGGGATCACGCGATGGAACAGGTAGTCGGGCTCCTCGACGCACCAGAACTGGGGCCGCACCGAACGCGGCCGGTCTGCGAAGCGCCGGTACGATTGATGGACGACGTCCGCGTTGTTCAACGCAACGAATGGGATTCCTGCGCGCTTGAAGGAGCGGAAGGTGTACACCGAATCGCTCACGACGACATCGGGGCGCCATTCCGAAAGGATCTTCGCCATCTTGCGGGCGTTGTGGCGGAGAATTGCGCCAAAATCCGCGACCGCGGTCAGGGTGCGGACGATGCTGATGCGCCCTTCCTTGACCCCGTAATAGAGCGATTCCACCTCGTGCAGGCGGCCGATGCCGGGCACGGATTGAAAATACCAAAGACCGTTTCCGGAGGTTACGACTTGGATTTCCGCACCGTGATCCAAGAGCCGCTGAATGACCGCGTGGCAACGGGTGGAGTTGCCCAGACCGAGCCCATTCACAAGAAAGAGAATTCGCGTGCTCGCCATCACATGAGATGCAGTCGAACGACGAGTGAAAACGGCGCCACGGGGGCGATTGCGCGGACCTGCCAACTTGAACGGGGCGCAAAGGTTTCGAACCAGTTCCGGTCAAACAAGTGAATGTCGATCCCGTGGCTGCGATGAAATCCTCGGTAGAGGTGTCCCAGAATATTCGCCTGCGGAGCCAAAATTACGAAGCGAGCGCCGGCCTCGGCGTGCTGCGCCGCGTTGGCAAGCACGGCCGCGGGATCGTCAACGAATTCGAGCATGCCGGTCGATAGCAGCACCGGGAAGCGTCGCTCGAGCCGGATGGTTGCGGCGTCGCCGAGGACCGGCTTGACACGGTCGGCGGGCAAAACAGCCAACATGGCATCCGAAATGTCGACGGCCCAGATCTGGCGCGCCCCGCGGCGCGTCAATTCACGAGTGTAGAAACCAGCTCCGGCGCCGAGTTCCAACACGTCAAGGCCTGCAACGTCGCCCAGCAGCAATTGGACTACAGTCGATTCCCGGGATCGTATCCAAACCCATGGAAGGTGCGTCGAGCGCGCGTGATATTCAGACGCTCGGGCCGAGAAATATTTGCGCACCCGAAGGCTCGGCCTTGCAGCACTAAAACCTCTCATTGCGGCAGGCCCTTCTAACAGCGTCGGTGGCGCCGGCTGCTCACGGATCGTGGGTACCACATCGAACACATTGGAAACAGGCGTCATCAAGCCGGTGTCGAGCGATCTCGTCTCCATTGGTGATGACCTGTTGGACGCGCTGGATCAATTGGCACATAAATACCCGACTACGGATGGTACATCTACGTCCTCCGCCGCTGAGCCGCGCGCGCTATTTAAAATCCTCGAAAAGCGGTAATATTAGCCGCAACACCGGCTGATCCAACCGAAATGGCTCGGCGACGCGATAAATCACTGACGGGGGCTGCCGTTTCAACCGATAGCGAAGCCCCCAGGACACCCAATTTCTGGCCGTGTCCGCGAGCGAACGAATGACAGCTTTGATTTTCGTCCCTTTCGCAACGCCGAGGTCGCGTTTGATGAAGCGAATCGGCACCTCAATAAACTTCGCCCCGCGATAGTAAGATTTGAGCAAGAGTTCGGGATTAACAAAGGAAGTGCGCCCCGCCAACTCGATCTGACGGACGATCCGTATCGGATAAAATGTAATGTTTTGGAAGTCGTGAAAACGGACGCCGAAGAGGATGCGCAGAATGTAATAGTTGGCCAAAGATATGACTGCCTTGTAGAGCGTGTCCGAGCGGCGCCGGATGCGATAAATCGATCTGACCACCGGTATGTAGCTCAAAAGTCGGATCGGGACGGGACGAATTCCCTGAACTGCATCGAAATGTTTGAGTAGTTCCAGAAACACGCGGACTCTGCTCAGGTCGTAAGACCAATCGACCGTCTGCGAGAAGAAATATTCTTTGCTTGCGGTCGCAAGAGCGGTTCGAAACGCCATTCCCACATTCAGATTGCGCGGGTGACGCACCACTCTCAATCGTGGCTCACGTTTCGCAAATTCCCGGAGGATTTCCGGAGTCCGGTCCGTGGAACCATCATCGACGAAAACAATTTCCCAATCGTGGACTGTGCGGTCGAGAAGATCGATTGCTCGAGTCAAAAAAGATTCGACGAGGAGCTCCTCGTTATGGCCCCAGGCTCCCAGAGAGACGCTGCGATCGAACTTGCCGATTGAAACGTGTTCTGGGAGTGATGCGTCCGGCCAGCCGCCGGACTTCATCGAAGCGGTTTCGAGCTGTGGCATCACTTTCGGGCTGTGATGAGGGAAGATCGATGCAATCCTGTCCGCGTGACCGCCTGCGAGTCTATGACGCCAGCGGGATCCAGCACGCCGAGTTCGAGCAGTGACTCGTCGCGGGGTAGCGTCTCTCTGGTGAATTTCGATGGATGTTGCGACAGGATGTAATCGACCAGCGCCGAGGCAGTGTCCGCGAGATTCGGTTTGAGATGAACGGCCAATCCAGTCATTCCTCTCTCGATCCGATGGGGTTGGTCGCGACGGCTGCCAAGGCTTGCGCCGGCAGCACGAGCCGACTATCCGAATGGCTGCGTCCGCGATCACCCCCCGCTGATCTTCCAAGGTGAGCCCAATTGGCAAAGGATTCGCAGTGTGGGCACCCTCACAAACTTATCGTTTATGTCCGTCCGGGGTTTAGGGTCAATAACTGCCATGGGCGGCGAGGATATCGGGCAAGGAAATGACCCGGGACGACCGGCGGATGTGCATTTCGGCGAGTACGGTCTCGCCGGAAAACCACTAAAAATCAAGCCTATGGCGAAAGATTCACTTTGTTCTTCTGCACCTGGCGTGATAAACTTACAAAAGGGGAACTTGGGCATCATGCGGGTACTTTTCGTCATTGCCGATCTGTACTTCAGCGAGCCACTGGGGGCCATGGTTCTCAGCGGCGTGTGCCGGAACGCCGGTCACCGGACCAAACTTGCAATCCTCGAGAAGCAAGACATCGCAAATCTCTTGGGGGATTTTTCGCCTGACGTAATCGCCTACAGTGCGATGACACCAGACGAGCATCTTTTCATTAAAGCCGATGCGACGGTGCGCCGCTGGGCCCTGCACAACAACCGGCGCGTGCTGCGCATAATGGGCGGGGCGCATCCTACCTATTTCCCGGACGTCCTGCGGAAAATGAATCTCGATGCAATTTGCGCCGGTGATGGCGAAAACGCAATTGTGCGCGTTATTGACGCCTTCGCCCAGGGCAAGCCTCTCGAAGGCATCCCTAACATCATTACACCAACCCAGCCCAATTTCATCAAGGAAGTCGTCGAGGATATGGATGCCGTGCCTTACGCCGACCGCGATCTCATTTATGACGCGGCACCGGAGATGCTTGACCATGGCATCCGTTCTTTCTTGACGCAGAAGGGCTGCCCCTACAAATGCACCTATTGTTTCAACCATGCCTACAATCGCATGTTCAAAGGAGACGGACGCAAGATTATGCGTCGTCGCTCGGTCGATGATTTGATCACCGAGATCAAGGACGTCGCGCAACGCTATCCAGTGGCGCGCTTTGTTCGTTTTGCTGACGATGTTTTCGTCGTGAACAAAGAGGACGAATGGCTGGAAGAGTTTGCGGAGCGCTATCCGAAGGAAGTCGGACTACCATTTTACTGTTTGATCCGCTGCAATGCGTTGACGGAGAATGTGGCGAGGTTGCTTCAAAAGGCAGGTTGTAAATCAATCGGCATGTCAATCGAGGCCGGATCTGAACGGGTGCGCAACGATATTATGAAGCGCAATATGCCGGATGCCATGATGAAAAAGGCCTTCGAACTGGCCAGGCAGTACAGGATCAATGCTTGGGGCAACAGTATCCTCGCGGCGCCGGGCACAACCTTCGCAGATGATATGGAATCGTTCTATTTCGCCCGCAGCCTCAATGCCGCGTGCCCAACATTCAGTATCTTCGCGCCGTTCCCCGGTACGGACCTTACCAAGCAAGCCGTCAAGCTCGGATTGCTGGATGAGAACTTCGATTTCTCGGCAGTCTCGTGTTGGGACTATTCCGTACTGCGAGGTTACACCCAAAAAGAAAGAATCATGCAAACGAACCTAGCCTATCTCGGTCAACTGTTCTGCAAGTTGCCCAACTTTGTCCAGCCACTTTTGACGGCGCTCCTGCCGCTGCCGATTACCCGGTTGTATAAGGTGATCGGTGCATTGGTGATGTCATACTTGCTCGGCACCAAAGTGTTCCCGGGAGCGCAGCCCCGTGGGTTGCTCGCATTGTTGCGAGCCATCAAGACCGCGCTCAAATACATGACGACGATCAACAAAGAGCGCGAAACTAGTACAAGCCAGATGCGCACCCCGGCGGTTGGTTTGGCTAGTCCCGACTATTGAGACCGCAGGTCCTTTGCAGCGAAGTCGCTTCGCAAGACCTCGTAATAAACAAGCCAGTTCCGACGGCCGTCGACGACCAATGAGCGAACGCCGCGGTCTTTGGTCCCCGCTCACCAGTCCGTGGGTTTATGAACTTTTCCACCATCTGATTGGCGCGCGACGATGGCTGAAGCAATTCACCAAAGATGTCGTCCGGCCCCGCCGCGGCGACCGGGTGTTCGATATTGGTTGCGGTCCGGGAGCGCTTCTGCGCTGCCTACCCGCCGGAACGACCTATGTCGGGTTCGACCGCAATGAAGCTTACATCGCGCGTGCGCGCCGGATAAATCCCGGTCACGGCGAATTCATCTGCGATGACGTTGGCAATTTCGCTAACTACACCCTTGCTCCGGCCGACATTGCCGTTGCCATTGGAATCCTGCACCATCTGGACGATGAACTCGCATCACGCATGTTGCGGGCGACCGCAAGCGCCCTCAAGCCGGACGGGCGGTTGATCACGGTCGACCCCTGTTTCCATCCCGAGCAAAGCGCCATTCAGCGCTTCGTCGTGAGCAACGACCGCGGTATGCACGTACGCCCGTACGATCGATACGTGGAGCTGGCCGCCGCGGTCTTTCCCAAGCCCAAGGCCGCGTTTCAGCAGGGCCATGTGCCGTTTCCATACTCGATGTGCATTATCGAGGCCGCTCGCAAGCCGACCTGACATCGTGGGTCAATGCGCGCGCCCGCGGACGATTAGGCGACGAGCGGTTGCTTTTGTTGAGGACATCGATCATCAAGGCGGCATCCAGCGGTTCCGACCGAAGAGCGCCAACGCCGTGAGAGAAGCGAACTTGGCACCGGAGGTTGCCTCAGCAACGAGCTCTTCGGGGCTGCGATCGATGTTGGCCGCGAGAGCAACACGGCAATTCGGTTTTGTCGCCCTGGCGATATCCCTGCTGATCCTCAGCCCCATCGCCTTCCATTCGAAATCTCCGCTGGTCTTCTACCGCTTTGACGGCATCTATCTGTTGATCGCGGCGGCGATGCAGAAGACGTGGTCGCTCAGCGACTGGTACTTCACCACCAATCCGCTGCAAGGCATCGGCGGGTTGGAACTGCCGCAACACAATTTAATCGATCCCGCTCTATGGCTGACGGCGCACTTGCCGGCGTCGATCGGGCCGACCGCTGCAATGACATTTTATGCAGCCCTTCTTGCGGCCACCATCTTCTGGCTGGCCGGCCGGTTGGGGATGGCTCCGCTGCCGACCATCTTTGCGGCGTGGCTCGGGCCACTGCTGGGGTTGCCCTATGTCTATCCAAGCCTTGGATTCGATTTTCTCTGGGGCGACCCGACCTATATTATGCTGATCGCGTGCAATACCGCTGCGATTCTGTTGTTTCTGGACCTCGGCCGCGGTCCCTCGGTTGCCGACGTCGGGCGGTTCTTCGCCATCGCGGCGGCGTGCGGCTACGGGTTTCTTCAATTTCCGAATTTTGTGCCGGTATCCCTCGTCGTGCTGGCCTTCTTCGGCGTCGTCGCTTTGCTCATGGCCGCGTCGCGGCGCGAGCGCTTGTTAAAGCTCGCCGCCGCGATTGTATTGGGAGCTGCCGCGGCGGCGATATTCGCGGGCCTGATATTCGGACTCTATGGTTTCGCCAAGCCGACCTTCTTCTGGTACGAGTTTTTCCCGCGCCCAGGAATGCTACGCGATCAGTCTTTCTTCATCGCTGATCATTCACGTTGGCCGGGGTGGGTCGCGTATGGCGTCGCGCTCGCCGGTGCGCTGCATGCGGCGCTCTGGGGCGGCACCACGATGCGGCCGATGGCGCGGGGTTTCCTTGCACTCATTGGCGCCGAGCTTTTTCTCGTCATCCTGATCGGCCAGGGATGGAAGGGCCCGCGCATCGCCTACATCGATATTATTGCCTACCCGTTCTACTGCGTCTTCGCCGCCCATGGTGCGGCGGCGGTGATCGGCTGGGTGCGCACGCGCAGCGGTCTCGTCGTCGGATACAGCCGCGCCAGCGTCGCGGCGTTATGCTTGCTGCCGTGGCTGGTGCTGATCGATTATTGGCCTGCGCCGCTCGAGCGTCCGCTCGTGCGCAACTTCAATCCTTACATCTGGCCGCCGGCGGAGACGCCGGTCAGCCAGTTTCTCGCCCGCGAGATCGCGCTGCAGCCCGGACAGCCGTTCCGTGGCCGCATTGCCAGCGTAGCCGGGAGCGATTTCGAGCCGGAGTGGATTTCTGCGCCGCTGATCACGCAGCACAACTATGACGTCGTCAATCTGTTCCTGTCGGGCAACGACCATCGCTTGTACGGATTGTGGTATTACGGCATTCCGACGTTGATCGAATTGAACCAGTTCTCCTCGCCGTTTTTTCATCTGGTGAATGCGCGGCTGCTCAACGCGCCCGGCACCAAGGACCTGCGGTCATACGAGACCCAGTCGATCGTAAACGACAGGATCATGGCGCTGCTCGGCGTGCGCTATTTGCTCTCGAATAAACTGTTGCCGGACCGCACGCCGGTTCTCCACCATCGCTTGGTCGAGGGGCACGACCTGTATCTCTATTCGGTACCAGATCCTAACTTGGCCGGTTACTCGGTGGCGCAGACGCGCCGCGCAACCGACGCGCAGGGCGCCATCAACTTGCTCGCCGACCCTTCGCTCGATCCGCGCAAAGTGGCGGTCCTGACCGAGGCGCTGGAGGTACCCGCGCTGGT
>Ga0306925_10006837_pt1 | contig 10647 bp, 10 predicted proteins | sample flu12Cox44000176_FD_203755 | JGI IMG/M metagenome (GOLD analysis project Ga0306925, IMG submission 203755) | Lab enrichment of tropical soil microbial communities from Luquillo Experimental Forest, Puerto Rico - flux8day.12C.oxic.44.000.176 (v2)... | ecosystem: Environmental > Terrestrial >... | reverse complement strand
GTCTATGGCTATGATCAACGCATCGAAATCCTCGGATCAAAGGGCGCGCTCAGAGCGGATAACGTCGCGGAGAGCACAGTCGTTTTCGCCGGCGCCGACGCAATCGTCAGCGACAAGCCGCTGCCCTTCTTTCTCGAACGCTACGCCGAGGCGTACCGGCGGGAGCTCGACCATTTTGTCGACGCACTGACCCGCCGCACGCCGCCGTCGCCCGGCGGCAGCGACGGGGTCAAGGCGCTGGCGCTGGCGGACGCCGCATTGCAGTCGCTTGAGACTGGCCGTCCGGTCGCTCTGTGATCGGTGACCCCTGTAAAAACCCGGATAACAGGGTGAATCATCGGCCGCGGCCCGGGGATCTGCTCGATAAAGCGTTCTGTATCAGAAACTTAGGAACGTGCGTGATGGGCGCAAACAGGGGGCAAAAAGCAGCCCCGCAGGGGGCGGAAATCGGGTATCAGGGGGCGAACAGGATGGGGCTATTTGCGACCCTCGTATTGCTATATTGACAAATCATGCTTGCGCTGGTATGTAAGGCGAAAACCTTCCGAAGATAAGGTGTCCGAGACCTGCAGCGCTCCTTGCGGTACCTTGCGTACTGTTAACGTAATTATGGCGGCGGCGGGCGACCCGTTCCGCTGGCTGAGCCGGCTCGGCTGCCGGCCGGGGCATGCGGCGATAAAGACACTGATTGGAAGGAAAAGCGCGATGGACGAGCTGTTCCCAATCTTCACCGGTGCGGTCCTTGGCTTGGCGTTCGCGACCGGCATTCGCGCCCTCTCGTCCCTATGGGTACGCGCGGTGATGGTCCTATTGGCGGGCGTCACCGCCACGATCCTCAGCGGCGAGTACACGGAGAATTGGGGTTTCGCCCTTGTCGACATCGGTGAGGTCGCATTGGCGGCCTGGATCGCTTCGACGCTCGCGCGGCGCGCCGTGCTGCGCATCCGACAGGCGCGCGCGACACGGGGCGAGACCGCCAGCTGATCGGCCGGACCGTCGCCCTGTGATCAGCCGAGCTTAGCCAGCATTTCGGCTTCGAGAACCGCTCGATCAATAGCATAAAGCCGGGGCCTACCGGCGGAAGTTCGACCATTTTGTCAACGCGCTGACCCGCAGTTCGGTGCCCCAGCCCGGCGGCGACGGGTTCAAGGCATTGGCGCCGGCGGACGCCGCATTGCAGCAATTGCAGACGGGCCGCACCGTCGCGCTTTGAAGAATGGCAGTGTTGCGACAACATCGTCCGGCGCGTCTATTGGACGGGCCAGGCGAATAGTGAAACCGATGACAAGACTCCGATCGGACATCACCAGGCAGGGGCTCAGCCGCACGCCCCATCGCGCCTTTATGCGGGCCATGGGGCTCGACGACGAGGCGATTGCCAAGCCGATGATCGGCGTCGTCAGCATGAAGGGCGAACAGACTCCGTGCAACATGACGCACGGTTTTCAGGTCGAGGCGGCAAAGCAGGGGGTCGCCGAGGCGGGTGGCACGCCGCGCGAATTCACGACGATCTCGATGTCGGACGGCATCGGCATGAACCATGAGGGGATGAAGTTCTCGCTGGTGTCGCGCGAGCTGATCGCCTACTCGATCGAAGCGGTCGTGCATGGTCTCGCCTATGACGGGCTTGTCGGTTTCGGCGGCTGCGACAAGACCTTGCCCGGGGTGATGATGGGCATGCTCCGCTGCAATGTGCCCTCCGTATTCATCTATGGCGGCAGCGCGTTGCCCGGCCGTTTCGCCGGCCGCGATGTGACGATCCTCGATTCCTATGAGGGGGTCGGCGCGGTGATGACCGGCAGCCTGGACGAGGCAGAGCTGGCGCGGCTCGAGCGCTCCTGCTTGCCGACGATCGGCGCCTGCGCTGGGCAATTCACCGCCAACACGATGGCGATGGTCTCCGAAGCGCTGGGTCTCAGCGTTCCGAACGTGTCGATGGTCCCGGGGATCTATGCCGAGCGCGCCAACCATGCCCGGCGGGCCGGCGCCATTGTCATGGAAGCGCTGGCGCGCGGCGGCCCGAGGCCGCGCGATATCGTGACCCGTGCGGCACTCGCTAATGCCTGCGCCGTTGTCGCCGCGACCGGTGGCTCGACCAATGCGGCGCTGCACATCCCGGCGATCGCGCACGAGGCCGGTATCCGCTTTGATATCGACGATGTGGACGCCGTCTCGAGGCGGACGCCGTCGATCGCCGATCTGCGGCCGGGCGGGCGTTTCACCGCCAAGGATGTGCACGATGTCGGCGGCACCACGGTGATCTTGCGGGCATTGCTCGACGGCGGCCATCTCGACGGCAGCTGTCTGACCGTGACCGGAGCGACGATCGCCGAGACCTATGGCGCGGCCGCCGGACCGGACGGCGCGGTTGTTCGTTCAGCCGCCGCGCCATTGGCGCCGGACGGTGGGCTCGCCGTGCTCAAAGGCAATCTCTGCCCCGATGGCGCGCTGATCAAGGTCGCCGGGCTTTCGGTCCTTCTCCATGAGGGTCCGGCCCGAGTCTTCGAGTGCGAGGAGGACTGCGTCCGTGCTGTCGAGGCGCGCGCCTACCAAGCTGGCGAGGTACTGATCGTGCGCAATGAAGGCCCGGTCGGCGGCCCGGGGATGCGCGAGATGCTCGGAGTAACGGCGATCATCTACGGCCAGCAGATGGGAGAGAAGGTGGCGCTCGTCACCGACGGCCGCTTCTCTGGCGCCACCCGCGGCATCTGCGTCGGCCACGTGTCGCCGGAGGCGGCAATCGGCGGTCCGCTGGCGCTGGTGCGCGACGGCGAGCGAGTGCGCATCGACATCGCCAACCGGCGCATGGACCTGATCGCCGGAGAGGGCGAGCTGATCGCCCGGCGTGCCGCCTGGCGGCCGCCGGTACCCCGTCACAAGAGCGGGCTCCTCGCCAAATACGCCAAGCTCGTCGGGCAAGCCAATCTCGGCGCCGTCACCCATGAAGGCGGCGCCGAATGGCCTTGGTTCGACCACTAATGCGGTTTCCGATCGAATGGCATCGGTAAAAGCAGGCCCTCATCCTTCCCTCTCCCCCAGTGGGGGTAAAGATATAACCACCAAACCGGGTGCCTCGAACAAACTAAGCATCGAGTGTCTGGCGGTAGGTGCTTACGCGTGCATAGCCGATGAGGCGTTTTTCGGGATGAGTTCCGGTCATATCTTACGGCAAACGTAATCCTTTGATTGGACAGGGGCGGGCAAATTTGGCGAAATTTTTGAGACCCCAATGTCGGTTATCTGATCCGAGGCAGACGATCGGGCTTTTCTTCGGCCCTTGCCCCATCCGGTCATTACCCGAGGCGGACAAGTAACCTCGGTAGGGTGGCGAACATAACCCGCATCCGATGCTCGCGTCGGTTTGAGTTCCATCTTATTTTCAGCCGCGACTACTCACGGGACCGGCCATATGAGCGAGGGGCGGGTCGAGCGGCGGCTGGCGGCGATCCTGGCGGTCGACGTTGCCGGCTATTCGCGGCTGATGGGCAAGGACGAGGAGGGCACTCTCGCGGCGCTGAGAGCCATCCGGCGCGAATTGGGCGCCCCCAAGATCGCCGAGCATCACGGCCGCATCGTCAAGACCACCGGCGACGGGCTGCTCGTCGAGTTTCAGAACGTGGTCCACGCGGTGCGCTGCGCTGTCGAAGTCCAACGCGGCAAGGCCGAGGGCAACCGCGACGTGCCGGCGGAGCCACATCTGGGACACCTGATCTCATCGTTATCGCCTCGATCGTCAGCGTCCCTTCTGGCACTGGCTTTGTCTGTCCTTCGAAAAGGATCAGCCCCCATCAAACCACCGGTAATAACAACGAGAGCACAAAGGCGCGACCCTGATGAGGGGCTCAGTCGATTTAGAATCGGCTTCGATGCGGACGCCCACTATGGGAGCGGCAGCATCGTTGCCGACGGGCGTTTTTTGACCCGTGGCAGTGGAGGAAATCGTTGCGAATGCCTCTCCACCTGGTCCGACCACCGCCCATCCGACGGGCAGCGCGATTGCGAAGAGCGTCAATATCGCCAACCTGCGCATGTGAAAGTTCCTCCTTTCTGGTTTGACACTGGGGTCAGGACGTCTCAGACCGGTTCAGGCGGATAAAAATCCTCAAAATCCGGCTCGGGCGGATACGCATATGCTGCGGTTATGGCACCCCAGCCGACGCTCAGTGCCACGGCAAACAGAACTAATCTCGCTAGCTTGCGCATGTGAAAGTACCTCCTATGGTGAGTTGATGAAGTGCGTGCTTTAACGTCCTGGCACGCACGCATCGCCGTCGATGCGACAAAAACGATAAGGGGGGCCAGTCGGGGAGTCCTGAAAGTAGGCTGCAAAAAGCCCGAAAATGTGCTCAAATTATCTTCGTTAGCGCTCTTCACGGGTGTGGACGATGGGCACCGCCGGCGGAGAACCTTTCGCCTTTGAAGGATTCACGCTCGATCTGACCCGTGGATGTCTGCTCGGCAGCGCCGGTGAAATCGAGCTCAGGCCGAAAAGCTTCGAGCTATTGCGCTACCTGACCGAAAATGCCGGTCGCCTGATCTCTAAAGACGAGTTGGTCAATGCGGTGTGGCGGAACGTGATAGTTAGCGATGACTCGCTAGCCCAGTGCGTCAGCGAGCTTCGGCATGTCCTTGGCGATCCTGACCGGCGCATTATCAAGACTGTACCGCGTCGTGGCTATTTGTTTGCCGCGCCGGTAACGGTTTCGCCACGACATTCCTCCATCCGCCAGCCTGGTCCCAACCCTTCAGTGGGCGCCGATCAGGCTCATTCAGTAGAGGAAGCCCTACCTATCGAGCCTGCGGTTTCCCCGGCCCGGCCCCAGCCACTGTCGCTCCCCGACAAGCCGTCGATCGCTGTGCTGCCCTTTGCCAATATGAGCGGTGACCCGGAGCAGGAATATTTCGCGGACGGCATCGCTGAGGATGTCACCACTGCGCTGTCACGCTACCCCTCCTTATTCGTGATCGCGCGCAATTCCTGCTTCACTTATAAGGGCCGCGCCATAGACGTGAAGCAGATCGGGCGCGAATTAGGCGTGCGATATGTGCTCGAAGGCAGCCTGCGCAGGGCCGGCAACCGCATTCGTGTCACTGCGCAACTCGTTGAGGCCGAGACCGGCAACCACGTCTGGGCCGTGCGCTACGACCGCGACCTCGCTGACATCTTCGCCGTCCAGGACGAGATTAGTGAGGGTGTGACGATCGCGATCACCCCGGCGATCGCCCAGGCCGAGCAGCAGCGCGCGATGCGCAAGCCGCCGGGGAACCTCGACGCGTGGGCCGCCTACCAACGCGGCTTGTGGCATCTTGAAAAAACCACACCGAACGACAACGCGCTGGCTGATAGCTATTTCCGGCAAGCAATCGATCTCGATCCCAACTTCCCCGGAGGTTACACGGGGCTCGCCTACGCGCACCGGCGAGCAGCGGTTAGACGTGGTCTGCCGGCGACTGAAAGCATGGAAACAGCGCGCAGTGCCGTTAGGTTGGACCCCAATGACGCGGAAGCGCGGGTATGCCTTGGCTTTATGTTGCTTTGGCAAGGAAACCTCACGGGCGCTTTCGCGGAGAGTGAAGCCGCTCTGACGCTTAGCCCGAATTTGGCCAGCGCGCACGGCCTTATGGGCTCCGTACTAAACTGGTCAGGCCAGTGGGCAAGAGCGCGGGCCACGCTTGAGAACAGCATCAGGCTTGATCCCCGCAATCCCCATTTGTCAACCCGCTATAACGCGGTAACCATAGGCTATTATTTGTCGGGTGATTACGAGGCTGCGATCAAGGCGGCAAAGCTGTCCATCCGCGCCTATCCCGAGCGTGAAAACGACTATCGCTGGCTCGCCGCCGCTCTTGGCCAACTTGGGCGGGTCGAAGAAGCAAGGGAAGCGCTAGAACAAGCGATTGCGATCGCCCCGGCGGCATTTGACGGGCATGTCTGCACCCGCGTGCCCTGGCGTCGGCTTGAGTATCACGCCCACATGCTCGACGGCCTGCGCAAGGCAGGCTGGGAAGGTTGAGCCTCCCAACCCAACCTACACAAGGTCTTTCATCGGCCGTCCCAGGCGTTACGCTAAGGCCCTGACCGCTGTAACGGCGCCGCCGCCAGCCACCAGGCTGAACCGCCCTGGAGCGCCCGGTCTTTGGGGTAGAACGGCCGTTGTCAAACGCCCGGCGAATTCGCGGTTCGCGCGGCCGGGATGTACCGATAGAGCGTCGCCGGTGAGACGCCGAGGCGGTGCGCGATTTGGGTCACGCCAATGTCGGGGTTGGCCAGCATCGCCTTGGCAGCCTCGATGTCGTCGTCGGTAAGTTTTGGCGGACGGCCTCCCGTTCGGCCTGCGCGGCGAGCAGCAGCAAGACCCGCTTGGGTCCGTTCGCGGATCAAGCTGCGCTCGAATTCTGCCAGTGCGCCGAACATGTGAAAGACTAGCCGCCCCTGCGCGGTTGTCGTATCGAGGGCTTCGGTGAGGCTGCGAAATCCGATACCTCTCAAACGCAGGATTTCGACGGTTTCGATCAACTGCTTCATCGACCGCGCCAGCCGGTCGAGCTTCCACACGATCAGCGTGTCGCCGCTGCGCGCGAATTCCAGAGCGTCATGCAAAGCCGGGCGGTCTGTAACTGCACCCGACATCTGCTCGGTGAAAATTTTTGTGCATCCCGCTTCGGTCAGTGCGTCACGTTGCAAGGCAAGGTTCTGGTCTACGGTCGACACGCGGGCATAGCCGAGCAGCATCGGTTTCGACGTGATCTCGCCGGCATCGGATGATCGCGTTCGCGCGACCTTCGGCGAGGCCGGCCGAAGTCGCCGTTTTGCCCACGTGGCTGTGTGGGCGGTCCTTGTCCGTTTAGTCGCTATAGTACCTCTCGAAACTCAACCGCACTAAGAAAATCCTCTGGGGTAAAGGCCGTAACGCACTTACCTTTTGCGAGCCTGAAATCAAGAATGAGTTTTGAGAGCGATTTAACCCTCTTTTTGCCCGGGGTTTTCCGTTCCGCCGGCTTCTCTCGAAAACGACCGTTTTTCGGAGATGATACCGGTGTACCGAAATTGTTGATTTTTGCGTCGAAGGAAACCCACGCCGAGGTGAACCGGCGCGGCATCTCGATCACAGTTCGGCGAACCGCGTCGGCTCACGATAAACGGAGAGGTTGCTGGAAGCGCCGCCCCGAAAGGACTAGGATTACGCCAAACGTGGGCAGAGAACCGGTTGTCCCGGCAATACAGGGTAAGGTGGAGGAGGAAACCGATGACGCCGCTTGAATTCGACGCGGACCTACGTCGCGAAGGCTATCAGGTAATGAACGCAAGCCTCGCACCGAATCAACTAAATCCTGACCATACCCACGATTTTGATGCGCGGATCATGGTGCTGGCTGGAGAAGTTACGATCACCCGTGATGGTCAAGCGACGACATATCACGCGGGTGACTACTGGCTGACTCCCGCCCGCGCAGTCCACGCCGAACTGGCGGGTCCGGAAGGCGTCGCGATTATCATCGGACGTCGTGCCAATTCCCCATAAGCCGTAATCAGGAAAATGAAGGGGGGCTCGCGCGCGGCTGCTTGCGCCCAGATAGCCCGCTGCCGCGCGTTTCATCCGTTGCCGTGAGGGGGTACGTGCCAGGGCCCCGGTCCGAGCAGGAGCATCGAATGGAAACCACCATCCGTCCGGCGCGCGCGACCGACGCTGCCGAATGCGGCCGCATTATATACGCCGCCTTTTCTGACATCGCCGATCGGCACGGGTTCTCGCGCCCTTTCCCCTCGTCCGAAGTCGCAACCGGTCTCGCGACGATGCGGCTGAGCAACCCCGGCTTTTATGGCGTGGTGGCGGAAGAGGCGGGGAATATTGTCGGCAGTAATTTCGTCTATCTGCGCTCGCCTGTTGCCGGCATCAGTCCCATTACGGTTGATCCGGCCGCGCAAAACCGCCGCATCGGCCGCACCCTGATGCAGGCGGTCATGGATCACGCAGTGGCACAGGGAAAGCCCTCCATCCGCCTTGTGCAGGCAGCCTACAATAACGGCTCGCTCTGCCTCTACACGACACTTGGCTTTCAAACAAAGGCACCACTATCGGTTATGCAAGGTTCGCCGCTCAACCTCCATTTTCCCGGCTACAACGTCCGGCGTGCCACTATGGCGGACCTCGCGGTCTGCAACCGCATCTGTCATGCCGTGCACGGCTTCAATCGCGGTGATGAGTTGGGCGACGCGATCGCCGCCAGCGCTGCCACTGTTGTAGAACATCTCGGTCGGATCACCGGATACGCAACCGGGATCGCCTTTTTCGCCCACGCGGTCGGCGAAACCAATCAGGATCTCAAGGCACTCATCGGTGCCGCGCCCGTCTTCGCCGGCCCCGGCTTTCTGGTGCCGACACAGAATTACGATCTCTTCGCCTGGTGCCTCGCGAAGGGCCTCCGCCTTGTCATGCCGATGACACTGATGAGCATCGGACTCTACTGCGAACCCGACGGAGCATGGCTTCCTTCCATTGTCTATTAACGTCTGCTTTGAGGCCGGCCTGGAAACGTGCGAGTGGATATTGGCCAGGGGTGATCCGTCATGCGTGACCGTCCCCTCTAGTTATGAAGGGGACGAACGCGCCTGCAGCGCCTGACGCTTCAAGCCGCTTCGAAAAACTGAGCCAACAATATTCCGAACCGGCCGCGGATTGACCATTGACCCGGCAAACCCCGAGTCTCCGAATCACCGCAGCCGATTTTGGCCGGGCTCGCGGTCCTCGTCCATGAGGGGCCGGCCCGCGTCTTCGAGTGCGAGGAAGACTGCGTTCGCGCCGTCGAGGCGCGCGCCTAACAGGCCGAAGAGGTGCTGATCGTGCGCAATGAAGGCCCGGTCGGCGGCCCGGGGATGCGCGAGATGCTCGGAGTGACTGCGATCATCTACGGCCAGCAGATGGGGGAGAAGGTGGCGCTCGTCACCGACGGGCGCTTCTCCGGCGCCACCCGCGGGATATGCGTCCGCCATGTATCGCCGGAGGCGGCGATCGGCGGCTCGCTGGCGCTGGTCCGCGACGGCGACCGGGTGCGCATCGACATCGTCAACCGGCGCATGGACGTGATCGCCGGAGAGGACGAGCTGAATTCACGGCGCGCCATGTGGCGGCCGCCGGTACCCCGTCACAAGAGCGGGCTTCTCGCGAAATACGCCAGGCTCGTTGGGCAAGCCAATCTCGGAGCCGTCACCCATGAAGGCGGCGCCGAGTGGCCATGGTTCGACCACTGATCTGGTGCAGAGCAACGACATTTTGATCGGGCGCTTACAGCACTTGCGGACACCGGTCACACCTACAACGTCAGCCACAGTACGATTTCGCGGCTCACCGTACCGGACGACACCACTTCTTTGGTAGTTCGATAATGCGCTGAGGCCTACCTGATCTTCCCTGGCCCGCCGAACAAACAAGTGCATGACGCGCCGCGGCGAAGCGAGCCTGGGGCGGAGGTCACCGTGCATTGGCCGTGCTGCGCGATGCACTGGTAATACTGCTGCCGCCCTCCTCCACTCGCATAGCTACTGCCATTCCATTGGTAGCCGCCGCTGGTCATTCCTCCGATGCCACCACCGCCCATGCCGCCGAACATACCGCTGCTCATACCGCCGGTCGCAGCTCCGCCACCCATCCCGCCGGTCACAGCCCCGCCACCCATCCCGCCGGTCATAGCACCGCCACCCATCCCGCCGCCACGCATGCCGCCGACGAGCACAAGCGCGGCCTGGGGAACGACGGTATCGGCAGCAGAGGGACGAAGTAAGGGCGCCATCAGCCGCTGGGCGGCGGCAACGTGGACAGGAATCGCTGCCCCCGCGACCGCAGTCAGCACAAGAACCGGAACCAACTTGTACATGTGCCCCTCTCTTTTGGTTGTGTCCCAGGGGAAAGCTTAACCATTGAACGTACGACCAGCGTGGTTAACTACTGTCCCCTCAGCGAGGATCATCATTGCCGCTGCATCAACCATAGTGTGATCCTGCCGTGACGCGTGTGAGATGGTTCACGTATGCAAAAAAACTCAGGGCTTTTTCATCTTGGAGCCGCGCGAGCCAGCCGAGCCGGGGATCGGTAAGCGGGGCACCGTTGTCGATTATTTCGATGGCGGCTTGCGATTCTCTACAACGGCGTCGAACTCGCTTACTGCACCTTCGACAAGAGGCGTCATGTCGACCAGGGTCCCATCGCCGACTACAAGCACCTGGGAGCGGTGTTAGCGATAATACGAGATGAACAGCCGCGCCGCGGGCCCGAACGCCGCAGCGAGCCGCACCGGCGCGACCGCGTGACATTCGTTTCTTCAAGGTCGGCAGAGCTTTCTTTTTACGGGCCGAGCGAGCTTGCGCCCCCCGATAGATACCAGTGCGGTATTTTACGGTAGGGCATGGGGCGCCCGGTCGGCCGCTGCGCTACGCGGGGGCTTCGCGCCCGATCGCCCAACCCGACTCCAGTGCGGTGTCATTTCAACTTTGCACAGGTTATGACATTTCAACCATGCGGGGACACACGGCGTGATCTGCTCGGCAGCGCCCCGACCTGAACCGCCTGCTTCTCTCAAAAAGGTCCCTTTTGATAGGCGATTCTGAATGAACGGCTTCTTTTCGATCCGGAGAAACATCATTTCCGGCTG
>Ga0306925_10006836_pt1 | contig 10647 bp, 12 predicted proteins | sample flu12Cox44000176_FD_203755 | JGI IMG/M metagenome (GOLD analysis project Ga0306925, IMG submission 203755) | Lab enrichment of tropical soil microbial communities from Luquillo Experimental Forest, Puerto Rico - flux8day.12C.oxic.44.000.176 (v2)... | ecosystem: Environmental > Terrestrial >... | reverse complement strand
TCACCTATCCCGATCGCCGTTTGGCTGATTTCGCAGCCGATCGCGGTTATCCCGATGCCACGTTGGCGCCCGCCCTCGCTGCCTATGCCGCCGAGCATCATGCGGCGCTGCATGGCTCCGATCCCCGGGAGCCGATCGGGCATTGGAATGCGCTGGGGCATCGTCTCGCCGCGCAAGAACTTGGCCGGAATCTTTGTGATTTCATGGCCGCCGGGCGACTCTCGCCGGCGCCAACGCCACCTCAATCGGGGTCGAATACGTTGCGGTAGTCGAGCTTCAGCGCCGGGTCCTGCCGTTCTTTATGCAGCAGGCAATCCCCGATCGCCAGCATCTCGATTTCCGTCCCCATGAAGCAACGAAACGCATCTTCCGGGGTGCAGGCGATCGGTTCGCCGCGGACATTAAAGCTCGTGTTGACCAGCACCGGGCACCCGGTCTTGGCCTTGAAAGCCAACAGGAGCGCGTGGTAGCGCGGGTTCGTCTCGCGATGAACGGTCTGAACCCGGGCAGAGTAATCGACATGCGTGACCGCCGGGATCTCCGAACGCGGCACGTTCAGCTTGGCGATCCCGAAGAGTCCGTTTTCGCTGCCGTTTGGGGCAGTCCGCCGAGCTTCCGCTACGTCGGCGACCATCAGCATGTAGGGGCTGTCGTCGTCGAGCTCAAACCACTCCGCGACGTCCTCCCGCAGCACCGAAGGAGCGAATGGGCGGAAGCTTTCTCGATATTTGATCTGCAGGTTGAGCGTGCGCTGCATCGTCGGACTGCGCGGATCGCCGAGGATCGAGCGGCTGCCCAGCGCCCGCGGCCCGAATTCCATCCGACCCTGGAACCAACCTACCGCTTTTCCCTCTATCAGGGCTGTGGTCGTCTCTTCGAGCAGCCTCGCCTCGTCCGGCACGACCTCGAACATGGCGCCTGCCGCCGACAAACGCTGCTCAATATCGGCCTGGGTAAAACCCGGCCCGAGATAGCTCCCCTGCATCGCATCGAGCGTGTTGAGCGACAGGCGCGGCGAACCGAAGTAACGGTGATAAGCCGCCAGAGCGGCGCCGAGCGCACCGCCGGCATCTCCGGCCGCCGGCTGCACCCAAATTCGTTCGAACCTGCCGTCGCGCAGCACCTTCCCGTTGGCGACACAATTGAGCGCGACACCGCCAGCGAGACATAGGTTTTTTGCGCCGGTTTCGTCGGCAATGCTGCGAGTCAACCGCAGCACCACCTCCTCCGTTACGGCCTGCACCGAGGCCGCCAGATCCATCTCGCGCTGGGTCAACGGGGCATCCTCACGGCGCGGCGGCCCCCCGAACAGGGCGTCGAAACGCCGGTTTGTCATTTCGAGGCCAACGCAATAGTTGAAATAAGCCTGGTTGAGCCGAAAGCTGCCGTCGGGCTTCAAATCGATCAGGTGATCGAGGATACGCCCCGCGTAACGGGGCTCGCCGTAAGGGGCAAGACCCATGACTTTGTATTCGCCGGAATTCACGCGAAAGCCGGTGTAGTAAGTAAAGGCCGAATAGAGCAGCCCAAGGGAATGAGGAAAATGAATTTCCTTCAGCATTTCCAGGCTGTTGCCGCGCCCGATCGCCACGGAGGTTGTCGCCCATTCACCGACGCCATCCATCGTCAGCACCGCCGCCTCTTCAAACGGAGAAGCGAAGAACGCGGAGGCGGCATGGCTCTGGTGATGCTCGGCGAACAACAGCCGGCGGTCCCAATCATAATTCGGCGCGAAGGCGGCGAGACGCTTTCCAAGCAATTTCTTCTGAAACAGCTTCTCCTTCTGCCATGTGGGCAGGGCTAGGCGAAACGACCCGAAGCCGAGTGGCGCAAAGGCAAGATAGGTCTCGAGTAGCCGCTCGAACTTAAGAAAAGGCTTGTCATAGAAAACCACCGCATCAATTTCGCCGAGTTCGACGCCGCCTTCCTCCAGGCAATACCGAATGGCGTGCTCGGGAAATCGAGAATCATGCTTTTTGCGGGTGAAGCGTTCTTCCTGTGCCGCCGCGACGATATGGCCGTCTGCGACGAGTGCGGCCGCACTGTCGTGATAGAACGCCGAGATACCGAGAACGCGCATTGCGAATTATTATGGAGCGACGCGGATCGTTTTCAGAACAGCGTATAGATGAAGGGGGCAATTGCCGAGCCCTGCGTCAATAACATAAGCCCGCCAACCACGCCCATGACCATCAATACGGGAACCAGCCAGAATTTCTTACGCACCAACAGAAAAACGGCAAATTCTCGCAAAGTCGACACCGGGAGGGCGCTTAGTACTGATTTTTCATCGTGCCCGGTGCGGGGCCCGGCGGCTCGCGATCGATCCAATAGGTCGTCGCTGTCGGCTCGAGTTTTAGTCGCAACGGATCTTTCCCCAGGAACCGCAGGATGAGGCCGATCGGGACCACGGTGGTCACGAACACCACTAGCATGACCACCGGCGTGACGAAGCGCTGCAGCAGGAGCGCCAATTGTCCCCAGATTCGATTGAAAGGGACCAAAATCCACGGGCATAGCAGGGCCAGGGTCAGGATCGCTCCTGCCCCCGAAAACCACACCCAGCCGATGCGCTGACCATACCAGAGCTTTGCGAAGCCGATGGCAAATCCGATTGCCGCGAAGGTCAGGCCAAAGCTGCGCTCGCTAGAGCGGTAAGCATCTTCCACCTGGTCAACGTTTGGCTCGAAGAGCCCGCCTCCGATCATTTCTCGCCGCCAAGTCCCCTGTGGCCGAGCAGACGATACCACTCAAAGCGACCGGGTAGCCAATCTGATCTGGCGGAGGGACCTATTGCGGCAGATGAACCCTGGCACGCAAACCGCCCTGCGGAGATGTCTCGAGCCGCACGTCGCCGCCATGGCTGCGCGCCACGTCGCGGGCGATCGTCAGGCCAAGGCCGACGCCACCGGTCGACGGGTTGCGCGACGAATCGAGCCGCACGAACGGCCGGAACACGCGTGCCCGATTGGCAGGCGGGATGCCCGGCCCATTGTCATCGACCAGAATATCGATCCCGTCCGCTACGGCGATCCCGGTCAGCCAGACGTGACTCCCGTGGCGGCGCGCATTGCCGATCAAATTGGCCAGGCAGCGGCGCAGAGCATTCGGCCGGACCGGCAACACATATTCTGGCGGAGCGACAACCGTCAGCGGCGTTCCCTCGCGCCGCAAATCGGCGGAGAGGTCTTCGATCAATATTGAAATATCGGTCTCGACCGATGCTTCGGTCCCTTCGCCACGGGCAAAGTCGAGATAACCGTGCACCATGTGTTCCATCTCGGCGACATCGGACTTCAACTCCGTGACAGCTGGATCGTTCCCGAGGAGCTCGAGCGCGAGCTTCATACGTGTCAACGGGGTGCGCAGATCGTGCGACACGCCGGCCAGCATTTGGGTGCGTTGACGGATTTGGCGCTGCAGGCGATCACGCATGGTCATGAAAGCGATCGCGGCGCGCCGGATCTCTACGGCTCCTTCGACCTTGAACGACGGAACGGGACGGCCTTTCCCGAAGCTGTCGGCTGCTTCAGCCAAGCGGCGCAGGGATTTTACCTGGTTGCGCAGGAAAATGGTGGCCACGACCAACAGGACCAGCGACGATCCCAACATCCACATCACGAAAATGTATGTCGTCGAGCTGTACAACCGATTACGCGGCACATCTACCGAAAGGACGCCGTCAGAAAGCTGAACCTTGACCGCGGCACCCCCATCGTCGAGCAGGTCAATGTGGAATGGCAGGTTCAAGCGGCCCTGTATCGCCTGGGTCAGCTGGTCCTCAACCAGCCTGCCGGTTGCCGGGGACGGCGGAGGAAGGGTCACGTTGCGGCTGATCGAAAAATCCAGGTCGGTTTGGGCCTTTGCGCGCCCGAGGAGGGCGGCGGTTTGGGGCGGCGAGGCGGCGAGCTTCAGGGTATCGACTAGCAGACCGATATCTCCGGCGACCGCCGCGGAGAGCCGCCAGGAAACAGCCGCCCAGTGCCGGTCGTAAAACACCCAGGTTGCGATCGCTTGCAGCAGGATCAGCGGCATCACGACGATCAGCAGCGAGCGCCCGAACATCGTCCGCGGCAGCACCCGCTTGATCCAAGGGTCGCGGCGAATCTCCAGTTCGTCGTCCGGCTCGGATCCGGATAGCTCAGTGTCGATGTCTTGCGCCGCCACCGCCGGAACCTGGACGGTCAATCGGGTTTGAGCGCGTAGCCGGTACCGCGAACCGTTTGCAGGTACCGCGGGAAGCGCGGGTCGCGCTCGATTTTGCGGCGCAATCGGGTCATCTGCACATCGACATTGCGGACATTGCCGCTGAGCGACATCGACAATTCCTCGCGCGACACAGGTTGTCCCAGTTTCTGCGCCAAAATCGACAGCAGCCCGGCTTCAGCCGCAGTCAGATGCACCAAGTCGCCGCCCCGGTACAGCTCACCCCGCACGACGTCGAACCGACAGCCACCAAAGCGTATATCGTTGCTCGCGAAATCGCTCGCTGGCCGGCGTTGCAGAAGATTGCGGATGCGCAGAACCAGCTCGCGCGGTTCAAAGGGTTTGGAGAGATAGTCGTCGGCCCCCTGTTCGAGCCCGTTGACCCGGTCCTCGGGCTCCGCCATCGCGGTCAGTAACAGCACAGGAACTCGCCCTTCCTTCCAGAGCGCACGGGTCAGCTCCAACCCGTTCTCGCCCGGCATCATGACGTCGAGGACGACGAGGTCGAAGGCAAAGCTTGCGAGGTTCGAACGCGCCTCAGTCGCATCCGCGGCGGCGGTAACCCGGAAGCCGCTGTCCGACAGGTATCGACGCAACAATTCGCGCAGGCGGGCGTCGTCATCGACGACAAGCAGATGAGGTTCAGGGAAAGCGGTATCGAGAGCGCTCCTCACGCGACGAAATATACGACGGATACCGTCTCAAAGCTTCCACGTAGGGAGATCGCCGAACCGACGCCGGTCCTCTTCAGCGGCGATGATCCCCAACATGACCTTCCGGAAACCGTCCACACCCTGCCATCCGGCTTGTTGGTAGGCATTAGCGACCCTCGCCCGCTGCGGCTTTGACAACTGCCGCTCGAGATCGCGCCCTTTTGCGGTCAGCTCAAGAAGCCGCTGCCGCCGATCATGGGGACCCGGCTGCTGTACGATGAATTCCTGGCGAACCAATTGGCCGAGGACACGGCTCAAGCTCTGCTTCGTGATGTGCAGAATTGCAAGCAGTTCGCCGACCGTCATCTGTGGGCGGCGTCCAACAAAATGGATGACGCGGTGATGAGCGCGGCCAAACCCGTATCGCGCGAGAATCGCGTCGGGCTCGGCAGTGAAATCACGATAGGCGAAGAACAGCAGCTCGATTCCTTGCCGCACTTGCTCCTCGGAGATGGCCTGCGGATAAGTCGGCGAATTTATGTCAGACATGTTGACATATCCCGCAACCTTTGACACTTGTAAGGCGTCCTTCAGGATATAAAGTTCCAGGAGGAAGCGTGTAGCCGGCCACGCGGATGCCACACGGCGGCGCGCTCCACGGTGCAAGGAAGACCACGATGTCCATTATCCCGTTCGATGATCGTGACGGCTTCATCTGGTACGATGGCCGCCTCCTGCCCTGGCGTGATGCAAAGCTCCACGTGCTGACCCAGCTCCACTTACCCAGAATTTCGCCTCCCGGTTAATCGACAGCCTAAACAGCTCAGACGCCCAACGCACGAGAACGTAATGGACCAGCCGTCCGCAGCCGGCCTGCCCTTCGCCCGCGAGCCGCATCCCGCGCCGACGCCGCCGGACAAGCGCGCCGCGCTGCTGCGCGATCCGGGGTTCGGGCGCGTTTTTACCGATCACATGGCGACGATCCGCTACGCCGATGGCAAGGGCTGGCACGACGCCAAGATGACGGCGCGCGCGCCGCTGACGATGGATCCTGCCGCGGCGGTGCTGCACTACAGTCAACAGATTTTCGAGGGCCTGAAGGCCTACCGGACCGCCGAGGGAGGTGCCGTGATGTTCCGCCCGCTCGAGAACGCGCGCCGCTTCCGGCGCTCGGCCGAGCGCCTAGCGATGCCGAAGCTGCCCGAGGTGGCGTTCGTAGAGGCCTGCGATCAGCTGGTCAAGATCGACCGCGACTGGATCCCCGAGGGCGATGGTAGCCTCTATCTGCGCCCCTTCATGTACGCCAGCGAGGTGTTCCTGGGTGTCAAGCCGTCGTCGGAATATCTCTTCCTCGTGATCGCCTCGCCGGTCGGCTCGTACTTCAAGTCGAAGGACAAAGCGGTCTCGCTCTGGGTGTCGCAGGAGCTGACGCGCGCCGCGCCGGGCGGCACCGGTGCCGCCAAGTGCGGCGGCAACTACGCCGCTAGCCTCATGGCGCAGCTCGAGGCCGCCCAGCACGGCTGCGAGCAGGTCATCTTCCTCGACGCCGTCGAGCGCCGCTGGATCGAGGAACTCGGCGGCATGAACATCTTCTTCGTGTTTGATGACGACTCGATGCAGACGCCGCCGCTCGGCGGTACCATCCTGCCCGGCATCACGCGCGCCTCCATCATCGAGCTGGCCAAGGACCGGGGCATCACGGTGCGCGAGGAGCCCTACGCCTTCAGCCAGTGGCGCGCCGATGCCTTGAGCGGCCGCCTCAGGGAGACCTTCGCGTGCGGCACCGCCGCGGTGCTGGCGCCGATCGGCCGGGTCAAGTTCCGGGACGGCGAGTTCACCATCGGCAACGGCGACTCGAGCGCCCAGACCGAGGCGCTGCGCGCCGCCCTGATCGACATTCAGCGCTGTCGCGCCCCCGACCCCCAAGGTTGGGTGCATCGGGTGTTCTGATGCATGATCGCTGGTCAGCAGAAGAAGGGTAAAGCGGGCTTCCCCGGGCTGGGAGGATTTCGACCAGCGGCGTCCGCAAACAGGGACGGAATGCCGCTTAACGGCAGCTCTCTACGGGTGCAGCTTCCAGCGCTCTCTCGCGGCGTGGTCTTCGGTGCGGGCGTCCACCCAGTGTTCGCCGGCAGGGGTTTCCTCGCTCTTCCAGAACGGCGCGTCGGTCTTCAGCCAATCGATTAGGAATTGGCAGGCGGCGAGCGCGGCCTCACGGTGCGGCGAAGCCGTGGCAACAAGGACGATGCGATCGCCGGGAACAAGCCTGCCGTAGCGGTGAATGATAAGCACCGCATCGAGGGGCCATCGCCGATGCGCTTCGGCTTCGATCTCTCTGAGCTTCTTCTCGGTCATGCCGGGATAATGCTCGAGGTTAAGGGCCGAGACGCGGTCTTCACCCCCTAAATCGCGGACGAGCCCGATGAAGCTCGCAACTCCGCCGATCCGGTGGTTGCCGGCGGCCAGGCGTTCGAGCTCGATGCCGATATCAAAATCCTCGCGCTGCACGCGGATCATCGTTCTAACCTCCCGTGACCGGCGGGAAGATCGCGACTTCATCGCCTTCCCGGACGGGGTGCTCTAGCCCGACATAGTTTTGATTGACCGCCACCCTAACGACGGAAAGATCCCGCAACGCCTCGGCGTATCCACCGCCGCGCGACCGCAGCCAATCGAGCAAGCCGGCGACGTCCTTCACCTCGGCCGATAAGTCGATCTCCTCCGCGGCACATCCGATGCGCGCGCGCAACCAGGCGAAATAAAGGAGCCTCACCGGATCACCTCGGAGAACGGCAGGAAGTGGACGGTCACGCCGGGCGCGACTTCGCTCGTCTCCTCATCGACGATCACGAGCCCTTCCGACCGGGTGATCGAAGATAAGATTCCTGCGCCGTCCCTAGGGTATTTGAGCGCAACCATGTCTTTCCCATCGGGGTGCAGGCTGGCCCTGACGTATTCGCGCCGTCCCGGCCTCTTGCGGTAGGCGAAACCCGCTCGGACAGGGACTAGCCGAGGCGCGGACGGTGCCGCCCCGGCGAGTCTCAGGATCAATGGCCGCGCGAGCACAACAAAGGTCACGAGCGCAGCCACCGGGTTGCCAGGGAGCCCGATTAGTGGAACTCCGCCGATTTGACCGAGCGCAACGGGGCGGCCGGGTTTGATCGCGAGACGCCAGAAGTGCAGCCGGCCCACCTGTTCGATCGCGGACTTGACATGATCCTCCTCGCCGGTCGACACGCCGCCCGACGTAACGATCAGATCATGGTCGGCACTCGCCGTAGTCAGAGTATCGGCGAGCGCCGCCTCGCGGTCCGGGTGAATCCCGAAATCAGTGACGGAACAACTCAGTCCACCCAATAGCGCCGCCAGCATGAAGCGGTTGGCGTCGTAGATCATGCCTGGAGGCAGCGTCGTCCCTGGGTCGCGGACTTCGTCGCCGGTGGAGAGTAGCGCGACGCGCAATTGGCGAAACACCGGCAGCTGGCAATAACCGAGGGCGGCCGACAAACCGAGATCCGCGGGGGAAAGCCGCCGCCCGGCGGCAAGGGCTACCGCCCCCTCGGCAACATCCTCTCCCGCCTGACGGCAGTTCGCTCCCTTCCTGATCCCCTGCTTGAGGCGCACCCGCCCGTCTTCCACGATGCAGTCTTCTTGCATCATGACCGTGTCGGTGCCGTCGGGCATCGGAGCGCCCGTGAAAATCCGGACGGCCGTCCCCCGCCCGGCCGGCTCTCCGAGCGGGTGGCCCGCCGCCGCTCTCCCCGCGACCGGAAACAAGGTTTCTGCCCCAGGCGCCAGATCGGCATGGGCGAAGGCGTATCCGTCGACGGCGCTGTTCGTATGCGGCGGCAGGTTCATCGAGGCGACGACATCGCAGGCGAGAATGCGCCCGCATGCGCCGCCCAGCGGTATCGTCTCGGTTTCGACCACTGCGGTGACCCGCTCCTCGATCCGGGCGAGCGCGTCGTCGACGCTCAGCAGGGCGCCGCCAAACGCGAAGCAATCATCGCTCAGCTGTGCCATTAGGCGAGCTCGGCTTCGTAATCGAGGATGAAGCCCGCAATCGCAGCTGGATCCGACAGGGGCAACCACGGGCGGCAGAACTCGGCCAGCCGCCGATCGGAGGCGATCGCGACGACAAACGGGTCGCCGGGGTGCAGCAATGGCTTGCCGAGCGCTCGACGATAGACCTCGATTTTGGGGTGATCGTGATGTTTGAAACCTTCGACGAGCAGCAGATCAACGGGGGTCATCCGCTTCCGTAGTTCGTCGAGTGAAGGCTCGGCTGCGCCGCGCAGTTCGTGCATCAACGCCCAACGACAGCCCGAAGCCACCATGACTTCCTGTGCGCCAGCCTGCCGATGGTGCCAGGAATCCTTCCCAGGCTGATCGATGTCAAAAGAATGATGCGCATGCTTGATCGTGGATACCGTGATTCCGCGCGAGACGAATTCCGGTATCAGTGCCGTCATCAGCGTCGTTTTGCCGCTTCCGCTCCAGCCGGCAAGGCCGAAGATCCGCATTGCTGGCCGCCCTTATGGGTTGACTTGGGGCGCGAGCACGGCCGTCGCAATGCCCTAAGCCAGATGCTCTGATTTGCGGTTCGCGCGCGCTGCGCGAGGCTGCGCCATATGGCGCAACCCAGCCTGCAAATAGTCATATCCGGTCACCAAGGTCAGAATTGCGGCGATCCACAACAGCAATTCGCCTATTTCCGTTACCGGCACAAAACCGGGCCCAGCATCGCCCACGATCAGTACCCCGATCGCCACCATCTGGATGACCGTCTTCCATTTGGCGAGCCGGGACACCGGCATACCGACCCGCAGGCCGGCGAGGTACTCGCGAAGACCGGAGACCAGGATCTCCCGGCACAGAATGACGAGTGCCGGAAGCAGCGCCTCAGCCGAGAGCCGGCCAAAAGCCGTCAGCATGAACAATGTCGCCGAAACCAGCAATTTGTCGGCGATGGGATCGAGAAAACGTCCGATTTCCGATTGCTGTTCCCAGCGGCGAGCAACATGCCCGTCCAGCCAGTCCGTCACTCCCGCCGCCGAGAAAAGCGCGCAAGCGAACCAACGAGCATAGTCTCCCGGCACGTAAAACGTCGCGATCACCGCCGGAATCGCCAGGATTCGCGACAGCGTCAGCAGGTTGGGCAGGCTGGTAATCGGCACGCATCGCTCCTGCTGGAGGCAGAGAAAAGACCAGGGCACCTTAGCCGTCAGGGTGGAAGTGGTCATAAACCTTTTTTGCAACAGTTTTACTTATGCCGGTCACGCGTTCGAGTTCCCCGAGCCCGGCCCGGGCAACCGTTCGCGCCGACCCGAAATGGCGCAGCAGAGCGTGCTTGCGGCGCGCGCCGACTCCCTCGATTTCATCGAGCGGGGAGCGCCCGAGAGCCTTCGTTCGCTTAGCGCGGTGCGTGCCGATCGCAAACCGATGCGCCTCATCGCGCAGGCGCTGCAGAAAATAGAGGACGGGGTCGCGTTGCTCGAGCGAGAACGGTGCTCGTCCCGGAACAAAGAAGTGCTCCCGCCCGGCATTGCGGTCCGGTCCCTTGGCGATCCCGACGATCGCGACATCGGCAATGCGGAGCTCTTCGAGGACGGCCCGGGCGACGCTGAGCTGACCTCGACCGCCATCGATCAGGATCAAATCGGGCCAGGTGCCGCGGTCGCGTTCCGCGTCCTCCTTGAGGGCACGCGCAAAACGGCGCCGCAGGACTTCGCGCATCATCGCGTAATCATCCCCCCCGGCGCTGATCTCGTCCGGCCCGCGGCCTTCT
>Ga0306925_10006834_pt1 | contig 10648 bp, 11 predicted proteins | sample flu12Cox44000176_FD_203755 | JGI IMG/M metagenome (GOLD analysis project Ga0306925, IMG submission 203755) | Lab enrichment of tropical soil microbial communities from Luquillo Experimental Forest, Puerto Rico - flux8day.12C.oxic.44.000.176 (v2)... | ecosystem: Environmental > Terrestrial >... | reverse complement strand
GTTCCTCCAGGCCACGCGCACCATACCGATTGTGTTCAATAATGTCGCCGACCCGGTTGGCGCCGGTTTCGTCAGGAGTATGGCACGGCCCGGTGGTAACGCGACCGGCTTTACCCAATTCGAATACACCTTGAGCGGCAAGTGGCCGGAACTGCTCAAGCAGATCGCCCCGGGCGTCACGCGCGTGGCGGTGCTTCGCGATGCCGCCGTAACGTCTGGGATCGGCCAATTCGCCGTCATCCAATCTGTGGCGCCGTCACTCGGGGTGGAAGTGAGCGCGATCAACGTGCGCGATGCCAGCGAGATCGAGAGCGACATCGCCGAGTTCGCACGTATGTCCAATGGTGGTCTGATTCTGACAGCCAGCGCATTATCGTCCACTCACGGCGACCTGATCATCGCGCTTGCGGCCAAGCATCGATTGCCTGCGGTGTACTACCGGCGCCGTTACGTCACTGATGGGGGCTTGATCTCGTATGGCTATGATATAGTCGATCAGTTTCGGCGCGCGGCCGGCTATGTGGATCGCATCCTTAGAGGCGAGAAGCCGGCCGACCTCCCCGTGCAGGCGCCGACCAAATACGAACTGGTTATCAACCTCAAAACTGCAAAGACGCTCGGCATCGACATCCCAGCGACTGTGCTCGCCCGCGCCGACGAGGTGATCGAGTGAGGCGGCGCGAGTTCATCACGCTTCTCGGCGGAGCGGCTGCGTGGCCGCTCGCGGCGTACGCGCAGCAGCTGAAGGTTTGGCGCATCGGGGTTCTCGCAGCCGTGCCTCCGACGCCTGCCATGTTGAGCGCGTTCCGTGACGGTATGCGCGAGCGCGGCTACGTCGAAGGGCAAAACCTGTCCATCGACGTTCGCTGGCCACGAGGATCATTCGACCAAGACCCGAGTGTTGTGACTGAGCTTGTTAACAGCAATGTCGATGTGATCGTCGCATGGGCCACGCCTGCGACGATCGCGGCTCGCCGCGCAACATCGACCATACCCATTGTCATGGTAGGGCCCGGAGATCCAGTTGGTTCCGGGTTCATCGCCAGTCTGGCGCGACCGGGAGGCAATATCACCGGCCTCACCAACATCTCAGTCGATCTCAGTGCCAAGCTGATGGAACTGTTTGCCGAACTGGTTCCCGGCATGAAGCGCGTCGGCGTGGTTCGCAATCCCAACAATCCGGCCGTGACCGTGATGCTTCGGGAGACCGAGGACGCTGTTCGGAAATTGAACATGCAGGTTGAGGTCGTCGACGCTCAAACCTCCGATGAATTCGAGCGCGCATTCGCCCAGCTGAGCGCAAAGAGTGCTGATGGCGTGATGGTGCTCCCAGACCCTACAGTCATCGAACACAGCCGGAGGATCACGGAGCTTGCGCAATCGGCGCGACTGCCGACGGCCTTTCAACGCCGCGAAAATGTCGATGCGGGTGGCCTCTTCTCGTATGGACCTGACCTAAACCACCAGTTCCGCCAAGCGGCCTTCTATGTCGATCGCATCCTCAAGGGTGAGAAGCCCGCCGAGCTTCCGGTGATGCAGCCGACCAAGATCGAACTTGTCATCAATCTCAAAACGGCGAAGGCACTCGGCCTCACGGTCCCGATGATCATGCAAATGACCGCCGACGAGGTGGTCGAATAGGCGTGCGTCTTGCTGCATCTGCTCACGACCGGTTTTGGCACTGGCCGGCGATACGAGAATGTTCGCTACCATGGAGAGTATTGGAGGGTAAGCGGACTAGCCCGACCAATATTAGAATTGGTGCTGGTAGAAGCCCTCCAACCGTGTCACAGACTGCATGGACACTCGTAATGGTCACAAGGAAGGGATGTGGCTTCGGCTTCTGGCCGTTGTGGCGTCGACACAGTAGGCTGGAGCAATCTGTAAGGGCCGAAGAGTCACAGATCGCACCGGAATGAGGGAGGAAAATATGCGCAAGAGAAATCTCGACAGGCTTCTCGCGTGCGCGGCGGTGGCCTTGGTCGTTCCCTCATTTATCGCAACGATGTCTTCGGCTCAGGCGCCGCCTCCGCCCGCGGCCACGCCGACACCCCCGCCACTCCCGCGGATGCCGCCTTCATTGGTGCCTGCACGCGTCATCGATCTGATGACGGCGGATGGATCGGCGTTGTTCGGCGCACAGTGGAAGATAATGGAGGCGAAGATCGTTGAAGTGCCGGCGATTGCGAACGCCATGCCAGAATACAAGACCACCTACGACATTAAGCCGCATGCTGGCGAGGGGGGCTTTGACGATTCGTCATGGCCAGCGATCGACGCCACGGCGCTCGCCGCCCGGCGCGGCGGCGGCAAAGTGTCCTTCATCTGGTACCGTACCACGCTGACAGTACCAGCGAAGATCGGCGATTTCGAAACAACCGACGCAATGGCCGTGCTCACGGCCTATGTCGACGACTACGCGGAAGTCTGGATCAACGGGCAGATGCCGCGCCGTAGCGGCTATCCCAGCCCGGCCACCATTCAGGGCCTCAACATGCCTAATCGTGTCGTGTTGGCGGATGCGGTTAAACCGGGAGACAAGTTCCAGATTGCGATCTTCGGCATCAATGGACCGATTTCAGTCGCGCCAATGAACTTTGTTTGGTTTCGTGCGGCAAAGGTCGAGTTTTTCCGCTAACGTGCCAAAAGCCTCCTATCAACGCGGCAGCTTGAACTTGGCGGTTCCAATGCGGCCTGCGGCGTGCCCGTCACGGTGGGCCACCGGCATTGACATGATCTAAGGCGTACCGCGCCCCTTCATGAGTTCGCGAAGGTGCACGCCGAATGCACTCAGGGTTACATTTAGGTCCGGTTTCGGATGACTGCGCGACCTTGTGACGATCGACAATGCGATAGATTTGACTGACCTTGCTCGCACCGGCCGGCGCCTCAAGGGAACTGCTCAGACCATCAACCTCGGCGCCGATATTTTCCTCGCTGATGAGGCTGGGCACTATCTCGGACGAATCTGCCATTATCGCAAGTGTTATCCGCGCGTGGCATGCCTTGCCCAGCACTGTGGACGCCGTGAACATCTCAACGATGACCTTCACATCGTCACGTTGTCGAAGGAAATGCTCGCTGGGCCGCCGATAGACCTTTGGCCAAAGGTTGTTAGGCGCCTCACGGTGCCGTCTGATGTTGAGGCACTATTATTGACCGAGCTGGAGCAATCCGCTCATTGAGGGCTTAGTTCCGGCTCATGGGACGCAAGAACCTATCGCATTTCTTCCCCTGATGTGACATCATCATCGGAGCCGGCTCGTCGGCTGCAGGGCGAACCGAAGGGTCGAGCCCTCCCGAGCAGGGGATCATTGCCATGTCGCTTGCTGCAGCGGTCGATTCCCAGGGCCCGTCAACGCGCGCGCTCTACGAAAAGCTCGAAGATCGCATCCTTGACCGCGACCAGGTCGGCTCCGCTGAAGCCTATTATGGTCTGGTGCGAGGCGGCCGGCCGCTCACCGAGATGCTGCGCGAGGCTGTGCGCATCCACGGGCCCTACACGCACGTCCCTTACCACGAGCGGATCGACAACGGCTTCGTCAACTTTGTCAATAATGACCATTGCCTGTTGAGTGCCCGCGCCACGCTGCATCTATCGCAGTGGCTGCCGCCGGCGGCGGCCGGACTGCCGATGGCGCAGACCATTTGGTACATCCCGACCGGTCTCGACATCTGGAACCAGAAGATCAACAAGGCGCCCGGTCACTACGCCCGCGGCATGGCACCTCAGCAAAACCCGCCGCCGAAGCCGGTCGTGCATTGGCCGGACCAGGAGCCGGAGCACATCGACGGGCCGTTGCGCGACCGCCTCGATCGCTGGTTGACGCTCGTGCATCGTGGCCGCGTGCTCGAAGCCTATCGGGTGTTTCTCGGGCTCATGCGCAACAGGAACGAGCGCAAAGCGGTGCTTGCCGAGTTGGTATTCGCCGGCCTTATCGATTTGCAGGACCGGGCCTTCCTCAATCGCTCCTACACCACCGGCCACAAGTCCTATCGCGCGCGCGCCACGGTCGAGCTAGGCACTGCCATCGGCTGGGACGACGCGCATCCTGTGCTCTATGCCGGGGCGCTGGACATCGCCGTCGGCCCGCGCTGGTACTCGACCTACGAGATGGCTTGCAACTGTATCACCCACTATCTCGAGCAGCAGAAGATTGCGGCCATCCCCTATTCCGGCACCACGGCCACGGAGGAGGCGCTGCTTGCGAACTCCGAGCCGCTGACGGCGGCGGAGGCGCAGGCGTTTCTTGAGGTTGTCCTGCACCAGCATGAGCCGGCATATCTGGAGCACCTTAGCCGGCTGCTGCTCGCGGGCAGAGGGCCGCGCCACATCCTCGATGTGCTGCAGATCGGCGCAGCGCAGGTGCTGCTCGAGACCCAGTACAGCGCCAATTTTTCCATCCCGCAGCACTGCTACGAGTACTGCAACACGCTGGGCTGGTTCTACGACACCTTCGAGCACCCGCAGCGCCTGAAACTGCTCTACTCGGCGGCTGCCTTCCTCAACCGCAATGCCTGGCACCAGAAGAACGCCGGTGACGGGCGCGCCGATCTGGCCGCGCCCCCGGCCGGCGCCGAGCGCATGAGCGAGGAGCGGCTGCTCGAGCGCATCACGGCCGCCATCGTCGCACTCGACGGACCGCAGGCGGTCGCCTGGGCCAGGGCCTATCTCGCGCACAGCGCCGACCGCCAACCCCTGGTACAGCAGTTGGCGCTGACCGCCTGCCGCATCGGCAATGATCCCCACAACCAGGAGATTTGCCAGTGCCTGCTCGAGGACTACGCGAAGAACCGCGGCTTCGACCGCGACCGGTTGCTGCTCGCCTGCGTGCAGCACACTGCCGGGCACAGGAAATACGGCGATTTTCTTGAGTGCGGCCGGCGCTATGGCCGTGCCATAGGCGTTGCCTCGCTCATCTGACGAACGTCCGCCGCCCTTGCTGCAATGCTGTTGCCGGCACGGGAATCGGCAAACGAACCAAGCTGAGGGAAAAATCTCATCATGCCGAGGGCTGGAATCTGTTGATCGACTTCGCTAGCCGCAAGGATCCTTCACGCAGAGAGTTTCGGCGTCCTGTCCGAGATGGAAATGAACCTCAAGTTCAACAAGGCGCTTGGCATCGCAATGCCGGAGTCGTGCCTGCTGCGCGCCGAATGAGGTGATCGGATAATGAAGCGGCGCGAGTTCCTCACGCTCCTTGGCGGCGCGGCGGCATGGCCGCTCGCGGCGCGCGGGCAGCAGCAGCCGATGCCGGTGATCGGCTATCTCCACAGCGGATCGGCCGGTCCGTATGCACATCTCGTAGCGGCGTTCCACGAAGGTCTGAAGGAAACCGGCACCGCCGAGGGCAAGAATGTCGCGATCGAATACCGCTGGGCAGAAGGCCATTACGACCGGCTTTCCGCATTGGCGGCAGACCTCGTGAGCCGTCATGTGGCACTCATCGTGGCGCAAGGTGGTGATCCTTCGGTATCGGCGGCCAAATCGGCGACCGCGACGATACCTGTCGTGTTCACCAGCAGCAGTGATCCGGTCAAGCTCGGCCTCGTCGCCAGCCTCAATCAGCCCGGCGGCAACGTCACCGGATTTTGGTTGTACACCTCTCTGCTTGGGACCAAGCGCCTCGAGCTGATGCAGCAACTGCTTCCCGCGAACACATCGATCACAGTATTGATAAATCCGGACAATCCGAATGCCGATATCGATATGCCGGAGCTCCAGGACGCGGCACGCACGCTTGGACAATCGATCGGCTTTGTGAAGGCACGGAGCGAGGCGGAGATCGACGCGGTCTTTGCGACGCTTGGCGAACGGCGCGCCTCCGCGCTCCTCGTCAATACCGACCCGTTCTTCCTGGCGCGGCGCGGTCAATTCGTTTCGCTGGCGGCACGCCATGGGATTCCCGCGATCTACGCGCAACGCGAGTTCGTCACGGCTGGGGGCCTGATCAGTTACGGAGCAAGCCTTGCCGACGCATACCGCCAAGTCGGAATTTACGCTGGTCGAATCCTGAAGGGCGAGAGGGCCGCCGACCTGCCCGTCGTGCAGCCGACCAAGTTCGAGATGGCAATCAACCTGAAGGCAGCGAAGGCGCTCGGAATCGATGTACCGGACAAAGTTCTCGCCCTCGCCGACGAGGTGATCGAGTGATTTTGCTGCAGTGCATGTGTCCGGTCTCGTGCACGACCCGGCCCTAAGCATTTGCCGTGTTATGTCCGCAGCGGGCGGAAGCTGACTTAGCGACTAGTCCCTTTGAGACGGCCGCTGCCGGGTTAAGCATGATCATCGCAGCGAGGATGGCAAGACGATCCGTCCTGTGATCGAGATCACTGGCCATCCCGCGCCGCCGCCGGCCATTGGCAATGCAATCACGGGCGGCAATTTGCCCAATTACAGTCGCATGCTAAAATTGCATGCTTAGCGGGCCAGGTCGATGACCAACAGCATTACACGGACAGTGGTCGCGGCTATTGTCACCCTCCTCGCCATCGCCGGAATATGGTGGCTCACCACCGCGTTGGGTTGGCTGATTGGTTAGTGTTCGCCGCAAACTCGGCCTCTGTCCCGGCATGCGCCTGGGAGCGACATATAGATGTAGCCAGCGAGGCGTTGAGGCTGGTACGATCCGCACGTGACTCTCGTCCTCCGTCAAGCCGGCACCTCCCCGATCTACAGAGACCGCTTTGATTATATCGTGACTGAGAACGGCCGTGAGATCGGGCGCATGTGCGAGGATCGACAAGCACCCCGGGAACTGCGCTGGTTCTGGTCGATCACGGCTGACGTTGATCCGAATATCGAGATCAGGATGAAGGGGCACACGACGACGCTCGATCATGCGAAAGAGCAATTCCGGCGCAGCTGGGAACGTTTGCGCGCGATCCAAGGCTAACATCCCTACCCTGGCACGGTGCGCTCCCTCCAGGACCGCTTCCCGCGTACTCTCCATTGCCGACGAGGTATCGAACAAAGGGCTGCCTTGCTGCGTTTGCTCACGACCGGAATTGGCACGAAAGCGACCCGCGATTTGCCGCAGCGAACTTCTGTCCTTTGATTTGAAGCGCGCCTTTCTTCGGTCTCCGCATGATTCAGAGTGGACTTGGTCTAATGTGGGGCTATCTGCTCGATCCAATCTACTACTGCTTCGATCCTGCCAAGCGTCCTAAGCTCCGAATGCATGAGAAGCCAGAGCTCGCGACTAAGTACCGGGGTGCCGAGCTTAGCATCAAGCCTCTGCAGGCGCGGATCGCCCTCAGCGACAACGCAAGGCAACAATGATCGACCAAGTCCGGCAATCACGGCTTCGAGCAAAGCCTCAGCGTCATTGACGTATATCGCAGCGATCGCCTTATGGGTTCGGACAGCAGTTTCAGCAATCCAGCGCGCCTGCGGTAGATGAGCCATGGCCTCATCATAGGTGACCCAGGGCAGCGTCTTTGCTGCGCGCGCTGAGGAGGATGCGGATGCATACACTCCACATCGTACGGCGCCGACTCGGCGCGCCAGCACCTTTGTCCCTCCTGTTTTCGGGCGAGCGAGACGCAGGGCCAGGTCGGCTTCACGGCGCGTCAGACTGAGGTCCCTTGCGTCCGCTACGAGTTCCAAGCGCAGTTTTGAGTGACGCTTCAGCAACGCTTGCGCCGCTGGAATGAGTATGTGATTGACGATGATCGGAACAGACGTAACACGCACCGTACCAGAGACCGCGTCGTCAACGCCAGCAAGGGCAACATCAAGCGCACCGATCTCGCTCTCAATTCTTTCAGCGTGCAGCACTGCCCGTTCGCCTGAAGCCGTCAACCGCAGCGTGCCGTCCGTCAGGCGCTGGTAGAGGCGCGTGCCGATCGCTTCTTGCATCGCAGCCAATCGCCGCGCAACCGTCGTCTGGTCGACCGCGAGCACCCGTGCGGCGGCCGCGAGCGTTCTTCCTCGCTCGATGGCGAGGAGGTAGCGAAGGTCGTTCCAGTTGATCTGCATATTTGCCGACTCGGACTGCGATAATGCTGCTTCACCCGACAATTTTGCAGATGCAGGACTTACCAGTCCAGGTCTCGGTCGTTTGGAGAAGTCAGGATGCTTTATGTCGCTTTATTCGAAGACAGCCCGAATCTTGGTGCGGATGTTCGTCGCGAGCATATGCCGGCTCACTTGTCATTCCTTGAGAAGAATGCGGCACGCATCAAGGCCGCCGGACCGTTGCGAGCACCATCGGGTGATCCTGCCGGCGGGTTGTGGGTCATCGAAGCCGACGGCCCCGATGTGGTTGATACGCTCGTGAAAGCAGACCCATTTTGGCCGACCGGATTACGACAATCGGTTCGGATTCTGCGATGGTTTCAGGTTTTTGCGAAAGGCAAGCGGCTGATTTTAAGCCCGTGACCCGAGCTGATGATTTTCTACCAATTTTACTGTGGCGCATACCGACCTCTCGATGTGGTAGTGTATGCTCGTCGACCCGTGGGAGGGCTCGGTGACACGGTAAGTTTGATAATCAGACGCCTCGGTAATAAATTACGGCGTGAACGCCTTTTACCGTATTGTGATCAGCTCCCAATATCTTTGGAAGAAGCGTTATCTCGACGGTGATCCTGGAAACTCCTTGTTGTGCAAGCACCAACGTTCCCAAGATCGCAAATCTCATCATTAATTTGTGCTCATCGCTCCAAAGCGGATTTGGTGGTTCTCGCGGTGGCCGCGGGTCTATATTAAACCCGGAACTTCGAAGTGTGGTCTCCGCATCAGCAAAAGACGTTCCAGCGGGAATATATTTTTTGACTATCGAAGACACGTCATTGCCAGCGGACTTGAACTCTCCTGTGTGCCGCAGATCCTGGTAGGCACGTTCCAGCTCAAGCCGCAGCCGCGCCCCGCGTTCATGAAAATCCAAAGCGTTTATCTGATTGCGCTGGCCCTTGGCGTCGGCGTGAACGGCTATGAGCAACGACACGCAAATAGCAGCGAACTTCATTGTCGCACGCATCCGAGAATCCCTTGCAATCGCGCCGATATAAGAACCGGACCAAATTCGAGCTGTCAATCAACATGAAAACTGCGAAGGTGCTTGGCGGTGAAGCAGACGTAATACGCGTACAGTCATAACCGCCGTTATTGATTGATGCTGTCGAAAAGATTTTGCGCCGACGATCACGGCGCTTTGACGATCTGCCTGCACGCGGGGGGCAACCCGGCCAGCGTCAAAACCGGCCTCGGTTTGCTCGGCGGCGGGTGCAGGGTCGATTCCTTAAACCAGAAGTCGAGCTCGCGACCGCAGCCGTCGCTTGGAAGCGTCGGTGCCGGCGGCTTGCATTGCGCACTGTCTGCCGGACAGGCAGTCTGGACATGGAAATGCTCGGCGTGACCATACCAGGGACGCACCTTGTAAAGCCAGGTGTGATCAGCTCCGGCCTCGCGGCACAGCGCCTTCTTGATCGCGGCATTGACCAAGATGCGGATAACCACCGGATCCTGCGCAGCAGCTCGGATGAGCGCAGTATGTCCGTGGGTCCACAATTTCGGATCAATGTCGCGCAGATCGGGCGCGACCACATCGGTGCCCGAGCCGAACTCGCGCTCCTCGCGGCTTTGCACGTGGTCTGGCATCGCCGCATACCAAATATCGACATCGAGGCCGATTTGATGGCTGGTGTGATCGGAAAGCATCTGCCCACCGCGCGGCTGAGACATGTCGCCAACCAAAAGACCGTTCCAGCCAACGTTTTTTGCGTTCGTGGCAAACCGTTCGAGGAAGCGAATAAGTTGCGGATTGCCCCAGTTGCGATTACGCGACGGCCGCATGACTTGCCAGGTCGGACCAGTGATCGGCAGTGACACGGCGCCGGCGAGGCAGCCGGCGAAATCGCCGCCGATCGAGCGCGGCGGTCCGGGAAAAGGCGTCGATTTGCGCGCGAACAGCTCCTTGGCCGGCGTTGACGGCGCGTCCGGATTTTTCAGCGCCGGCAGCGGCTCGGGATTGAGCGAGCCGGGAAGCATCGGGTCAATCAAGTGCTTTTTCTGCGCGAGGGCGGAACTCGCGGCGGCAAGGAAGAGGACGGCGAGGAGGCAAGCGACAGCGGGCATAGCAACCATACTCCGCAAGGGTCTGCAGGAAAATGGAATCAAATTGCAATCATGCCCAAGCTTTCAGAATTGGAAGAACCAGACTCTGACGCCTAACGATGGGAAGCCATTGCTCGACAAGACATGGAAGCTGCCTGGTATCGGAACACTCGTCGCTACTCGCCATGCCCGCGATTGGCGGTTTTACACATGGCCTCAGGCAACCTTATGTCCGAAGCCGGCACGACCCGATCCCAAGCCGATGCGATGCAGTACCGGGGGGCGCCAAGGGGCGCCAAGCCGAGCTTCCACGTCGGGGACCCGGAGTACAGTTTTCGGCGGATTGCATCAATAATCAGCCGGCAGCGAGAGCTTGTGCTACAGTGTCGCGGCGCCCACCGGAGATCCCGGAAGCTATCCGTCCAATGATGGGGCGCCGGGGCCGAGCGCATGCCCGCGACAACGATACGGGAGGAAGGCGATGATCGATTCAAGCCGACGCACTGTCCTGACAACAGGCACCGCGGCAGCGGCGACGGCAGCCGCAGCGCAGGTGTTTGCCCAGGCGCCGCAGACAGGCGCCCCGCA
>Ga0306925_10006833_pt1 | contig 10648 bp, 6 predicted proteins | sample flu12Cox44000176_FD_203755 | JGI IMG/M metagenome (GOLD analysis project Ga0306925, IMG submission 203755) | Lab enrichment of tropical soil microbial communities from Luquillo Experimental Forest, Puerto Rico - flux8day.12C.oxic.44.000.176 (v2)... | ecosystem: Environmental > Terrestrial > Soil... | reverse complement strand
TGTAGCTGTAATGCCCTTTGGTCGTCGGGGAATGGTGTGCGGTCCATTGGAACACCGCAAGTTGTTGCGGATCGTGCACGGGCAGTGATCGAAGCAGGACGGCGTCAATCAGGCTGAAGATCGCGGTGTTGGCGCCGATGCCAAGAGCGAGGGTGAGGACAGACACAGTCGTGAAGCCGGGAGATTTGCGCAACACACGAAACGCGAAGCGGAGGTCCTGGAGCAAGGCGTCGAGGAAGGGCAGGCCGCGGCGTTCGCGATAAATTTGCCGGGTTTGTTCGACACCCCCGAAGTCGAGGAGCGTCTGGCGGCGGGCTTGCTCGCGGTCCATGCCCTGAGCAAGGTTGCGCTCGAAGGCCATTTCCAGGTGCGAACGCAGTTCGGCGTCGAGGTCGTGATCGAGCCGCGCCCGGCGGAAGAAGGAGCGCAGCCGGTGAAGCGATTGGCGAAGCCAGGTGATCATTTGTTGCGACTCCGATGACCTATTTCGCCGAGTCGTGGCATTGCATCGCGGCCCACCAACTCAGGAAACAAGCAGCAGATTCGTCGGGCAAACCTGCCCTCGGAATGACCGACCAAGACCTTCGAGTGGATTCCCTGCCTAGCTTCGTCCATGGTCGCAATCTCACTCATTCATAACGAAGGGCGACAATCGGATCAACCCGCGTAGCGCGGCGTGCCGGGATGTAGCTGGCCGCAAACGCGATGCTCAGCAACAAAGCGGAGACTCCGGTGAGGGTTAGAGGGTCACCCGCGCGAACGCTCGGAACCAAATGAACCAGCAACCGGGCCGCACCCAAAGCGCATGGAATCCCGACGAGAGTTCCCCCGAAGGTCAGTCCTAGGCCCTGCCCCACGACCAGCGAGAAGACATCAATTCGGGTGGCGCCAAGCGCCATGCGGATACCCACTTCGTGAGTACGCTGGGCAACCAGATAAGCCACCACGCCGTATAATCCGACGGCGGCGAGAATCACCGCGAGGCTCGCAAACACCGCGAGCAACGCGGCCCAAAGCTGCGGCTGTGCCAAGGAGAGCGCGAGGACGTCGTCCAAAGGAAGGATCCTCGTGACAGGCACATTCGGGTCGACCTGTTGCGCGGCGCTTTTGAGGGCCGCCGAGATCGCAGCTGGATCTCCCTCGCTTCTTGCGACCATCACCAGCCACGACCATTCCGGGCTGGACTGCATGTAATTGAGGAAGATCTCCGGCCGAGGCGGAACCCCGAGACTCGTCTGGCGTGTGTCACCCACGACACCGACCACGGTGAGCAGGTTCGCGCCCAAGCTGATCTGTTTTCCGAGAGGAATCTCGCCAGGCCAAAAACGCCGCCGAGCGGCCTCATTGATGATCACTGCGGGTGTTGTGTCTGCCGAATCATGGTCACTGAATTCGCGCCCCGCGTGAATAGGGATTCCCATGGTAGCGAAGTATCCGGAGCTCGCCACATTAAAAAGGGACTGGAAAGGCTTCCCAGGGGCCGGATCAGGCTTGCCGGCAATATGGAAAGAGAGCGAGTCTGAGCCGCCTCCGAGAGGAAGATCAGCAATCAAGGCGGCCGCGTGAACGCCGTGTACGGCTTCCGCACGTGCCAGTGCGAGCTTGAAGAACTGAATCCGGCGCGAGTCGCTCGAGAACCTTTTTGGGGGCAGCCAAAACTCAATGGCCAGGCGGTTTTCCGTATAAAAACCCGGAGCGGTCCTGCGCATCACGAGGATGCTCTTCAGCAGGACGCCTGCCGAGGCCAGAAGAACAAGCGCCATCGCCGTTTCAGCGACGACCAGCCCGCTGCGCAATCGGCGGCCACGAGCCCCTCCGGCGGCTTGGTGGCCGGACTGGTGTAATGCCTCGGCCAGCTTAGGGGAACCGACGGAAAAGGCAAAGACCGCCCCGAAAAAGATTCCCGTGAACAAAGAGACCGCGAACGTGAAGACCAGCACCGCGGCGTCGGTGTGGGTATCGGCAAGCCGCGGCACGTCGAATTGCTTTAGCGACTCGACGAGTGCACGCGATATCCAATTGGAAGCCAGCAACCCCGCTGCGCCACCCGCCAGGGCAAGAACTGTCGTCTCCGTCAGCAGCTGCCGGAGGATTCTTTGCCGCTCCGCCCCCAAAGCCGCGCGTACCGCAATTTCCTTCATCCGCGACGCGCCGCGGGCAAGCATCAGGTTGGCAACATTGGTGCAAGCGATCAGCAATACCAGGCTGACGACTCCAAGAAAGATCATCATCCCGGTTTTTACGTCCCCCGCCATTGCGTCTACCAGCGGAACGATATGCACGCCTACGCCGCGGTTCCCGTTTGGGTACGCCTCCTCCACGCGCCGGGCGATGGTGCTCATCTCCGTTTGTGCTTGCCGGATCGACACGCTGGGTCGCAGCCGGCCAAGCACCATGAGAAAACCATGGCCGCGATCGGGGTCACGCGCGAGCGGCGCGTAAACCTGCTCCGGCCTTTCTCGACTGATGCGGAAACCGGAGGGCATGACCCCGACGATCGTGTAGGCTTCCTCGTTGACGCGGAGCGTCTGGCCGATCACGTCGGTGCGTCCGGCGAAGCGCTGCTTCCAGAATGCATCGCTGAGAATGAGCACATGGGACGAGCCGGGCTCGCTTTCCTCCTCCCGGAACGTCCGCCCAAGCTCGGGCGACACACCCAACAACTCGAAAATTCCGGGAGTGCCCTGAACGGCTGGAACCAGTTCCGCCTCCTCGCCGTTCGAGAGCGTCGCACTACGAGTCGTAAATGCGGCCAGCCGATCGAGAGTCTTGCTTTGCGCTTTCCAATCTTCGAAGTTCGGATACGAACTGACATCCTCCGTGATCCCGCGCTGGCTGTCCGTGGCCCAGACAAACACGAGCCGATGGGCATTCGGAAATGGCAGAGGACGCAAGAGCACGGCATTGATGGCACTGAAGATGGCCGTGTTGGCGCCGATGCCAAGGGCCAGGGTAAGTAGGGCGACCGAGGTGAAGCCAGGAGACTTGCGCAACATACGCAAGGCGAAGCGGAGGTCCTGGAGCAGGGTATCGAGGAACGGAAGACCGAGGCGTTCGCGATAGATTTGCCGGGTTTGTTCGACACCGCCGAAGTCGAGGAGTGCTTGGCGGCAGGCTTGCTCGCGGTCCAGGCCTTGCGCGAGGTTGCGTTCGACAGCCATCTCTAAGTGCGAACGCAACTCGGCGTCGAGATCACCCTCGAGCTGCCGGCGGCGAAACAGCGCGAGGAAGCGGACAACCAGCGTTCGAACGGATTCAATCATGAGCTGGCCTTGAGCACGCGATTGATCACAGCGGCCATTTGGTTCCAACCTGCGGCTTCGTCCCGAAGCTGCCTGCGGCCTGTTCGAGTGAGCGAGTAAAATTTGGCGTTGCGGTTGTTTTCCGAGATGCCCCACCGGGAGGAAATCCAGCCGCGCTGTTCGAGGCGCAAGAGAGCGGGATAGAGCGTGCCCTGGTTCAGGCGAAGCACGTCCTCGGAAACCTGCTGAATGCGCTGGGCGATGCCAAAGCCGTGCATCGGCCCCATGGTTTCAAGAGTTTTGAGGACCAGCAGGTCCAAGGTGCCCTGCAAAACCTCCGCTCTTGGCGGCATATTCGCTCCTTTAGACGGTCAACAGGAATGGTCATCAGGAATACCATGAACTCCTGTTGGCCGTCAACAGGGAGGTGCTTGAGGAGGCACGTCGAGCTACAGGAGAGCGGCAGCAAAGGGGGGACGCAATGGCGGAGCTTATGCCCACCACGTCATTCTGGTTCGTGCTTCCTACGAAAATAGGGCCGATCTCGTTGAAAGCAAAGGGCGGGACGCGGGACTCATTTTCATCCTTCGTTGTAGCTCTCCGAGAGCCATGAGTTACTCGTGGCGCAGGGCGGCCATGGGATCGACACGCATGGCGCGGCGCGCGGGAATGTACGACGCAAGCAGCGCAACGGCAGACAGCAGAGCGGCGACAATGACGAAGGTCAACGGGTCGGTGGCGCTGATGCCGAGGCGCAGAATCACGAACGACGCGGCAATGCCGATAACCACGCCGAAAACCGCCATGCGAGCTCCTTCCCCCAAGACCAAACGCAAAATCTCGCCTCGCTGGGCGCCCAAGTACATGCGAATGCCGATTTCCTGGGTACGCCGCGTTACCGAGAAAGCCACAACTCCATACAGGCCGACGGCAGCAAGGGCGAGAGCGGCGACGGCAAACAGCCCTGCAAGCAGCAAAAAGAAGCGCTTCTCAGACAACCATCTGCCCATCTCATCCGCAAACGTCGAGAACTTCAGCGGAACATCGGGAGCGAGATTGTGGAAGATGCTGCGCGCCGCGGCGACAATGGGACCCGTGCGGGCATCGGTGCGCAACAGGATCATCGGCGAAGAGTTGCCGCTCAGACCTCGCTGCTCATAATTCGCGTAGATGACCGAGCTCGCGGGGCGGTCAAGCCCCTCCGCGCGGACGTCGCCAACGATTCCGACAATGGTGAGAGGCTTTAGATTTCCGTCCATATTGCCGAATGCAACGGTTTGGCCGATGGGATCCCGATTCGGCCATTGCTGCCTCGCCTTGGTCATGGTTCAGGAGCTCCCTTTCGGGCTCACCCGCACCCTTACTCATAACGAAGAGCGACCATAGGATCTACACGCAGCGCGCGGCGGGCAGGGATGTAACACGCCCCGAGCGCCACGGCCACGAGCAAAAGCGCCACGGTGAAAAAAGTGGCCGCGTCGGTGGAACTGACGCCGTAGATCATGCCGGCCATGAGGCGCGTCAACGCGAAAGCCGCGACCAGACCAAGCAACAAGCCGAGCCCGGCCAGACGAAGACCTTGTGTGAGAACGAGCTTCAATACCTCGTTGCTGCGCGCGCCAAGGGCCACACGGATGCCGATTTCGCGCGTGCGTTCGGCAACGCTGTAAGCCATCACGCCGAAAATGCCGACGGTGGCAAGTAGCAAAGCAAGGGACGCGAAAAGCACGAAAAGCAAAAGATTCAGACGCTCGGAGGCGATGGAGGTGGAGCGAACTTCGTCCATCGTGCGAACGCGCGTGACGGGCAGATTTTTGTCCACCGACCAAACGGCAGTGCGAACCGACGAGGCCACAGTCAGAGGATCTACCGTAGTGCGCACGACCCAATCGCGCAGAATGCCCCCCGGATCCGCAAATTGTTTGATCGGGAAGTACATGGTTGGTCGAGGAGCGGTCAGAGGATCGAACTCGCGAGTGTCGCCCACAATTCCCGCGATGGTCAACCAGGGAAACCCCCGGTCATCCGGGCCACCTTGTCGGATGCGCTTACCGAGAGGGTCTTCACCGGGCCAGTATCTTTTGGCCATGGCTTCGTTGATGATGATGACCGGCTGAGTTTCAGTCGTATCACTCCACGAAAAATCCCTTCCTCCGCGCAAAGGAATGCGCATGCTCGGAAAATATCCCGGGGTCACCACATCATAGCCGGCCATCGGAATTTGTCCCGGTGCGCTGGGTTGGCGGCCTTCGATCGTGAAGCCTTTGCTGGCGCGGACAAAAGTGAGGGGGATGAACGTGACCGCGGCCGCGGATTCGACGCCGGGGAGCACGTCAATTCGTTCGATGGTCTGCTGGTAAAAGGCGGAGCGGCGAGAAAAGTCCGAATACCCTTGGCCTCGTGGAATCACGCGAAAAGTAAGGACTCCCCGCGGCTGAAATCCAAGCGGAATTTGCTCAATGCGTAGGAAGCTGCGCAGCAGAAGGCCGGCGCCGATGACGACCACCACGCCCACGGCGGTTTCCACGATAACCAGAAGACTGCGCCCTCTGAGCCGCGGGCCGATCGCCGATTCCCGGGAGCCAGACCTCAAGGTGTCATGTAGGTTCGCTCTGCCGGTTTGCAGCGCCGGCGCCAGGCCGGAAACCAGGCCTGCAAGAATCGCGACCGCAAAACTGAAGGCGAGCACCGCAGCGTCGAGAGAGAACTCCTCGGTGCGCGGAAGGTGCGAAGCGGCGAGCAGCTTGAGAGCGCTTACTCCCCAATGCGCAAGCAACAGGCCGAAGACGCAGCCCGAGAGCGCCAGGAGCGTACTTTCGGTGAGCAGTTGACGGAAAAGCGTGTGGCGGCTCGCGCCCAGCGCCAGGCGAATGGCGATTTCCCGATGACGAGCCGAGGCGCGGGCCAGCAGCAGATTTGCGACGTTGGCACAAACAATCACCAGAACCAACCCAACCGCACCCCACAGCACCAGAAGCGTGGCCCGCACGGGACCGGCGAGATCTTCCTCGAGAGGCACGACATTGACAGTTTGGCCGGTATTGGAGTCGGGGTACAGTTCCGCAAGATGCCTGGCGATTACGGACATCTCCGCTCGCCCTTGCTCGAGCGTTGCGCCCGGCCTCAGACGCGCAAAAACCTCGAGAAAATGGCTGCCGCGATTTTCACGTTCGGCAGGGGTCATAACCAGAGGGACCCAGAGCTCGTCGTCGGAATCGGGAAAATGGAATCCCGCCGGCGCCACGCCAACGACTTCGTAGCCCTCGCCGTCGAGGAGAAGTTTCTTGCCAAGAATCTGGGGGTCTCGGCCAAAGTGGCTCCTCCACAAACCATCGCTCATTACCACAACGCGGGAGGCGCCGGGGCGGTCTTCCCCGGCGACAAATTCGCGCCCCAGCGCCGGATGGATTTGCAAAGCAGTGAAAAAATTGGCGGCAACCAGCTCGCCTTCGACGCGCACCGGCTCGCCCGCTCCGATGAGATTGAAACTCCGGTTGCGATAGCATGCCACGTTCTCAAAAACCGTGTTTTGCTTCGTCCACTCCGAGAAGTTTCCAGGAGACACTTCATTTCGATCATTTTGATAATTAGGCAGGCGGACGTTTTCGTAGACCATGACCAGGCGGTCCGCTCGCGGATAAGGCAGCGCCTTGAGCAGGACCGCATAGACGGCCGAGAAGATGGCCGTGTTCGCGCCGATGCCGAGCGCGAGAGTGAGGACGGCGACGGCAGTGAAGCCGGGAGACTTGCCGAGCGTGCGGAGCGCAAAGCGAAGATCCCGGAACAGGGTTTCGAGAAGCGGCAGGCTGTGCGCTTCGCGGTGTTGTTGTTTGGCTTGCTGAAGGCCGCCAAAACGGACGAGGGCCTGCCGGCGAGCCTCGGCAGTAGAAAGTCCGCGGCGGAGATTTTCTTCGATGGCCAATTCGAGATGGGCGGATATTTCGGCGTCGAACTCACGGCCAAGCTTTGCGCGGCCGAACAAGAAGCGCAGACGGTGGAAGAGTTGGCGAAAACCGTCTGTCATTTGGATCCGCTCCTTTCCTGCCGGGCCAGAACGTTTGTTACCATCGGCACCATCACTCATAACGCAGGGCAACCATCGGATCGACGCGAAGCGCGCGGCGCGCGGGAACATAAGCCGCGGCAAGCGCGACGAGTACGAGCAGCCCTGCGAGCGAAAGCAAAACCGGCAAGCTCACTAAAACAATTCCAAAAACAGATGCGGCCATCGCTTGGCTGGCCGCCAAGGACATCGGCAATCCAATCCCGAGGCCAATGCCAGAAACGAGAAATGCGTGGCGCAAAACAAGCCGGAGCACGTCGCGTGGGTTCGCTCCGAGGGCGAAACGGATGCCGAATTCGTGGGTTCGCTCGGCGACATTCTCGGACAGGATTCCATAAACGCCGAGGGTGGAAAGCAGCAGGGCCACGACCCCGAAGACAGCCATCAAGATTCCCATAATGTGCACGATGGCAATGGAGTCTTGCACTTCCGTCGCAAGGGTTTTCAGCTCGGTCATGGGAATTTCCGGATCGACTTGGGCAATCGCTCGGCGCGCCGCCGAAGCGTAGCCCGTCGGGTTCGAGGCAACGCGCAGGACAAAACGAAACGAGCTTCTGGACGACTGAAGATACGGCTGATAAATGACGGGAAACGTCGCGGGGTTCCACCAGTTTTGCCGTGCGTCTCCGACAACGCCGACGACCGTCATCCACGGCTCGTTCGAGTCTGCCACGCCGAGCTTCAATCTTTGGCCCACTGGATCGCTGCCTCGCCAAAAACGGCTCGCCAACGTGCGGCTGACGATGGCGACACGCGCGGAGGCGGCGCGATCGGCCGCGGTGAAGAATCGGCCGGCCATCAAAGGAATCTTGAGAACGGAGAAATAGTCCCCGCTAATGATTTGCAAATCTGCCGCAGGCGCTTCGCTGGCTTCGAGAGCCGGGTGATCTTCGATGGTAAACAAGACCTTTTCGTTGTCCACGTTGCTGGCGGGAAGGTTGGAGGTTAGGGCCGTCCCAGAAACTCCGGGAAGGGAAGCGAGGCCGTCGAGAGCCGTCTCGAAGAAGCTCGCGCGTTTCACACTGCCGGGATAGGTGGTTTCTGGTAGGGCGACTTCGAATTTCAAGACTTGCTCAGGCTGAAACCCTTGGTAGGCGTTCGCCAGACGGCTGAATCCTTGCATGGTCAAGCCCGCGCATACAAGAAGAATCAGGGCGAGCGCCACTTGAGCGGAGACCAGTCCGTTCCGCAGGCGGGCTCGCGCGGGACCGGCAGAACTGCGTCCGGTTTCTTTGAGCACGGTATTCAGATCGATGTGCCGCAAGTGAAGCGCGGTCGAAAGGCCAAAGACAAGCCCGAGGAGCAAAGAGAGAAGAATGGTGAAAAAGAGAACGGTGGAATCGACGCGAATGCCATCCCAGCCGGGAACCCATTTGGTCCAATCCGGCGAAATGCTGTTACGAAGAACACGCAGACTCGAGAACGATACGGTGATTGCAACGACTCCGCCGAGAAGCCCGAGCAGCGTCATCTCGGAAACCAGCAGGCGGCCCAGCCTGGTGCGGTTTGCACCAAGCGCCGAGCGCACGGCAAGCTCTCTCTGTCGCGCAATCATCCGCGCGAAGAGGAGATTCGCGAGGTTGGCGCAGGCCAGGAGGAGCACAAACCCGGCGGCCGCTTCCAGCAATCCGAACAGCGGCAGAGTGTACTGATAGAGTTCTTTTCTAAGCGGCAACACGTGCAGGATGCGGCCGGCGTTGGTCTTCGGATAGAGTTCAGAAAGCCTGCGTGAGAGATTGTTAAGAGCAGCGGCTGTTTGCGCGACGGTGACGCCAGGCCTTAGCCGTCCGATAGCCGTAAGAGACATCTGGGAGCGATCGGACTTCTCGGCTGGCGTAAGCGCTAAGGGCACCCACAATTCCATGGGCACGGGATAGCCAAAATCCGGGGGCATGATTCCCGCGACTGTGTAATTGCGCCCATTTAGGCGGATGGTTTTGCCGATGAGGTGCGGGTCACTGGCGAGCCTGGATTGCCAGAAGCCGTGACTCAAGATGACGGAGCGATCGGAGCCGGGCTGTTCTTCATTCGCAGAGAAGAGGCGGCCCGCGGCGGGGCCAACGCCAAGGAGGGAGAAAAAGTTTGCGGATACGCGGCAGCCCGGCACCACGTCGACGCGGCCCTCGGACGCAAGATGGAAATCCCCGCATTGATAGGTAGACAGGTCGTCAAACCATCGCGAGCTGGCTTCGAGGTCCGCCACGTCGCCGGGCGAAATCGGCCGGGCGTCGGGCCCTTCGTCGATGCCGCGGTTCTCCCAGAGGAGGACGAGGGATTCCAGATTGTGGAAGCGGTAGGGGTGCACCAGCAGGGCATTCACCATGCTGAAGATCGCCGTGTTCGCGCCGATGCCAAGCGCAAGAGTGAGAACCACGATGGCGGTGAAGCCGGGAGACTTGCGCAGCATGCGAAGCGAATAACGGACGTCTTGAAGCAGCGTTTCGAGGAAACGGAGGCTGCGGGCTTCGCGGTGCTCTTCTCTTGCCTGTTGTGAGCCTCCGAACCGGAGAAATGCCTGGCGGCGGGCTTCTGCCGGGCCGAGGCCCCGCTCGAGATTCTCGTCGATGGCGAGTTCGAGGTGGCTGGCCATTTCGGCATCGAAATCGCGGTCGAGTTGCGCGCGGCGGAAGAAGGAGCCGAGGCGCTCGAGCCATTCCCGTATGCGATCTGTCATCTGGCAGTGCTCCCTTCCGTCTCGCAAGCCATAATGCTTGCCGCTTCCATGGTCACTCGTAACGCAAAGCCACAATCGGGTCGACGCGTGTGGCGCGCCAAGCCGGCAATAAACAAGCGATCAGGGAGACAATCAGCAAGATCAGAAAAGCGGAACCGAAGGCCAGCGGGTCGCGCGGACTCACTTTGTAAAGCAGATATCCGAGCAGGCGCGTCAACCCAAGCGCGGCGGCCGCGCCTAGAAGGATGCCGCCCGCGGTCAGAGCGAGCCCACGGGAAATCACCAGCCGGAATAGCTCCGGTGTCCGCGCACCGAGGGCCATGCGCAGTCCAAGTTCTCGCGTGCTCTGCGAGACGGTGTAGGACATGACGCCATAGAGTCCGATACTGGCGAGCACCAAGGCCAAACCGGCCAAGACGCCGGTCAGGGTAACGGCAACTTTCTGCGCGGACGTGGAACGATCCAACTGTTCTTGAAGCGAAATCACTTCATAAAGGGCCAGGTTCGCGTCCATAGCCTTCAGTTCACGCGACAGCGCGGCGGCCATGGTCTCCGGTCGCAGCTTGGTCCGGATATTCAACGCTGCGCCCACGGAAAACTTCTGCCGCAGAGGAACGTAGAAAAACGGCTTAGGCATTTCACGCATGCTGTAATACCTCGAAGTTTTCG
>Ga0306925_10006832_pt1 | contig 10650 bp, 7 predicted proteins | sample flu12Cox44000176_FD_203755 | JGI IMG/M metagenome (GOLD analysis project Ga0306925, IMG submission 203755) | Lab enrichment of tropical soil microbial communities from Luquillo Experimental Forest, Puerto Rico - flux8day.12C.oxic.44.000.176 (v2)... | ecosystem: Environmental > Terrestrial > Soil... | reverse complement strand
AAGCCCCGTACCACGCCCGCCGCTGTAGAAGGGCTCGAAGATCCGCTCGGCATGCTCGGGCGGCACACCGGCGCCGCGATCGGCCACTTCCAGGAACGGCCGATCACTGCCGCTCATGCGTCCGTAGCGTATCTCGAGAACCTGATCCGGGGACTCGCCGATCGCATGCTTGAGTGCATTTTCACACAGGTTCCAGATGATCTGCCGAAGCTGATCTGGATCTACCCGCACTTCGACATCGGGACTCGCCGAGCTCAGCATGAGCCGTGCGAGAGGCCACTGCATCGTCTGGCAGAACTCGTGCTGGAACTCCTGGGTCCAGGCCGCAAGTGGCAGGCGCTCCAGGCGCGCCGCTTCGCGGCGCGAGAGACGCTGCACGTTGTCGATGATGGCGCTCACCCGCTCGGCATTGGTGCGGATGATCTCGGTGAGCCGCCGATCATCTCCGGTGAGATGGGAGGACTCGCCGAGCAATTGTCCGGCGTGGCTCATGGCGCCGACGGGGTTACGGATCTCGTGAGCGATGCTGGCGCTCAGGCGCCCGAGCGCTGCGAGCTTAGACTGTTGCACTCTCTCCTCCATGAGGCTCGTATCCTCGAGGAATATCAGCACCGGCCCCGGATGCGAGGTGCCGAGGGGCGCGAAGTGGGCACGTATGAGGCGTGCGCCATCCGCAGCCGCAAAGGTCGGCTCCGGCGGCCGAACCGCGCCGGCCGTGCCCGTCCGCTGCCGCCAGGACTCGAGCTGGTAGAGAAGCCGCGGCGAAGCCTCGCCTATCAGCGCGTCTGGGTAAGCATTCTGGTCTCCGAGGATCTCAGCCGCGGATTCGTTGATCAGACGGATGCGATCGGAGGCATCGACCACCAGCAGGCTCTCGCGCAGGTGCTGCACGATGTACTGCGACAACTGCGCGAGGTTAGCGAGGTCCACCTCCTGACGGCGGACCAGCGCCTCGCTCTCGCGCAGGCGATTGGCCACCGGCCAGGTGGCGAGCGCCACGAGAAACAGCACCGCACCGAAAACACCGGCGGTGATGTAGTCCGTGGCGGCGGACGCGCTCATCATGCCCGCGAACCCCTGCTGCACCAGTATCGCGAGTGCCGCGACCGCAGCGATGAGCAACGCATCCCGTGGGCCCGCGAGCACGGTGAGCGCAAATACCGGCAGCACCAGGAGGATGCCGAGACCGCTCGAGGCTCCGCCGCTCGCATAGACAATGAACCCGATGGCGAGTGCATCGACGGTCGCGTTGACCAGCGCCACGATCCGCAGGCTCGACCAGTGCAGGCGACGCGCGATGATGAGCAGCACCGCGGCGGTGAAATAGGTGATGCAGGCACTGACGAACAGCCGCGGGCGCGCCGCAACCAGCTCCCACCCGGTGACCGAGAGCGACTGCATCGACAGCAGCGTGAGCGGCACGAGCAGCCGGTAGAGGTTCAGCAGCCCGATCACGCGCCAGGCGAGATCGCTCGGTGTCACGAACGGTGCGGCGGCAGTGGCCGTGGTGGGGCGCAATTTCATCGCCGAAAGGTTGGACCAGACCGCGACTGTAGCACCTGGACATCGGGCAGAAACACGATCCGCATCGCAACGCCGGGGCGGCTACAGCGCGTAGCGCAAATGCCGTCGCGCGCGCGGAAGCGGCTGGCCACCTGCCGCCCTTTTCGAGCAGAATGCGCGCTTTACGCGCTTGGGTCGCAAGAACGATGAACCTGCACGAATACCAGGCGAAGGACGTCTTCCGCAGCTACGGCATCCCGGTGCCCTCCGGCAAGGTGGTGGCAACTCCGGAGGAGGCGGTCGAAGCCGCGCGGGCACTCGGTGGAAACGTGTGGGTGGTAAAGGCCCAGGTGCACGCCGGTGGACGTGGCAAGGCGGGCGGCGTGAAGCTGGCGCACGAAATCGACACGGTTCGCAACGCGGCCGAGCGCATGCTCGGCAAGCGGCTCGTCACGCAGCAGACCGGACCGGAAGGGTTGCCGGTCAGCCACGTCTACATCGAGTCCGGCTCCGACATCTCACGTGAGCTCTATGTCTCTCTCACGCTCAACCGCGAACGGGGACGCATCGCGTTCATTGCTTCCAGCGCGGGCGGTATGGACATAGAAGAGGTGGCCCACCGCACCCCGCAGAAGATCCTGACCGCCACCGTGCATCCGGCCGCCGGCTTGAGCGCATACCAGGCACGGGATCTCGCCTTCGGCCTGGGCCTGAGCGGGGCGCAGATTGCGCAATTCCAGTCGCTCGCCGCAGCGCTCTACCAACTCTATCTGGAGAAGGACCTGAGCCTCGTCGAGATCAATCCACTCATCGTGACGCGCGCGGGGATGCTCGTGGCGCTCGATGCGAAGGTCAACGTCGACGACAACGCCCTGTTCCGCCATCCGGAGCTCGCGCAGCTGCGCGATGCCAGCCAGGAAGATCCGATGGAGCGCCGGGCCGCCGAGCACGATCTCAACTACGTATCGCTCGACGGCAATATCGCCTGCATGGTGAACGGTGCGGGACTCGCCATGGCAACCATGGACCTGATCAAGCTGCACGGCGGCCAGCCGGCCAACTTCCTCGACGTCGGCGGCGGTGCCACCAGCGAGCGTGTGACCGCGGCGTTCGAGCTGATCCTTTCCAACAGCCGGGTGCGCGCGGTGCTGGTCAACATCTTCGGCGGCATCGTGCGCTGTGACCTCATTGCCGATGGTGTCATCAACGCGGTGCAGAAGGTGGGGGTAAAGGTTCCGGTGGTGGTGCGGCTCGAGGGGACGAATGCGGACAAGGCACGCGAAATGCTCGCGAGCAGCGGGCTGAAGATCACTCCGGCCGCCGATCTCACCGATGCAGCGCGTAAGGTCGTGGCGCTCGCCGCGAAGGGCAAGGCATGAGCATTCTCATCAACCGGAATACTCGTGTGATCTGCCAGGGCTTCACCGGCAAGCAGGGCACCTTTCACTCCGAGGCCGCGCTCGCCTACGGCACGAAACTCGTCGGCGGCGTGACGCCGGGCCGCGGCGGTCAGCAGCACCTGGGGCTGCCCGTGTTCGACACGGTGAACGACGCAGTGCGCGAGACCGGCGCTACCGCGAGCATGATCTACGTGCCGGCGGCCGGCGCGGCCGACTCGATTCTCGAAGCGGCCGATGCCGGACTCGAGCTGGTGGTGTGCATCACCGAAGGTGTGCCCGTCAGTGACATGGTGCGTGTCAAGGCGGTGCTCACTACCGCGGCGACGCGGCTGGTGGGACCAAACTGCCCGGGCGTGATTACCCCGGGCGAGTGCAAGATCGGAATCATGCCCGGATTCATCCACAAGAAGGGAAGCGTCGGCATCGTGTCGCGCTCGGGGACACTCACCTACGAGGCCGTGTTCCAGACCACCAACATCGGGCTCGGCCAGAGTACCTGTGTAGGGATTGGTGGGGATCCGGTGCGCGGTATGAACTTCGTCGACGTGCTCGAACTCTTCGAACGCGATCCGGGCACCGAGGGCGTCATCCTCGTCGGTGAGATCGGTGGGAGCGATGAGGAAGCCGCCGCGCGCTATATCCGGCGCTTCGTGAGCAAACCGGTCGTCGCTTACGTTGCGGGAGTCACCGCGCCAGCGGGCAAGCGCATGGGACATGCTGGCGCTATCGTCGCTGGCGGACAGGGTACGGCGGCCGATAAGTACGCGGCCTTCGAGGCTGCCGGAGTGCGCACCGTGAAGTCTCCCGCGGAGCTCGGCTCGGCCATGAATGAACTCCTGCGGCGTCGAGGAGGGCGGGCGCGCAAGGTCACCGAACCGACCGGCACACGTGCGCCGCGCACCGCAAAGAGCACCAAGGGTCGAGGCATACAACGTTCGCGCGCAGAACCCGCCAAATCCGCTGCGAAGCGATCCAGCCGGTCACGACCATCCGCAGGCGGTCGAAGTGCACACCAGGTGCGCCGGAGGACGCGCGGCAAGCGGCGCTGACTCGTGAAAGAATAGAGCCACGAAGGCGGGAGCGAATCCCGCGGCGATGACGGCGGCCATGAGTGACACGCTGAAGATCGCGTTGGCTCAGCTCGACCTCCTGGTCGGGGACGTCCGCGGTAATGCGGCTAAAGTCATCGCCAGCGCGCGGCGTGCGCGCAGCGAGCTCGGCGCGGACCTCGTTCTCTATCCCGAGCTCGCGCTCTCCGGTTATCCGCCGGAGGACTTGCTGTTCCACCGCGGGTTTCGGCGCCAGATCGAGGCGGGGCTCGAGCAGCTTCGCGCAGAGCTCGCCGATGCGCGTGTGCTGGTGGGTTTCCCGGAGTACGCAGGCGGGGTCATCTATAACTCGGCAGCGCTCATCACCGCTGGCGAGATCGGCGCCATCCATCGCAAGGCCGAGCTCCCCAACTACAAAGTCTTCGACGAGAAGCGCTACTTCCAGCCGGGCAGGCAGCCGACACTCGCCGAGTGCCGCGGTTTCAGGATGGGGCTGCTCGTCTGCGAGGACATCTGGGAGCCGCAATCCACGCAGCTGGCGCGGGCCGAGGGCGCACAACTGCTGATCGTCATCAACGCTTCGCCCTATGAGATCCACAAGCAGCGCGAGCGCGAGGAGACCGCGCGCGCCCGCATCCGTGAGGTGGGACTGCCGCTCGCCTACGTGAACCTCGTCGGGGGGCAGGACGAGCTGGTCTTCGATGGGAACTCCTTCGTCATGGATGCCGAGGGGCAGGTGGTGATGCGTGCACCGGCATTTGAAGAAGGGACCTGGCTCGCGCAATTCACCCGTGATGCCCGCGGCCGGATCGTGCCGCTACCGGGCACCGTGGCTCCGGAGCTCTCCGATGAGGCCAGCGTCTACAGCGCCCTGGTGCTTGGCGTGCGCGACTACGTCGGCAAGCACGGTTTTCCAGGCGTGGTGATGGGTCTCTCGGGCGGGGTCGACTCGGCGCTCACGCTCGCGATCGCGGTCGATGCCCTCGGGAGTGAGCGCGTGCAGGCGGTGATGATGCCTTCGCGTTACACCTCTTCCATGAGTCTCGAGGATGCGCAGCAACAGGCGCAGCTCCTCAACGTGAAGTACAGCGTGTTATCGATCGAGGACATGTTCGCGGCGACACTCGCGACCCTCCGCGGGGAGTTCGCCGGCCTGCCCGCGGATGCCACGGAGGAGAACATTCAGTCGCGGTGCCGCATGGTGCTGCTCATGGCACTCTCGAACAAAACCGGGCGCATGTTGCTCACGACCGGCAACAAGAGCGAGATGGCGGTGGGCTACGCCACGCTCTACGGCGACATGGCGGGCGGGTTTGCGCCGATCAAGGACTGCAGCAAGATGCTGGTCTATCGCCTGGCGAGGTACCGAAACGCACTCGGCCGCGTCATCCCGGCGCGCGTGATCGACCGTGAGCCTTCCGCAGAGCTGCGTCCCGGTCAGAAGGACAGCGACTCACTGCCGCCCTACGAAATACTCGACCCGATCCTCGAGGCCTTCATCGAGGAGGACTTGTCGGTCGATGAGATCGAGGCGCGCGGATTCGACCGTGCGACGGTGGGCAGAGTACTCGACCTGGTGAAGCGCAATGAATACAAGCGGCGGCAAGCGCCTCCCGGCGTGCGCGTCAGCCGGCGTGCGTTCGGGCGGGACTGGCGTTACCCGATCACCAGTGGCTATCGCCGCTGACGCCGCGGCACCTGCGGGCTACCAGAAGCGCCACCAGGACTTTTTGGCGTCTGCCGCGAGCGTGCGGCCGTCGCCCGAGTAGTTTACCGCGTACACCTCGCGCCCCTGCGTGGCGAGGGCGTCGAGGTGCATGTGGTCGTAGCACTGGATGAGCATGTCGAGCGCTTCCTGGACCGCAGGAGAGCCGTCGTACTGCTCGATGGCACCCCGGGCACGCTGCGCCGCGGCGACATAGGCGCCGCGCTTGAAATAGTAGCGTGCGACGTGCACTTCGTAGTTCGCGAGGCGATCGCGCAGGTACACCATGCGTTGCAGCGAGTCGTGGGCATACTCGCTCTTCGGGTACTGCTCGACCACGGTCTTGAAGGCGGCGAATGACTTGCGCGCCGTGCTTGGAGGGCGCTTGCTGAGATCGGCGTGAAATATGTGCTCGAGCGCATTCGGAGTGCGCTCGAAGTCCACGAGTCCCTTGACGTACCAGGCGTAGTCCACGCGTGGATGCGTCGGGTTCTCGCGGATGAAGGTGTCGGCGGCATCGGTCGCGGACTCGCCCTCGCCGGCGCGGTAGTATGCGTAAATAAGGTCGAGCCGTGCCTGGCGTGCCTCGTCGGTGAAAGGGAAGCGGGCGGTCAACGCCTCGTAGCTCTTGATGGCGCCGTTGAAATCGTATGCCTCGAGACTCTTGTGAGCCTTCTTGTAGAGCGCCTCCGGAGTGATCTTCTTGTCCCCCTCACGGTGCGTACGGCATCCGGACAAGGCGAGCAGAACGACACACAACGCGAGCAGGGTGCCGCGTACCGGAGCGCTGAGGAACATCGGGAAAGGGCCCTTTTGTGGCTTCACGCCGGATGAGTGCGCGGAGTATAGCGAATCCCGCCGGTGGACTTCCGACTGCGGAATCCGCGGGGGAGTTCCGTACCCACGCGCTCGTCCTGCCCGCGGAAGCCGCCGGTTCGCGATTCGACCAGGCACTCTCCCGCGCGTTGCCGCAGTACTCCCGTGCCCGGCTCAAGACCTGGATCGATTCAGGCGCGGTCCAGGTCGATGGCCGGCCGCTGCGCGGCAAGGACCGGGTCCTCGGAGGCGAACAGGTGCGCATCCGCGCACAGTTGCCGAAGCAGGGCGAGGTGCAGGGCGAAGCGATGCCGCTCGCCGTGGTGTTCAAGGACCGCTCGATCCTGGTAGTCGACAAGCCGCCGGGGCTCGTCGTACATCCCGGCGCTGGCAATCCCCGGCACACTCTGCAGAATGCGCTGCTCGCCTTCGATCCGCGGCTCGCAGTCGTGCCGCGCGCGGGACTCATACACCGCCTCGATAAGGACACGAGCGGGCTGCTCGTCATCGCGCGCACCCCCGAGGCCCACACTGCTCTCGCCGCGGCGCTCGCGGCGCGGCGAATGACCCGCGAGTACCTGGCGCTCTGCACCGGAGTCATGACGGGCGGAGGAAAGATCGATCGGCGGATCGGCCGTCACCGCACCCTGCGTACCCGCATGGCGGTGCGGGCCGACGGACGGGAAGCCATCACGCACTACCGGATCGAGAAGCGTTTCCGTGCGCACACGCTCGTGCGCGTCCGACTCGAGACCGGCCGCACGCATCAGATTCGTGTCCACCTGGCCCACATCGGTTTTCCCTTAGTCGGCGATCCGGTGTACGGCGGGCGCCGACGTGTGCCGGCCGGATGCCCGCCGCGTGTCGCCGAAGCGCTGCGCAATTTTTCGCGTCAGGCGCTGCACGCCGCCCGCCTCACGCTTGCACATCCTGACACCGGGCGAGACTTGCAGTTCGAGGCGCCGCTCCCCGCGGATATGCAGCAGCTCATCGAGCGGCTCGAGGCGGACCGCGCGTGAACAGTGCCTCCCGAGCAGCATCCATCGGGCTCCTTACGCCCGAATGGCCGGCGCCAGCGAATGTCCGCGCTGCCTTCACGCTGCGCAGCGGCGGTGCGAGCGAGCCCCCCTTCGATACCCTCAATCTCGGTGCACACGTGGGCGATGATGCACGGGCGGTGGCGCAGAACCGCAGGCTGCTCAGCGATGCGCTGCGCCTGCCGGCGGAGCCGGTCTGGATGCAGCAGGTGCATGGTATCGAGGTGCTCGACCTGGACCTGCTCGAGTCAGCCGGCCACGCCGCCAGTATCGCCGGCGCAGACGCTGCCTTAACTCGCGGTGGGGGCAACGTCTGCGGGGTGCAGGTCGCAGACTGCATGCCGGTACTGCTCAGCGCCCGCGATGGCTCTGTGGTTGCCGTAGCACACGCCGGATGGCGCGGACTCGCGTCGGGTGTGCTGGAAGCCACCGTGCGCCGGATCACAATCGAGCCGCGAGGTTTGATCGCCTGGTTGGGGCCTGCCATTGGACCGGCGCACTTCGAGGTCGGGGACGAAGTGCGCCGCGCGTTCCTGGCGCACGATTCAGCTGCATCCGCAGCGTTCGTGGCCAATGCACGCGGCCGATGGCAGTGCGATCTCGCTGCCCTCGCGCGGGCGCGTCTAACTGCGCTCGGTGTCGCCGCAGTCTACGGTGGCAGCTGGTGCACCTATGCGGACGCATCACGCTTCTTTTCATACCGGCGAGATGGCCGTTGCGGACGCATGGCGGCACTCATCTGGCGGGAAGACTCACCGTGACACCGATTTTCACCATCATGCTGTTCGCCGCTTTTGGGGGCATCGCGAGCGCAGCGTTCGCGGTCGTCTTTCTGTGGGTGCGCGAGGACCTTGGCGCTCTGATCCTCCCGCACTTCATCAGTTTCGCGACCGGCGCGCTGCTCGGAGCGGCGCTGCTCGCGCTGCTTCCCGAAGCGATGGCCGGCGCGGGTCCGCAGGGCGCGCACGGTATCGGACTGACCCTGGTGGTAGGGCTCGGAGTGTTCTTCGTCATGGAGAAGCTGGTCCTGTGGTGGCACGCCCACGCGCATGCCGATAGCGTGGGAGCAGCTGCCTGTCCACAGCACTCCGACGAGTCGCCCGATCCGCGAGCCGGGCACTCGCATGGGAAAGCGGCCAGCCACCGCCACGATCACGCCCGCGACCGCGCCTCGGGGGTGCTGGTGCTGGTGGGCGATAGCCTCCACAACGCACTCGATGGCGTGCTGATCGCCGCGGCCTTCCTCGGCAGCAGGCAATTGGGAGTTCTCACGACGCTCGCCGTCGCAGCCCACGAGATTCCGCACCGAGTAGGCGATTTTGCGATTCTCGTGCAGGCGGGGTTGTCCCGCTCACGGGCGTTGTTGCTCAATCTCGCGACCGGAGTCGCTTCGGTGCTGGGTGCCACGGTGGCGTATTACGGATTGCGTGAGACGCAGCATGCGCTGCCATACGCCCTGGCCTTTGCCGCGGCGGGCTTTCTCTACATCGCCGTCGCCGGTCTCATTCCCGGGCTCCATCGTCGCTCCGATCCGCGCACCAGTGCGATTCAGGTGTTGCTCATCGCGGCCGGCATCGCGGTCATCGCGGGCGCTGAGCGGCTGACGGAACCCTAGCTCGCCAGGCGCGAGAGTGTGTAAGCGCCCTCGAAGCGCTGAGTCCGGCGTGTGATGCCGCTCACCAATTGCGCCGCTGCGCCGCCCCATCGACGGCGGAATCGAGTACCATTTTTCACAAACAGAGGGACCCCCGCGCTCACATCCACATGCTCGGTTGGCTCAACGCTCGCGAAGCAACCAGGGTCGGCGCTGCCTTGGCCGACGACTTCGTGCTGCAAGGCGCGGATGCGTCTGCCCTTCAGAACGGACGCAGCCCGCCCTCCGGGCGGGTTCAGAAGGTGCTGCAGAGATTTCTGCAGCGCGTGGACCGCGAGACGCACGCTCTGGAGCTCAATCTTTTCAAGCGCGCGAAGCTCGCGAATTCATTTAAGTGGCGACTGCTCGAGAAGGGTATCGACCGGGAGATTGCGGACGAGCTCACTCAGGCGCTCATCCTGCGACTGACCCCGAGCCAGGGGAGTGAGAGCCGTCCTGCGCAGTCGAACGCTGCGCCAGCGGGGCGCGGCCGCTCGCGTGAACGGCACGCGGAACTGCTGGCTCAGGGGGAGGAGCACCTTGCCCGGGGCGCTCATGCGGAGGCGCTACAGTGTTACCGGGAGTTGCTGAGTCTCGATCCGCGTAGCGCCGTGTCGCTCACTGCTATGGGGACCGCGCTCGCGAGGCTCGGGTGCTACGGCGAGGCTGAGAATCACTTCCGTCGGGCCATCGGCATCAGCCCAAGCATCCCGACGGCATATTTCAATCTTGCGGGAGTTCTGCAATCGACGGGCCGGTACCGTGAATCCGAGATGCCGCTACGGCGCGCACTGAAACTCAAACCCACGTATCTCGACGCCCGGATCAGTCTGGGCATGAGCCTCGTTCTGCTCGGTCGCCTGGGCGAGGCGCGGGATTGCTATCAGAAAGCACTGAAGATCGCTCCGCGCAATACCCAAACCCTGGTCGGTGTCGGCCAGATCGAGGCACTCGAGGGCCGCTTCGATGCTGCGGAGTCGGCGTTCCAGCGTGCGCTCGAAGTCGACCCGCGATGCTCCTACGCCTGGGCGGCGCTCGCGTCGCTACGTAGGATGACGCCGGCGGACGGCGCCTGGCTCGAGCGCGCCGAGGACATCGTGGCGAGCGGGTTGCAGCCCCTCGACGAAGGCACTTTGCGCTTCGCGATGGGTAAGTATTGCGACGATGTCGGAGATTTTGCCCGGGCGTTCCGCAACTACCAGCGCGGCAACACTCTGCAGAGAATGCGCGCACCACCCTACGATCCGGCAGAACGCTCGCGCTTCGTCGACGGGCTCGTGAAGACCTATACACCTGAGGCGCTGGCGCTGACGAGGGCAGCTGGCGCGGCTTCTGAGTCGCAGCGGCCGGTGTTCGTGGTTGGCATGCCGCGCTCGGGGACTTCGCTCGTCGCGCAGATCCTGGCGTCACACCCCTCCGCGCACGCAGCCGGCGAGCTCGATTTCTGGATCAGCGCCGTGCACAAGCACGAAAACGCCATCCACGCCGAGGTGCCGAGCGAATCCCT
>Ga0306925_10006831_pt1 | contig 10650 bp, 9 predicted proteins | sample flu12Cox44000176_FD_203755 | JGI IMG/M metagenome (GOLD analysis project Ga0306925, IMG submission 203755) | Lab enrichment of tropical soil microbial communities from Luquillo Experimental Forest, Puerto Rico - flux8day.12C.oxic.44.000.176 (v2)... | ecosystem: Environmental > Terrestrial > Soil... | reverse complement strand
CGATCGCTACAGCCGTGGGACGCGAGCCGGCCAAGTCTCTCCGACTCGTAGCTGAGCCGGAAAATCGGGGCCAGTCTAGGCAGTTCGTTCCCCGAAGTCAAGCAGGGGCCGAGCTTTAGGGGAACCATCACGAATTGTCACGAGCCAGGATCGGCTGCTTTCACCTTGTCCCGGTTTGGCGGCGGATAGGTCGTCCAGAAGTGACGGCCGCAGCGCGGACACACCCAGAACTGATCCGGAGCCCACGGACGATCCGGCGCCGGATCTCGCATTTCCATCTGCGCGCCGCACCGCATACAGCGGATGTGGAGATCGACGTCGCTCATGCGCAGCGATTCTATAACATGCCCTTGATGATTCCCGCACTCGTGCTGGCCGCAGGTCGCTCGAGCCGGATGGGTCGACCAAAAGCCACGCTTCCCATCCCGGGGGACGGGGACACCTTCCTCACGCGAATCGTCCGGACGCTTCTCGACGCCGAGCTCGACGACGTCGTCGTCGTTCTCGGACACGACGCAGAGAGCATCGCGGAATCGTTTGCGGCGACCGCCCTGCGGGCGCGCTCGGTGCTCAATCCGGACTACGACCGCGGACAACTCTCGTCATTGAAGGCCGGCTTGACGACGATCGATCGCCCCGGCGTCGAGGCGGTCCTGCTCACGCTCGTTGATGTGCCGCTCGTCTCCGCCTCAACCGTGCGTGCCATCCTCGAGCGCTATCGCCAGACCCACGCTCCAATCGTCAGACCGGTAAACGGTGAGCGGCACGGTCACCCGCTCATCATCGATCGCGCGCTCTTCAGCGTCGTGCGCGCCGCCGACGAGGCGCAGGGCCTGAAGCCAATCGTCCGCTCCAACGCATCCCCTCTCGGCGACGTCATCGTCGGCGACGAAGGCGCGTTTGTGGACATCGATAGCATGGAGGACTACCGCCGCCTGGTTGGTGGGCAGTACAATTCCTCACGTCGATGACGAGCATCGCCCTCTACTTGCTTGTGTCGTTCGCCGCGTCGGTCGCCCTGACCCCGGCTTGCCGCCTCCTGTCTCATCGTCTCGGCTACATCGCCACCCCCCAAGAAGACCGCTGGCACGGCCGCGCAACCGCGCTCCTCGGAGGGATGGCCATCGCGCTGGTGACGATTGCCGCGGGTTTGACGATTCCTGAGCTCGGCTCTGTGGTTACGCTCATCGGTTGCGGCGCGCTCATTGCGCTCTTTGGTTTCGTTGACGACGTTTTGCCGCTCAAGCCATCGACCAAGCTTATCGTCCAGATCACCATCGCATCCGTCCTGTTGTTCTTTGGCTTCCGCCTGCATTGGATGACGTCCCTGCTCGGCGACGCGATGCTCACGGTGTTCTGGATCGTCGGTGTGACCAACGCCTTCAATCTTCTCGACAACATGGACGGCTTGTGCGCCGGCACCGCGATCATTGCCGGCGTGTTCCTGCTGATCGGCCTCGTCGGCGCCGGCGGGGTCACGCCTGCCGCCCTTTACCTCGCGGCGCTCGTCGGCGCGACCGCCGGCTTCTTTGTCTACAACGCGCACCCCGCGTCGATCTTCATGGGGGACACGGGCAGCCTGTTTCTCGGCCTGAATCTCGCCGCGATCGCGCTCGTGGACCGGCCCTCCACCCACTCGGCGTCGGGACTGCTGCCGGTCGTGGCCGCGCCAGTCCTGCCCCTGCTTCTGCCGATCTTCGACACGGCGCTGGTGACCGCTGTGCGTGTCCTTTCAGGGCGCCGGCCGTCCCAAGGCGGGCGCGATCACTCGTCGCACCGGCTTGTCGCGGTCGGCCTTTCAGAGCCGCGCGCGGTCGTGACGCTGTGGGTCCTGGCCGCCGCGGGCGGCGCCATTTCGCTTCTCGTGCAGCGGCACGATCCCGCGATGGGAGTTGTCGCAGCGGTGATCTTTCTCGTCGCGATGGCGATCTTTGCCGTATACCTCGCCCGAGTCACGGTGTACGAAGACGCCGACCTCGCCGTGCTCAAGGGCGAGAGCTTCACGCCGCTCGTCGCCAATTTCATGTACAAGCGGCGGGTCGGTGAAGTCCTGCTCGATCTGATCCTGATCCCGACGGCGTACTACATCGCGTACCGCCTCAGATTCGAAGGTGCGCAGTTTGGGGTCAACTACCACCTGTTTCTCGAGTCGCTGCCCGTCGTCCTCGCCTCCCAGCTGCTGGCTCTGTTCGTTGTCGGCGGCTATCGCGGAACGTGGCGTTACTTTGGCATCATGGACGCGGTGGTCTTCGGCAAAGGCGTGTTGCTGGGGACAGTGGCCGCGGAGCTGTTCATCCTCTACGTGTACCGCTTCGAAAGCTACTCGCGCTCGGTCTTTGTGATCGACGCGGCGCTTCTCTTCTTGCTTCTCGCCGCGACGCGCGCCTCGTTTCGGTTGGTCGGGGAATACGTCTCGCGCCAGAGCACCCTGGGGCAGCGGTGCGTGATCTACGGCACGGGCGGCGCCAGCCTGGGGACAATCCGGGAAGCGTTCGGTCCCGCGGCGCTCAAGATCGTCGGATTCATCGATGACGATCCGATGCACAGAAACAGCCGCGTGGGCGGATACTCCGTCGTGGGTTCGTACGATGACCTTGTGTCGCTTGTTCGCGCCGGCAACGTCGACTGCGTGGTCCTCAACACCCCTTTGTTGGATGCCCAGCGTCTGCAGACTCTCGAGCGCTCTTGCGAGGAACGGGACGTCCAGATTCTCCGGCTTCAGATGCAACTGAAGCGCGTGTCCACCGCCTCCTGAAAGACGTAAAGAATCTGTAGCCCCTCTAACGAGCCACGACCCCCCGGCGCCCCGTCACACTTCTTGCACTATCCCGGCCGGAGCGTATGACCGCCACGAGCGCAAGCCAAAGGAAGCCAACAATGTCCTGCGATAAGAGCAGCTCGCGTGCCTTTCCGATGACAACCATCGCGATGGTTGCGAGTCTTACAATTCTCGCGTCGGTCGGTTTACCGGTCCGTTCCTTCGCCGATCCCCCAGGCAGAGTTGCACGCATTGGCTATACGAGCGGTTCGGTCTCCTTCCGAGCGGGGTCGCTGGATGAGTGGAGCGCCGCGACGGTGAACTATCCGCTCACGGTTGGCGACCATGTGTGGACCGATCGCAACTCGCGCGCGGAGCTCCAGATAGGATCCACCATCATCCGCATCGCTCCCTCCACCGAGTTCAGCCTGTTGAACCTGGACGATCGGACCACGCAGCTTCGCGTGACCCAGGGCGCGGTATCGGTTCGCGTGCGTGGTCTGATCGACGACGAGGTCGTCGAGATCGACACGCCAAACAGCGCAGTGTCCGTGCTGCAGTCGGGGCTCTACCGGGTGGATGTCAGCGAGGCGGGTGATTCGAGTGACGTTGTCGTGCGGCGCGGCGATGCGGAAGTGAGCGCCGGGGGGGCGTCATTTCCGTTGCGGGCCGAGCAGTCGGCCGTCCTCGCCGGACTTGACGCGCCGCAGCCCGACATTCGTGGCGCGTCTCCGTTCGATGACTTCGAGACCTGGTCCCTGACACGGGACCGGGCAGCCGAGAACGCGCAGTCGGCACGTTATGTCTCGCGCGACATGATCGGTTACGAGGATCTCGATGCGAACGGAAGCTGGCAGGTGGTCGGGGCGTACGGCCCGGTCTGGTTCCCACGCGTCCGCACCGAATGGGTGCCATACCGCTACGGCCACTGGGTCTGGGTCGATCCTTGGGGGTGGACCTGGGTCGACGACGCGCCGTGGGGCTTTGCGCCGTTCCATTACGGACGCTGGGTGTTTGTCTCGGCACGCTGGGCGTGGGTGCCCGGCACGATCGTGGCGCGGCCGGTGTATGCCCCTGCGCTGGTCGCCTTTGTCGGAGGTTCCGGATGGAGCGCCTCGTTTCAAATCGGCAGCGCGCCGGTCGCCTGGTTCCCGCTCGGCCCGCGTGAAGTGTTCGTGCCCGCCTATCGCGTGACGCCCGTGTATGTGGAGCGGGTGAACGTTGCCCATGTCACGAACATTACGAATGTCACGAACATCAACGTGACCAATATCACCTACGTGAACCGGTCCGTCCCAGGCGCGGTGACAGCCGTGCCGCGCGACACGTTCGTCCGCGGCGGCGCCGTGGCCGGCCAGGCGGTCGCGGTTTCTCGCGATCAAATTCAAGCGGCTCCTGTTGTCGGCATGACGGCCGCGGTCGCGCCCCAGCGCGCGAGCGTCGTCGGCCAGGCGCAAGCGCGTGTGGCCGTGCCGCCAGCCGCTGCAATGACCAGGCAGGTGATGGTCAGAACCGCGCCGCCGCCTCCACCCGCGCCGTTCGCAGCCAAACAGGCGATCCTCGAACAGCATCCAGGGCAGCCCGTCGATGCGGAGACGGAGAACGCCTTGCGCGCGCGCGGGGCTGCCAACCCGGCCGCACATCCGCTCGTGCGCGCCGCGGCACCGATGGCGCCGGCCAGCCGTTCCGCGCAGGCGCCGCCCGTCCAGGCGAGGCCCGCGACTCCAGCGCCATCTCCCTCGTCCGTCGCGCCGGCAGTGACGCCGGCTCCGTCGCCTGGCGCGATGACGCCTGCGACGCCGGCGGCGCAGCCAAATCCCAATCCGGGCGCGTCTGTTCCCAGGCCGCGCACTGTGGTCACCCCGGCCGAGCTCGCCGCGCGCCATGCGCAAGAGCGAAATGATCTCGCCGCGCGTCACGCTCAGGAACGCTCGGCGCTGCAAGCACAGCACGACGAGGAGCAACGTCGCGCCGCAGACGCGCGTCAACGGGAACAGTTGAAACAGCAACATCAGCAGGAAGCGAAAACGCTGCAAGACCGGCAAAAGCAGGAGCGCGAGGCCGTCCAGAAGCGCCAGCAGGAGGAGCGCAAGTCGCGCGGCTGATGAGGTCTGCGCGTGCCTGATCATGTCCGCGCTCAGAGTTTCAGGCTCCAGCCCCCTATCAATTCAACCCGCCTGTCAGTTTGATCAGCCGCGCCTGTCATCTGACGATCGTTGCTCGCTGGGAAAAAACACATGCCTCCCGACGTATCGACTGAAATAGAGTTCTTGTTTTGAAGGTCCTGAGGCTGCAGCGGATCCGGCCGGGATTTTCAGGAGGTCGTTATGGGGCTGCTTGACACCATGAAAGGCATGCTCGCCCAGTACAGCGCGGGCACGGCATCTGAGAGCAACGCGGAAGCAGACTTTCACCAGATGGCGCAGTCGATCGATTCGGGAACGCTTGCGCAGGGCATCTCCGCCGTGATGCGCTCGGATCAGCCCCCCCCTTCGCGCAGATTGTGTCCCAACTGTTCGCAAGCGGATCGGGAGATCAGAAGACCGCGATGTTGAAGACGTTGCTGTCATCGGCGGCCCCCGATCTCCAGAGCTCACTCGCCGCGATGCTCGCGGGCGCCAGCGCGCCGGGTGGAGCCGCGCCAGGAGCTCAAACCACGCCGTCACCGGACACTATCGCGGCCGTCGCGCGCCGGGTCGAGCAGAGCAATCCGGGCGTTGTTGACACGATGAGCTCCTTTTACGCGCAACACCCGACGCTCGTGAAGACGCTTGGCAGCGCGGCGTTGATGATCGCAATGCGGAAGATCGCCGACACGCACAGAGTGCCTGAGGCAAAGGGGGTGTAATCATGGCGCTGATGGACAAATACTCCGATCTCTTCCAGCTCGCGAACAAGGTTGGATTGAAGAATCCCGACGTCCAGGAAGAGACCGGCAAGCTGAAGATCAAGGGCAAAACAGAGTACCAGCTCGATGCGAACCGCCTGTGGGACAACATAAAGACGCATCAGGGGTGGGAGAACGAGATCGTCGCGGATATTCGCGCGGAGCGGACGGACATATTCGGCGTCGTCACCGTGGCTTCGGGCGATACCTTGTCAAAGCTCGCGAAGACGTATCTCGGCGACACCAACCGCTACATGGAGATCTTCAAAGCGAACGGCGACCTCCTGACCAACCCCGATCAGATAAAGGTGGGGCAGCAACTGAAGATTCCGGCTCGATGAGTGACACCCTGCGCGGTCCCGCTGCACGCGAAGAATGCGAGCAGCCCGGCCGCGGGTGGCGTGGCATCCCATCACGCCCATAACGTGTGAGGGTATGTGCCCGTGGCCACCAGTGCCCGCAGTCCAGCGACCAGCGCTTCGCGATCCTGACGGTGTGTGAGCCCAAACCAAGGCCCCGGCGCCTCGCGAACGCGCACCCGAAGCGCGCCGAGAGACATCAGCTCGCCCACAGCCTCCGGCAGCGGAAACTCGGCGTCAGGGTCCTGACCTCGACCTCTGACGAACCGTTCGAAGCCGTCCCTCAGCAAGGCAAAGATGGCCGGCGGAAAGACCCACAGGTTCATCGATGCGATTTCCGACCCCTGGATGACGCGAGGCGTGCCGCTCGCCCACCCCCGAATGCCGTTCGCGGCACGCTCGAGGCCGTACACCTCGTCGATCGCAGTCAGCCAGCCGTTTTCTGACACACAGATCGCACGCACGACGGGCCCATGCCGCGAAAGCGTCACCTCGAGAGGTAAGCCAACGACCGTCGCATTTCCGTGCCGTTCGGCTTCATCGCACGCCTCTCGCGCGATTCTGTACGCGACCGCGCCGTAGAAGTCATCGGCATTCAAGACCGCGAACGGCGACGAAACGAGGCTGCGCGCCGCGAGCACAGCGTGGACTGTGCCCCAGGGCCGCGTGCGAGGTCGCTGAGGGATGCCGTGCGGCAAGGCGTCGAAATCCTGAAACGCCAAATCAACGGCGATGTCACCAGGAAGTCGACCGGCGAGGTCCCTGAACGCGTTGGTGAGATCCGGGCGGATGACGAACACCACTCGCGCAAAACCCGCCCGGCGCGCGTCGAAGACCGCGTAGTCGATGAGCGTTTCGCCAGAAGGTCCGACGCGATCGATCTGCTTGGGGCTCCCGTAGCGCGAGCCTAGTCCTGCGGCCATCACCACGAGCGTCGACACCGCCGTAGGATATGCCACGTCCGAACGTCGCGGCCCTCATCCCCAATCCTTTCCTGCCCGTTCCGCCCTTTATTCACCGATATGCCGCCGCCTGGATCCCATACAGCTCCGCATACTGCCCGCCCTTCGCCATGAGCGCGTTATGCCCGCCCACTTCGACAACACGCGACCCATCCAGCACGACGATGAGATCGGCCATCCGAACTGTGCTGAAACGGTGAGACACAAGAATCGTCAGACGGTCGCGACGCTCGCTGGCCGCCGCCGCGTAGCGCTCGAAGAGTGCGTGCTCAGTCTCCGCGTCGAGCGCCGCCGTCGGCTCGTCCAGCACGAGGATCAGCGGGGCATCGCGCATGAAGCCGCGCGCCAACGCGAGCTTTTGCCACTGCCCAAAACTCACCTCGATCCCGCCGGGCCACGTGGCGCCAAGCTGCGTGTCGAGCCCTGACGAGAATCGGCGAATCAGGTCCTCCGCGCCTGCGCGGTCCACCGCCCTGACGACCGCAGGCTCATCGTCCAATCGCGGCACATCGCCGACACCGACCGAATGACGCGCCCGGAACTCGAATCGAAAAAAATCCTGAAAAGCGCCGGCCAACCGTCCTCGCCACGCATCCGCGGGCATGCGACCGAGCTCGACGCCGTCCACCAGGATGCGCCCGCGCGTCGGCTGATACAGCCGGCAGAGCAGCTTGACCAGCGTCGTCTTCCCCGCTCCGTTCTCGCCGACAATCGCGACCACCGACCCGGCCTTCAGGTCGAGCGTCACATCGTCGAGCACCAGTCGATCGGTGCCGGGATACGCAAACGACACGTGATCGAACTGCACGCCGCGTTGGAGCCGTTCTGGCACCGGCGCGTCATCGTGCTCGGCCTGCTTCGCCACATAGTCTTCCAGCCAGGCCAGGCGCCTCGATCCGTCGAGCCAGATGCCGCGCAGAAAACCAATTTCGCCAACCGTCGCGCCGATGTACGCCGAGAGCCGTGAGCCCGCAGCCAGGACGAGGAGCACGTTTCCAGGCGTCCCACTGCTCCCGCGGGCTACGAAGACCACCGCCCCAACGAACCCGAGGGCGAATATCGTCCACGCGAGTGTGTGCCATGCTGCGCTGCCGGTACGCGCTGCAGCGATGGGTCGAAACCAGCGCTCCCAGGCTTCGCGCCGTTTGACCGCGAGACGGGCGCCGATACCGGTCACCCGGACTTCTTTTCCTGGAGGCGCGGTCGTCGCGGTCACAAACAGGTGACGCGCCAGCCGGTTGTCGGGCGCGCCGCGTTCCTCGGCCGCTCGCTCGACACCGGGGCGCCACGTGGACGAGAACACTGTCGGCAGCGCAAACACCGTCAGCAGCGTCAACGCGGGATGGATCGACATCAGGAGCGCCACCGTCACGCCCAGCCTCAGGATCCAGCCGCACGTTGAAAACAGCGACATGTACATGTGATCGAGCACGAACACCTGATTGCGTAAGACGGCGAGCCGGTTGAGGTATTCGGGGCGCTCGTGGTGCTCGAGCGTGGCGACCGAGGCTTGCAGCCACGCGACATGCGACTCGAGGGCGATTGTGACGCGGTCTCGGAACCGCCGCTGTGTGCGATCGCTGACGACGCGGAGAAACCAGGTGGCCGCAGCCGAAGTGCCCAAGCCGGCCGCCGCCACGAACACAAAGACACGCTGCCCCGCCAGCAGCCCGTCTGCAAAGAGCTTGAACCACAGGGCGAGGAGAGCATCGGGCAGCGCGGCCAGGAGCGAGAGCCCGAATGCGACAGCAATCAACAGCGGCTCAGCCTCATAGCCCCGCTTGAGCGCCCGCCACATGGACGGAATGGCACGCGGCAGGTCGTCCTGATGCGAATCACGTGAGGACATCGAGCTCTACTTCTCCTTCCTCGGTGCTCTCCTTCTGTCCTTGACCGAAGCGCGACGCCTGCAGATCGAACATCGTTTGGTAGCGACCCCGAGCCGCCATCAGCTCGTCGTGAGTGCCGAGCTCCACGACGCGCCCGCCCTCGAGCACACAAATGCGATCGGCATGGCGCACGGTCGAAAAGCGATGCGAGATCAGAATGGTTGTGGAATGCCGCGTTGCCGCGAGCAGGCGATCGAAGATCTCGGCCTCGCCGCGCACGTCGAGCTGCGCCGTCGGCTCGTCGAGAAGGACGAGACCCGCCCCCAACCGGACGGCACACAACGCGCGCGCGAGAGCCACGCGCTGCCATTGGCCGCCAGAGAGATCCGTGCCCCCCTCGTAGCCGCGGTTCAGCACGGTGTCGAGATCCGCCAACCCGGCGGCTCCCGCTTCTACCAGGGCTGCCCGAATCGCTTCGTCCGGCGCGCCCGCCGGCGCGACGTTGTCCCGCAGTGACAGCTCGAAGCGAATGAAATCTTGAAAGACAGCCGCGACTCGCGACCGCCACCCCTCGAGATCGAGGCGGCGGAGGTCGATCCCGTCCACCTCAATCGCGCCGGCTTGTGGGTCGTACAGCCGGCACAACAGTTTCGCGAGAGTGGTTTTGCCGGCGCCGTTCTGGCCGACGATCGCGAGCGAGGAGCCGGCGGGGATGATCAGATCGAGGTGGTTGAGGACAGGCCCGTCGGTGCCCGGGTATCCAAACCTCACGTCGCGAAAACGAATCTCGCGCGCGGGCATCCCGGCCGCCGCAACCGTACCCCGTGTGAGCGCGCCGGCAGGGGCCATCGCATCCTGCAAGCGGAGCACTGCGGCCGCGGGCGCGGCTGCGCCATCGAGGGCCCACGACAAGCCGCCAAACGCGATTGCACTCGTGGTGACAGCGGCGGTCGCGTATGTGACGACGTTGGCGAGCGTCAGCACGCCGTTCAACGCGGCTGTTGCCATCGACCAGAAGACGATGAGGTTGGCAGTCAGGACGATGAGAAGGCTCCAGATGAGCGGTCTCTCGCGCAGGCGCGTTGCCTCCCAATGAAGCTCGTATAGCCGACGGCGCAACGCCCGAAATCGATCGATGGTCCACGACGCGAGACCGAAGAGCCGCAGCTCTTTCGACGCGGGAGGATCCACGGCCAGCCGATAGAAATATTCAGCGTGACGCTGGGCCTCGCGAACGGGGGCGGTGTTCCGGTCACGCCAGACGGCGCTCTCGCGCAGGAGCCAATGCGTGGCCAGCCACGCGCCCGCAAGGAGCAGCGGCGCCCACCACGCATACCCGGCGAGCAGGACCGCGCAGCTCAGCCCTGCCACCATCTCGACCAATCCGGAGGCAATGAAGTCCATCGAAATCGACATAGGTGGTCCGGTGATCCCCAGGTCGAAGTCACGCGCCATCGTCAAATCGTTCGTGAGCGTCGGGTCTTCGAGATGGCCCATGCCGGGCGGCCGAATGCACGCGGCGGTCAGTCGATCGTAGAGCCACGCCGCGGTCCGGCTCCCCAAGTTCGCCCCGATTGCGTGATGAATGGGTGAGAGAATCTGGAGCGGAACGAACACCATCGCGACGAGTGTCAGAGGCGTCGCAAGCGGCTCGCCCCGCTGTACCGCGCCGACGAGACCGCCCATGGCGATCGCAAAGAGCGCCGGCAGGACGCCCCGCAGCAGGAGCACGGCCCACCAGGCAAAGGCCAGCGGCCCGTCGGCCTTCGGCAGAACGCCGGCAAACTTCCATTCATTGCGCGCGGTCAACCGTTGAATCATCGTCCACCTTCACTGAGTCTCGTCCCCCGGCCCC
>Ga0306925_10006829_pt1 | contig 10653 bp, 10 predicted proteins | sample flu12Cox44000176_FD_203755 | JGI IMG/M metagenome (GOLD analysis project Ga0306925, IMG submission 203755) | Lab enrichment of tropical soil microbial communities from Luquillo Experimental Forest, Puerto Rico - flux8day.12C.oxic.44.000.176 (v2)... | ecosystem: Environmental > Terrestrial >... | reverse complement strand
AAGGACGGAAAAGGCGAGATCGCGGACCCAGGAAAGCGCGCCCCATATGGCGGCCCGCTTCGGTTCTTTCGCCGCGGCCGCCTCGGCCTCGGTCGCGGCACTCAGAGGAGCGTTTTCGTTCTCCAGCATCCGGCTCGTTTACTGCCATTATAAACGCTCTCTGACACCTGCGGTCTGGTCAATTTTAGACCAGATGACCCACGGTGTTTCCCCTAGGGAAGCAACTTGCCCAAGACCGGCAAGGGCACGGCGCCCTGCTCGAGCGCGCGGTCATTGAATTCCGCCAAACGGTAGGACCGACCTCGGGCCTGCTGGTAGGCGTCGCGAACGCGCCGCCAGCCCCGCCACCCCAGAAAATACATCGGCAGCTGGCAGGAGGAGAGTTTGGCGCGCTCGAGTTTGCCCACCGCCTCTTCTTTTTCCTGAAACGTCTGCTTCTCCATCAACTCGATCGCTTCGCGATCGGTCAAATTCAGGGTCTGGAGACGAATGTCCAGGATGGCGTTCGCCAGAGTCCGCAACTCCTCCTTCGCGAAACTGAGGGCCAGCTCCGGCGACCGGTCGAGAAAACCCTCGTCGAGCATCACCTCGGTCGCATACTGGGCCCAGCCTTCTACGTACGGTCCGTTTCCAAACACCGAGCGGAGGACCCGCCGGCTCTCCGGCTCGACGTCGTTGGCCAGCTCCGCCTGCACATAGTGGCCAGGAATCGCCTCATGGATGGTCAGCAGCTTCAGCTTGTAGAAGTTGTATTCGCGCAGCTTGGATTGCGCGCGGTCCTTCGGCCAATCCTTCGGAATGGGCGTCACCCAATAGAAGGCCCCGAGCTGCGGCTCAAGCGCCGGTGCCGGCGAAAATCCGCCCACCGAATAGATTCCACGCATGAATTCCGGGGTCGGAATGACTTTCAAATTGGAACGCGACGGCAGCGTCAGCAGGTGCTTTTGTTGAACGAAGGCACGCGCCTCCTCGAGGTCTTGGCGCGCGTCTTCCATGTAGGACTCTGGAGTCGAATGCCGTTCGGCAATCTTATCGAGCACTTCGCCGATCACTCTGCTTTCCCGATCGCCTCCCTTTAACTCGGCGTGATCCTGATGTCCCGGAAACAGCGCGCGGTGCAGCGGCAACGCGAGTTCGAACATGTGAGTTCGCACCTCCGCCAGGCGCTGCTCCGCCTCCGCCAGAGTCCGATCGGGCTCCGCATCGGTTTCGAGCGTGTACCGGAACTTCAGTCGGTACCGGTCGCGGCCCAGCCGCCAATCGGCCTGGTTGCGGTGAGCGAGGTCGTTCTTCAGGTAATCCTGAAATTGGCGCATCGCATCCAGCGCCGGCCGTGCCACCCGGTCGTACGCCGCACGCTGATCGAAGGGAACTTTGGCCCGGATGGTCTGATCCACTAGGGCGATATTTCCCTCGTTTTCTTCCTCGGCGACGGTGGTCCAGATGTCCGGCGAGGAAACCAGATTCTTGGCCGCCTGGCCGAGGAACGCCGGCGTTTTCTCGAGGCGCGCCATGATATGTCCGAGGCGCGCCGCCTTCGGCGCGTACTCCAGGATATACGGGTTGAACAGGGCGTTGCCCAAGGTCTCCACGTACCTGGTGGGATTGTGCCGGGCGCTATGAATCTCGTCCAGATCGAGCAAGGCGAGCGCGATCTGGTCGCGGATGATTTCCAGGTCGGCGCGGTCCTCGGCCGTCAACGCGTCGGTCGCAAGGCCGTCCAGTCGCTGGCGGAACCCTTCGTAGAACCGCCGCTGGCGGTCCAGACCCGCTGCGCTCGAATCGTCGAGTTGCTCATCCAGATTCTGGTTCGCGAATCGATGTAAGCCGGCGCCGGTCGCTCCCACCGGCGAAAACGAGAGCGTCGTATACACGAATTCATCCGACAGGGCTCGGAAGCGCGAGGAGGAATCGCGGTGGCAGCCGGATGCGACCAGGATCAGGACCAGGATCGCAACGATTTTGGGCATCGTTGCAATTGTACAACTCGCTGTTTCATCCCTCGGTGGAATGCCGCCGATGAGACCGAGGGAGAATGGGAGCCGATACGGGCGGAGTGCGGAGCTGCTGCCGCAGTACCTCCAGGTCGTGTAGGGCACGTGCTTGTTCGGTCGCGCCTCGTTGAACCATCAACCGCTCGCCAATCAGACAGCCCCACAGCACCATTACGCACATCCCCAGAGCGGCGATTCCTGATCCGGTGATTTTAGCCAGCGTCACGGGTGCCCTCCCTGGCAGACATTCGTTAGCAATCCATCTGCCAAGATGCCCGACACTGGTTTTGCCCGCTCCGTGCGCAGCCGGCCTGTGCCTGAGCGTCACAGGGGAGCCGGATGGAACACCGTGCCCCAAAAGGAAGAAGAAGGAATTGGCGGCGGAAGGTTGTTATCGTGCGGCCATCAGCGCGCGCAGCCTCCGGGCTCGCTCGGGCGCCCGCAACTGCCGCAAAGCCTTGGCCTCGATCTGGCGAATCCTTTCGCGCGTGACATCGAACTCTTGTCCAATCTCTTCGAGCGTATGCTCGCGTTCGCAGCCGATGCCGAACCGCATCCGGATCACCTTCTCTTCCTTGGGAGAAAGCGTCTTGAGAATGCCCGCGGTTTCATCTCGCACATTGGTCTCAATCACGGCATCCACCGGCGAACCCACCCACCGATCTTCGATCAGGTCCCCCAAGGCCGATTCGCCGTCGCGGCCGACCGGAGTCTCCAGGGATACCGGATCGCGGGAAATGGTCTTGAGCTTCTGGACCTTCTCGACCGGAATGTCCATCCGCCGGCCAATTTCTTCGTTTGTAGGAGTTCGCCCGAGCTCTTTCTCGAGCTCCCGCGTGGCACGCAAGAACTTGTTCATGCTCTCGTTCATGTGTACCGGGATCCGGATGGTACGCGACTGGTCGGCGATGGCGCGCGTAATCGCCTGGCGAATCCACCAAGTCGCGTAGGTCGAGAACTTGTATCCGCGGCGGTATTCGAACTTGTCGGCGGCGCGCATCAGGCCGATGTTGCCTTCCTGGATGAGATCCAGCAGGTGCAACCCACGGTTTACGTATTTTTTGGCGACCGAAACGACCAGCCGGAGATTGGCTTCGACCAGGTCCTTTTTGGCGCGCTCCGCCTCCGCCTCGCCATGCCGGATCACGGTCAGGCTATGCCGAAGCTCCGGCAGGCTGGCCCCGGCGGCGGCCTCACGCTTTTTGATCTCGCGCTTCAACTCCCGAAGTCGAACCTGCTGCACGGCGTTACTGCGCGACTCGATCTTGCGGGCCTCGTTGTCCAGGTGGCTCAGCTCATCGACCGCTCTTTCAATCTCCCGTGCAAACTCCTTCCATTTGATGGTCTTGAAAGGTACTCGCCGAATCGCCAGAGAGGTTTCCACCTTGGCACGGTTGAGCCGGCCACAAAGGCGTTTCCTGGGCTTCTTGTTGGCCATCGGAGTGGCCGCTACTTTGTCCTGAAGCTGCCCCTGTTTCCGGTGCAACGCGATCACGTCCGCGAATTGCTTCTGAGCTTCGGCACGCACCTTCAAGTCCGCCAGAGAACCTTCCTCGACGTCGCCCAAATCCACGACGCTTTCCAGCTCGACGCTGGCCTTTTTTACCTGTTCGGCCAGCTCGACGACCACACGTTGGACGAGGGCGGAGCGGCTAATGGCTTTTTGCATCCGCAACTTACCCCGTTCCATGCGACGCGCCAAGTCCACTTCACCCTCGCGCGTCAGCAACGGAACCGCACCCATCTCCCTCAAATAGACCCGTACCGGATCGTCCGTATAGATCGACTCTTCCGCCGGTTGCGGGTGCAGAAAGTCCGCATCGTGCGCGGCCTCAGAATCGAAGAATTTGGAATCCTCTTCAAAACCTAAGCCAAGGGCTTCAGACCCTTCCGGCAGGAACTGGTCCTCGAACTGATCCACTAAGATTCACCTCCACTCGACAAATTCCACCCACGGAATGTCTGGGAACGGGGTCCTATATGAATGGCACGCAACGTGCTGATTTAATCCGGGCTGCTGGGACGCTCTCCATCCGCAGTTTGACGATCGACTGATCATATCACCATTCCGTAACAAAGTTAAGTCCTATTTAAAGAGATGTCTGGAGACCAAATAGGTTACACTGATTTGCCCTGGACGGCTGCCTCATAAGGAACACTCCGCCCCCTCCCGTCACGACCGTTTTTGCCGCATCACGCTCTTCAATTCGTCAAAGAATGCCTGCTCGTCCTGAAAATCCCGGTACACCGACGCGAATCGAACATAGGCGATCTTGTCGAGTTCCCGCAAGTGATCCATCAGAAACTCTCCTACATCCCTAGTAGAGATTTCCCGGTCCGCCGAATCGCTCACTTTTGATTCCACCTGATTCACCATCTCTGACAGCTTTCCCATGCTCACCGGGCGTTTTTCACAAGCCTTCAGCAGACCATTGAGAACCTTCTGCCGGTCGAACTTTTCGCGGCGGCCGTCTTTTTTAATGACCATATAAGGCACCTCGTCGATTCTTTCGTAGGTGGTGTAACGCCGCTCGCACGCCAGGCATTCCCGCCGGCGGCGGATCGCATCGCCTTCCTTGCTTTCCCGGGAATCGACTACCTTGTCCTGTAAGTGATTGCAAAATGGGCACTTCACATGGAGACCTCACGCCCGATTCGCCGCCGACTCTGCCATTCGAATCCCTCCCTGACAGCCAGCATCAGCACCGCCTGGCCTACTGCTACAAATGTCATACTGCGCAGGCGAACCTAGTGGCCATCTCGCGGCCGGTACCGCATAGCTCGGTCCGTACCACTACCGACGCCCACTTGCACCCCACCGCCAACCCGGGGGGTTGGATCATCGATCCAAATGCCACAAGCCCCAGAAAAATAATCGCATCCGTGATTGAAAGATTTACCTCTCGGAAGCCTTGGCCAAAGCCTCAGCAGAAGGCCACCAGGAGCAGCCATTCGATCGCGGAATCGATCCAAACGGTCGGCAAAGCTACGTCGCTGCGGGTAGATTCCACGCCCTAGTGGAACGCCTCGACCCGCCTTTCGGCCCGGCAAAACCGGGCATCCGGTAGAAAGCACAGTGCTTTCATTGCCAAACAGCGAGGAAATCAAGACTTTTCCTTTCCTTGCAATCAGATACGGGCAAATCAGCTCACCGGCCGTCGCCACAGAGGGTCGAGGTAGACCGATGACCGTGGCCGAAAAAGAGTTCCCCGGCGCGAGGGGCGGCCTGGACAGGGTTTCACGTCACCCCCCACCGCTGGGCGGGTCAAAAGTAACCGCCCACGCGGGATTAGGGCGACCCGCAACCCGGGCCAGCCGAGACCGGTCACAGTGTGGGCGCTCCAAGCGCCAATTTGAAACCGCGCGTGACCCGGGAACGGACAATCCACCATCCCGGCGGCGCCGGTGAACCATCGAACCGCGCCAATCCGCTTCCAGGTACGATGGCGGATTTACCCTCCTTGCCGAAAGTGCCGTCGCAGCACTAGCATACCGGAAAAATTGAACCTATTATGATAAGGCCTCGTTTCTCAGGATGAAAGAGCAAAAGCGATGGCAACCGCGATCCTGATCCTCGAGCCAAACGGGGCGAATCCGTCGGACGGGATGATTGCGCCCTCCGTGTGGGGTGTTCCGAGGGGGCGGGATCTGGTAAAACGGGCCTTGGATCCGGAGCATAGTCTCGTATCGCGGTGTCTCAGCGGCGACGACACCGCATGGGAGCAGCTGGTGCGCCTGCATACCCGGCCTGTCTACGCCTTGTGCTATCGGTTCACCGGCAGCGCCACCGAAGCCCAGGACCTGACGCAGGAGGTCTTCCTGCGGGTCTTCCGCACGCTCAAAAGCTTTCGCTCCGCGGAAGGTTCGTTTGCGACCTGGCTGGCCCGGGTGACCCGCAATCTCCTCATCGACCATTACCGCAGAACCCGGCAGCAGCGTGTGACGGATTCGATTGAAGACCAACTTCCCATGCTCGAACAGGAAGGTGCTCCGGCGCGGCCGGATCGCGTGCTGGCGGGCCGGGAAGCCAGTGAGGTTCTGCAGGGCGCTTTGCAAAAGCTCTCGCCCGATTTGCGCGAAGCGGTCATTCTGCGCGACCTCCAGGAGATGGAATACCGCGAGATCGCCCGGGTTCTCGCGGTACCCGAAGGCACGGTAAAATCACGAATCAACCGGGGCCGGGCCGAATTGGGCCGGCTGTTGCGGAAACAGAAGCTAGCGGTATGAACTGCTTCGAGATCGAAGTTTTGATCTGTGAGTACGTGGACGGCGCGCTGGACCCTGTCGAACGGGCCGAAGTGGAGAGCCATCTCGCCGAGTGCCCCGCGTGCGCCGAGCTGGCGCGGGATTCATCAGCCGCCGTGGGCTTCATCGAGCGCGCCGCGGATGTGGACGCGCCGCCCGAGCTGATTACCCGGATCTTGTTCGACGCCCCCTGGCAGAAGGCCAGGACCGGCTGGTTTCCCAAGACTTTCCACTCGGTGCTGCAGCCGAAATTCGCCATGTCCATGGCGCTGACGATTTTTTCCTTTTCGATGTTGTGGGGCCCTGCCCGGCATGTCAACCCTGCCGATCTCCAACCCACCTTGGTCTGGGCCGGATTGGAGAACCGGGCTTACCTGGCCTGGGCCCGTACCGTGAAGTTTTACGACAACCTGAAGTTCGTGTATCAGATTCAAACCACCCTGAGGGAATGGCAGCAGGACCAGGAAGCGCAAGCACCGGCTCCCGATTCGGCCGTGCCATCGAGTAAGCCGGACGACCACAGGCTGCCGGTCAGCAACAACGCCAGGCAAGCACCAGCGCCTGCTCCGAAAGCCGCAGGCAGGTAGACAAGGGGCTTTATTATGAATTGCCAAAACCATCCGGACCTAGCAGCAACGGCGTATTGCCGCGCCTGCGGTAAGCCGCTCTGCGACCAGTGCCGGCGTGATGCGTACGGTACGGTGTATTGCCTGGAGCACGCTCCCGCGCCGGCGGGCACTCAGCCGCCAGGGCCGGGCGCGGTGCCACCCGGCTATGCGCGTTCGGATGTCAGCCCCGGCTTGGCGATGTTTCTGGGATTCATCCCCGGCGTCGGCGCCATTTACAACGCGCAGTACGCAAAGGGTCTGGTGCACGCGGTCATTTTCGGGGTCATCGTCAGCATCTTGAACAGCGGTTCGGAAACGCTTCAGATCGTCTTCGGGATCTTTCTCCCGGTCTGGGTTTTTTACATGGCTTTCGAGGCGTATCACACCGCGCGCAAGCGCGCCCTGGGCGAGCCCGTGGACGAATATTCGAGCATTATCAAGCTGGGCGGCCAACCGGACAACGCTCCGGTGGCCGGGATCGTGCTCGTGGTTCTCGGCATCGTTTTGCTGCTCCACACGTTGCACGTGTTCGATCTCGAATATCTGGCCCGCTACTGGCCGGTGCTGCTGATCGCTGCCGGCGTCTATTTGCTCTACAACCGTTTTACCGGCCACCGCTCCTCCGAAGAGGTCGGCCATGAACGTTAATCGATCGACCTTGCGCGCGATTCGCGCGCCGGTCACGCTCATCACCCTCGGCTTGCTGTTTGCGTTGAACAACTTCACCCGCTTTGGGTTCTCGGAAACCTGGCCGGTGCTGCTGATCGTATTTGGGGCTTTGAGCCTCTTGTGCCGGGAGGGTAGCGCGACCCCGCCTCCTTCTCGCTACGGATACCCCCCTCCGCCGCCTCGCTCTGGAGACCCCTCCCTCCAGCCTCCCGGAGAGCAACGATGAGGAACCGTTCGTTCGCAGCGCCGTTGCTGCTGGTGATCATTGGCGCAGTGTTTCTCTGGCGCAATCTCCATCCGGAGACGCCGGTATTTGACCTGTTGGCACAATACTGGCCATTCCTGCTCATCGCCTGGGGATTGATCCGGCTGCTCGAAGTGTTGCTGGCCCCGCAGCAGCGCCACTTCGGATTGACGGGCGGAGAAGTCGTGCTGATCGTGTTCATTTGCGTGATCGGCCTGGGAATGTTTACGGTGCGCCAGCGCGGCTTCCGAATCTCCCCTGAGATCTTTGGCGAGCAGTACGATTATCCGGTCTCGGCGCACGCACCCGCCGCCGGCGTAAGGCGGATTGTGTTCGAGAATCCGCGCGGCAACATCCGGGTGACCGGGGCCGACACAGCAGAGATAACCCTCACCGGGCACAAGCTGATTCGCGCCAACACGCGGAGCGACGCTGACCGCACGCACCGCAATACGCCGCTCGAAATCGTTCCCCAGGGTGACCGGCTGCTGGTGCGTTCGAATCAGGATCGCGTGCCCGACAGCCAGCGCATCGCGGACGACCTAGACGTGACCGTGCCGCGCAAGGTGGCGATCGAGGCGCGAGGCCAGAGCGGTGACTACGAAATTTCGGAAACCAACGGCGATATCGATCTTTCGAGCGGACGCGGCGATGTGCGGCTCAGCCGTCTGGCCGGCAACGCCCGACTGGAGATCGGCCGCAGCGACCTGGTGCGCGCGGTCGACATCGCCGGCAGCCTTCAGTTGGACGGGCGGGGCTCCGACATCGAAATGGAGAATATCGCGGGGCAGGTCACCATTCACGGACCCTACGTCGGCTCGCTGGGCTTCAAGAACCTAGCCCAGCCGTTGCAATTTGAAGGCGCCCGCAATACCGAACTGCGGGTGGAAGCGGTGCCGGGAACCATCAACATGGACCTGGGCGGGTTCACGGCGCTGAACGTGAAAGGGCCGGTGCGATTGGTGACGCGGTCGCGCGACATTCGCCTGGAGGATTTCACGCAGTCTCTCGACCTCGAGACCGAACGCGGCGACATATCCCTGGAGCCCCGACGTCTGCCCGTCCCCAAGATGGAGATCCATTCAGGCATCGGTCGCGTCGATCTGGTGCTTCCCGACAAAGCGGCTTTCCAACTGCAGGCCACGGCAGAGCACGGGGAAGCCACCAACGATTTTGGCCCTCCGATTCAGAAGGAAGTGGAAGGCCGAACGAGTACGCTGAAAGGCAGCGTCGGCGGCGGTCCGCTAATTCGGATCACCGCCGACCGAGGCTCGGTGTCGGTGCGAAAACAGGGGACGGCTCCGAGCGACCGGGGAGCCGACACGGTGCCACCCTTGCCCAAAGCCCCGAAGCTGCCCAAGGATCCGGCGAGCGGCCTTAAGGACAGCGAAGTCAAGCTTTGACGGAAAAAGTCGAAAGTCACTAAAAAGTCAATATTCAAAAGTCGCGTGGTCGCGCCATGTGCGCCGATTTCCTGTGGCGCCTCGGGCGCATACCGGGAGCCTGCCCCATCGAGTTCGCGGGCTTCTTTGTGCGGGTAGAGGTTCACCGACACCGCTCGCGAGTATCGGCCGGCCCGGTCCGATCTCGACCGACGCGTCGAACCGCTCCTAGCCGGCTGCCATCTCGGTCGGTCGAATCCCCCAGACAAATGCCGGCACCAAGCCAGGCTTCAAACGGATTTTCGGCGGCGCTACCGAGGCGAGTGAGATCCATTCCGACGACGCGCGTGATTCCGGCCACTCGATTCGTCCCCGCGCCGACCGTCGAGTTCCCAGGAAAGGCGACGTGCGTCGAGCCAGCTCAAAATGGTCATGAGAAATTGCCTCAGAAGGGGCTTTGAGCGATGCGGCAACACCCCGGAAAATGGAATTCTGCAGGTCCGGTCCGCCGAGCAGTCTTGTGCTTGGGTTGGTGCTGTGGGGGCTACATTCCCCATCTGCGCCTAGTCCGGAACAGCCCAGGTAATGGATAAGCACACAATCCAGGGAATCACCGGAACGACGGAGGGTCGACGGATCGCTTTGATCAGATTGATCAGAGGATTTCTCTTCGGCCTCGTGCTGGCGGCCGTCCCGGCGTTTGGCGGCGGTGGAGCGGTATACATTCGTCTTTACACCGATTTTCAGCAAGCGCCGCCGGATGCCGTATTGGACTCCATCCAGGACGAACTGGCAAAAATCATGTCGCCGAGCGGTCTGGCATTTCAGTGGAGTTCGTTGGCCGAAAATAGAGGCAACGAAGTCTCCGCGCAAGTGGCGGTCATCCACTTCTCAGGACACTGTGGAGTAGTTAATTCGGCGACCTTGAACTCGCAGTCCGGCGCGCTGGGGTGGACCGACATGACCGATGGGGCCATTCTGCCTTTCAGCGATATCGATTGCGACCGCATCGAAGCTCTTCTGCGGGCCAATCTGATAGCCAAGCCGAAACAGGAGCAGGAAGAAGTCCTGGGCCGGGCGGTCGGCCGCGTCTTGGCGCACGAGCTTTATCACATTTTGGTGAGTACGGCGCGCCATAGCTCGCAGGGCGTCGCGAAACCCTCTTACAGCGCGCAGGACCTGCTGTCGAAGAGTCTCCAGTTTGAGCAGAAGGAATCTGACGAGCTGCGCAGATATTGGTCGGACTTGGTCACGGGCGGGTTTTGAAACCGGAGAGATCCGCTCCCGGCTCCCTGTTGTCGGGCCAAAGGGAACGCGCACGGCGCCACAAGACCGGTCAGGGTTGAGGTTTGACGTTTGACCCTTGACCTCTGGCTTGTTCCGGCACTCCATGCCGCGCCAGCATCTCGACCGCCCGTGCGTTCCCGTGCCTCTCGGCGGCGCGCGCGTGGAGCCAGGCGGCACCCTCGTTGGCGCGCACGGCATAAATTTCAGCCAGCGCCACGTGGGCG
>Ga0306925_10006827_pt1 | contig 10654 bp, 13 predicted proteins | sample flu12Cox44000176_FD_203755 | JGI IMG/M metagenome (GOLD analysis project Ga0306925, IMG submission 203755) | Lab enrichment of tropical soil microbial communities from Luquillo Experimental Forest, Puerto Rico - flux8day.12C.oxic.44.000.176 (v2)... | ecosystem: Environmental > Terrestrial >... | reverse complement strand
CACGCCTTTTAAGGCACGCATTGGTTACCTCAGCCATTCCCCCTTAATAGAATAACGGAAGCAGGTCGCGCGGAATAGATCAAAGCGACGACGGATCGTGGCGAACATCGCCAAGCTGCCGGAACTATTGCGGCAGCGCTCTAACTCGCTGGTCCTGTCCGCGCCTCTGCTGACAGGCAGGGACACACTTGTTCATGCACGTCGCCTGACTGAGGATCCGGTGCGCGCACCGGTTTTGGCACCAACCTTCGCACGACCGCGCGGCAAAAGTCGGCGTCGGTCGACACAACAAGCTGAATACAACGGCGGTAAGGATTAACCTCAGCATTTTCCCTTCCACCCCTTCGAACCGTAGCCTTTCTCAATGGACCACGATTTCGTAGTCATCATAGTGCGAAGTAGGCGGACCCTTTGCACCAGTCATCATTGCTGGTTGCTTGTCGGCTGAGCCGGCCAGTGCACCGGTGGCAGTAAATATTCTGACGCCAAACCACGTTCCGATACCAATCAGGACCAACCCAGCGAGAGCGGCGGCCAATAAGGTAGACTTGCGCATATGAATTTCCCTCTGCACCCGGCGAGAATGCAGCGTAGTTTGATTCGCAGTTGTGGCATGTGCCCTACGTCACAGATCGATTCGCTCCGCCATAAGGCATTGGACAGGCAGCAGCCAGTCACCGATAAACCGCGGCGAGGATTACCAGCGGTACCAGCCGTAGTGATGTCCACGGTATCCGCCGTAATGTCGTCCGGAGTAGTAGTTATAATAACGGTGGACCCGCGCACTGGCGCGCGAATCGCTTGCAGATTTCTCCTTCGCATCCTTCTTGGCGTCGGCTTGGTCTTTGCCATCGTCCTTCGTCGCAGTGTCTTGCTTTTCCGGCGTGCTCGGCGCCGCCGCAACCGGCTCAGGCGAAACCTCCGGCCTGGCACTCGCATCGCTTTCGGAACGCGGCCATGAAAAATTATCGGCGCGACCGGCCGGCGCTGCCAAAGTTTCACCACGGCTCAAAACTTTCGCCGCGATCGGGTCGGACTTCGTCTGCGTTGGGTGGTCTTTCGCACCGAGCAGGTCGCCGCCGTGCTCGCTGCTGCTTGCGCTTAACGGCAATACTGGACCGACATCGGGTCTCGCACTAGCCGTCCCGGATTTCGGCGTCGGTTCTGGACCGGGCAGCGCCACCGGCGCGACGGAGCTCGGCATCACCCGGCGGAGTTCGCGGTCAACATAGCTTGCGATTTTTACCGCCCCGGCCTTGGTGAAATACACGCCGTCGGCAGTACGGAGCCGCCGGGTTTGACCCTCGAAATCCGGACCCTGCACCGCATAGTCGCCATCTTCATCGACAAAGCCGTCCCAAATGTCGACGTAAATAATTCCGGCTCTCTCGGCGCGCTCGCGATAAAGCTCGTCTAGATAACTCATGTCGCTGGTCGCTTTGGTGCCACGAATTGCCGGCAACCCTACCCAAATAACCGGCACCCCCTTGCTCTTGAGCGCCGCAATCATTGCATCGATGTGCTTGGCGTAGAGTGTCGCCCATTCGTCGGTGTGGAAATCATAGGGGCCACTCGGCACCGGCTGCTGCGACGCGGCCTGCGGCGGGGTCTTGGCCTCCGCCGGCGCGGCGGGTTTAGCCTGCGAAGCTTGGCTCGCCGACTGATTTTCTCGTTGGGCCGGCTCGTCACTTCGCCTTGGCGGCTCCGGAGCTTTCTCGCGCAGTGGCAACCTGTCGTTCGGCCCCAGCATGACTACGATGGCATCCGGCTTTTCGTTCGACAATTCGTCCTTGGCTGCTTGCGGCCAATCCAGCGCCTCGTTCTTCGCGTCGTAACGAACCAGTCCGGATGTCGCGCGGATTTTGCGCTCTACGCCGATTTCCGGTCGCTCGGCGTAGTTTTCATCCAATCCATAGGCCAGCCAATCGGCCATCGAATCGCCGATGACCACTACTGTTTGGCTCGGCGGCGTTTCCAATTTACGCGACGGCGGCGCCTTCGAGTAATCGACGGCTGGCGCTTGACGATTGCGGCGCTCGCCAGAGGACGGGGAAGAAAAATCGCGGTGTGGCGATCGCCGATAATAGCGATCCGAGCGATAGCGGTCGCCCCAACCGCCCGACGAGCGACCACCCCAGCCCCAACCACCCCAGCCGCCTGAGGAGGAATCGCCCCAGTATTGGGCCGAGGCCGGTCCGCAGGTCACGGCGCCGGCCATCATCACCAGCATCATCGCAAACGCGTGCGTGCGGAACGCTGTCGTTTTGCCTAGCTTCATGAAGTGCGTACCCAACGAACCGTCGCCCTTCAGTAACTAGAAGACGTCAGTTCGAGGATGGTTCCCGCTTATCACGCCGCTGGGACAGACAGCCGGCTCTGGCCAACTTGGGGGGTCGCCACTCCTGAATGATTTTGTTAGACTGTGTGAATAGAGCAACTCGGGGGAGGGGCTAATGACACGCAATGTGCTACGGCCCGTAGCCTTGATCGGAACGGTGGCAGCGATGCTGACCGTAACGATTGTACTGACGCTCTCTCATGCTACCTCGTCCATGAGCGGCGTTGGTAGCTTGAAATGCTACGGCACTGATGGAATTCAAAGAGCGTGCTGAGTTTGGCGGCGCCCGCTTGGGCAATCCGCCTTCACTGAATGAGCGCGCGCGCGCCGTGAGCCACTAGGTCAGAAAATAACAATACGAACGGCGCGACCCAGCGAGGCGGCCACGATCATCGCTTCCTCTCGCACCCTATTATCTTCCGGTATGTGACCGGCGTCACATTCAGCGTCCAATTCCGGCGACTTGGCGGCACAATGCTCCTGATGCGACAATAATCTTTCGCTGTAGCAGAAATGCTATAGGCCGCGGGTGGGCTTAATCATTAGGCGCGCCGTCTCAGGTCCGACAATTTGTTTGTTCTCTGTGTTGCTGTTGGGGTAGTCAAATCCGGCATATAATCGGCATCAGGTGTATTTTGATCTCGGGAAGGCCTATGAGCGCCCTGGCATTCTCGTGTTTGATATTCGTGTTGACGCTAGGTGGCATCCTCGTGGGCACATTGCTGCGCCGAGTATTGCCGGAACATCATCTCAGCCAGAACTCCCAGAAAGTGATCCGGCTCGGTGTCGGCTTGATCGGGACCATAGCCGCGCTTGTACTCGGCTTACTTATCGCCGCCGCAAAGACCTCATTCGACACGCAAAGCACCCAGATCACACAGATCACTGCCGATTTCATTCTGCTAGACAACTTGCTTGCGGAGTATGGACCGGAAGCCCGGCCGATCCGCGAACAGATGCGCAGTATCATCGGCCCGCTTGCCGATCGGCTTTGGCGCGAGAAGCAGGTTAGCACAGCGGCGCCATTTGAATTAAGCGGTTCGTCGGAAAAGGCTTATCTGGCGATCCAGTCGCTGTCCCCGCAGAATGACCTCCAGCGCTCACTTCAGGCCCGTGCGGCGCAGCTCAGCACCGATTTGGTACAAACCCGTCTCATCCTGTTTGCGGAGTCGAGCAACGTGATTCCAACGCCGTTTCTCGTCATCTTGGTCCTCTGGATCGTCATCATATTTGCAAGCTTCAGTCTGTTCTCGGATTTGAACGTGACGGTTTTCACTTGCCTATCCCTCTTCGCGCTGTCGGCGTCATGTGCGATTTTCCTGATTTTGGAACTTAGCAAGCCGTTTTCGGGTCTGATGATGATCTCGAGCGAGCCGCTCCGACATGCCCTCGCGCCGCTATGAAACTTTGGCCGAATAGCAGTCCCTAGAGTCGGGCAGGTTGGGGTGGGGGCCAAAAACACGCACGCGAGCGCGCGAAATCAAAACCCCCTCGCGCGGCCCGATAAGGAAACTGCGGGTTATCGAAGTACAGTTTTAGTCCACTTGCGAAAGAACCGCAGTGGCCCGATTGCGAGCGCCCATTTGTCGTCCAACCGCTGGCCCAGCAGAAACCGTTCAGCTACGTGAAATTTTCGTAATACGACTGCGAGTGTTTCGGCCGCTCGCGCAGCCAAGCTGCTCACGCGCGGCGGATCGCGGCTAACCTGGCGAAGCTGTCGGAGCTGCTAGGTCGATACGCAACAGGCCAAAAGAAAAGCGGCACGTACAGGGGGCCGCAAGCAACTCAGCAAGGCAGCGACGGTCGCTAAGCTTTGCGGCGGCTTAGGCGACAAACAGACTGCCAAATCGCCCAAACGTGGCATTCGTCCGAATGTTCTACGAACTGGCCACCGCGCCTGCAGGGCTGATACGCTGAGAGACCCCCATTGTTGTGTGTGATGCCATGCCCGACATATGGCTGCGCCCGCACGAAGCGACTGCAGTGGTAAAGCAGTTCCAGGGCTGCAGTGAAAGTTGGGCGGACGCATTACTAAAAAGCGCCATCAATTCTGGCAAAGTACGATCGCGCAAGGGGTTGGTTCAAAATTTTCCTCGGCGTCCCGGAGACATGCTCGCACGTGAAATAACTCTCGTTGAGAAGAATGACCTGCTTTATTGGCTCGACCGTGCACCGCAAGAACAAGATTGATTGTCTGAGACACGCGCGCCGCGAGAGGGAGAAATGAAAACATTCAATAACGGCCTCAAAAATACTTTTCAGGAGCCGGAATAAAATCGGTCCTCGACTCGCTTGCCGAAGCGGGGATGATGCAAGAGGCCGTCAAGGAGCTTTTCCGAGAGCTTGAAAGCATCGCGAGGCCCGATCTCATCCTGGCTACTTCCAGTGTGCTTTACCCGCTACAATGCCTTGTCCTGAGCCTTGGGGAAGGCGATGAGACGGCGCTCAAGAGCAGGCGGCGAACCTACAAAAGCACGACACCGCAAAGAGGTGGTGCAAAAGCGCCTCAATGCACCAAGGGTGCGCGGTCGCGCTACTGGCCGGGAAACGGAGATCGCGTGTCTCACCCACGAGCGCGACGAAGCGCGTGAGCAGCAGAAAGCGACCGCCGAGATTCTTCGCGCGATACGTACCTCACCAGCTGACGTGCGGCCAGTGTTCGAGATGATCGTGCAAAATGCGGTTTCTCTGTGCGGCAGTCTATATGCCAACGTGAATAGCATCCTCTTTCGATCAGCACTTTGCGACTCGACTCTTCGAACCGCCGTTCCTATTAATCAAGAATGGTTTTGTTGCGTGAGCGTACCCGCCCGGGTCTTGGCATTATCGAACCGTGTCTGCCGTCGCCCGCTAAGGCTCCGCCTTCCGGCCCAGGCTGGATTCACGAAATCAAGCACGACGGCTTTCGCATACTGGCTCGCGGCGATGCGGCGGGCGTGCGGCTGATTACTCGCGCCGGAAACGATTTCTCGTCTCGCTTTCCTTTCATCGCAATTGCGGTGAGCAAGCTCCCGGTTCGGTCGTGCTTGATCGACGGTGAGGCGGTCGTTTGCGACCAAAACGGGCTTGCCGTCTTTGATCTGATCCGTGGTCATGGCAGCAAAGCGTCGGCCGTGCTTTGCGCGTTTGACCTGCTTGAGTTGGACGGCAAGGATTTGCGGCGCGAGCCAATCGAGAAACGGAAAATGTTGCTCACGAAGCTACTGCGCGGCTCTCAGCTCAGTCTCGTACTGAACGAACATTTCGAGGAGGACGGTGCGCTCGTTTTTAGCGCAGCATGCCAGCTCGGCTGTGAGGGCATTGTGTCAAAACGGCTTGGCTCGCCTTATCGCTCGGGGCGGTCGTCGCATTGGGTGAAGGTCAAAAATCCGAAAGCGCCAGCGGTGAAGCGCGAGGCCGAAGTAGATTGGGGTTCACCACACTGGATAAGGTCAAAAAATCGAAGCCGTCAGCCGTGACGACACGCCGCTTCCCGCCGCCGTGGTCAGTCGAAGAATTGGACGCCTGCTACGTCGTGCGCGACCATAGCGGCCAGCAACTCGCTTACGTCTATTTCGAGGATGAGCCGGGGCGAAGGTCGGCAGTGAAGTTACTCACTAAAGATGAGGCGCGGCGGATTGTGGCGAACGTGGCGAGGCTGCCGACCTGTTGCGCAAAGCTTGTCGGCGCGCCGAGCGACCACGGGCTTCAATTCCCGCGCTAAAGGCGTCGCGGATTACGGGTGAGGCGGCGGTATTGATGCCCGCGATGACGGCGGCGACACTGGCGTGGGCTTGCGCGCTGCGGCAACAGTGGGTGGCGGCGGAGGAGGAGCTGGTATTTTGGCAAGGATTCCCTGGTTGGAGGCAAGGATTTCCTGGTTCGAGGTCTGTAGCATATCGATCTGGTGCACCATCTGGTCTTGACTGGCGGCGAGCTGGTCCACGGTTCGCCCCAGCGCGGCGAGATCCACCGCTATCTGATGTACCTGCTCCGGGTCGATCGAGGGAGTGGGCGCTTTCGCGGGCACGGTCTGCCCAGCCGTTGCCACTTGCGTCCCCAGCGCGGACGGTCGAACAGCAGCGATTTCGGGACCGGCCGACGGCTTCGTCCAGCCGAGGCGCTCGACCCAGCCCGCGATGATTTGCTTGGCTTCCGGCGACCAACCAAGTTTTGGGGCGCTGGTCGCGATTATCTGCTTTGCTGGCTCGCCGTAGGATTGCCAAGCCAGGGTGGCTGCAACACCGATACAAATCGCGAGCAGATAGCGGGCGGAACCTCCTCGCGAGGCTCGCCCTTTAATATCATCTTCTATCGCTAGAAGACGATCATAAACTGCCTTTAGTTTCGAAGTCCCGTCGTCGAGGCGATGAATGATCCCCACAAGAACGTCATCCAACTCCATTGGCTTCCCCTGATCGCTTTTCATCGGGCGCTTCCTGGCTAGGGAGCATGTTAGCTAAGGCAATTTCAGCGAATTTATCGCGACTTTATTGCGGTCTTTTCGTGGGAATACCGGGCATCGGCGTCGAGGAGCAATCCACCTGCTTTGTGCATGCAGCGGGCACCAATTGTCCTATGTCTATTTCGAGGATGAGCCGGGGCGAAGGTTGGCGGCGAAGTTGCTCACCAGAGATGAGGCAAGGCGCATCGCCGCCAATATCGCCAAACTCCCTGACTTGTTACGCAAAGGTCAGTCCTAGATGATCACGATGTCAGGGCGCAGCCACAAGTGGGCCGGGAAAGCGTCGAGATGGAGCGGGCGAAGATGCTAAAGCTGATCGGAAATGCTCTGATGTGGGCAAGCATCGTCATCGCAATCAGCGGGATTGCCTATTCTTACTGGATCGGAACGCAAGACATGTTTCCAGTTTACGTCGCAGCCGGTATCGGGGTGTTTGCTGGAACGCTTGCGCGCTATGTCGGTGCCAACGCCCACAACCTTCGCTTTGACCGTGATGGATGGTAGATGTTGTAGGCCGTCTGCCTTGTCGGAGCGTTTCGGGTCGAGGATTTTCTCACAGAATTTGCGCGGGGTCGTTTGAGCGCCCCTGTACTGTGTCGAGATCATTAGCGCGACATGCGCAAGTTTTGGATCATTCTCGCAGTCTTGCTGATCCTGATCATTGTCGCTTCGAGAGTTGTCCATTTCCCTCCGTAATGACTGCCCGCCGCTTCCCGCCGCCTTGGACTGTCGCCGATTTGCAACAACGCTCAATAAATCTTAGCCGCCACAGATTAGCCGTCGCTCGCACACAATTCGCGGTGAGGATTTGATGCCTCCGTTGGGATGGGAAAAACGGGTGCGGAGGCTAGGAAATGCGAGAGGCGCCTGGGGAGGCGCCTCTCGTTTAATGGCTGAACGGCTGGGGTGTCGGGGGATGGGGGTAGCCGCTCAACTTGCCCTTAACCTTACGACCGCGCCGTTCAAACGCAATTCAGCTTTTGGTGATCACTCCTACTACTTTGGTGTAGGGCCTAGCTCGTTTGTTGTGCCTGCTGCTATCGCGTCAAATTAGTTTGACGATTTATTTTCGGAGAGATTAGCAGCGTTTATGACGAAACGCCGCTTTCTCCCACCTTGGTCCGTCGAGGATATTGGTGCCGCCTTCGTCGTGACGGACACCGCCGTCCACTTTCCTGTGACGCCGGTCACACCCCCTTGCAGAATCATAATGTAACTTAACGTTGTGATTTGTTCAGAGGGGAGCTGCAATGAGTACGACCTCCCAAACCACCTCAACGAGCCTCATCGGTCTGCGGCATCGAATTTCGGCTGTCGTGAATGACCCTGATTTTGCTGCCGTGGCCCTTTTCTCCGCGTTGGGCCTGTTAGCATCGTTCTACTTTATGACCCATTTCGCGCTGCCAGTTGAAGACCCTTCGTTCTTGGCTCAGTGGCTCTAAACACGATTAGGCCATTCGCCAGAACAGGTGAGTGACAGACCATGCGCATCGCCGCTTCCCGCCGCCGTGGTCGATCATTCGCCTAGCACGCGACGACGATGTTCTTCCCGATTTCGTCGGCGTGGTCGTTCGCGAGAGCGGGTTAATGCGGACAGGAGTCTTCGAGCTTATCGAACATCGACACGATCTCCTGGCCATCCTTTGGCGGCAGGTTCATCTTCCCTAGAGACTCGACCAGCCCGAGGTATTCCGGGCCGAGATTCTTCTCCAATTCGCGTAGCTTCGGAGCCAGCTCATCGAACTTCTTCTTGTCTTTCGCCTGAGCGGCCTGGTTCATCTGCTCACCGACGATGGCAATTTGGCAATAGCTCTGAGTCTTAGCCTTATCGCCACTGATGATGCTGATAACTTTTTGTGCGTCCGCCTTCACCTTGGCAGGATCCGGTTGTTGACCCTGCGCGGCCAGCGGCATGGTCGAAATAATCAAAATCCCCACGATAAGTAGCCGGTACATAAATTTCCCTTGATCCCTACGTTGAGTGTCTTTTCCTGCTGCTTCAAGCAATGCACCCATCTTCGGCGTCGAGCTTGTCAATAGAACGTCGTTTCCGCGCCACCTTGTGGGCCAAAGTGCCCCATACGAAGGCCGGGAATAGCTGACTTGATCGGCGCAAGGCCGGACGAGTTGCGTAATTGTTCGGCCGATACTGGAGCCTCGGTCGGAACGAACCTCCCGGCCGGGGCTCTCTTTCGTTGTTTTGAACGAACGCTTCAAATGCCCACCTTTCTGATTTCTGATCATGGCAGCCGCCTTGATCATCCAGTTTTTGCCCCAATGATCGCATTGGGTTTGGTGCTGGCAACTCGAACAGGTGCCCTGTCCGCCGCATTGAGGTGTTCCACCATGCTGCGCATAACCCTCTACGCTACGCTGATCGTAATTCTGGTGACGGGCGCCGCTTCCGCTCAGTACGATCCTTGGCGCACCCAACATCAAAAGAACAACGACGAAGACATTGATCGCGCCTACCAATCGACGATTGAAAGGCTTCCGAATCCGAAAAAAGAGAAATCTGATCCCTGGGCCGATCCCCAGCTAACTCCATCAGGGGCGGCTACAACTCCATCAGCGGCGGCCAAGCAAAACGGCCGGTACTCTGGAACACCTCGGCCAGCAAAGGATTAGGTGCCTTGGGGGAGGCGGTGTTTTATGCGCACCAACCGCACACCAGACGAATGGACTGATTAGTGTATTGCCAGAAACCGACGAACTTAGAGACTACTATCGTGCGTGTACGACCGGGGAATTACCACCTCAATTACTCACGCTTTCAAAAAAGCTCGACGAAGAGCTCCTCAAATAGCGCCGTTGCCTAATCGCCGCTTTCCGCCGCCGTGGTCTGCCGAAGAACAGCCCGCCTCCGTCGTCGAGCCACGAAAAACCACAACTCCGTTGTGATCAGGTAAAGGATGACAGCCGTCAAGATACCGATCATTTCAGAACGCCTTCTTCAAGCTGGCGTGGTTCCTCCGTGCCAGCGTCTTTTCTTGTTCTGTTACGCAAACTAGAGCAGGAATGGGGGGCACTCAATTGCACCGACGTAGGAGCAGGCGTCAAAGAAGATTCAGGTCCCTATACTTTCGTCCAATCCTCCATGTGTTGGTCATCACCAAAAATACGAATCTGATGCCGCAGTCGCGCTCTCAACCGATTCTTACTTGCATTTAATCTAGTCGACGGGTTTTCGTAATGTAGTGCGACCTACATGGCATTGGTGTCTTGCAAGGAGGAAAACCAATGTCAGCCGGTCACCGCTTTGCACCCCCCTGGTCTGTCCAAGAACAAGACGGCTGCTTTGTAATTCGGGACCGTAATGGACAGGCGTTGAGCTGCGTTTATTTCAAAGATGAGCGCACCCGGCAATCGGTCGCCCCGCTATTCACGCGCGATGAGGCCCGGCACCTTGCTGTTGCTGTAGCAAAGCTTCCAGACCTGTTCGCCTCAACTTAGGCGAATATCATCTGCCGAGGCATATCTCGCGAGGAAGCGCGGCGGATTGCGGCGAATATCGCCAAGCTGCCGCGCCATCGATTAAAACCGAGCAATTTCCGCTTTGGCATAGAACCAGTACGCCCTGCGTATATCTTTGCTATACAAGTCTCATCCGTGACGGTCATCACCAAAAACGCGAATGCGATACCAATTTTTTTGTTTGTTTGTTAGTTCACCATTACCGCATTGATGCGCTAGCCCTTCCGCTGGTCTGCTTCGCACCACGGTGCGGTTCGAGGACCGTTTTCTGCCATGCGCAACGAACATTCTGGTAAATGCACGTCAAGGCCGCCGCATTGCCCAAGCTGCGCTCAAATCATGCGGCTCGTTCGAATAACATCACGATTTGGGAACCTGCCCGACCTTTATATCTTTGA
>Ga0306925_10006822_pt1 | contig 10656 bp, 5 predicted proteins | sample flu12Cox44000176_FD_203755 | JGI IMG/M metagenome (GOLD analysis project Ga0306925, IMG submission 203755) | Lab enrichment of tropical soil microbial communities from Luquillo Experimental Forest, Puerto Rico - flux8day.12C.oxic.44.000.176 (v2)... | ecosystem: Environmental > Terrestrial > Soil... | reverse complement strand
GCACGGTGCTCTTCGGGAACCGGCCCGCGCAGTTCGATCGTGAAGTAAGAGATGCACCGCCGGGAGTCTACCGCGTAGCCACTCCCGGTCGGCACCAAGGCCGCGGTCGGACACGCGTCAACGCAGCGAGTGCAGGTCCCGCACCGGTCCGGTGGCGGAGCATCCGGTTCAATCTCGATCGAGACCAGCAGCTCTCCCAGGAAGAACCACGACCCCGTCGGCTGGTTGATGAGGCAGGTATTTTTTCCGATCCAGCCCAGGCCGGCCTGCCGAGCATAAGAGCGCTCGAGCAGCGGCGCCGTGTCGACACAGATTTTCGATTGAAACCGGGCGCCGCAGCATTCCCTCAGCAGGCCTTCCAGGCGCGCCAAGCCGCGGCGCAGCACCAGATGATAGTCCTCGCCCCAAGCGTAACGAGAGATCCAGGCGCGCTCGCGGTCGTCGAAGCGAGCCGAATACGGCCACGGCGTGTTATACAGCTTGCCGACGCAGATGATCGAACGCGCCGCGGGTAGTAAGCGCCGCGGGTCGTCGCGCACAGCAGCGCGGCGATCGGCCAGGTACCGCATGTCGCCCGCGTACCCGGCCGCCACCCACTGGTGATACCACTCGGAGTCGGCCAAGGGTTCCGCGCGCGCCACTCCGGCGAGCTCAAATCCGCACTGCCGCGCCAACTCGTGAATTTCCGCTGACGTCAAATCTCCAGCCCCACGGATCGCATCAGCTCGATGGCGTTGCTTTTGCGCACGATACCGGGCCGCATCCGGTAATCGAAGGTCATGTGCCCGTCATCGAGGTGATCTTCGAAATGCACGTTCGCCGCCTGCGGTCCCAGAACTTCCACAATATCGGCCAGCGCCAGATCGTGAGTCGTGATCAACCCTATGGCGCCGCGGTCCACCAGTCCGCGGGCCAGAGCCTCGGCGCCGATCCGGCGATCGTGCGAGTTGGTGCCGTGAAGAAACTCGTCCACCAGGAACAGCACCGGCAGCGGTCCTCCCGTCAGATCGAGAATCTGCCGAATCCGCAAAATTTCGGCATAGAAGCGCGAGATCCCGCCCTGCAAAGAGTCAATGATACGGATGGACGCGCCCACGGCGAGCGGCGAGAGCATCAGCCGTTTGGCGCGCACCGGTGCCCCCGCCTGAGCGAGCACCGCATTCACGCCCAAGGTCCGCAGCAGCGTACTCTTGCCCGACATGTTGGAACCGCTCACCACCAGCAAGCGTAGCGCGCGGCCGATGCGTACGTCGTTGCGGACGACTCGATTCTCGTCCAGCAAGGGGTGGCCGATGGCTTCTGCTTCGAGCCATGGCGATTCGGATCGAAATTCGGGGAAAGGATCGGCAGGATGCTCGAAGGCGTGGCTGGCCAGCGAGCACAGCGCCTCGATTCCTCCGGTGGAGGCGAGCCACCGGCGCACCGCCGGCCCCGAGTGGCGTCGCCACTCGTCGACCAGAGTCGCCCAGCGCAGCGTCCAGAGCAGGAAGGGTTCGATCAGCCGAATCAGCAGGTGTTCGCGGTCGTCCAGGTGGTCGATCAGCCGGCTCAACCGCTTCAGGCGTTTCGAGATGGGCTCTCCCTCGACATCCAACGATGCGCGCAGGGCGATCAACAGAGGGGCCCGAAAACTCTGCCGCTCGATACGCAACAGAACTTCAGAAAGCAGTTTCAATTCGTGCGCGGCCTCTTCGGCGGCCGCCACTACCAGATCCACACGCCGACGCTGCTTGAAAAGGAAGGTTCCGTTAATGAACAGTACCAGGACAAAGAAATCCCGCGACAGGACGGCCATGCGCTCGGACAAGTGCACGATCCCCAGCATATATAGGGAATACGCGAGGAACGCCACTAGTCCCGGAACGCCCAACAGGGCCAGGGCCGTGGTCAAAATCCGTAGCCGGCGGCTCGCGAGTAAGGGTGCCGCTTCACCCCACGCGGCCAAGGCCGTCGCATGGACGCCAGAACGGGCTTCGTCGGCCACCACCGCCAGCTCCTCGCGCCAGTCCACCTGCGACCGCAAGTCGTCTACCGCCAGCTGCCGCGACCTGACCGTATCCGGGTCGGCTGGATAGAGAAGCCACTCGGCCAAAGTTTCGACGCCGACTTGCGTGCGCGCCGTGCAGAGCAGTTCGAACAGTGAGCCTTTGCCAAACAGATCGAGGTCCCGAGCATACGGGTGAGCCGGATCCAAGAACCGGTCGCCGGCTTCGCCCTGGCCCGCCCACTTTCCCTCCAGACGGTCCAGCGCACGTTCGAAATAACGAATCGAGCGCCGCCGCTGCTCTGCAACCCGCAGCAGTCGCTCATGAATGATGAACAGCGTCGCGAAAGCGGCGGCTGGAGCGAACACCCAGAAGATCGAGAGTTTGTGAAACAAGGCCAGCCCCACGGCGGCCAGCGCACTCACAACCGCGGCTAGCTGCAGGTATCCAAAGACGCGATGCTGCTGATCGCGTGCCGCCAGATCCAAGCGCCGCTTGTCGAGTAGTTGAGAGTAGATGAGACGGGGATCCTGCATCACCACCCTCATTCATTTTCGCGAGTTTCCGGCCGGTTCCGCAGGGTGTTATCGGGCAGTTGTGCGGCGCCGGGTATCCTGGGTTCCTGTTTTTCCGGGCGCCCGCTGTCCGGTAGTGGCGATCCTGGTGTGGCGTAGCTGTCCCCCTGCGGCTCCCTTCCAGCGCCAAACCCGAAGCCTGCGAGTGTGGCATCAAGGCGTGGCACCAAGGCGGTTTCGGATTCGCGCGGGGCGCTAACACGACTGGGGCTTATACGATCGCCATGTTGTTTGTGATCTGGGATGTGGAAACCCTCCTCCGATTTGCCTCGGCCGTGTCGTACCGTCTCGGCGGTTGGTACAAGTGGCGGAAGCGGCGGTGTTTCTGGCGATCCCGATCGTCGGGTATATCCGGGTCTACGCCGGAGTGGGTCTGAAGCACGTCCCGTAATACCATAAGAAGTGAATCGCGTGAAACCTTCCTCCACGTCCTGGGCTCAGGTCTACCTTTGCATCTCCCTCACCACGATGGCGGCCCTGCTGCTCGAATTGTCGCTCACGCGCGTGTTTTCGGTGGTCTTCTACTATCACTTCGCATTTCTGGCGATTTCACTCTCGCTGTTCGGCTTGGGCGCCGGCGGCGTCTTTTCCTACGTTGTCGCGGGCTGGAGAGTGCCTCTGTTTACGCGCCTCGGGCGCCTCAGCGCTCTGAACAGCCTGCTGGTGTTGGTGGCGCTGGCGGTGATTCTGGGAGAAGCACGGGACCCGAGCGGCTTCGACCTCGCCCTGGTGTATTTCACCTCGGCGCTTCCGTTCTTTCTGGCCGGTACCATTGTGTCGCTGGCGGTCTCGGAGGCTATCGAACGGGTTCACCGCGTCTATTTCTTCGATCTGCTGGGAGCGGCCGGCGGATGCCTACTCCTGTTGCCGCTACTGAATCTGCCGCAGGGCGGGCTGAGCACGGTGCTCGCTGCGGGGGTTCTGTTCGCGGTAGCTGCCGCCATCTGGCACAGCATGGACGGGTCGGTCGCCGGGCGCGCGGGTAGCGTCGCCTTGGCGCTGGCATTGGTGGCCTTTCTCGCCGTCAACACCAGGGCTCACTTCCTCGCGATTCGTTACGCCAAAAATCAGAAAATCGGGCAGGAGTGGTTTGAAAAATGGAACAGCTTCTCCCGCATCGCCATCGCTAGGGAAAAAGGATCGGGCACGCCGACCATTTTTATCGATGCCGACGCCTCCACCGCCATCGCCGACTTCGATTTCGATCACCTGACTCCGCGTGCCCGCCATGATCTGCTCGAGCAAGGACCCGCCCTGCCCTACGCGGTACGGCCGGGGGCCCGCACTCTGATCATCGGGCCCGGCGGCGGCTGGGATGTGGCGCGCGCGCTTGCTTCCGGCAGCCATGACATTACCGGCGTCGAAATCAATCCGATCATCGCCGACACCATCATGCGGGAACGCTTCCCGGATTTGAGCCGCCGGCTCTATCTGCGGCCCGACGTGCACATCTTCCGGGAAGACGGGCGAAGCTTCGTCCGTCGCACCCGCGATCGGTACCAGGTCATTCAGGCTACCTTGGTGGACACCTGGGCCTCCACTGCGGCGGGAGCGTTTGCTCTCTCGGAGAATAATCTTTACACCACCGACGCGTTTCGCGATTATCTCTCGCACCTGACCGACGACGGGGTGGTGGCCTTTACGCGATGGGGCCTGGATCCGCCGCGCGAATCGTTGCGACTAATCTCGTTGGCCATCGAAGGGCTGGCTCAGGTGGGCGAGACCGAGGCGTGGCGCCATGTGATTGTAGCCCGCGAGGGGTCGGTGGCAGGCTGGGGCGCTCGCGATACGGTTCTGGTCTCACGCAAGCCACTTCGCCCCGATGACTTGGAGCGGGCGCGCGACATGATGGCCGCTGGCGGTATCGAGGAGGTCTACGAACCCGGCTCGGACGTTCGAAACCCCTTCCACGATCTGTTGCGCAGTTCTGATCCGGCTCAATACGAAAGCCGCTACACCTTCGATATCACGCCGGTCAGCGACAACCGGCCGTTCTTCTTCTACACGGTGCAGCCGCGCGATCTGTGGAACTTCGTGAAATTCGCCTCGACCGAAACCGCCGATTATAAGGTGAACAAAGCGGTACCACTGCTGTTTGCTCTTTTGGCCGTGAGTCTGGTGGCGACGCTGATCATTCTGCTGCTGCCTCCGGTCGTGCTGGGGACCCGCTTGCCGCGGCAGCCCGGCGTCGTCGGCTTCCTGCTCTATTTTCTCTTCATCGGCTGCGGTTACGTCCTCATTGAGGTCGGCCTTATTCAAAAGTTCGTGCTTTTTTTGGGCCATCCTACCTACGCGCTTACGGTAGTGATCTTTTCGATGCTGCTTTCGAGCGGCTGTGGTAGTTACTGGAGCCGGGGGAAGCTGGCGAGCGAACGGCGGCTGATAAAAGTACTCGGCTGCGTTGCGCTCTATACGGTAGTACTCGCCCCGGTGCTCTCAAGCCTCCTCACCGCGCTGGTTGGGCTGCCCCTGCTGGTGAAGGTAGCGGCGACGGTCGTGCTCGTCGCACCGCTCGGGTTCGTCATGGGAATGCCGTTTCCGGCCGGGCTGGCGCGTCTGGACGTTTGGCATGCGCCTTCGGTGCGGTGGGCCTGGTCTCTGAACGCGGCTGCCAGTGTGTTCGGTTCAGTGAACGCATTGGTTTGCGCCATTTATTTGGGGCTGGTCCAGACGCTGATCATCGGCGGTCTTTTTTATGTCGCGGCGCTGGCTGTGGCTGGGCGCGTTCCACACCACTCCGACGAAGCTCCGCAGCCGGGCGCAGCGCGCGTCGTGCTGGCGAAATAGCTCCTCGCTCAATTTCCCCACTCGACGTGCAGCCGCAGCGACCCGATGGAAACCGGGCCTCGGTCACGGTTGAACGCCGGGTTCACCACGCGCTGGAAGTCCGTTGTGAAAAAGACTCCTTCCACCAGTTGCAGGCTGTAATAGCTTTCGAAGATCGATTCGGCTCCGTAGCGGAGCGTCCCATCTCCGATCAGGAAATCCAGGCCGCCGCGCTGTAGGTATAAAGCATGCACCCCGGAAATTCCGCTCACCGTCAATTCCGCGGCAGCCGTATCGGAGGGGCGGTTCCAGCGTCTGCCAGCCACCGACACGCCTACTGTGGCCAGCCGGTCGATTGCCGTAAACATAAAGCTCTCGGTCTTCCCGTCATTCCATCCCAACCGCCCAAAAACGCCGATATCCTCGCGAATCTGTTGCTCCGCATTCACTCCGAAGCCGTATTTGAGCGTCCCCGGTGACCGGGTGGCGGTCACGTCCGGCGTTGTTCCAGTGGCCACGGCACGCTGGAGCGCCAGCCGGTACGTTCCCGCGTTTACGTGGTTCCGATAACTGAGCAGCCGAATTCGACCGGGCTGTCCGCCGGGCGCAAAATCGGCCTCGCCTTCGAATACATCGCCCCGGTTACGGAACACTTGGCGGTCGAAGCGGGGTCCGTTGGCCGTGCGCGGTACGGCGGCGCTCGCGTAACGCGCGGACCATCGCCGCGTGTGGAACTCGTGGACCCAACCCCAGGTGTATCCGCGGGTGTCCGCCGGATAGTCCCAGGCGCCGTTGTACATCACCGCCCATCCCATGAACTGGGTCCGCGGATCGTGGGTGTAGCGGTTGTTGTCGAAAAAGTCGGTGATGCTGAAGCGCCCGACCGTCACCGAGTACCGTGTCATCGGCCGGCTTCCGGCGAGTTCGTTGACGCCTCCCATGACGATTTCACGTGCCGGTCCGAAGCCGAAATCGTGCGTCCCATAGAGCCGCGCGATGTACGGTTTGGGCGTCGCCCCAGAGACGCGCGGCATCTCGCCGTTGGGGAAGTTGGCAATGCCGTTGGTGTTGCTAAAGCCGCGGCCGCCAGCCAGTTCGGGATCGAAGTAAAGCTCGGTATTGGACGCTAACCGCAATCCAAAAAAAAGCGTCGAGGTCAGCGAAGCTTCGGCCTCGGGGTGGCTGACCAGACTGAGGGTCCCCTCATAGGGCGAATGGAAGCTGCCGTGATACTGCCCGATCGAGGTTGCCTGAAAAAACAAGTTCCATTTCTGGGGCGGAACGGAGTTTTGACCCGCCAGCCGCAACGCACCGGTCAGCGCCACAACGAGTGGCGCGCATCCTGCCACACACCCGGCGCGGCCGCGGCGCTTCAATTGGAAATCAATCAGGATCAGGATCTTATCCCAGGCAAAAGCTGCAAACTCACAGTGTAACCACAATCGTCGGAGTGCTCAGTTTGAGTCTGAGCCAGTGGCCCAAATCCACCATCGGCGGTGCATAGGGGCCATTAGGTGGCTCACGAAGCCCTGAATTTTCAAGGGCTTCGAGTTGGTGATAAAGATGCAACGAAGGTAGTGTAATGCGGAAGCTGATTGCCATGGGAGTTTCACAACTTCGATTGCATTCCTCAATCTGCTGGCTGGCAGCAGGCCTGTTCCTCGGTGCCTCCGTGGCCTCTGCGCAGAACACCGGCTGGCGCCGTTTGAATGAGCCCGGACCCGACCAACCGGCGGATCCGTCGACCCCTCTGGCCCGGCCCGACGTCGGGAGCGCGCAACAACTGAGCGCTCCGCCAACCAGCACACCGCGGTTGACGCTCCAGCCCGGCACCTTCGTGAACGTGTGGATCAACCAGTTCCTTTCATCGGACCACAACCAGGCGGGCGACCTGTTTTCCGGTACGCTCGCCGACCCAGTGGTGGTGAATGGTGTGGTGGTTGCGGAGCGCGGCCAGACGGTGGCCGGCCGGGTGACGGAAGCGACCAAGGGGCGGCGTTTGAAAGATGTCTCCCGCCTGGGAGTGCAACTGACGGCTCTGACCGCCGCCGATGGCCAGCAGGTACCAGTCCAGACGCAGTTGGTGGGCCGTAAGGGGCGCAACGAAACAGGACGGGACGTCGCTACCGTAGCGACGACCACCGGTATCGGCGCGGTCGTTGGCGCGGCAGCTGATGCCGGCACTGGAGCTGCGATCGGCGCGAGTTTTGGCGCAATCGCAGGGTTGGCTGGTGTTCTGCTCAGCCCGGGTGCGCCGGCGGTCATTCCTCCAGAGTCGTTACTCACCTTCCGGATCGAAGCGCCGGCCACCATCTCGACGGATGAGGCGCCGCAAGCCTTCCGCTATGTCGATCAGAACGACTACCAGCAGCCGCCGACACTCCAATACCGCGCCCAAGCGCCCCCTCCGCCGCCCCCGCCGGCCTACCCGCCTCCGCCGGCCTACTACGGGCCATATCCTTATCCTTATCCCTACTACGCTTACCCGTATCCCTATTGGGGCCCGAGCCTTGGCGTTTGGATTGGCCCCGGTTTTTATGGTCGTGGATTCTACCGCGGCGGTTTCTATCGCGGATATCACCGTTAGGCATCCTACCTCATTCCCTCGAACTGCACGCCTCCACCTCCCGTGGAGGCGTTTTTTTTTGCTCTCGAGCTCGCTCGCGTGTTACGATGATTGCCAGTCAGGTTTGTCTCATGAAGGTCACTTTTTCAGTCCCGTCGTTTCGGTAACGGCGCTGCGTACGGCCGTCTAACCCACGCCGGCCTCCGCTAGTTGCCGAATCGTCTCGTACCTGCCGGATGACATCCGGTGACCCCAATCAAGCTTACGAAAGGGACTTATGCAAGAAGTGGCGCAACCTGTTTCTCGGGGCCTGGCGCAGTTTTTCAAAGAGGCACTGGCCGGAACACAGCAGGATTTCACCCAAGGCAGCTTGACCCGCGCGATCGCTCTGCTGGCGGTTCCGACAGTGCTCGAAATGATCATGGAGTCCACGTTTGGCATCGTGGACGCGTTCTGGGTGGCCCGGTTGGGCGCCGATGCGATTGCCGCGGTCGGCCTGACCGAGTCACTGGTGATTTTGATTTTCAGCATCGCCCTCGGGCTCAGCATGGCTGCCACCGCCACGGTGGCGCGGCGAATCGGCGAGAAGGACACAGAAGGCGCCGCAATTGCTGCTGTCCAAGCGATTGGTTGTGGTCTGGCAACCTCTCTAGTCACCGGGGTCGCCGGCGCGCTACTGGCGCCGCGGTTGCTTACCTGGATGCATGGCACCCCGGGCGTGGTCCAGACCGGCTCGGGCTACACCTCGATCATCCTGGGTGGGAACGCCTGCATCATGCTGCTGTTTCTGATCAACGGCGTCTTTCGCGGAGCCGGCGATGCGGCCATAGCCATGCGCGCCTTGTGGCTGGCAAACCTGATCAACCTGGCGCTCGATCCCTGTTTCATCTACGGTTTCGCCGGTTTCCCGAAACTCGGTGTAACCGGTGCGGCGGTCGCCACCACTATTGGCCGTAGCATCGGCGTACTTTATCAGCTGGGGGTGCTGTTCGCCGGGCGTGGCCGCGTCAGAGTGGCACGACGGCATCTCGATGTCCAACCGGACGTGCTCCTCCGTCTGCTTCGCGTCGGAGCCGTCGCCATGATTCAGTACTTCATCGCTACCGCCAGTTGGGTGAGCCTGGTGCGTATCAATGCCTTGTTCGGCAGCGCCTCGGTGGCCGGTTACACCATCGCCATCCGAATCATCCTGTTCGCCATCTTGCCGTCGTGGGGCATCAGCAGTGCGGCTGCGACTCTGGTCGGGCAGAACTTGGGAGCCGAGCGCCCCGACCGATCTGAACGAGCCGTGTGGCTGGCAGGCACCTACAACATGATCTTCCTGAGCGCCGTGGGACTCGCCCTATTCTCCTCGGCGCGATGGCTCGTCGGCTGGTTCGCCGTCGATACGGCTGTGATTTCGATCGCCGTCGCGTGCTTGAAATACGTGAGCCTCGGCTACCCGTTTTATGCCTGGGGCATGATCATGGAGCAGGCGTTCAATGGCGCCGGCGACACCGCGACTCCCACATGGATCAACCTTTGTTGCTATTGGATATTCCAAATTCCGCTGGCGTGGTGCCTGGCGGAGCCGGCCGGGTTCGGATCGCGAGGCGTGTACCTGGCCATCTGCACCGCCGAATCTGTGCTCGCCGTGGTATCGGTTGTGGTATTCCGCCGGGGTCGCTGGAAGCGCGTCAAAATCTGACTCGCGATTCGCGCCGGGTCTCCAGCTATGATGGAAGGCATATGAGACTGTTCGCGTGCGTTGTGGCGTCGGCCACGCTCGCTGCGCAAACCTTCTCCGGATCGAAGGCGCTGGATGATGCCGTCAACCTGGCCGTCCAGCAGGGCCAGCTCCCCGGCGCCGTACTGATCGTCGGACACAACGGCCAGATCGTTCATCGCAAGGCCTATGGCAGGCGCGCGCTGGTACCGGTGGCGGAGCCGATGACCACCGATACGTTGTTCGACATCGCTTCGCTCACCAAAGTGGTGGCCACCACGCCGGCGCTGATGAAGCTCTTTGAGCAGGGTAAGTTCCGGCTCAACGACAAAATCACCGATTTCATCCCGGAATTCCAGGGCGGTCACAGCGACGTTACGATTCGCAACCTCTTTACGCACTTCTCCGGTCTCGCACCGGATGTGCCGCTCGACAGGCCGTGGACCGGCTATGACACCGGTGTGCACCTGGCCGCCACCACGCGGCCGCAGGGTCCACCCGGAGGGCGCTTCGTTTACAGCGACATCAACTTCATTCTGCTCGGCGAGTTGGTCCACAGGCTGAGCGGCCAGACGCTCGCTGACTACGCCCGCGAGAAGATCTTCCTTCCCCTCGGCATGAAGGAGACGATGTTTCAGCCGCCGGCTTCGCTCGTACCACGGATCGCGCCCACCGAGCGGCTGAATGGCGGCGCACCGCTGCGCGGGGTGGTCCACGACCCTACGGCCCGCAACATGGGCGGCGTCGCCGGCCATGCCGGCGTCTTCGCCACCGGCGACGATCTGGCGCGCTTCGCCCAGATGATGCTTAACGGCGGCGACCTCGGCGGGGTCAGCCTCTTCAGCCCGCTCACCGTCGAAAAATTCACCGAGCCTCAGAGCCCCCCCGATCAACCGATCCTGCGCGGGCTCGGTTGGGATATCGATTCGCCGTACTCGGGGAATCGCGGCGAATTATTTCCCATCGGCTCTTACGGCCACACCGGCTTCACCGGCACGTCGATGTGGATCGACGCCTCGACCGGGACCTATGTGATCCTGCTGGCCAATAGTGTCCATC
>Ga0306925_10006820_pt1 | contig 10658 bp, 13 predicted proteins | sample flu12Cox44000176_FD_203755 | JGI IMG/M metagenome (GOLD analysis project Ga0306925, IMG submission 203755) | Lab enrichment of tropical soil microbial communities from Luquillo Experimental Forest, Puerto Rico - flux8day.12C.oxic.44.000.176 (v2)... | ecosystem: Environmental > Terrestrial >... | reverse complement strand
CCGACCTTTGCCCTTCAGCAGCCTCGTGTCCTCGAGCCGCGTCACGGGCTGGCCGACCCCGAACTTGATCATCGCGAGGTTCCTGGTTGTGCGACCTGCAAATCGTGGACTTCCCGAGACGGAAAGTCCCGCGAGCGGCGCCGCAGGCGGAGCATGGCGGCAGTCATCGCAAATGGCCGGCGTCGAAAATCAGCGCCAGCAGGTGGTTCATGTCCCCGAAGCCTGGACCGCCGTACTGAAAGCCGGCGGCGCGATGCACGATGACCAGCTCGTAGGCCGGGATGACGAAAGCGAACTGCCCGCCGAAACCCAGAGCGAAAAAGCTGCCCTCTGGCAGGGTCACCCCGCTACCGGTCGGATCGTTCAGCGAACCGATCCACCACAAGTATCCGTAGCCGGCAGCAAAATCGGCTTGCGACTAGGCGCGCGCGCTGTCCTCGACCCAATCGGCCGGCACGACCTGGCGCTCTCGCCACCTGCCCTTGCGCAGATAGAGCAGCGCGAAGCGGGCGAGGTCGCGGGCGCTCATATCGATCGGATAGGCTGGGTAGACCGAGCCGGCGCCGGTGACGTACCGGCCGTCAGAGGCCAGGTAGTCCTGCATCCCGATCGGCTGGGCGATCTCGCTTGCCAAGGCGTCGATGGTCGAGTGGCGCACGGCATGCTCGTAGATCGCGCCAAGCGTGTTGACGTCCCAATTGTTGTAGTACCAGAACGTGCCCGGCTTATGGCTGTACCGAGCGGGCCGCTTCGCCGCCATATCCGGCGCCTCGTACAGGGCCGGGTGATAGACGCCCGAGCGGCATTCGAGCAAGTCGCGCACCGTCGCGCGCTTCTCCTCGGCGCTCAGCGACGGCTCGTTGTCGTCGATGCCGAGTTCGGCCAGGGTTTGCTTTAGGTTGATATCGCCGCGCTCGACCGCGTCGCCATAAAGCGCGCTCAAGAGGCTCTTGCGCACCGACGCGAGCGGGGTCTTAGCCGCAGCGTCGCCCCATTGCGCAACAACGCCGCCGTGATGGACCACGATCACGGCCGTCGAGCCGATCTGGTGCGACCACGTCTGGGCTTCCTTCAGCTTGTCGGCGGACCACCCAGCCGCCACGGGATCGACCTGCTCCCAATCCGTCTCGGGAAACCTATCCGCGACCTTTTGCCCGCCGACCGATGCGGTCGTAACACAAGACAAAAGCGCCGCGACGAGAATGATGCCGATCCGCAACGGGATACCTCCGGGAGGCAAGTGTCTCGAACTCATGCCCGATGCGCGCAGCCCCGATCGCCGGTACGCAACCTATGAGCTGGCCGTCGATCAACGCAACGCTGGGATGAGGGAAACAGATAGTGCCGGGGATAAAAACACGGATGGCGACGTATAAGTAAAATCAGCGGCCTTAGCGGTCGTGGTAAATGTGGAGGTAAGCCATGTCCCTTCTCGCAAGGAACCCTTGGCTCAAGCATCTCGCCGTCGTCCTTGTCGCCGTGTTGAGTCTCGGCGCCGCAACCTTGCCACCGACGCCTGCCGAGGCACGAGTCTTTGTGGGGGTCGGTATCCCCTTTCCTGGTGTCTATGGTTACTATGCGCCTCCGGCGTATTATGGATACCCCTACGGCTATCCGTACTACGGGTACCCCGCCTACGGATATCGCGGGGGCTTTTTCATCGGCGGCACGTTCGGCCCTCATCACCACTACTATCACCATTGGCGATAACAAGCCGAGCAGCCAAAGCCGCCCGACCGTGAGCCGGGCGGCTTTTTTATCCGCGGCACGTCTCGGCTGCCAAGGATCGTCACCTGGAATGTTGTTTTTCGTTCCCTGACGGATCCGGTTGATAGCGAGAGCCAAATTCGTTGTTCCGAGAGGAGCGATGTTCGACCCTAACCCTCTGATCTACGGTGCTATTCGCCACCACTGGTCGGGTGTTTCTGGCGCGCGATCGCGATTTTCGTTGTATGTCAGCCCGGACAGGTCTTCGGGCGACCCGCAGAACTGCACGAACCGCACGACGAGCGGCATGAAGGATACCGCAACGGTTATCGATAACGGCATTATCCGTGCGTCATCGGTGACCAGGAGGTCGACCTTGCGCGGCGAGCTGTCGGGATCGCCGTCGTTGCTCGTCTCGCCTTGAACCCGGCGATCGGGCGCAAGGTCAGCTCGACCCGGAGGGCGCCCTCGCTCGCATCCTTTTTCGGCAGGATATGGCCGAGGATGTCGAAACGCCGGGCGCCGTCATAGACCCGGGATCGCGAAGGAACTGCCGGCCGAGCGCTGCGGCGCGCGCAAGGCACTGCGGACACGCTCCAACGCCGTGACCGGATCGACAGTGTTGCTGCGGAATTTCTCGGCGAGCGCCGGCTCGAGGTTTTCCGCTGCACCGGTCTCGCGCAATTCCAACTCGACGTTGGAGCGTGCGAATGTTTCTCGATATTGGCGGCCGTAATACTCAAAATTAGAGCCATTGGGCCCCGTAGCCATTATGACCTTCGATGGTGTTGCGGGGACGAAATAGATCAAGGTGAGCGAAACAATGCTCGCGATACCGACGGCCTCAGCCAATCCTTTGAATAACTGCCACCGACTGAACCCCAGCATGCTATCTCCCAAGTCTCCATCCGTCGTGGGACAGTCAAACAGGCTTGAGGGAGAGAATATTTGGTTTTTAGTTACGCAGGCAAGTATGTTCGGACATGCCAAGCGATATTCATGCGCGCCCCCTAAAAGCGCTTCTAGATCTGCCCGCGCCGACCGGCTGATCGAGTGGGGATGGAATACCCGCTTTTGGCACTCCTCGGCCCTTCGCTGCACTGCAGCGGGACATCAGCTATCGAGAGACGAGCTGACGGTCAGCGGCCACGGATGCGACCGCCGCACAATAGCGCTCCGCCTGCTCGCGCTCACCCGCGGCCCCCCGGTGAGCCCGGGACCCATCATCGGCTCGGCCGAAGGCTCAACCCCACGGGGGCCCCGAACGTCGTCGACGGATGAGCTGGGTGCATCTGCATCCGGTGGCGGCGGAAATCAATTCTCGGCGACTTTCTCCTCGCTCAGAAGTCCAGGATACCTGAGGTCTTGCCGCCGCGCGTCGACGACCATGTGAACCGTTGACCAGCGCGCCGCCAACCCGTCGATGCCATTCGCGCACGTCGATGAAGAGGCAACTCTCGCAGGTCGCGCGCACCCCGCAATTCAGGATGAGAGGGAGAGCGTGGGGAGGTTCTCTGACGCGAGCGGCTCCGCGTCTACTGGGGGCATTCTCAGGTAGTCAGTTCGCAAAAAGGGAATGATGTCATATTATTGTCATCCCGGATTCGCTTGTTCTATCATTAGGGTTGCGCTGATACCTTTTGGTTGAAGATGGCGGCCTTCTCTGTCCTAAGCCTGATGGGAAGGGGCAAGATTATGAGAGTTTGGCGGGTTCTCGGGCCCCTGGCCCTCGCGACATCGCTTCAAGGATGCGCCGGCGCAGGGCTCGCCGTAATGGGGGCCACCGCCGGGGTTAGCATGGGTACCGGGGTCGAGCATGCGCTCAACGGGGTTGCCTACAAGACCTTCACAGCCCCGCTCAGCAATGTCCGCATCGCAGCGCTCAGGACGCTCAACCAGATGGACATGCCGGTCACGAGGGACGCGAAGACCGATAGCGGCTGGGAATTGTCCGCCACCGCCGCCGACCGAAAGATCGACGTTGAACTCGAGCACCTGACTGAGCGAACCACGCGCATGCGGGTCGTTGCGAACAAAGGTGAGATCTTCTTCAAGGATACCTCGACGGCAACCGAGATTGTCCTACAGACAGCTCAGGTGTTGCAGGACGGTCAGACCGCCTCGAAGGGGACACGGGAAGCTAATCACAAGAGGAAGGCATCATGATCACAAAGATTCTCTTGGTCGGTACCGGGGCCATTCTGATCATGGCGAGCCCGATCTGGGCCCAGTCACCATCTGGGGTAATGACGTCCAGCCCTAGCGCGAGCTCTGCCACGATGACGGGCGCGTTTCAAAGCCTCTCGCCGGGCAATCAGAAGATCGCTAACGCCCTGTTTGCGGCGCAGCCTCATACTACGACCGGCCCGCCGCGCTTGAGCCGAGATCAGATCGCCGCGCTCAAGGGTAGCGAAGGCTGGGGCCAGGTCTTCAGCCAGATGAAGACGGAGGGATTGCTTCAGGCAAAAAACCTCGGCCAGGTGGTGAGCCACTCCGAGCATCAGATCCATGCCTCGACAACGGGTGCGATGAGTCAGAGTGGCCGCACGGTGGTCGTGACCAATGGCCTCGGGCGCACCACGACTTTTACGTCCGCGCATTCGGCCGCTATCGGGGGGACGGGTGGCGGGCACGGCGTTGCTTTTGCTCACGCCAACACGGGTACTTCCGTGCCGAATGCGAGTGGTTCCTCACACGGTGCCAGGGTGGTCGCTCACGGCCGGTAGGGCGAACAGACGACACCGCTCTCAGGGCGAGCCGATCGCCGCACCGATCAGCAGCGAAACTTCTGATCGCCTGCGCCCTGCCGCGACCAGCTCTGCGCATAGGCATAGGTCGAGGCCTTCCCCTGGCCGGGCCGGAGGTCAGCTCTTGGCACTGATCGGCTGTGCCGGCGTGTCCGCAAACATTTCCGTTGTCGGAGGTTGACCGGCAGTGCTGCAGCGATGCCGATCTTTCTCAGTTTGATCCTAAACGGACGCGCTTACAACGACCCGACCCGCTGCCAGGCCAACGCCGCTCGCGCACTCCGAGACGCGAAGGTCCACCAATCCATAAATCGAATCTTCTGCTATCGTCCCATAAATGTTTCAGTATTGGTAATCTGAAGCATCGAGGATCGGAAGAATACTGCAGTGAAGTTTGCGGCTCGGTTGACGTGACACGGCGGCTCCAGGGTCAGTCCCAAGTTTTGCGACCACCCGCCACGCTGCCATAAATGCAGATGCGGCATAAGTTGACAGAAACTCGGTCTGCGGTCTGGGCTACCTCAATTCATTTCAAGGACGCATCGATCTCACATCGGCTGGCGAGACGCTGTCTGGGTAAGAGTTGCCGAAATGGGAGCGGACGTAGTTGACCACCGCCGCCACCTGCTCGTCATCGAGGAGTGCGCCGAACGGCGGCATGCCCTTCGAGCCGTTCACCACGACGAGCACCGGGTATGCCGCCGCGGCAAGCCTTGGATCGTTGGCCAGCGCCGGATAGGCGCCGGCGCCGACCGCCCCCTGCGCGGCTGCCATGTGACAGCCCTGGCAAACGGTTCGATAGATCACCTCTCCGTCGCGCTGCATGAAGCGCCGCGCGCTATTGAAGGAGCCGTCGGATGACTGGGCGCCTGCGGTCGATGTGGTCGCCCCGATTAGGAACGTCGCGAGCGCCACGGCCCGCCATGGGACCAAGGCCTTCCCGTGATGTTCTGGTGACGCGGTCAGCTCGCCACCACCTGCCGGTGTAGCCGCGAGATCGCGTCGAGCGAGGACAGAACGGCGCCCTCCTGCCATGCCGGAATGTTGGAGACGTGCTCACCAGCGAGAGCGATTCGCCCGTCGATGGCGCACAAATTCTCGTAATGCTGCTTGCGCGCTTCCTCGGTCCACCGGCCGAAACAGCCGAGCACCCAGGGAACCCGATGCCAGCCGACCGCTATGCCGTTCTCGTAGTCGGTCTTGTATTGCGGATGGATCTGCGCGCCATACTCGATCGCCTTCTTTAGACGATCCTCCGGTGACAATGCGGTGAACTCGTAAGCATACGGGCTGTCAAAGACATAGGCGCCGAGCAGCACGCCCTTGCCCGAGCTGCCATAGCTCGTGTTCGGATAGCCAATCTGCCAGATCGGCAGATCCGTATAGGTGATGCCGCCATAGATCTGCTCGTCCTCCTCCCAGAAGCGGCGTTTGAATTGAAGGCCGATCTTGGCGGATGCCCCGTAAGGCACCGCATTGATGGCGTTCGTCATAGACGCGCCGACACTGAGATCGATCTGGTCGAGCACCGAAAGCGGAATCGTGCACAAGCACCAGTCGGCGGTCGCCGTCATCGGCGAACCGCCCGTCCTGGCATCGACATAGATCACGCTCACGTGGTTGTCGTCCTGTTTGATCGCTGTGACCTTCGCGTTGTAGCGGATCAGGCCGCCGACCTCGCGCGTGAACGCTTTAGCAATCATGTCCATGCCACCGACCGGCTGAAAGATCGTGGACTGATGCTCGTAGATGTGCCCAAGGGCAAGGCGAAACCATACCCGCGAACTCAGGATTTCGGCCAACGCGAGCGGCTCAGACGGCACCGCCTCGCCGCTCAGACCGCCGCCGGGATCCCGCTCATAGCCGCGGCGGTCACTGCTCAGCATCCCGGCCTTGTAGGCGTAGTTGGCGTCGAGCGCGCCCCATTGGCGCAGCGCCGCCAATAGTAGCTCCTTGTCCTCCGCGGTGATGGGCTGATCGAGCTTGTCCTGGCTCACCGCCTTGGCGAGGAGCTCGGCTACGCTGCCGTGGAAGTCAGACAGCACGTGGCGCAGGCGCTGCGGCTTGCCGCCGAAGGCGTTCTGGGCGTGCAGATAAGCGTTGTAATTGACTTGGATGAACGGTTCAAGACTGACGCCCAAGCGCTTGCAGTAGTCGAGGATGCCGCAGTAGTGATATGGAATCCGCCAAGGTCCCGGATTGAAGTACAGACCCCTGTCGAATCCACAGGTCTGCTCGAAGCCACCGAGCTCCGTAAACCGGTCGCCGCCGCGCAAGGACCAACAGCGCCCGCCTGCGCGGTCATTGTATTCGAGCACTTGCACCTTGTAGCCGATCTTGTGCAGCTCGAGTGCTGCGACGAGGCCGGCAAGCCCTGCCCCGAGGATCAGGACGGAGGCACCCTTCGGGTCCCCCTCGAGCCGGATCGGCCCCTTGTAGGTCGATTCGGCCGCGAGCCCCAGGGTGGTCATCGCCTGATACATCGCCGAGCTTCCGGCGGCGGTGCCGATCATGGCGAGAAGACGCCGGCGACTAACCGGCGCCGTGCGTTGTTCGGTCATGGCGGTTCCTCACCGGCGCTGGTTTCTTGGGTTTGAGCTTCCTCACAAAGCCCGTGGCGCGACTGCGCGAGCACATACGCCGCCCCGGTTGCTTTGCCCTGCGGCCTCCGAGTTTCTCGGACATCGGGCGGCTTAGCAATGCCAAACCGTCGCGCCCTGGCGAAGCCGTGCAGGGTGAGATGCCGCTCACTGCTCGATAACGGGCCGCTGCGGGTGATGTGGCGTTTCGGCTCCCGTGCCTGGATTGCGCTTGCCGCCAGACACTTAGTGGGCATGGCGCTCGGCGTCGCGATGATTCCGGTCCCGAGCCCACCGCCGGTCGCCTCGTTGACGAGGCCGCGGCAAAGCGAATAGTTTCGGTGCTTAACTGCGTCATCTGCCAGCGAATTCTGGCCCGCAAGATCGAAGGCCGGATCCCGGTAATAAGTAGAGGGAGGATCTCAGTCGGAGCACTTGGCTCCGAGGGCTGAAGCGCGGCGAGGATCCGTCTCAGGTGTTCGCTGTGTCGCAAGGATGTGACTGGGCTTCAGGAGACCACCTAGACCGAACTAACATCGTCCCCCCTTTCGTTACCTCTCCGGAGTGAGGATTCGGTATAGGCGATAACCTGCGAGAGACACGGAACTTACGCATGTCCATTTGGAGGTTACATCGGCCAAGGTGTCCCCAAGGGTCTCTGACACTGCGAGCACCCACAGATAAGCCTATACAGGTGGGTGAGCGACAGCCGATGTTATTGTTCCCCCTAGGGCATGCACGCGTAGGTGCGTGCTCCTGTTTGCACGCCTGCAGTATGCTACAGCAATAGGAGGTCGTTATGGTCAGGCTTGGCGGGGCGGCATCGCCAACCTACATCAGTGTATTTCGAGGACTCCAAGCGCACTTTCGCCGGTACGGCATCGAGCTCGACTGGGTGCTTTATGCAGACTACGATGCCTTAGTCGAGGCCTTCGTCAAACGCGAGATCGATCTGGCGTGGAATGCTCCTCTGGCTTATGTGAAGATAAAACGTCGCCTCCAAGACCCTTGTCAGGTGGTGGCGATGCGGGATGTTGATGTCAACTTTACGACGCATTTTATCACCCATGCTAGCTCGGGTATTACCACGATCCAAGATCTCAAAGGCAAGCGGCTCGCCCTTGGGAGTCGAGGGTCGATGCAGGCCGGGTTATTACCGTGCTATTTCTTACAACAGCTGGGGCTCAATCCGACGCATGATTTGGCTGTCTGTAGCTTCTATGATGAGCGCCAGGCCAATACCGATTGGGACGAGCGCGATGTCGTAGAGCGTGTCGCCCGGCAAGAATATGATGCCGGTGCTGTGAGTCAGCGGACCATCGAGGTCCTACAAGCCGAGGGGAGTGTGGCGCCGGACGGCGTGCGGACCATATGGTCCAGTCCGGGTTACAGTCACTGCTGTTTCACGGCGCATAGCGACATGGATCCGGTATTGGTCGAGAAGATTACCCAGGCCTTTGTCGCGATCGATGCGCGTGATCCCGCCGGTAAAGCGGTTCTAGAGGGCGAGGCGTGCAAGGCCTTTGTACCGGGCATCACGACCGGTTGGGAGACCCTCGAGAAAGCAGCTGAAGAAGCCAGCATTCTGTAACTGAATAGTCGTTGCTCAATCGGGATATGCTTGGCTGGTCGCAAGCTCGGTTGAGAGCGCCGCCTTGCCGCGGAAGACGGCAGGGGGAGTCCGATGTTGGAGGTTGACCGGCAGTGTGGCAGCGGTGCCGGTCCTCCTCAGTTTGACCCATACCGGGCATAGCCCAGGTGGAGGCGGATCTTCGTTTCGAGCGGCGTCTCCAGCCGGATTCTAGCCCGCGTCGCCGCCGTGAAAGTATCAAAAGGAGGCCGCCGAAGCCGGCGTGTCAACCTCCGATGGCGGTAGAAAGAGCAAAGCGTTTCGGGCTTTGCCCGGGAAGCCGAGGTAATGCCGCGCGGCAATGATTCTTGGATACGGATGCCTGCAAGGATACGATTGCCGCGGAGGCTGTGGATCGATCGCTGCCCGTCGTTTTGCTGGTAAACCATGCTAGACCGAGTTCGCAGAGTGTACCATCGATCGGCCCACGGCACATGGCTGATGGAATTCCTCGTGCCGCCGCCGATGCTCGCGCCATTCGTGCGCCGCATCAAGGCCTGTGCCGAACGCGACACTGATTTTGTTCGGCGACGCGAGTTGCCAACGGGTCGAGCGGTCTTGCTCTTCAATTTCGGTGGCGAGCTGCGGATCGAGGATGCTGCCGGCAATCGCGCACGGTTTTTTAGCGGGAGCGGGCTCTACTCGGGCCCGAGCCGGCAATATGTCGTCAGCGAGACAGACGGCGCTCAGGAAGGCGTGCATATAGAGCTGACACTGCCAGGCGCCCGCCTGCTGCTCGGCCGTCCACTGGAAGAGCTCGGCGATCGGTTGATCGATCCTGCCGATCTCCTGGGCGCGGAGGCCTTGGACCTTCTCGGCCGTTTGAGCGAAGCGGCATCGCAATCGCATCGTCTGGCGCTGCTGGAGCGCGCGGCGGAGGAGCGCATCGCCTTTGCAACGAAGAGGCCGTCGCGCGATCTCATCTGGGCATGGCATCGGTTGCAGGCGAGCGGCGGCAGCGTCGCCATCGGCGACTTGGCCAAGGAGCTTGGTTGCAGTCGCAAACACTTGACGCTGCGCTTTCGCCACGAATTTGGGGTGTCGCCCAAGCTGCTAGCGCGCATCCTGCGGTTTGACCGCGCCACTCGACTTATCGGCGCAGGGCGGGTGGCGAGTTTGGCCGATTTGGCCGCCGCCTCCGGTTATGCCGATCAGGCGCATTTGTCGCGAGAGTTCTGCATCTTCGCCGGCAGCGCGCCGATGGCGTTCCTGCGCCGCCGCCTTCCCGATGAGGGCGGGTTCCTGGACTGATCGCGAGGTAACAAATCTTCAAGACTCTGCTTTCGACCTCACCCAGACTGGTCCCTGCTATCGGAACAGAGGTGCACCCATGCCAGTGACCAAGACAGAGATCTTCCCCTACATCTTCTATCGTGACGTTCCTGCTGCTCTCGAATGGCTTACGCGGGCATTCGGCTTAAAGGAGGAGATGCGCACCACCCCGCCGGACGGCGGCATGCACGCGGAGATGTCGCTCGGCGACCAGCGCATCATGATGGGCCAGGGTTCGAAGCGATGGGGTATGATCAGCCCCCGCGAGAGCGCCACGGCGACGATGGGCGTCTTCGTCTATCTCGAGGATGTGGATAAACATCACGCGCTGGCGCGCGCAGCCGGTGCCGAGATCGTTCAGGCGCCATATGACGAATCCTGGGGCCGCACCTATACCGCCCGGGACCTCGATGGGCATCCGTGGTTCTTTACCACTCCACCGCGCTGAGAGTTATCGTCGCAGGTCAGGCGCCCGAGGCCGCGCAAAGGCGGCGCACGACATCATCGTGGACGAGGCTAGTCAAATCACCGGGCGCGACTTCCGCAATTGGCACAACCTGTCCGCATCGGAGGGCAGCCAGCCGGTCCGCTTATTTGGGTAGTGCGGCTTTTTTTTATCCTGCCCGAACGGAACGTGCCCGGGGGACAACCACCAGTAAATCGCTGCTACAGGTTCACTGCGTGTTGCTCGCGGTAGGCTCGCTCTTTTCTGAGTGCTCCCCG
>Ga0306925_10006819_pt1 | contig 10659 bp, 9 predicted proteins | sample flu12Cox44000176_FD_203755 | JGI IMG/M metagenome (GOLD analysis project Ga0306925, IMG submission 203755) | Lab enrichment of tropical soil microbial communities from Luquillo Experimental Forest, Puerto Rico - flux8day.12C.oxic.44.000.176 (v2)... | ecosystem: Environmental > Terrestrial > Soil... | reverse complement strand
CCGACGCCTCGATGCGGGCGGTCAGACCCATTCGGTCGGCGGCATGCTTGATCTCGGGCGAGGTCGCAACGATGACCGTGATGTCGGGATGGATCTGCCGGCCGTCGACAGCGTCAGCCACCGCCGAGATTTCGTAGAGCGAGAGTTGTGGAGCCGCGAAGACGACGACGTCGAGCTTGTCGCCGGGTGCGGCATAGCGGGCGAGAAAAGCCGCGATATCGGCCGCCCCGATCGGCACGGCTTCGGCCACAACGCCCGAGAATTTCGCTTCCTCCGCGGTGATGCCGGGCATGTGGAAGAGCGCCACCGACCCGAAGCTCGCCAGCGCCGCGCCAAAATGCTTGAGCGCGTCCGAGCCGGGCGCTGCCGTCAGCCCCTCGATCACCGGGACCTGCCAATAGGAGCCACAGGCCTCGCCGACGATGCCGCCCACCGCACCCCATTCGCAGAGATCACGCGGGCTCACCAACAAGCGGAACCGCCGGGTGGCGCGCCGGCAGGCCGCGAGGTGATAGCCGTAGCGCGGGGTGCGGCCGGTCAGCGCCGCGGCGAGGGCGGAGGGTCCGCCTTCGAAATTGCTACGCGCCCCGAGCACGCTGTTGGCATAGATGACGGCCCCGGTATCGCCATAGGCGACGTGCTCGCCGCGCAGCGGCCCGATCACCGTCTGATAGTTGATGCAGGTGTCGGTCATCAGCACGCCAAAGGCGGAGAGTGCGTCGATCGCCCGCCGCTCGAGTGCCGCCATCGCCGCACTCTGGCCGAGCCGGCGATAGGTCGCAAAATCGATCCCCCGCGGGTCGGTTATGCTTGGCACCCGCACCCGCCGCTCCGGCTCCGGTGCGGCGGCGAGCCCTTCGAGAAAGGCCACCCCCGCCTCACCCAAGGATTCGGTGTCGGCCATGATGTGCGCCTGCGACACCGCGACGAAATTGGCGGCGTCGAAAAACTCGCCGACGACGATCTGGTGGGCGATCGCCCAGCGCCTCGGCGCACCGAACTCGCCGGCGAGCATCGCTTGCTCCTCGTCGGTCAGCCGCATCAACGAACCCTTTATCCTATCGGGCTATGGTTATGCATGATGGCAGCAGACATGACATTCCTCTATCTCGGCTATGCTGCTTTGCTGCTGGCAGTGATTCTGCTGCGGCTGCCGGGGATGCTGCGCGCCGGGTTCTTCGCGGTAGTGATGCTCGCCGTGATTGCCGGGGGCCAAAATCAGCAGGTCGAGCGGGTTCCTGCCGAGGTCTTTGCCGCCGCCGATTAACCCGGGGTCGCCTCGACTGCAATCTTGCGGGCGAAGAGATCATCGATCTCGGGTTCTGCGAACCCCGCCTCGCGCAGTATCGCCCGCGAATGCTCGCCGAGCCGCGGCGCCGGGTGGCGGAGCGCGCAGTCAGCCTCGCCAAACCGCACCGGCGGCCGCGTCATGCGGATCGATCCTTCCGAAGGATGCTCGGCCTGTGGAAAGAAATCGACTGCCGCGAGCTGCGCATCGGCCGGCAATTCAGTGAGCGGGTTGACCGGTCCGCACGGGATGTCGGCGGCCTCGAGCCTTTCGAGCCAGTAGGCGCTCGGGCGGTCGCGCACGCATTGGGCGACCAACGCATAAAGCTCGGCGACGTGGCGGCTGCGGGTCGGCGCGTCGGCAAGGCGCGGGTCGTCGGCGAGCTCGGGGCGGCCGGCGATGCGGAAGAAATCCCGCCAATGCCGGTCGGTGTAGGGAAGGATGCAGATATGCCCGTCCGCGGTCCGGTGCGGCCGCCGGTCGGGAGCGAGCATCCGGGCATAGCCGGGCGGCCCGATCGGGGGGTCGAAGGTCAACCCGCCCATATGCTCGGCCATGACAAAAGCGGTCATCGTCTCGAGCATCGGCACTTCGACGGCCTGACCTAGGCCGGTGCGCGCGCGCTGCAGCAGTGCTGCCATTACCGCGTAAACCATGGTCAGCCCGACTGTCTTGTCGCCGATCAAGGTCGGGACGAAGCGGGCGTCGCCGCCCGTCGCCATTTCGAGCGAGACGAGCCCGCAGCCGCCCTGGATGATGTCGTCAAAGGCCGGCCGATCGGCGAATGGGCCGTTCTGCCCATAGCCTTGAGCCGAGCAATAGACGAGCCGCGGGTTGACCTGTTGCAGTCTCCCCCAGGCAAAGCCGAGCCGGGCCATCGCCTGCGGGCGCATGTTGTGCATCAGGACGTCGCTCCGCGCCACGAGCGCCAGCAATATCGGCGCCGCTTCGGGCCGCTTCAGATCGAGCACCAGCGAGCGCTTGTTGCGGTTGAGGTTGAGAAAGACGTGGCCCATCTCGCGATGCCGAGCCGGACCGGCATAGCGCATGATGTCGCCCTCCGGCGCTTCGATCTTGATCACCTCGGCGCCGAGATCGCCGAGGATCTGTGTCGCCAGCGGTCCAAGGACGACCGTGGTCAGGTCGAGCACCTTGATCCCGGTGAGCGGACCTGGTTTGGCTGAGCACACCGCGGCGTCCGGCTCTTGCATTGCCCGCTTCCGTATCTTACCCCGTGCCCGCCCTGATCCGGAGGAGGAAGGCGATGCCGGTGACGATGTACCACAACCCGCGCTGCAACACCTCGCGCAGGACCCTGGCGCTGTTGCGCGAAAAAGGTGTCGAGCCGACCATCATCGAATATCTGAAGACGCCCTACACGGCAGCACAGCTGAAGCGGCTCCTCGGCCAGCTCAAGATGCCCGCGCGCAAGCTCGTGCGCAAGAAGGAGGCCGCCGCCGCCGGCATCGACCCCGCGGCGTTGTCGGAGGACGCGCTGATCGAGGCGATGGCCGAGAACCCGATAATCGTCGAGAGGCCGATCGTTGTCTCGGGACAAAAGGCGGCGCTCGGTCGTCCGCCGGAAGCCGTGCTCTCGGTGCTGTAGCCCGCGCCTCACGGGGCGGGGGTCGGCGCCGAATACTCGGCGGCACAGAAAGTGCCGCCTTGATAGCGCTCGGCGATCGGGTCAGTGCCTGAGGGCTCGGCGGCCAGCACCGCTTCGGCAAAGGGCTCGGAATCGTCCTGCGGCCGGTAGCCGAACCGCTCGGCGTTCGAGTTGTCGTACCACGAGCGCCGGTTGTTCGAGACGCCGTAGACGATCTCGTAGCGGATGTCCGGATGTTCGAGGCCGATGCGCACGAGCTGGGTGTAGTCGCGCGGACTGATCCAGATCGACAGCCGGCGTTTATCGATCGGTTGCGACCCGAAATTGCCGATGCGGGTGCACAAAAAGCCGATTCCGTGCTTGTCGGCATAAAGGCTCGCAAGCGCCTCGGCGAAAGCCTTGCTGACTCCGTAGCGGCTGTCCGGGCGCGGCACCACTCGATGGTCGATCCGCAGGTCGCGCGGGTAAAAACCGACCGCGTGATTGCTGGTGGCCACGATGACGCGGTTGACGCCAGCTCGACGCGCCGCCTCAAACAGGTTGTAGGTGCCGATGATGTTTGATTGAAGGATCGCCTCCCACTCACTTTCGCCCGAAATGCCGCCCAAATGAATGATGCCGTCGACACCGGCAACCATGCGCTCGACCGCCGCCGTGTCGCCGAGCTCGGTGCGATCAACCTCCTCCCCGGCGCGCGCGGCCGCGAGCGGCACCCGATCAGAGACCCGCAAGACCGGGTAGACCCCTTGCAAGCTCTCGCGCAATGACCGGCCGATGCCTCCGCCCGCGCCTGTAATCAGCACTCGATGCATACCGTCCTCCTGTGCTCGCAGACCCTTGTCCGCGCGGCGGGTCATGCCACGCCGATTGGAGCCCGCTCAATGGCGTTCATCCTTTGTCAAGCTGGTCGCCTCAGGATGGCACCATGCAAGCCGATGATACCGGTCCAAGACTAGACCAGACACGAATATTGACGCACTCTGATCAAGCGACTCCTTCGCTTTTCCCGCCCTCGTGCCGCGACTCGGCGAACGCGGCAACCTTGCAAAGGTCCGAACCAGGCTTCGACGGTGATCAAACGGAGAACACGCGGTCGAGGCGTCAGGATATCGTTAACAACGCTAACCGAAAAACCGACAACTACATTGCAACGCGAGCGCCTTGGTGATATAGCGCAGTGCTGTTGCTAGTAGCTAGCCGCTAAACGAGACGATCGGGGGCAGCAGTTTCGTACCGGCCACTTGCCGACGGTTAATATTCGTCGGAGTTTGAGAACGCTGGACAGGAGCGCAGAGTGCATCGCACGGGTTTTAGCGCTATCACAGCGGCTACCGCGCTGTTCGTCAGCGGGTGCGGAGGCGGGCCGACGCTTCCCCCGGCACCCCCGGCGTCGTCGCTGCCTTCGGCCCAGTATCGTATCGGTCCCGGCGACAACCTGAACATCTTTGTATGGCGCAACCCCGAGTTGTCGATTACTGTTCCGGTGCGACCCGACGGTCGTCTTTCGATCCCACTGGTCGAGGACGTCGTGGCGATCGGGAAGACACCTACCGCCCTTGCCCGCGAGTACGAACAACTGCTTAGCAAATATATCAAAGAACCTCTAGTCACGATCATTGTAACAGGCTTTAGCGGTCCGATCCCCGACCAGGTCCGCATCATCGGCGAGGCTGCGCAGCCCCGCGCGCTTCCATATCGTGCGGACATGACGGTGCTCGATGCGATGATCGCCGTCGGTGGTCTCACACGATATGCGGCGGGGAACGACACCGTGCTTATCCGTACTGCCCAAGGTGAGCAGAACACCTATTCGGTCCATCTTAACAACCTGATCAGAGATGGCGATATCGACAGTAACGTCGCTCTTCGTCCTGGCGATATTTTGATAATTCCACAGCGCATATTCTAGATATGGCGCGTTTTCCTGTGGGTGGATTGTCGTCGCAAGGCTGCCTGATCCGACCGAAAGCATTTTATCTAGAATTGACGCGCCCCTTCAACACTATTGGAGCCGGTCATGAGGTGGATACCGTCGCAAGCCATGCCGATCGTGCAGGCGATGTGGCGTCATCGATGGCTTGCCGTCGGTACCGCTTGGCTGGTTTGTACCGCTGGATGGATCGGTACCGCTTTTATACCGACGAAATACGAATCGACAGCGCGAGTCTATCTCAATGCCGACCCGCTGCTGACCCCACTCCTGCGTGGGCTGGCGGCGGATACCGACCCTGGCCGCCATCTCGATTTCATGCAACGCACCTTGTTAAGCCGGCCCAATCTGGAGCAGCTGATCCGCCTCACCGATCTCGACACCGGGATCCAGACCCCTGCCGAAAAGGAAGCGCTGTTCAAACGACTGGCGAGCGATATCACGGTCACGCCGATTACGTTGAATCTATTAGCCCTCTCTTACCGCGACAGTGATCCGGTTCTGGCGAAGAATATCGTACAGTCGCTGTTGACGATCTTTGCCGAGAAGATGGCCGGCAGCAGCCGAGCTGAGATGGACAGCGCACAACGTTTCTTAGACGACGAGATCGCCTCTTATCGAGATCAGTTGCGCGCCGCCGAGAAGCGGCGGGCCGAGTTGGCCGAAAAATACCCGGATATCGTTCGGAGCCGGGTGCCGGACGCACCGGGAGCCGATGATAGCGGCAATCGGCTCGAACAAGCTCGCGCCACGGTGGCCCAACTGAAACTCGAACTCGCCGATGCCACCAGCAAGCGTGACGTGATTCAAAAAGAACTCGCTTCAGTGCCGGCGACGCTGAGCGTCGACCATGGCCCTCAGGTGATTGTCACAGGTGGCCAACTTTCACCAATCGAACAGCGGCTTCAGGAGCTTCGACGAAATCTCGACTCGTTGCTGTTGAAATACACAGAGGAACATCCGGATGTGAAGGCTGCGCGGCAGGCGGTCGCTCAGCTCCAGGCCGAGGCGGCGAAATCATCGGGCGAGAGTGCCGGAAAAGTTGGCAACGCGGCAAGCAAGGGGCAGATCGCCAATGGCGCTTATGACCAAATCAAAGTCAAGCTGGTCGACGCCGAAGCGATCGTCGCCGCCGTGCAGCGCCGTCTTAACGGAGCTGAGACCCAAGAGGCAAAAATCGAAAAGATTGCGCAGTCGGCACCCGGAGTGCTGGTGCAGGCTGAAGACCTCGACCGCGACTATGGCGTCCTAAAGAGAAATTACACCGAACTTGTGACACGTCGTGAGTCGACGCAAATAGCCAATGCTGCGGACACCAAGACTGAAAAGATCCAGTTTCGCATCGTGGATCCTCCGCAGGTGCCGGTTGTTCCGTCTGCGCCGAACCGGCCGCTACTCGTGACCTATGTGCTCGCTCTCGGTATTGGCGCCGGCTTGGTGGCACCTCTGTTGGTGATGCAGCTGGACCGTTCCTTTGCAACGCTCGGTCAATTGCGTAACCTCGGAATCCCGATTTTGGGAAGCGTGTCACGACTTTCGCTCGGCGCGGCGCAGCGGCGCGCAGCGCTGCAGTTGATCGGGGTGACTGCGAGCGCTTTGGTTCTGGTCGCGGTCTACGGAACGTTGCTCATGCTCACCATCGGCCTCCATTCAGTAGGCGTATCGTAAATGTCGGAATCGATTGGATTGATCGAACGCGCCGCAGCGTTGCTGCGCCAACGCGACGCGGATGAATCCGACCCGGTGCCGTTGCCCGCCGGAGAGATCGATGCTGGCCATGGTGGTCCGGAACTGGTCCTCGATCGCGGCCGCCTTGCCAGTTATGGGATTACTATGCCCTCGTCGGCGCGGTCGCGAACGGTGGAGGAGTTCCGCTTGGTGAAGCGGAACCTGATGACCCAATTTTCACAAGGCGATTCGGGCCCGGATCAGCGATCAAACCGACTGATCATGGTCACCAGCGCCCGGCCTGGCGAGGGCAAGACATTCATCTCGCTCAATCTCGCTTTGGCTTTCGCCTCGGAGAGGGATGTTAAAGCGCTACTCGTCGATATCGATACACAACATTCGACCTTGCAGACTATCCTCGGGATCTCGAGCGAGCAGGGAATCGTCGACTTGCTCGCAGGAGCCCGCGAATTGTCCGAAGTGCTTATCCAGACGAATATCCCTAATCTGATGGTTCTCCCTTCCGGCCGGGGCGGACCGCACGTGCCCGAGCTGTTTTCAAGCAATAAGATGGCCATCCTGATGGCCGAAATGACACGGCGCTTTGCCGATCGCTATATTATTATCGATACGCCGCCTTGTATGGCGAGCACCGACGCCGCAGCGCTTGCTCCGCTGGTCGGACAGATCGCCTTCATCGTCGAAGCACATCACACGCAGGAGGTGGAAATCGAAGCAAGTCTCAGTATGCTCAGCGCGTGCCCCCGGGTCAGCCTTCTTCTGAATAAGAGCGATACGTCGGCGGGCGAACATTTTGGCTCTTACGAGTACTATTATTATTCCCAAGGTCGTGAGACCAATGTGGCGCGCTCGGACAAGCCGGCATAACTCTACCGCGACGGGCGCATTTTTAATATCTGTTTTCGGGTTGCTAGCCGGCGTCATGCAAGCGCATCCCGCGGCAGCGCAGGGCGCACCGCCCGCCGCAGGTGGTGGACCCGCCGGTGGCGGACCCGAGGCTCTGGCGGTTACTGGCGGCGCTCCCGCCGTCCAGCCGGCCTTACCGGGAGGGGGGCCCGATATCCTGCCGCTTGTCCCGGGAGGGGGGTTTGGTTTTCCAAACCCGCTCAACCCGCCAGCCACGATAAATAACGCAGCTCCCCCGGCGGCAGCAGCAGCGCCCTTCAGTCCGCTCGGCCTCACGCCGCCCGGATACGGTGTCGTCCCGCTTCAGGCGAATGATCCAAACGCGCCTGCCTATCTGATCCGGCCCTACGCATCGGTCGCCGAGACCCTGTCCGACAACTTGCGTTATCAGCCCTCTCCGCGGGTCGCCGGTGCGTACACTAATCTCTTACCCGGCTTATCGTTCTCAGCCGACACACCGAGACTTCAGGCGATACTCAGCGGCAATATGAATACCTATTTCTACGTGCCCACCTCGGATCTGAACCAGGTGTTCGCCAATCTTTATGCCAATGGGTTTGGGACCATCTACCCCGATCTCCTATTCGTCGATCTGACGAGCACCATTACGCAATCCTCGACGCTGCCTGGATTTGGCTTTCAAAATCTGTCGCAGCTGCCGACAAACCAGCAAACCCAAGTGTATGCCAATACCATTTCTCCGTATTTGCGAAAATCATTCGACGGGCTGGTCGACACCGAGCTGAGGTATCGCTTCGGCTCGACAAATTTTGGCGGCAATACCGCCGTTGCGACGTCGACACCCGGGGCCCTGTCGAATCTGGCATCCGGGATTCTGAACGAGGGAATCCTGACCGCCGCGACCGGCCAGGATTTCCGGCGTGCGCTTTCCCGGCTGACGATTGACGCATCGAATTTCAACTCTTCTGCGACGACCCGGAATACGCAGTTCAGCAGCTACGACGATCTCGAATATCGGATCACGCCACAGGCCTCTGCGCTGACGCGGGTCGGCTATCAAAATATACAATATCCATTCGCCGCGGCGGCGACGTTTGTCGGCGCGACCTGGCTGGTCGGCGGACGCATTGGAACCTACGGGCCGGAGCAGAAATATTTCGCCTTGGAGTACGGCAGGCAACAGGGCGTCTACGGCTTTACCGGTTCGGCTCGGTACAACATCACGCCTACGATGTTGCTGACAGCCAGCCTGGTGCAGGGGATCAGCTCACCGACGCAGTACATCCAGAATACCCTGGCAACCTCGACTCTCAACCCTTACGGCTCGATCGTTGATGAATATTCCGGTTTGCCGGCGGCTTTTTACAGCCCGGGGCTGGGTCTCACGAACAATGTTTACAAACAGCATCTGTTCAATGTCGGCATCACCGAGTCGATGGGGCCCAACACCTATTCACTCTATGGCACCTACACGAGCCAGCAGGCGCTCACCCCGCCGGTAACCTCAGCTCCGACCAAGGGCTACGGGGTAAATTTGATTTGGAACCGTGCCATCAGGCCCGATCTCAATGGTGTCGCTTCTCTCGGTTACTTCAACACGGCCAATGTGCTGACGGTGTCGACGCCGACACCAGTCGCCAGCCAAAGCCAAAACAATGTTACCGCCTATTTGGGCGTTAATTACCTGTTCGGACCAGATCTGACTGGCTCGATTTTTGATCGATTTTCTTATCAAACCAACGGTGCAGTCAGTACTGGGCGAAGCGGCGACGTCGTCGTCAACCAGTTGACCTTCCAGCTGAGCAAGGCGTTCTGAGGCAACGATGTACGCCGAATTTTATGGGCTTAGTGCGCAGCCGTTCCAGTTAACGCCCGATGCGCGCTTCTTTTTTGAGAGTACGGTTCATCGACAGGCGATGGCCTATCTGGTCTATGGACTTCACCATGCCGAGGGTTTCATCATCATTACCGGTGAGGTCGGCGCTGGCAAAACGATCCTCGTCGAAAATCTGCTGTCAACAATTGACCGAAGCAGTTTTGTTACCGCAAAGATCGTGACAACTCAGCTTGCTGGCGATGATCTACTCCACATGGTCGCCGCCGGTTTCGGCATCGCCAAGGAAGGACTTGCCAAGGGACCGCTGCTGCAGCGCATCAGTGAGTTCGCACTGGCTCAGCATCGTAATGGCAAGCGTGTGCTCTTGATCGTCGATGAGGCGCAAAATCTGTCCTTTGAAGCGCTCGAAGAGCTGCGAATGCTATCGAATATCATCTTTGACCGGACGATGGGGCTGCAGAGCTTTCTGCTCGGTCAACCGCAGTTCCGCGCGACACTCGGCAGCCCGCGGCTCGAGCAACTGCGGCAACGGGTCACGGCCGCTTATCACTTGGGCCCCCTGGGCGAAGTCGAGAGTAGAGCTTATGTCGAGCATCGGCTGCGGCGAGCCGATTGGAAAGGTGATCCGCATTTTACCGAAGATTGCTTTCCATTGATCCACCAGCACACGGCCGGTATGCCTCGGCAGATCAATACACTGTGCTCAAGGTTACTTCTCTTTGGTTTCCTGGAAGAACTGCATACATTGACAGCTGACGCCGTGGACAAGGTCGCCAATGACCTGCGCGAGGAAATCGCTCTCGTAGCGGCGCCGTCAGCGGTTGCCACTCCTCCCGCCGAGCCTAACGGCGGGGGCGAGACCCTCTCGCAAATTACCCGTCGTCTCGACGCGTTGGAAGACAGCGTCGAGAAACATGGACGGGTGATCAAACGCGCGATCGAGATTGCAGCGAGCTATCTCCAGAGTGAACGATCGTGAGCAGCGTAGCCAAACCCCTGCAGCACAGCGCAACGGAAGTCATCCCGCAGGGAACGTCATCCATTTCCTCCGCGGATCCGTGCGGATCAACGAGTAGGCGTTGGGGCGTCGCCAACGCAATGACGATTGACGTCGAAGACTATTTTCACGTCGAGGCTTTCGCTTCAACAATTAATCGTAAAGACTGGGACCACCTGCCCCAACGGGTCGAGCGGAACACCGAGCGTGTTCTCGACATTCTCGCCGCGTCCGGCGCCCAGGCAACCTTCTTCGTGTTGGGTTGGATTGCCCAGCGGCACCCCGCGTTAGTGCGCCGGATCCTTACGGATGGGCACGCCGATCACATGCGGGTTGATCAGCTCACACCCGAAGCCTTTCGGGCTGATGTGCGCCAAAGCAAGCGCGCTCTGGAGGATGTTGGCGGTGTCCGTGTGCTCGGTTATCGAGCTCCGACCTTTTCGAT
>Ga0306925_10006817_pt1 | contig 10660 bp, 10 predicted proteins | sample flu12Cox44000176_FD_203755 | JGI IMG/M metagenome (GOLD analysis project Ga0306925, IMG submission 203755) | Lab enrichment of tropical soil microbial communities from Luquillo Experimental Forest, Puerto Rico - flux8day.12C.oxic.44.000.176 (v2)... | ecosystem: Environmental > Terrestrial >... | reverse complement strand
TACATCGAACCGAGGACGATGCCTGCTCCTATGGCGGCCACCACACCGCGCATGGCGTGCCCGTGAGCGGCCTGAGAGGTGGAAGCCAAGGATAACAATATCGCGCCTCCGAAAAGCACGAACGCTCCTCCGACAACTCCAACCCAACGGAGCCAACCCGCCCGATGCAATTCCTTGAAGAACAGAATGCCCCATAAAATGCCGACCAAGCTGTTAGAGTTCCACAAGGGGAAAGCAATGCTGAGGCCGATATCTCTTATCGCTAAAATAGTTAAGGTATTCCCAACCGCCCAAAGGCACCCCGCCAACACTCCCCAGACGACCAGATGGGGCACCTGCCGCAGGTCGGCACCGATGTCCGAAGTTCCGCGGATCAGCGCAGGTAAGCTCCACCGCGAAACGAAGGCTCCGAGCACCATCATGAAGGAAATCACGAAGGGAGAGACGGCGACGGCTACCAATTTTGTCGGCGCCTCAGCCGCCGCGAGCCACAGAGCGGCAGAGAAACCGCAGAAAATTCCGAGCGCCTGAAGCTTACGCTGACGCGACCGCTCGGACAGACTTTCGGTGATGAGGGGATTCAAGTTAATGGGCTTGCCTCATTCGCAAGTTGTGTTAAGCGCGAATCGTACTCCCCTCCTGCCCTCGACACAACGCGCTCTCCGCCGTGTTTACCACCAGCCTCATCGTCAGTCGCCCAAGGGCGTCACAAGGGTGGATTCCAGACAGAGTCGATTAGTAAACACTTGGCGACAAGGGAGGACCTATTTCCCAGCGGCCCGTTTGGGGCCAGCTTCCGTATAGCCGGCAACTCGCCCAGGACATCGTTTTTACCTGAGTCGCGATTGCTTGAGGGCGCTTAGTGCAGTTACTTTTGAGACCCGTTCTCAGAGTTCCGACCACGTTCTATGGAGCTTCATACTCTGGAACCGGCTCGAAATTTGGCATTTGCTTCCTTCCCGTCACTTGCCATCCACTGAGAACGCCAGCAGCACATTTCCTGGCATTCCTCCCCATACTACGTATCCCGAATTCACGAAGAGCATCCCGCCGCCGATGGCCGGACCCCCACCATCCAGTGAGCCACCTCTTGCCTCAACACCGTTGACAGTTTTGTACGGACCGACAGTGTCAAAGTCCCACAAAATGGCACCATCTTTGGAATTGTATGCACGCAGATGTCCGTCAACTGATCCTGAAAATGCAGCTCCCGGAATTGCGCTCACGGCGGCCGATTGTGCGGGACTACACCTCTTCCTTTCACCGCATCCCGGCGGGGGCGCATACCAAAGGCGTTCACCCTTGTCGAGGCTGAGAGCAAAGAGGCCGCCCCCTTGCTTAGGGTCCGCATCCGTACCGAGCGAGTTCGGTAATACGATCCGGCCAATATCGGACAAGCCTACATAAACATTCGATTGGTCAGCCGCCGAACCCCATTCAATACCTCCAAGAGTGCCACCTTTACCTATGCGTGCCTGCCAGATGACTTCTCCACGCTTGTCGGGATCGATGGCGTAGACAACTCCAGACTTCTGGCCCGCCACGAGCGCTCGCCTGCCGTCTGACAGCGTTACCAGAATAGGGGAAGCGCCAAAGTCGAAATCGGGTCCACTGGACTCAGGACAATTGGTTTTGTCCGGCATGCGGCAAGCTGTATTCCACACGTCGGACGGTGTTATTTGTTTAGACCAAAGGATCTTTCCTGAATCGAGGTCCATCGCCAAGAATGCATCGCTGTTCTCAGTGGAAGGATGGCTGTAGTTGTCACCAGTGGTGACGTATAGGAGGTTCTTCTTCACGTCGATCGTCGGGGTGCTCCAGATGGCTACGCCGGAAGGGCCCCATAGTTGGGTGCCATTCTTATTTTTCTTTGTCGGGCGTGCCTCTTCATTGATCGTATTGGTTTTCCAAACCTGTTTTCCGGTCCCGCCGTCCAAAGCCACCACACTGCCCCGAAAACGACAGCATTGGTAGTCCGGCGCTATGGCGGAAGCTTCTTCACTTGAAGAGACTGGAACATACAGTCGACCACGATAAAACGTTGGCGAACCGGTGATGCGGGCAGCCGGATGGCTGTCTACCCTCACCTTCCACAGCAGCTTCCCTGTGTCGGCTGCAACAGCGTATACAACACCAAAGACATCACCGAAAAACGCCGCAAGACTTGTTCCGGATTCTGTTTCTACGCGCCCGATGACTACGGCTGAGCGCACGGTTACTGGTGCCTCGAACCACCAATTCACGCACCCCGTCGTGGAGTTGAGCGCATAAACTCTTCCACCTTGGCTGCCAACGAAAACCTGGCCGGCGGCGATCGTGGGTTGTGCGCTAGCGCTCACGTCACCCGGGAAACCGAAAGCCCACTTGAGTTTCAGACGTGGAACCTCCGCCGCCGTGAATCCAGCGGTTGCGGCGTCTTGAGCGCGCGTGTTGGCGAGATCCGCACCCCAGCCACTCCATTGCGGTCCCGACATTAGATCGTTGGAGGCACGAGGCGCGTCCGCACACATGGCCTGGGGCAAGGGGACCGTCGTCGATGCGTTCCCCAGGGAATTTCCTGTGACGAATTCGGCGACAGCGTGGCGTTCCGCGACCGAGAGGCGGCTAGCCATCGCGATCATGGCCCCGGATTCCATCGCTGCAAGTACCCGCTCGAGGGTCATGGCTTTTAGGGTTTCGCGACTGGGGACCCGCTCGGCACCAGAATCATGACATGCCGCGCACGTGCGCTTATAGAGAGCCGCTCCATCTTGCGCAGAGAGAATCGAGGCGCAGAAGAAGAGTACACAGAAACTTGCGACACACCGTCCGAGCAGACTCATGCGTTGTACCTCGTAACGATCACATTCAGGGATGGCTTTGTAGCGAAGTCTACCACGGACGTATGACGGACAATCGGGAAATTGAGGCCAGGTTTGCAACCTCAGCGAGGATTAGCCCTGCGTAACGCCGTAGCGTTTCGCTTGTGAACTTCCCCATCGCTTGCAGCTGCCACTGTCGCGACTCTCTCTTTCTGAGATTCGGCGAGAAGTGATCACCGAAGGCTTGGTAGCGGAGATCAGCGGGGCGACTCTGTGGCGCTGGCTCAGCGCCGATGCTCTCCGTCCTTGGCGACATCGCAGTTGGATCTTCCCACGCGATCCCGATTTCGCCACTAAGGCCGGGCGCATCCTTGATCTGTATGATCGCGTTTGGCAAGGACGTGCTCTAAATGCGCGTGAGTTCGTCATCTCCGCGGACGAAAAAAGCAGTATTCAAGCCCGTCGCCGCAAGCAACCTACGCTGGCTCCTGCGTCTGGTCGTGCCACTAGAGTCGAACATGAGTATTTCCGTGAAGGCGCATGGACCTGTGCCTCGCCAAATTTGCATCCGCGCCAAAAGCAATTTGATTTTCGTTATTCACCCTCGCGCGCATTTGAATACCACGCCCGCCACGCCCTCGTTCAGCTGTTCGCTTAGGTAAACACTTGGCGACAAGGAAGGAGCTATTTTCCCAAACCCGTTTCTGGGAGGTCGTTGACGGTCTGTGAGTTTCGGCTGGAAGCAAGCTCACTTCGCCCGATGCGTCGCTTTGGGAATCCCGGTTCCCCCCTCCCTAGCACCTGCGCTTCACGTATCGCTCATCTAGCTATCCAGTTAATGGGTTAACCGAAAAGATAGTCCAATTCGTTACGCTAAATCACGGCCGAGTGTAGCAGCGAGGATTCTTTTCGTTGGCATCTTCTTCACAGTTAGCCGTTTACGGTGAGTCGACACAGGCCAAAGCCAGCGGATTCGTGCGACGGCATCTCGCTTGCAAGAGGAGGAGCCTTGTGGACCAGCGCCTCCGCGAAGGAGCCTCTTATGCATGAAGTCGTTGATGTAATCCCGACCAATGCCACTTGGTCCATGCTACCAATCAGATTGATCAAGGGCATTGCACTATCGCTTGCCGTTATGTGCGCGATTGTGGCGTTCTTGATGGGCTCCCTGACCTTCAAGCCCCTTCAAACGGGTGATATTTTAGGACTCTTTTTAAGACTTATCGCTATTGCAATATTCATTGAGCGGGCAGTCGAAGTTCTTCTGACACCCTGGCGCGGGCCGGGGGCCCAGAGAATAGCCGCGCGGGTGAAACAGGCGAAAGCCAAACGCGAGAAGGAAGAAGCAGGCTCTGCCGCAGAAATGTCCAATGTCGAGGACGAGCTACGACAGTATAAGGGCGAAACAAGGCAGATGGCTTTTCTCATAGCCCTGACATTAGGAATGGCGATCAGTGCCGTTGGACTTCGGGGGTTAGAATATTTCGTCAATTTAAACGAGTTGAGTGATTATCCCAAGCAAGTGCATGTTTTCCATGCGGTAGACGCGCTCATTACGGGTACACTCCTCGCCGGCAAGGCGGAAGGACTGCATAAGATGGCTTTGAGCTTTACCAAGCCAATTGGACAAAGCAACAAAGAGGGCTAACGCCATTTAAAGGCACGGGACTTAGCCTAGAGAAGGAGGGTGCAATGCCATTTACGGATGTATTGGGCAAAGCGAAGGAGTTGGCCGGCACTGCGACTGAGGAAGCCGGTAAGCTCGTGGATGGGTTCAATGAAGCACTTCCCACGATGCACGCCCTGGGATTTACCATCAAAGACCTGCGGGTGGGCACGGGGTTGCTGCCGGAAATCGGTGCAAAGCTGATTGCATTGACAGATACGATCGACGTTAAGAAGATAAAAGAGCTGATCGATAAATACCCCGAAAACAAGACGCTCATTGGGGCGCTGAAGGCACTGGAACTAGCCTTTAACATCAGACAGCAGATCGGCGACTTCCCCTTCAAGGGCGTGGAGATCGACGTGACTTTGGGGCTGCCACCACGCATCGGTGTGGCTTTCGTGAGTAGCGCACCAGTTGATACGGCGGTTGCTGCTGCAACTAGCGCCGGGATGACTCAGCATTAACGGTCTAAGCGGCGATAATCCACGATCGCTTCCCATCGACAAGCGATTGGCGCCCGAGTGCGAACGCGCGGCAGTGTCGAGTTCATCATCGGGAGTGTCCATTTGTTGTCCCCCCAAAAACTCCGTACATGCTGAAATCATTGCGTTTGCAAAGCCTCGATGTGTGAGTAACAAAAAGATCCTCTGCGATCTCTTGTTTCGTACCACCGCGGAAATCCTTCTCGAAGTCGCTCGCGAGGATAAGTCCTCGCTAACGCCGTAGTTGCGACCAACCCGCTGGCGTCGGCTTTAGGTAAACACTTGGCGACTACTCGTTACCCATCTTCGTGCGGTTGCCGCGCTCGCCTACCAGGAGGAGCCGATCACTTCCGGTTGGCCGATAGTCCACTCGGAATTCAGCAGGCCACATCCGCGAATCGAGCGTGATACGGCCAAGTGGGCCGCTTTGCGATAAGGGAACGCTACTTTAGGAGGTACACGACCGTCGTCTCAGTGTCGGCCGGATCCGGCGTCGGATCTCCGTATATCTCCAACGAATGCCCAGCGGACTCCCTCCCGCTCGCCGCCATCCATTTTCTGATCGCGTCGTGCACCTCGTTCATTCGGTCGTAAGTGCCGCGATGGATGGCGACTGCGGCCTCGCCCGCTGGCGTTTCGGTCGCGTACACCTCGCCCGCGGTTTCAAATTTGCGCGTGACCTCGACACCGAAGTCACACAGCATTGGCGCGCCGGGCTGCTTCGGGTGGTGGTAGAGGAAAATGTTGTGGCCGTCGGTCCGCAGGCCCGGGTGGCTACGAACGAACTCCCAGACCTTGCCGAGGGCCGGCCCCCACGCCGAGCCAATCGCGGCCAGCTTGACCTCGCGCCGCACCGCGGCCAACTTGCGGGGGTGAACAGTCTGTACGTTGACGGAGACGGGCACTCGTCGATCTTAAACCAAGATCGTGATCGCGTGACGGTCACCGTCGGCATTCCAGGATCACGCGGCGCGCGAAGGTGACGGGGATGGCCTTGTCAGACGTCGGGAGAGGCTTCGGTCAGACCACGGGCAATCCAGAAGTTGAACCCAGATTCACGGTGAAGAAATCCATCGCAGCTATAGCTTCCCGATGGTTACAAAGAAAGGCGAGCCAACGCTTGGCTCGATCGGGGTTCCGGGACATCCGTTCCATCCAGCGGGAAACCGTTCTTTCGGAAATGTCAAAACCGAGCATAAGAAGTTCTCCATGGATACGGGGAGCTCCCCAAGTCGGGTTCTCCGCCATCATTTGGCAAATGAGATCCCGGACTTGTTTCGATGTCCGTCTTCTCCCGACAGGCTTTCGAACTTTCGAAATCACGCTCCAGTACCAACGGAATCCAGCCCGGTGCCATCGGACCACCGTTTCCGGAGTGACCACAATCAGGACCCGTTTCCATCCGGTGGACCAGAACACATGCGCCAAAATCCAGAAGGCCTTATCGAATATTGTGAGCCTTGGCCTGGGATGCCTTCGCTTCAACGCTGCAAGTTGCTGGCGAAGAGCCAAGTTCTCAAGAAGCAGCTCGCGCCGAGCGCGGAACACGCGCCAAATCGCTTCGAGCAGAAGCGCAAACAGGTTCATCATGTCATGTTGCTATCGCATCTTCCTTGTGGAAGAGAAGGGCGTATCTTGTTGAAATCTCAACAGAACAGAATTTTGGCGAGGGACAGGGCAGTATTCGGAAGGTCATTTCTGCGAAGCCGTTGTAGAGGCGAACGGGCGGACAAACGTAGGCCGCTTAGGGACTGAGAGGTGGGAGGCGGCACTGCCGAGCGGCCCTGCGCAGGTCAAAAATTCTCCGCCCAAGAATTTTTGTAAATACATCCCCGGCGCAAGGCTGCACGACAGTGCACGCCTGCGAGTGGTGGGTTGGGTCCCAGTATTACGCAATCGCGGGTTGATACCAACTGTCAGAACTGACAGTCGGGAGTTCTGGGCGCGCAACAAGGCTTAACGACGCGTTAACCACGGCTTAACACAGCGCCACAGCACACTGCACTGCAACCAAATCCAAGGCCATCGGTCATAGCTTGTCGATGCTGGGTCGCCGCTCTCTCAGGAGACCCACCGTCGCGTCACAAGCCGAGTCCCTGTCCCGCAGCCCTCGCCTTAGGCTCTTGCGAAACACAAACGGCCGAAAGACCACAAACATCGCCACTCCAACCACACGAATTGCACGTAACTTGATATATGCGGTCACGGATTCGGTCTTCAGGCGTGATGTGTTCGGTGGGGTACTGGGCGAACACGTCGTGTCTGCCACAGTTGATACAGCGAAAGGTAAGGACGTACCCTCGGGTCTCTCCGTTCTTCATAGAAAGATTCCCGACGGCGGGGCGAGGCACGCCGCCCTTCACTCCACTATACGCTGACGCGCGAATCACGCAAACGAAGTTTTGTTGCGGCTCAATCGAACAGGCTCTCGGTCAACCTGCCTTTTGAGACCGCGCAGCTTGGTCCTTGCCAACTCGTCTCGACTCTTCGAGGACCCGCAGTACCGCCACGGCCCGGTTGTGGTGTTCCTCCGTGTACCATGTAGGAGCGTGTTGCTCCAGAAGGTTGAACAACTCCCGAAGAACTTCCGCAACACCCGCTAACTCTATCCGCAAAGCATCAGACTTTTCGCGCTGGCCTTCACTAGATTCATCTAACTCAGAGTCACTCATAGTCCAGCCATAAAGCATGTTTTTGCTGGGTTCCAACATGATATCGAATTCACGCGCATCTATTGCAACTTTGCGTATTCCGCCTTGGCTTGCTTCAGGATGGGGATGTCGGCGTCGGCGTCTTTCCAGAGGGTGAGGAAATCCTGATAGGCGGCCTTTGCCTTGGCGGTGTCGCCTTGCATGGCGTAGGCACGGCCGAGTTGGAGATGGGCAAGTGCTCCGACGGGCTCGTTAACGACCACGCCTGGCCAATCCAATATTTTCTGAAACTCGGCTGCGGCCCGCCCTCCCTGATGAGCCACAAGAAATGCCGCCCCTCGAACGTAGACGGGATACATGCTGGTCCAGAACACGCCACTACTCCCCGGAACCCCCAACTCATAGGGCGTTGCGGCAGCCAATATCTCAATCGCCTTTTCCACACCACCCACTCCGTTCAACGCAAGCTGTGCACGCAATGTCGGCAAATAATTGAACTGCACAATCGTGTCTTCCGGAAACCGCCTGCCCAAATCCTCTGCCAGCGTGCGTGGCATATCCGAATCCCCGTTCAATGCGAGCGCAAGTGCCGTAACGTACTGCGTATCTCGTCCATTAGATAAAGGCAATGTTCGGTATACGCGCTTCTTCGCCAAGGCACCATTCCCGTACAGTGCCTCCCAGAGCGCCGCCGCTCCCGCGTACCCCACCTCCATCTCTTTTTCTTCTGTTTGGCTTGCCGACATCTCGGCCTGCTTTGAAAGTTCTCGGGCCGCCAGCAGCCTGCCTTGATATGCCATCGTTGCCGCTTGCAGGTTTAGGAACAGATTTTCCACTCCCCGCCGACCCACCGCCCAAGCCGTCTGCTGTTGCATGCCAATGGTGTCCCGCTTCAGAAATTTCACTTGATACAGGTAGGCTCGCAAGGGCCCGGAGTCCACACCGTTTGCCTCAGCTTGCTCTGCAATCTTCTTGGCTTCTTCCAATTGGTTTAGGTGAACGTGTACAGCGATAAGATTAGTGAATGTCACGTTGTCTCGGCTCCGACTGAACGCATCGTTGTATTCTGCCAACGCTTTTTGATGCTGCCCGAGTGCCGAGTAGATTTCTCCGAGATTGTTCAGCGGCACGCTCTCTCTCGAATACATCTGCGCCCAGACTTCATAGACCTGTCGCGCTTTTTCCAGGTCACCAGTAGCAAAATGATAGTAATGAGACTCGATGTAGAACTTCTCCCATTCGCTCACGTGCCCGCGCAGCTCAAATGCCGTGAGCGTAGCTTGGGCTGCCAGCGCCCTCTCTCCGAGGTTGGCATATGTCGTGCCGAGATACGCGTAGGCCATTGCAAACTTCGAATCAAGTTGAGTGGCATGCTCGAACAGAGGCACTGCAGCCACATAGTCGCCCTTGATGGCCATAGCGTTTCGCCCTAGGCTGAAGGCCTTCAGCGCTTCCAGTGATGGCGTTGTAGCGTCCGCAAGCGGAACGTCGAGCCTGTGCACGGTAGCCAACGATTCGCCGAGTTCACCGCGCAACTTAGTTGTCGCCTGCCCCAATACCTCCAGGACCTTTTCTTTGCCGACGGCCGTGACCTGTTCCTGTGCTAGTACGTCTCCGCTTTCGCAACTCACCGCTTTCAGTCCGAGAACATACTGGCTGCCCATCCCGGCAATCGACCCGACAACGTATGCTTTGCTTCCTGCTCGTTGGCACAGCTCGCGCGCCACATCAGGTGTCAATGGACTGTTGGCTGGGAGACCAATCAGCTTCAATGTCTCCGCAACTTTGTTTTCCCCGAGCACATTTAGGAACGGCGACTGCTTCAAGGCAACGGTGAGCGCCTGCCTGAGTGTGTCATCGAAGACGGAGTCGCCCGTGCTGTTCGTAAAGTTGGCGAGAACGAGGGTGTCCTTGTCGGTCAGCGGTTTGGCGCGAGGCGAGCGATAGTACAGTCCTCCCGCGACCAGCGCGGCGAGAAACAGGACTGCTGCCGGAACAACTATCCTCCAGAGTTTTTTCTTTGGAACTGCCGGGGCTTCCTGCATCGTGCCAGAGATGACGGAGGCACTACGTCCGCTCTCTGTATCTCGCTTCAAACGTTGCAAGTCCGTGCGAATGTCAGATGCGTGCTGGTAACGCAGATTCCGGTCCTTCTCCAACGCTTTGTTAATGATTTCTTCCAGTTTCGGAGGAACATCAGGATTCAGCCGAACGGGAGGCATCGGAGTCCGATTCAATATCGCCTCAAAAATCGTCGCGCTAGTGTCTCCACGAAACGGCAACCGCCCTGTCGCCATCTCATACAAGACGGTTCCGAACGAAAATATGTCCGTGCGCGCGTCCAGTTCCTTGGCGCGAGCCTGTTCCGGCGACATGTAGGCAACTGTTCCCAAGGTACTGCCCGGACTTGTGAGATGGTCGGGGTCTACGTCTTGCGTTTCCAGCGTTTCGCCCTCACCTGACATCACTTTTCTGGAGCTGACCTTCGCAAGCCCAAAGTCGAGAATCTTGGCATGACCAACTTCGGTAACGAAAATGTTTGCCGGCTTAATGTCTCTGTGGATGATACCTTTCGAGTGCGCAGCGTTCAGTCCCTCAGCCGCCTGTATCGCAACCTCCAGCGTCGTCTCAAATTCCAACGGGCGACCGGAAATCATGTGTTTCAGAGTCTTGCCTTCGAGATATTCCATCGCGATGAAGGCTCTGCCGTTTTCCTCGCCGATGTCATGAATGGTGCAGATGTTGGGGTGGTTCAGTGCGGAGGCCGCCTCAGCTTCCCTTCGAAACCGTGCCAGAGCCTGTGAGTCCTTGGCCACGTTGTCGGGGAGGAACTTCAGCGCCACATTTCGGTGCAGTCGCGTATCTTCAGCTTTATACACCACACCCATCCCGCCTCCGCCAAGTTTCTCGATGATGCGGTAGTGGGAGACAGTCTGGCCGATAAGGGTGTCGGAGTCCGCCACAGTAGGGCAATCTTAGGTTGCGTGCATCGACTACGTCAACGAATCGCAGTGATTTGGCGACAAACTAAACACCAGGTCCTGGGCGCGGAAATCC
>Ga0306925_10006813_pt1 | contig 10661 bp, 9 predicted proteins | sample flu12Cox44000176_FD_203755 | JGI IMG/M metagenome (GOLD analysis project Ga0306925, IMG submission 203755) | Lab enrichment of tropical soil microbial communities from Luquillo Experimental Forest, Puerto Rico - flux8day.12C.oxic.44.000.176 (v2)... | ecosystem: Environmental > Terrestrial > Soil... | reverse complement strand
CGGCAAGGGAGGATCGATGCACATCGCCGATCTCGACCGCGGCATGCTCGGCGCCAATGGCATCGTCGGCGGCGGCCCGCCGCTCGTGGTCGGCGCGGCGCTGACCGCCAAGACCTTGGGGCGCGGGACTGTCGCAGTCTCGTTCACCGGCGACGGTGGCTCCAACCAGGGCACCACTTTCGAGGCCATGAACATGGCGGTGGTGCTGAAATTGCCGGCGGTCTTTGTCTTCGAGAACAACCAGTACGGCGAAGGCACCGGGGTCGGCTATGCCGTCGGCAGCCATAACATCGCCGGGCGAGCCGCCGGGTTCGGCCTGCCCGCCGTCAAGGTCAGCGGCGACGATTTCTTCGCTGTGCACGAGGCGGCAGGCGAAGCGATCGAGCGCGCCCGCACCGGCGGCGGACCAAGTGCGATCGAGGTCGATACCTGCCGCTTTTACGGCCACCATTCGGGCGACGCGCAGCTATATCGCGGCAAGGACGAGGTCAGGCGGTTGCGCGACGAGCGCGATTGCCTGAAGCATTTCCGCCAGCGTGTCGGCGAGGCAGTATTGCTCGAGATGACCGCACTCGACGCGATCGATTCCGAGATCGCCGCCTTGATCGACCGCGCGGTGGAGACGGCCCGCGCCGCAGCGCCGCCGGCCGAGGCCGATCTGCTGCGCGACGTCTACGTCTCCTATTAAGCTTGGCTAGGTCGAGGAGCTTCTAATGCAGCCGATCCTATATTACGCACCCGTCACTTGCGCGCTCGCGCCTTACGTGACCCTGACCGAGGCCGGTGCGATTTTCGAAACCCGCCCGCTCAATTTCGCCAAGTCGCAGCACCTGGCACCCGAATATCTGTCGGTCAACCCGAAGCATAAGGTGCCGGTGCTGGTCATCGACGGCCAGCCGTTGAGCGAGAACGTGGCCATCCAGATCTGGATCGCGCGTAATTTTCCGGCCGCGAAGCTATTGCCCTCGTCGCCGATGCAGGAATTGCAAGCGATCTCGTTGCTGGCCTGGTGCGCTTCCGGGCTTCACCCGTTCATTTTCCGAATCTTTGCACCGCGCCGCTGCTGCGATGTCCCCGGCGCGGAAGAATCGGTGCGTCGCTTAGCGCAGGAACAACTGTTCGAGAACTATCGAATCGCGAATGGTATGCTGGCTGACCGCGAATATTTCTTCGACCATTTCACCGCTGTCGATGCCCACTTCTTCTGGTGTTTTCGACGCGGCACGCAACTTAACCTCGATGTATCGCAGTTCCGGAATTGTCTGGCGCATTTCGAACGGATGAAGCAGCGGCCGAGCGTGCAGAAAGTGCTCGCCTACGAGGCGGAAGTGCAGAGCGTATTCGCCAAAGCAGCTTGATGAGGGAGCCGCCGCGATGCCACAGAAATCGATCCGCCAAGCGCTCAACGAAGCGCTTGCCCAGGAAATGCGCCGCGACCCGACTGTCGTCGTAATCGGCGAGGACGTCGCCGGCGGTGCCGCCACCGAGGGCCAGCGCGACGCCTATGGCGGCGTCCTCGGGGTGACCAAGGGCCTCTTCGCCGAATTCGGCGAAGCGCGGGTGATCGACACGCCGATCACCGAGTCGGCGATCATGGGTGCGGCCGCCGGGGCGGCGGTGACTGGGCTGCGGCCGGTGGCCGAGCTGATGTTCTCCGATTTCTTCGGCGTCTGCTTCGACCAGATCTTCAACCAGGCCGCCAAGTTCCGTTACATGTTTGGCGGCAAGGCCAAGACCCCGCTCGTCATCCGCACGATGATCGGCGCCGGGCGCAGTGCGGCGGCCCAGCATTCGCAGAGCCCCTACCACATCTTCACCTCAGTCCCCGGGCTCAAATGCGTCGTCCCGTCAAACGCCTATGACGCCAAGGGGCTGCTGATCCAGGCGATCCGCGACGACGACCCGGTGGTCTTCTGCGAGCACAAACTGATGTACGACCTCCGCGCCGAGGTGCCGGACGAGCCTTATACGATCCCGTTCGGCGAGGCCAACATCGTCCGTGACGGCGACGACGTCACGGTCGTGGCACTCTCGCGCATGGTGCATTACACGAACGAGGCCGCCGATACCCTCGTCAAGGAGGGGATCGAGTGCGAGCTGATCGACCCGCGCACGACCTCGCCACTTGACGAGGACACGATCCTTGAATCGGTCGAGCGCACCGGCCGGCTCGTGATCGTCGACGAGGCTACACCCCGTTGCAGCATCGCGACTGACATCGCCGCCCTCGTCGCCGACAAGGCATTTGCCGCGCTGAAGGCGCCGGTCAGGCGAGTTACCGCACCGCACACCCCGGTGCCGTTCGCGCCGGTGCTCGAAAAGCTCTACATCCCGAGCCCCGAGCGCATAGCCGCAGCGGTCCGCGAAGTGCACGGATACGCTTGATGAGTAACGCCATCACCGCGATCACGATGCCGAAATGGGGCCTGACCATGACCGAGGGCACGGTCGTCGGCTGGCTCAAGCAGCAAGGCCAGGATTTTGCCGAGGGCGAAGAGATCCTCGAGATCGAGACCCCAAAGATCACCAACGTCGTCGAGGCATCGTCCGCGGGGACCTTGCGGCGCATCGTGGCTGCGGCCGGCACCACTTTGCCGGTCGGCGGATTGCTCGCCGTCCTGGCTGCCGACGAGGTGCCGGAGGCCGAGATCGACACGTTCGTCGCCGGTTTTGAGGTGCCTGAGCCCTCGGCCGGAGAAGAAGCGGAAGCCGAAGGGGTAAAGCCGCGCGACATCGAGGTCGCGGGCCGGCGCCTGCGCTATCTCGAGTTCGGTCAAGGCGACGGCGCGCCGGTGCTGCTGGTGCACGGCTTTGGCGCCGATCTCAATACCTGGATGTTTACCCAGCCGGCGCTGGCCGCAACACGGCGCGCCGTCGCGTTGGATCTGCCCGGGCATGGCGGATCGGTCAAGGACGTCGGTGCCGGCAACGCCGAAGGCTTAACCGATGCCGTCGAGGGCGTGCGTGAAGCGCTTTGCATCGAGCGGGTTCATCTTGTCGGACATTCGATGGGCGGGGCGATTGCGACGCTCGCAGCATTGCGCCGTCCCGAGCGCGTCGCGTCGCTGACTCTGGTCGCCTCGGCCGGGCTCGGGCCCGAGATCAACGCCTCGTTCATCGATGGCTTCGTCCGTGCGTCGCGGCGTCGTGAGGCGGTCGAGGTGCTTGGGCTTCTGGTGGACGATCCGGCGCTGGTCAGCCGGGCAATGGTCGAGGATGTCCTGCGCTACAAGCGGCTCGACGGCGTGGCGCTGGCGCTGGCGAAGATCGCCGCGGCATGGTTTCCCGGCGGCCGGCAGTCGCTTGATTTGACCGGTCGGATCGGGGCGCTGACAATGCCCGTTCAGCTGGTCTGGGGCCGTAATGACCGCATCATTCCGGTCGCCCATGGCGAGGCGCTGGCCGCCCATCTGCCCGTGCACATTCTCGACGCAGCTGGCCATCTGCCGCACATGGAGAAAGCCGGCGAGGTCAGTCGGCTGATCGAGCGGTTCATCTCCCTCAGCTGAGGGAGAAAACTCGAAGAACGACCGATCGGAACAGAAATACTCTTTTATAATCAACTTGTTATAATGATACCACCGGCTCGAGCAGGGAGGCGAGATGCGCCTCTGAGGGAGGGATCAGGGAGAGCGGCAGGCTGCTCCCACCTTTGAGCCGATCGCGGTTCGAGCCGAGTTCGGCCGGACCCTCCGAACCCAGCATCCGGGGCGTCAATGGCTGGGCACAGCCCACCGGGCGAGATCCCACCCGGCCACATATCTTAGGCCTCGATCTTGCCGAGAAGATGGCAATGCAAGCATGCCCGCGAGGCCCCTAGCCCGCCGCGGTACAAGCAAAAGGCGGGTGACCGTGGTCTCCGCGGCCGCCCGCCGCTCCTAATGCGCGAGCGGGTCGGGGCGCAGCTGGAATTCGACGACGAGCGGGCTAGACCGGGTCGCGGGGGTCGCACCCGGGGCGCCGGGCGCCGGGGCGTCGATCGCCTCGATGTGGAACGGCGCCCGGTTGCCTGAGGTCGCCCATAATGCGCGGCCTTTCCAGCCGGCCTTCGGGTCGTCGATGCGGCCTTCCAGCCCCTTGGTGAAAAAGCCCATCGGATAGGGGACGCGCAACTCGACGATCTGGCCGCCGACCAGCGCGTGCAGCGAATCCGATTGGTTGCCGGTCTCGAACGGCACGTTCGAGCCGAGCCCCAGGATATTGAACCAATCCACCCAGACGTAGTACGGGTTCTCCTCGGCGCCCGGATCGCCCTGAAAGCCGGGCCCTGAGAGCGGGTAGAAGGTGAAGCCCTCGGGGCATTTCTCGCCTTTCTCGGCGCCCGGCCCGTTGAGCGGTCCCTTGCATTTGCGCCGGTCGAAACTGGCCAGATGGCCGCTGTCGAGCGGCAGCCAGGCGACGCCGTTGCGGTCCACATCCATGCCGCGGATCCCATAGCCGGGCATCGGCACCTTGTAGATTTCGGTTAACGCGGTGTCGGGCGGGTTTGGCCCGGGGTCGAGCCGCATGATGTAGCCGGGATGGGCAAGGCTCGAGCTCCAGATCACCTTGTCGGCCGGCGAATAAGCCATCGCGTACATGCCAAAGGGGAGCCGCGTGTCCTTGCTGTAGTCGGGTGGCTGGCCGGGCTGGTTATAGCCCTCGTCGCGCTTGCCGTTGCCGTTGGTGTCGACAATAAACGGCGTCCAGCCCTGCGCCTTCGCCGCATCGCCAGTCTGCCAGAAGAGCTTGGTGTTGATCCAGCCGGCGACCGCCAGTTCGGGTGCCGGCGCTCCGCCGAGGCCGGTATTGTTGCTCAGCCACAGCGTGTTGTTGGCGTCCTCGGCAAAATTCAGGTGATGGGTGCCGAAGCATGTATCGATCGTGGTGAATTTATTGATTTTCGGATCGTAGACCGTCACCTGGCGCGAGTTCTGAAAGAAGCCCTCATGCGGCACGTCGAGCGGGTAGAGCTGCGCCGAGTGCAACGGCGAGCCTTTTTTGCAATAGGCCGGAATGTCTTGCGGCGAGCGGTTTTGCGCGGCCCAGTACACGCGCCCGTCCTGGTCCATCACCGAGGTGTGTGCATTGACCTTGCTGTCCCAGGTCTGCTCCATGCCCCAATAGGGCGACGCGGCGACCACCTGGTTCACCAACGCCGAACTCGGCGTACCCTCGCGCACCGGCGGCAGGATCGTAGTCTTTATATTGTGCACCGGGTCGAGTACCGGCTGCGCATTGCTGCTGAGCTCGGTGTCGCCGTAAATCGGGCCGTAGGCGTTGATCGTCGGATGGCGTCGATCGGTCGCGGTCAGATCGTGCAGGTAGTGCTTCGGGTCGAGCCAGTCGCGCACAGTGACGACGAGATTGCGTTCTACGCCGACGGGGCGCTGCGGACTGCGGCTCGGCAGTTCGCCTGCCTGGATCCGGTCGGTCCAGTCGGCGAGCGCCTTCAGCTGGCCACCGTCGGGCGTCATCAGCTGCGTGATGAAGTTCACCATGTCGTGCCCGGCCGGCCCGACCGACAGGCGATGCGACCACGCGTCGATCGACGACTCGAACTGGCCCAAGGCGGCTGGGATCGTCCGCGTCGCGTAGTTGCCGATCTGGTGACAATTCCCGCAGCCATTGGTCTTGATGAAGTTTAGCCAGTGCTGAGGGGTCTTGAAGTATTCGGGAATCCCGTTGCCCTTATCCCCCGTGCCCGGGAAGCGGCTCTGGTCGGGGATCTTGAGCATCGAGTACCAGTACGCAGCCGGATAATACTGGGCCGCCTCGGCGAGGCTCGGCGCGATGACGGCGGTCATGTCGAGATGGCTGCCGGGCTGCGCCGCGACCTTCTCGGAATCGACCAGGCCGTAGCCGCGCACCCACAACCGGTAATTGGCTTTTGGCAGGTCTGGGATGACGTAGCGGCCGCGCTCGTCGGTGACGACGATCTTCGCAAAGCGGGTGCCGAGATCCTTGGTCTCAGCGATCACCCAGACCCCGGCTTCCGGCCCAAATCGGCTAGTAACGACCCCACCGATGTCGTCATCGTCAATTACCGGTGCCGCGACTTGCTGGACGGGGTTTTGCTGCGCTCGCACGTCGGCCGGAAAAGCGACCGCTAGCATCGCGATCCCGAGCAACGGCCCAACCCCGAATGTTTCTTTGCCCATGGCTTTGCCTCCCTGATTGACCTGCTTAAACGTTGCTGCCGAGATGGCGGATGTCGAACCCCTGGCGCTCAGCCAGGATCTCGGCGATGCGGCGGCGATGGCACACCTGCCAGTCGGCCTCGTAGCACAACAGGCAGCTCGGCACCGCTTCGGCTATCTCCGCAGCCTGATTGAGGTCGAGCTCGGCCTCGGGGCGGCCGAGATTTTTCTCGACGATGCCCCAAAACCGTTCCCATTCTCGGCGCCGGTTGGCAAGACGCCCTTCCGGAGGTGTCCCGAGTGCTGCCAGATGAACATACTGCATCCCGGCATCCTCGACCGCCGCGGCGAGCTGCCGTTTCGAGAAGCCCGGCCGGCGCGAGATCGGCCGGTCGCGCACGTCGAGCAATGTCGCCACTCCGGCCACGTTTAGGGTGGCGATGACGTCTTTCAGCAGCGCCTTCTCATAACCGATCGTGTAGAGCGTCCTGGCCGTCATTCGCTGCGATACCGCTCGATTGCTGCGCGATCGAGCTCGATGCCGAGACCCGGACGCTCCGGCAGTCGGATCATCCCGTCATTGTCGATGCGAATGGGTTCTTTGAGCAATTCGTCGCGCAGCCCGTTCGGGTTCTGGTCAAATTCGAGCACCAGCCCGTTGGGGATCGCGGCAATGAAGTGCAACGAAGCTGCCAATAGCACCGCGCCGGCGAAGGCATGCGGCGCCACCATGCGGTGGTGGGCCTGCGCGAATGCGGCGATGCGGCGGCATTCGGAGAACCCGCCGGACCAGGCGAGGTCGGGCTGGACAATGTCGACGGCACCCCGGGCGATCAGCTCGCGAAAGCCGTCGAGCCCGACTTCGGTCTCGTAGCCGGCGATTGGTGTGGCGAGCGCATCGGCGACCGCCGCACTGCCGGCGATATCGTCGGTCGCGACCGGCTCCTCGATCCAATAGAGCTTGTGGGGCTCCATCGCGCGGCCCATCTCGATCGCGAAAGCGGGGCTCCACGCGCAGTTGACATCGACCATCAGTTTGCCCCGAGGCCCAAGCGCGCGGCGCACCGCGGCGACCCGCGCGATGTCTTCTTCGGGCTCGACCTCGCACCGCCCGGCATGGTCTACCAGATGGCGCAGATGGGTCTGCGTCGACGGGTTGCGCCCAACCTTCATTTTCATGCCGTTGAAGCCGCGGGCGCGGTAGCCCTCGGCCTCGCCGGCGAGGTCGTCGGCCGATTTGCCTTCCTGGTAGAAGCCGCCGCTGGCATAGGCCTCGACCCGGTCCCGGCACCCGCCCAGCAGCCGGTAAAGCGGCAGGCGAGCGACCTTGCCGGCGATGTCCCAGAGCGCGATGTCGATACCGCTGATCGCATTCATGACGATGCCGCGGCGGCCGAACTGGCGGGTGCGCGCGAACATCTTCTGCCACAGCCCCTCCATCAGCAGCGGGTCTTCGCCGATCAGCATCGGCCGCAGCACTCGCTCGATAACTCCGGATGTGGCGCCGCCGCCGACTCCGGCCTCGCCGATCCCGATGATCCGCTCGTCGGTCTCGATCTCGACCAGCAGGCTGCCGCGCCGCGCCTGCATGCCGCCGGCGCTGCCGTAAGGCGGCTCGCAGCGATAGGAGAGCGGTATTGTGCGGATATCGACGATCTTCATGATTTCAGCCCTCGCCCAGCACCAGCCGTCGATGCTAACACGACCGGGCCCACAGCCAAGCGGAGGGAAGAATGCCCACCATCCTGGATCTGAATGCCGAGTTCGCCAAGCTCAAGATGTTGCGCGGGCGCACCCCCGAGACACCCGAAGCCGATCGCCAGGGCGCCTTCGCGCGCTTGGCGCCCTACCGCGACAGCGCCATCAACGTCGCCAAATTCTCGGGCGAAGGCCCGTGGGAGCGCCACATCAACGGCGACGAGATCGTGCAGGTCGTCGACGGTGCGGTGACCTTTCACATCATGACCGATGACGGGCCGCAATCCTTTGCGCTCAAGGCGGGGATGGTGGTGATCGTGCCGCAAGGGGCGTGGCACCGCTTCGAAGCGCCGGACGGTGTGAGCTTGATGACCACGACGCCTCAGCCGACCCAGCACCTCACATTCGCGATCGACGATCCGCGAACGCTGGGCTAACCCCTGGTCTGAAGAACTATCGGCGCTTGAGAGAGGCCTGGTGCTGCCATAGTCAAGCGCTCTATATTTAACTTGAAGGTTAATTACGGCTTGGTTGCGGAATGAAGATCTTTTACGGCTGGGTCATTGTCGGCGCCGGCATCGTCATAACCTGCCTCGGCACGGGGGACTATGATGTCGCTCGGCATCTTCCTGCAGCCGATGTCGGCGGCGACGGGCTGGTCGCGCACGAGCATCTCGACGGCGGCGCTGCTCAACTTCCTGTGCATGGGCCCGGCGTCGTTCCTGTGGGGGATGCTCTCAGACCGGTTCGGAACGCGAACGGTTGTGCTCGGGGGCGGCGCGCTGTTGGGCCTCGGCCTCGTCGCGGCGAGCCAGGCCGCCACAGTCGGGCAATTCCAGATCCTGTTCGGCTGCATCATCGGCGTCGCCGCCGGCAGCTTCTACGCACCGCTGACTGCGACGGCGACGCATTGGTTCACCAGGCATCGCAGCCTTGCGGTCGCCCTGATCTCGGCCGGTTTCGCAGTCGGCTCGATGACGATATCGCCGTTCGCGCGCTGGCTGATCGATGATCAGGGCTGGCGCATTGCGATGTTGACGTTAGGCGCCCTCTCCTGGCTGTTGATCATCCCGGCCGCGTTGCTCATGCGAAAGCCCCCGGTGCTGCCGCGAGCCGCAACTACCGCGGCCAGGGTGGGCTCCGCCGAGCGCGAGTTCACCGTGGTGCGCGCGCTGTGCACGCCGCAATTCGCCGCGATATCGTTCACCTATTTCGCATGTTGCGCGGCGCATTCGGGGCCGATCTTTCACATGGTGAGCTACGCGATCGACTGCGGCGTGCCGGCAATGGCGGCGGCCACCGTCTTCGGCGCGGCGGGTGTGGCGTCATTGAGCGGCCGAGTCATCGGCGGGCTTGCGGCCGACCGCGTCGGCGCGAAGCGCATCATTGTCTTCGGGCTCGCGCTTCAGGCGCTCTCGGTAAGCCTCTACGTGTTCACGCGCGATCTCGGGAGCTTTTACGCTCTGGCCCTGATGTTCGGGTTCTCCTACGGCGCGGTGATGCCGCTGTACGCCATTCTCGTGCGCGAGTATTTCGGTGCGCGGATCATGGGAACCATGTTCGGCGCCGTCAACATGGCCTCGACCCTCGGCATGGCACTGGGTCCCTGGGCCGGCGGCTGGCTCTACGACGCGTATGGCAACTATTTCTGGCTCTATATCGGCTCGTTCGGCATTGGTCTCGGGGCCGTCGCCATCGCCCTCACCTTCCGCCCGCCCCGCGAATTTTCGCTGGCACTGCCGGACTCACGCCTCACACAAGGCGCATAACTCCGCGACAGAGACTGGGAATGGTCTAGCTTTTTCGCTTGCCCATGATGTCAAGCAGCGGTTGACAGGCGGTGACGCAGCGGCGGTGTCGAGCGGTGTTGCGCGCCGACCCTATGTCGCCGCCTATGTCACAGCACCACGGGCTAACCGCGACCGGCTCCAGAGATAGGGCACGATACCTATTGCGATGCCGCCGATGCCGAGGACGTTGGTGGTCAAACTGTAGGTTGGCACATTGTAAACAGCGATGAATAGACAGAAGCCCACTCCGAGCAATGGCCAAGCGAGTAAGAAGATAAATTGACCCAATCCGGTTAGCGCCTGCTTGCGGAAATGCCAGGCACAGGCGAGCCCGGCCAGGGCATAATAAAAGGCGATCTGAAAGCCGACGGCATTGACCGAATCGCTAATGACCGTCTTGATCCCTGACAGATATGACGACAGGAACAGCAGCAGCAGGCCGAGCATGGTGATCAACAGGGTGGCTAACCACGGCGTGCGGTAGGATTGGTGCAGCCGCGCATAACGGGGGTGCAGCACGTTGTCTCGGCCCATCGCAAAAAGAGTACGGGTGAATTGCAGTATCGAAGTTTCCAGAGTGCCGACCGTGCTCAGCATGACGGCAATCACTGCGACATAATCCCAAGGGTGCGGCATCAGCTTTTCAGCCAATGCGGAGACGATGTTGACACCGGCATTCTCGATTTCGGCATCGCTCAGCTCGCAGAGAGCAACGGCATTGAAACCGACCAACAGCACGACAGTTAGCGCGGCTGCGACAATGCTGCCGCGCCCGGCGATGCGCGCTCCGTCACAAGTCTCCTCGTTGAGGTTCAGCGTAACGTCCCAGCCGCTGAACGCGAACAAGGCGATCCCGGCGCCAATCGCGAACAGGCCCGGCGTGAAGCCGGCGCCGGTGAACCATGAGGGGGAATATGCATGCGCCGGCGGGCGGCCAAAACTCGCGGCGGCCAGGCCAACCAGCAGCGCCACAACGCCGACTTCGACGACGGTGAAGACGATCTGCGTGTAGCTGCTGAGCTTGATCCCTTTCGCGACGATGGCGCCGATAACC
>Ga0306925_10006808_pt1 | contig 10665 bp, 12 predicted proteins | sample flu12Cox44000176_FD_203755 | JGI IMG/M metagenome (GOLD analysis project Ga0306925, IMG submission 203755) | Lab enrichment of tropical soil microbial communities from Luquillo Experimental Forest, Puerto Rico - flux8day.12C.oxic.44.000.176 (v2)... | ecosystem: Environmental > Terrestrial >... | reverse complement strand
CACGACCTGCTCGAGCAGAGCGTCGCCGAACGGCTGGCCTGGGCCGCGATCGCGGCGGGCTTGCTTTGGCTCGCGATCTGGTGGGCATTGTCATGAGCAGTCCCGCGGAGACCGCCGTCGTGCTGCGGGATCTCACCTTGACTTATGAACGCCACCCTGCCGTCCATCACTTGAGCGGGGCATTGGCGCGCGGGTCCCTGACCGCCATCGTCGGCCCCAACGGCGCCGGAAAGAGTACGCTGTTGAAAGGGATCGTCGGCCAGATGCGGCCGACAGAAGGTGTGATCGAACGGGCCGATCTCGGTCGCGGGGGTATCGGCTATTTGCCGCAGCATGCCGAGATCGAAAGACGGTTCCCGATCTGCGTCGTCGATACCGTGCTTCTCGGGCATTGGCGGCGGATCGGCTGGGCAGGAGCCGGGACCGAAGCGATGCGCGAGGCGGCGCGCAAGGCACTGGCGGCGGTCAATCTCGACGGCTTCGAGCGACGGCCGATCGAGACGCTTTCTGCCGGCCAGTTCCAGCGCGTCCTCTTCGCCCGCCTGATCGTTCAAGATGCCGATCTGATCCTGCTCGATGAGCCGTTCGCCTCGGTCGATTGGCGGACCAGCGAGGACCTCCTTCTCTTGGTCGAAGGCTGGCACCGCGAACGCCGGACGGTCGCCGCCGTGCTTCACGACCTCGATCAGGTCCGGACGCATTTCCCGGACACCTTGCTGATCGCTCGAGAATGCGTCGCCTGGGGAGCGACGCAAGAGGTCGTGACGCCGGACAACCTCTTGCGCGCACGCCATATGTCCGAAGCCTGGTCCGCCGAAGCAGAGAACTGCCGGCGCGTCCCTGCGTGACCAGGGGCCGTTAGGTCGGCCCGCCGAAGAAGGCCCTGTAGACCGCCAAAATGATCACCGCGCCGACAATGGCGCCGACAAACCCGGCACCTTGGCCTGGCCTGTACCAGCCTATGTGTTGCCCGAGCCAGGAGGCGACGATCGCGCCGACAATGCCGAGCAGCGTCGTCACGATAAATCCGCGCGGTCCGGGCACGAACCACTTGGCGATCGCGCCTGCCACAAACCCGATGATGGTGACCCACAACCAATGCATCGCACTTCCCTGCGAAATACGTACCTCTGAGTCTGAGCTTAGTGGTGGTGCAGCACCACCCGTCCCCTTATCTTACCGCCGCTCTTCAGGTCGCTAAGCGCCGCGCTCGCCTGGTTGGCCGGCCGCGTCTCGAGCGGGATCGGCGGGACCTTACCGGCTTGTACGAGGGCAAGCAGTTCCCGAAGATCTTCGAGCGTGCCGACATAGGAGCCTTCGAGGGTCATCATCTTGAACGGGAACAGCACGGTCGAGATCGGGTAGGCGCCGCCGTAGAGCCCGACCATGACGAGCTTGCCGCCCTTGCGCAGGATGTTGACCCCGAACTCCATCGTCTTGGGCGAGCCGACGAAGTCGATTGCCGCCGCGGCGCCGCCGCCGGTCGCCTCCATCACCTGTTTCACGCCGTCGGGCGCCGCGTTGTCGATGGTCGCAACAGCGCCCATCTGGCGCGCATGCGCGCGCTTTTGCGCGTCGATGTCCGCAACGATAACCTTGCCCTCGATTGCAGCCGGCGCGATGTGCACGGCACTGCCGCCGACGCCGCCCGCACCAATGATAACCAGATGGTCATCGGCGCCCAGATGCTCTCGGGTCTTTTTGAGCGCCGAGAAAGCCGTGATGCCCGAGCAGGTGTAAGTCGCGGCGAGCCCTTGCGGTACGCCCTCGTGCGGCAGCAGGTAGCGGCCGTGCGGCACGATCACATGGGTGGCATAGCCGCCGGCGCGCCGCGTGCCGAGTGTGCGCGGGCTCAGGCAGAGCAGTTCCTCGCCCTTCCGACACACCGCGCATTCGCCGCAGCCAATCCATGGGTAGGCCACCACCTTGTCGCCAACTTTTATACCCGAGGCGTGCGGGCCGAGTGCCGCCACCTCACCCGCAATCTCGTGCCCCATCGTGAACGGCAAACGCACGCCGCGCGATTCAAGCGAAATCCTTTGCTCGCCACCCAAATCAAAGAACCCATCCCAGATGTGGACGTCGCTGTGGCACACCCCCGTCGCTTCGACGCGCAATAGCACTTCCTCGCCCTGCGGCTCGGGGTCCGGGTATTCCCGCGCTTCCAGCGGCTTGCCCCATTCAATTATCTGCATCGCACGCATGCTGGCTTCCTCCAGTTCAAGATAGAGTGCTCAGCCCCAAACCTCTCGAGCGGTGTCGACGACGAGGCGGAGCTTGGCCTTCTCCTCGTCGATCGTCAGCGCATTGCCGTCGACGGTCGACGAGAAGCCGCATTGCGGGCTGAGGCACAGTTGGTCGAGCGGCACGTATTTCGCCGCCTCATCGACCCGGCGCTTCAATTCGTCCTTGCTTTCGAGCACGGGGCGTTTGCTGGTGACGAGACCGAGCACCACCCTCTTCTTCCCGCGCGGCACGAAGCGCAATGGCGCGAACCCGCCCGAGCGCGCGTCGTCGTATTCGAGGAAGAAGCCGTCGACCGCAAGCTCGCCAAACAATGCCTCGGCGACATGGTCGTAGCCGCCTTCGGCCACCCAGGACGAGCGGAAATTGCCGCGGCACATATGGGTGCACACGGTCATCCCCGCGGGCTTATCGGCGAGCGCCTGGTTGATCAGGCGAATGTTGGTCAGGTGCTGCTTGTCTCCATCGCCGCCGATGCTCGTCACATAGGCGCGTTGTGCCGGGTCGTTGAGATAGGCGAGGCTCGTGTCGTCGAGCTGCAGGTAGGCGCAGCCGAGTGCCGCGAGGGCGGCGATCTCCTTTCGGTAAACAGCGGCGAGGTCGTGCCAGAAGGCATCCATCTCGGGATAGGCGGTCTGGTCAATGACAGCCCGGCCGCCGCGGTAGTGCAGCATCGAAGGTGACGGGATCGTCAATTTCGGGACGGATCCGACCGGTGCGACCGATTTCAGATAGGCGAAATCCTCGCCGAAGATCGTCTTGTCGAGGCTGAGCTGACGGCCGATGCGAAACGCGCCGAGGGCGGCCTCAACCGGCCCCGCCTCGTTCTTAAACTGGATGCGCAAGGTGCTGTCGGTCTTGGCCACCCCGCCGATCTGGTAGAGGAAATCCATGTGCCAGGAACCGCGGCGAAACTCCCCGTCGGTCACCCCGTGAAGGCCGATCTCACGCTGCATCCGTGCGGCATCCCGGATTGCCGTGTCCTCGACGCGGCGCAATTGCTCGGCAGCGAGCCTTCCCGCCTGATGCTCGGCCCGCGCCCGCAGCAATTCCGGTGGACGCAGCAGGCTCCCGACATGGTCGGCACGAAACGGCGGACCCGACATGTCGCTCATTGCAACCTCCCTTATTGTCGTAGCGTTTGTGGTCCAGCCCTTTTACGTCAATGCGTCCGGGGGAAGTTAATAATTCTCTCCGCATCGGAGGGCTCCCCGGAGAGCGTTGCACATGCCCAAGGTTCAACTGGGCTTCCGGTATCCTGCTATATAAAGCTGACCAATTGCTGCGTGAGGATGTGATGCCGGAGAAGGTCCCAGACCTGTTCGAGATCATGGCGACGACCCGATCGATGCGGCGCTTGAAGCCCGACCCCGTGCCGGCCGAGCTGATCAGAAAAATCCTGGAGGCGGGCGTGTCGGCACCGTCCGGTGGCAACATGCAGCGCTGGCGGTTCCTCGTGATTAGGGATCCCATAGTCAAGCGAACGGTCGGGTCCTACTACAAGCGGGCCTGGGACGAGATGGCCAGCCCGCGATACCGAGCGGGCAAACCGGCTCCCGGAACGAGCCCGGAACGGTTCACTCGGATGCTCGACGCGGCCCAATATCTGGCCGACCATATCCATGAAGCCCCGGTGTGGATCGTCCCGTGCATGGAGGGGGCAAACCCGAGCCGTACGGCAGGCTCGTCGATCTACCCGGCCGTCCAGAACATGCTGCTGGCGGCACGCGCCCTCGGCCTCGGTGCGACCTTGACGACGCTCTATCCGAACTTCGAGAAGGAGGTCGAGGCCGCTCTCGCTTTACCGGCCGACGTGCACTCCTATGCTCTGTTGCCGATCGGCTACCCGATGGGCCGCTTCGGGCCGGTTCGCCGTGTCCCGGTTGCCGATATTGCCTACGAATACCGCTGGGGTCAGCCGTACCGGGACCAGTAGCGGCCACATGAAAAGGAGATCGCGATGAAACTTCCCCAAACCGGCGGCTGCCAATGCGGCAAGATCCGCTATGAGATCACCGAAGCTCCGCAGTTGGTCTACACGTGCCACTGCACCGATTGCCAGCGGCTGACGAGCAGCGCCTTCTCGCTGGGGCTCGTCGTGGCGGAGGCCGCCTTTCATCGCAGCGGGATCGCGCCGCGACCCCTCCAGCGCACCGCAGACAGTGGACGAACCAACACCCGGTTAGTGTGCCCGGAGTGCGGCTCCTGGGTTTGCGGCATGGCGAGGGACGGCGTGATCCGCGTGCGTGCGGGCACGCTCGACGATACCTCGTGGTTGCGACCGACGAGGCATATCTGGACCCGCAGCAAACAGCCCTGGATTACGCTCCCGCAGAGCGATGAGATTTTCGAGGTGGGCGATCCGCGGCCACCTAGCTGATCGGCGCTCCGCTGCTCCGCTCTACCGGCTCGCTACCGAAAGAAAAGAGGACTTACAGCGGCGGTTCGGTAGCTCGGCCACCTCAATGCGAAGGGGGGTCGGATGCGGTCAAAACGGCGGCGGCCCGACGATCTCCCAGCGATGGCGCCGGTACGCGGCTCTGACGTCCTCCGCATCAAACGACTTATAGGAGCGTTGCAGCCGCTGCGACTCCTCGAAAAACCCGCCCGCTCCGGCCGGGGTATAAAGGAACAGCACCCGAGCCGTCTCCGCACCCGAGTTCTTCCAGGCGTGAGCGAGCCCGCGCGGTATGAAGGCACAGGTGCCGGGACCACCCACCGTGACCTCGTCGCCAATCTTGAAGCTGATCTCGCCGGCGAGCACGTAGGCCACTTCGTCGCTCTCGTGGTGCAGGTGATAGGTCGTCTGAGTTCCGACCGGCGCCGTTTCCTCAAACATCATCACGCTCTCGCCGGTCTCCCCACCCAAGAGTTTTAGCGCCGACGATCGACCCGCAGCCATCTCCCACACCCGTCCTTGACCCGGCGGTACGACAAAACCTTTTGCCTGCATCGTTCGATCCTCCGTTTAGTGCACCGTAAGGACGCGGATCACATCATCAGCTCCAGCGTCGTACCGCGCCGCCGGTCATGCCGCCGTCGATCACGAGCTCGGCGCCGGTCATATAACTGGACGCGTCGGAGGCGAGGAACAGCACGCCATTGGCGATATCCTGCGCCTGTCCGACCCGGCCGAGCGGGACCCCCGATTTGGACACTTCGTTCGGGTCGATCGGCGTGTTGCGGCCCGCGGAACTCGAGATCTTGGTCCAGATCGGCGTATCGATGACCCCGGGATGGACCGTGTTGATCCGGATCCCGTCGCCTTCGGCCGCGCACTCCATGGCGACGGCCTTGGCGAACAGGCGCACGCCTCCTTTCGTGGCGCAATATCCGGCCAAACCCGCCGATCCGCGAAGACCGGCGACCGACGACGTGATGATGATCGAGCCGCCTCCGGCGCGGCGCATCGCCGGAACCGCGTATTTGACCGACAGGAACACCCCGTCGAGATTGATCGCGGTTTGCCGCCGCCAATCGGCCAGCGACATCTCGATGGCCTTGCACAGAATGCCGATCCCGGCATTGGCCATCATCACATTGAGCTGCCCGAAACGTCGCTCGGTGGCCTCGATCACACGAGGCCAGTCCTCCTCGATACTGACATCCTGATGCAGGCAGATCGCTTCGCCGCCGTCGGCAGCGATCCTCCCCGCCACTTCCTGCGCGCCGGCATCGTCGATGTCGGTGATAACGACTTTGGCGCCTTCACGCGCCAAGGTCGTCGCGCATGCCGCGCCGATTCCCGACGCACCCCCCGTTACGATAGCGACCTTGCCCTCCACCTGACCCATGGCTTCCTCCCTGACTGTCCAAGTCGCGGTATTACGCGTGTAGTCTATCCTGCCAACGCGCGGCGCTCTATGACAGGACGAAAGAGCAGCTCACCCAAGACGAAATGGAGGGGATCAGATTATGAGTGGCATGACCGATCGATTCGAAGGCGGCTGCCTGTGCGGCGCTGTGCGCTTCGTCGCCATGGGTCAACCGAATTCCGTTGTGTGGTGCCATTGCCAAAGTTGCCGGAAGCACAGCGGCGCGCCTGTCTCCGTTTTCGCGGCGTTCGACCGCAGCGCTTATACCGTTACCCAAGGTGCGATTACCAAGTTCAACTCGTCGCCCGGTCGATGGCGGGGTTTCTGTGCCCGCTGCGGATCGACGTTGACCTGCGAAGGCGAGCTGACGCCGACGGGTGAAACGCATTTCCACATCGGTGCAATCGATCAAGCCGCGCGACTTCAGCCGACCAAGCACATATTTCCCGAAGAGCGCCTGCCTTGGTTACATTTGGTCGACGCCTAACTTCGCCGGATCCGGAAGCGCCGGCGATTTAGCAAGGCACAGCTCAAGTTCGGCCTGACACCAACAGCGCGTGGTAGGTCATCAGAGCCTCGATGTGATTGCGGTCGGCTCGAAGGCCGACATGTCCGTCGGGCCGCATGACAAGAAGCGTGATCCCGCCGATGCCCAACTGGTCGGCCGCGGCTGGCGCAAGGCGTGCGTACGAATTCTGATCGTCGGAGCAGGCCATGAGCACAATGGTCGCGGTGATCAGGAACGTGCCGCTCCGGGCCTGTATGGCACTGTCGAGTTGTGCGAGGCTTTCGCCCGGCACCGATAATCCACCGATAAGCAGCGCGGTATGGCATTCGCGGTTGGTCAGCTGGTGCAGCATGCAAACCTCACCGCCAGCGAGGACAACCTCGATCGTATCCGGGAGTCGTTGGCCAGGTGCCAGCGCATCGTTCTCGTCTCCCATGACGATCGGTGAGCCGCTGTAGTCAACGTCGAGCTCAGCCTCTGCGATCACTTCGTGGTGCCGTGACGTCGGGTCGGCAAACACCGCGCGAAGTGTGTCGTCCCGAGCGCGTCGCTCGGCTGGGTCGGTCACGCTTTGAGCGAGCTCGACTGCGTCTCCCGAGACAGTGATCGTCTCCGCCACCGGGCGTCGTTCCGCTTCATAGCTGTCGAGAAGCGCAGGTGTGCAGTGCGCATGGCACACAAGCGCCAGCTTCCAGGCGAGATTGAAGGCGTCCTGGAGGCCGCTGTTCATCCCGTGGCCCTGGGCGGGAGAGCAGACGTGAGCCGCGTCCCCCGCTAGCAAGATGCGACCCGACCGGAACCGACTCGCGATCTTCGTGTGGCAGTGGAAGCGTGTCGGATTGGCGATGTCGTCAAAGCCGATCGCGGGCAGGTAACGGTTTATCGTGGATGAAGCATCGGCTACCAGGTCGGAGTCCGCGGAGCTCGGCCGGAGGTAGACACGCCAGCGCCGATCCGGGAGTGCGGTCAGGATTACCGGAACGTTGTCCAGATAGGCATAGTTCGCCTCGTACGAGTCTGGCCAGCCCATCAAGGTCGCATCGAACACGGCCCAGGGCTCCGTGATGTCATGTCCGGTTAGCTCAATTCCGCTCAGCTGCCGGGTGGTGCTGTGGAGTCCATCGCACCCTACCACCCATCGAGCCAAGACTTGCTCCGTGGCACCCTCACGCTCGATCGTCGCGAGAAGGCCGTCCTCGCGGTCCCTCAGTTCGACAAGACGGGCTGACCGAACGACCTTACCACCCTTCTTGTGGAGGTACTCGGCCAGCATCGACTCGACCACCTCCTCCGAGATGCCGATGTTGAACCCGTAGCGACTGCCGCAAACCGAGAGGTCGATCTCACCGAGCACATTGGCGCCCGAGTGGAGTCGCGCCATACGCTGCTTGACACCTGCGGCAAGTACGGGCTCTAGGATTCGCAGGGACTCGAAGACCTCGAGTGAGCGTGGGTGCACGACTGTCGCCCGGTCCCAGTGCAGCGGCGCCGGGTGTGCATCGATGACACGGCACTCGACCCTCCGACGGTGAAGCTCCGACGCCAGGAGCAGCCCGGTCGGCCCTGCGCCCACCACGAGAACAGCGACATCAGCAACCATGTCGAACCCGCTTGATGTTGCCCGTTAAGGTAGGAAGCGAGCGGACATCATCCATCCACTGTCACGAATACGTCGCACAGCGTCGGCGCCAGCGCGAGCAACTCTCCATTCTTGAGCGTTGTCCATCCCATTTAACGACGCGGTCTTCACCTCGTGGGAGCGAGCTCGCGGTCGTAAAACACTGCGGTGCCGCCCATCACTTCAGGGCTACGGGAGACAATTGGTTGTTTCATGCAGGTAAGCTTACCCCGATACTCTCGCGGGATATAGGCGGACGGCGACATTCACCTCCAGCCTCGCCGCCGTCGCAAGCGGAGCGCCAGCGCCAGCGTTTTCTCGCGTCGCGAGGTCGCGAGCAAATCACTTATTGTTGGACATCTGCTTCATTATGGACGCGTGACATGGGGCTGCGCGTTCAAACCCCGCATGCGGCTTCGAACGATGGCGCTCTATACCGTGTCTTATTTTGAGATCGTGATCGGAATCCCGACGTTCTCGATCCGGCCAATGGTCGTTTGGAACAGGATGCTGAGAATTAGAAAGGTCGTGCGGTCCCATACCGTGTCATTCACGGAGTAATAGTGACCGTGATAGTAAACGGTTGGAATTCTCAGATCTGGTGGGCTATCCGTTACATTAATCTTCAACGTCGCTATCGCCCCCGCGTCCGTCCCTTCAATCGGCAGGTTCTGGTTGACGTCGAACTCTGGAGCGAGGCGAATGCCTGTGGCGATAAAGTTAAGAATCTGAAACATGCTGCGTAACTTGATTGCACCTTGGATAGGCAAATTTCCACCCGGTCCATTTGGCTGAATATCCAGATAGACAAATCCACTTGGGTTCTTCTTGATCTTTTCATCGAGCTCGAAGCGCTGGTCAGCGCCATCGGGTCGAAATTCGCCACGACGACCCGATCGCCCTTCAGCCGCGTCAGCTCATAGTGGCCGTTCCGTTTTTGTCGCCATCGCAATCCCATATTGAAGCCGTTGTTGATATCCCCGGCGCTCGGAGTGTTTTTGAAATCGGCGATCAGGGGTTCGTCAAAGACGAGAGGGCGGACAAACAGCTGGCGATTGTCGTTCAGCCACTGCACGTGAGCGGCGATCCGGCGGTATTCCTCATATTCTGCTGGTCGTCGTGGATCATTTTCAATGAAGCGAACAAACCGGCCATCTGGTTTCTGGACCTCTATTCCCGCGCCCATCAGACGCATGGCTTGGTCGATCCGGCCCCCTTGAAACACAAGAAATTCGAAGATCGTGTCCGGAAAGGGTGTCGCGACCCGCTCGGTGAACTCTTTGCCCGAAACCGGAGAGATGCTGAACGTCGGATTCTCCGACGCGCTCCCACCGATGTTGAGATTGAGAAAGTTGGTTCCCTTTCCCGACTCCGTGACCTCACCGCCGGCACTGAGCGTCGTTGTCCAGTTAAACGTGGCGGCAATGCTCGAGGTCGAGGTGAAATGAACGGGTTCTTGGTTGGCGACGCGGGCGATGTTGAGAAGCAGAAGCTTTTCGTCGAGCGTCCTGGTGACTTCATCGTAGCCAAGCACCTGCCGCTCGAGCACCGGCGGTCCGAGGCAGCCGCTAATAGCGACGGTGATCGCGCCGGCGAGCAGGTTGCGGGTCGCGCGACGGACGAGGTCAAGCAGTTCCCCTTTGGGACGCCGGATAGTCGGTTGCGCTGCCTGGGATGCCGGTTGCGGGGCCACGGCGATGACGATCGAGGATGCTCCTCGCGCGATCGTACTCTGCAAACCCCGCGGGTGCGCATAATTGCGCGCGGTTATGCGAATCTTGTCCACGCCTCGTCCAGGCCGAGGTTCAAACCCACCTCGGGCAAAGACGATTGGGCCGTTGATGCCGGACCGCCCTGCCTGAACGGGATCGGGCGATCGATCCGAGGAAAAGCGGCAAGGAAAGAGGCATTCTGATACATTCGAACACATCCCCGACGAAACGCTTAAGACCACAGGATCTGATGTCCGGTGCCAAGAATGATCCGCTCGCCAGAGCTCGCACGCTCAATTTGTAGCGGAGGGCCGACGTGGATACAGCCTACCTTTCAGCACTGTCTGCCCTGGGAGGAGCCACAATTGGCGGACTGGCATCGTTTGGGAGCTCGTGGCTCACACAGCGGACGCAGCTTCGTTTCTCGCAGCACGAAGCGGTCAAAGCGAAGCGGGAGGCTCTCTATGCTGAATTCGTTGACGAGACCTCTCGCCTGTACGGGGACGCGTTGGGTCACCAGAAGGACGAAGTTGCGGACCTGGTCAAGATCTATGCCCTGATCGGACGGATAAGGCTCGTATCGCCACGACCAGTCATTACGGCTGCCGAGCGGATAATGGACGCAATCAGTCAGACCTACCTTGGGCCCAATCGCACCTTGCACGAGGTGATGGACGACTTCCACCGGGGCGGGTCCGATTTCCTTGCTGAATTCGGGGAGGCCTGCAGACAGGACCTGGGTCGTGACTGAGCGGTGAGGAACATTTA
>Ga0306925_10006805_pt1 | contig 10666 bp, 9 predicted proteins | sample flu12Cox44000176_FD_203755 | JGI IMG/M metagenome (GOLD analysis project Ga0306925, IMG submission 203755) | Lab enrichment of tropical soil microbial communities from Luquillo Experimental Forest, Puerto Rico - flux8day.12C.oxic.44.000.176 (v2)... | ecosystem: Environmental > Terrestrial > Soil... | reverse complement strand
GAGGGCGACGCCAGGCTGTTGAACGGTCCGAGGTCCGAAGGCGAGGTCGGCCACGCCTCGCAGGACGATATCGACGCGCTGTTCGAGTGACGATATCTGCCTCGCAAGAAGCACCCGCCGGCGCTAGTGTGATGGATTTGACATTCGCTTCCGTCTCGCCGCGAGTCCCTCAAGCGAACGTCAAATCCAAACCACACTAGAAACTGATATTTGCTAGTTGGTCCGATGAACGGCTCTGGCTCGAGGCCACGTCTCGAACCTCGTTGACCTGCCAATGCGCACATCCAGGGCAAATCGCCCCGTCTGAGTATTTATTCGCGTCGGTCAGGCGCGCGGCGCGCAGCGGACGTAGACCATGTTGCCGTATCGGGTGGCGGCGTCCTTGTCGATGAAGCGGGTGATCAGTACGCGCCCGTCGAAGGAGACGATCTCGCGATCCTGCTCGCTGCCGGCCGGTCCGGGAGGACCGATATAGTTCTTGCCGGTCGGGCTGCCCTTGAGGCGCAACTCTTGCGGCGTTGCCTGATCGGCCAGATGCATGATCACGCCGCCACCGGTGCCCGCGCCGATCACATAGGGTTGCTTGCACTGCGCCTTGGCTGCGGCCTCGGTGCGCGCGCGGTCATTGGGATTCTGGAACGAGGCAAGGCCCCATTTGCCGACGATCTCGTCGGCGCGGATCGTCGCCGGCATTTCGGGCACTGGCGCGGCCTCCGGCGCAGGGGACGACGAAAAGGAAGGCAGGCTCATGCTGCTGCACGCACCCAGCAAGATCGCCAACGCGGAGGCGATTCCGAGATTGGCAACTGTGCGCGCCTTAGGTGAACCGACCATATTCTCCCCCAAGCAAATCCGCGGGTCGCATTCCTCCCGCAGGAAAGTCAGCGAGTAATGCCTCAACCAATGTTTTAGCCAAGCGCAAAAACCCTGCCGGAGCAATGATGTCCTGACACATCCTATACCCGCCTCACCAAGGCTTTAACCTCAGTTTGCTTGACAGGATCGGCGCCACGCCATATCCCCGGGGCCACATTTGGCACTCTGAGGGTACGATTGCCAAGAACATAGGCTATTCTGCCCTTGCCGGTGCCGAAAACCCAATCCAACCCAAACCGACCAGCAAACCAGGCCTTCAAAGGAACTGTCATGGCTAAAACCAAATTTCGTCCGCTGCATGACCGTGTTGTGGTCAAGCGAATCGACGCCGAGGAAAAGACCAAGGGCGGCATCATCATCCCCGACACCGCCAAGGAAAAGCCCTCGCAGGGCGAAATCACGGCAGTCGGTCCGGGCGGCCGCGACGAAACCGGTAAGCTGATCCCGATCGACCTGAAGGTAGGCGACCGCGTGCTGTTCGGCAAATGGTCTGGCACCGAGGTCAAGCTCGATGGCGAGGAACTCCTGATCATGAAGGAGAGCGACATCATGGGCGTGCTCGCCTGACCCAACCCTCAACGGCCGGATGCTGGTCGCGATAGTCCGGGCCTGAACCGCGTCGATCTTCGAAAGTGATGAACGGCGGGGCCACCCAGCAAGGACACGCTTTGCGCTCCGTTCGGCCCGACTGCAGACGACATCGACACATCAATCCCTCAGGAGTGAATTCAAATGGCAGCCAAGGACGTCAAGTTTTCGGGAGAAGCGCGCGAGCGCATGCTCCGTGGAGTCGATATTCTCGCGAATGCGGTCAAGGTGACGCTCGGCCCCAAGGGCCGCAACGTCGTCATCGAAAAGAGCTTCGGCGCTCCCCGTATCACCAAGGACGGCGTCACGGTGGCCAAGGAGATCGAACTTGACGACAAGTTCGAGAATATGGGCGCGCAGATGTTGCGCGAAGTCGCTTCCAAGACCAACGACACCGCTGGCGACGGCACCACCACCGCGACCCTGCTGGCCCAGGCAATCGTGCGGGAAGGCGCCAAGGCGGTTGCCGCCGGCATGAACCCGATGGACTTGAGGCGGGGCATCGAGATCGCGGTGACCGCCGTGGTCAAGGATATTGAGAAGCGGGCCAAGCCGGTCGCCTCATCTTCGGAAGTAGCCCAGGTTGGCACCATCTCCTCCAATGGCGACACCGCAATCGGCAAGATGATCGCGCAGGCGATGCAGAAGGTCGGCAATGAAGGCGTCATCACGGTCGAGGAGAACAAGTCGCTCGCAACCGAAGTCGACATCGTCGAGGGCATGAAATTCGACCGCGGCTACCTGTCGCCCTATTTCATCACCAACGGCGAAAAGATGACGGCCGAACTCGAAGATGTCTACATTCTCCTGCACGAGAAGAAGCTGTCCGGCTTGCAGGCGATGCTGCCGGTGCTGGAAGCCGTGGTGCAATCGGGCAAGCCGCTTCTGATCGTCGCCGAGGATGTCGAAGGCGAGGCGCTGGCCACGCTGGTCGTCAACCGTCTGCGCGGCGGGCTGAAGGTCGCCGCCGTCAAGGCTCCCGGTTTCGGCGACCGCCGCAAGGCGATGCTGGAAGACATCGCGATCCTGACCGGCGGCCAGCTGATATCGGATGAACTCGGCATGAAGCTCGAAAGCGTGACCATCAACATGCTCGGCCGCGCCCGCAAGGTCGTGATCGACAAGGAAAACACCACGATCGTCAACGGCGCCGGCAAGAAGAAGGATATCGAGTCTCGCGTCAACCAGATCAAGGCGCAGATCGAGGAGACCACTTCGGATTATGACCGCGAGAAGCTGCAGGAGCGCCTTGCCAAACTCGCGGGCGGCGTCGCGGTGATCCGCGTCGGCGGCGCGACCGAAGTCGAGGTCAAGGAGAAGAAGGACCGCGTCGAGGACGCCCTCAACGCCACCCGCGCGGCCGTGCAGGAAGGCATCGTGCCGGGTGGCGGCGTGGCCCTGCTGCGCGCCAAGCGGGCGGTCGGCCGTATCCACAACGAAAACTCGGATGTCCAGGCCGGCATCAACATCGTGCTCAAGGCGCTGGAGGCACCGGTCCGCCAGATCGCGGAGAATGCCGGCGTCGAGGGTTCTATCGTGGTCGGCAAGATCCTCGACGACAAATCGGAGACGTTCGGCTTCGACGCCCAGACCGAAGAATATGTCGACATGGTCGCCAAGGGCATCATCGACCCGGCCAAGGTCGTGCGCACCGCACTGCAGGATGCTTCCTCGGTCGCCGCGCTTCTGGTGACGACGGAAGCCATGGTCGCGGAACTGCCGAAGGAACCGGCCCCGGCGGCGCCCGGCGGACATGGGCATGGCGGCATGGGCTTCTAAGCGCGTCCATCGACCGATAGTTCGATCGAGAAGGCCGCCTTGAAAGCGGCCTTCTTTTTTGGCGATTCGCCGCAAGCTTTGCTAAAGCACGGTCCGGTTTCAACGGCACGTGCAAGGCTCTACCCATCGAGTTCGATCCATCCCTTAAAGGAACCGTACATGCGCGCGCTTCTGTTTTGCCTGGCCGGACTGATCGTGGTTTCGACAGACTTTGCCTACGGCCAGATGAAGCTTTCGCCCAAAGCCGCACCGGCTGCGAGCGAGACGCGCTATTTCACCGCGATCGACGGTTTGATGGGCGGCAATGCCGACGTCATTCTCAAGGAAACCCGGCAGGGCAGAACAGTCACCGCAGCCGTGCTCGACGTCTGCTATCCCGTCGCCAGGGGTTCGGACCGCAAGGATCGCTTTGTTGCCAATCTGACCGTCAACGGACAAACCCTGTCGGGCACCGCGCAAACCATCGGCGGCAAACTGCCGGTTAGCGTGAGGCTCGTGCGACGGCCGACCGGCGACAGTTTCGAGTTCAAGGGACAGATCACGATCGGTCAGACCGTGACCGAGGTCAACTCGAGCGAGAATTCGGATCTCAGCGAGAAGGAATTTCAGGAGAACCAGACGACCGATGACGGAATCACCGCCGCTCCGAAGGATTTTACGGAAGTATCCCCGGAATCGATCGGCGTGAGGGTCAAGCTGGAGGCGGCTGCGGATCTGCTCAGGGGTCTAAAAGGGCAGGATGTCGAGGTATCCTTGAGCAGCCTCGCAATCACTTGCGACGCGCTGCGAGCCGGTGAGCAAACGATCAACCTGAGCACCGATCCGGAACGCGCCGCCGCGTTGATCGCAAAATTCAAGGGCTCGCCTGGTGTGGTCGCCGCCGGCTGGACCACCGGATTGATCGAGATGGACCGTACGATCCGGTTTTTGGCGGCCGACTGGCGCGACGGAGACCGGCTCAACAAGGAGAAGCTTGCAAGAACCATCTCCAATGTCCTGGCTGCAATCTTTTCGGCTCGACCGTCGTCGGCAGCGTGGAGCCCGAGCACGGGCAAACTGACCCTGACGTTCAAGCGGCCAAGCCAAACCTTCCCCTCGCTCGAACTCACCGACACGATCGAGGTGACTGCGCTGGCGGCCCCCGAAAAGCCCGGCGCTTCCGACCGCCTGATTCTGTGGATCAGCAATCCAGCCATCTCAACGGCGGATGAGGGCGCGGGAGCGAAACTCAATATCGCAAACGACTCCAATGGCGAGGAGGAAGGTGATCAAAAGGACGACAACGGCGTGGTCGAGGCGCTTGCCAGGGAACTCAAGGCGCAGCGCTGGGACGCCGACAAATCAATCTGGAAATAGCTTGATTGCAGCCGCGTACATCCGTGCGCCGCTCTCCATAGTACCAGCGCGCTTCCATCGCAGCTGGCAGCTCCAGCTTATCCCATGATTTCCTAGTTGGTGTTGATCCGGAATCGCAGCTGCTTCATCCCGATGAAAGACACCGCATCGCCCCGCCGTTTCCAGGTGGCGGCTTCGCTCAGGCCTGCGAGGATCTCATCGTCAGCCTGCGCCTGCGCGGGCGTGCAGTCGCGAGCCTGCAACGGGCCGGGAACAAAGATCACGGTGTTGCCGGCGACCGAAAACTGTCCTCTGCCGCTTTTGCACCACAAATCAAGCGCCGCCTCGCCATTGTCGCCGATTTCGAGTGTCGGCCTTCGCTTCGATCCCGCCTGCGGCGCGGCATCCAGCGTCATTTCAAATCCGAACGGAAATTCCTCCTGGGCCGAGGCCGGACAGGCCGCCAGCACCGCCGCTGCGAGCATCAACGCTGCGGCGGTGTCGATCAAAAACTCTCTGGAAAGCATACCATCCCTCGAAACAGCCGACCTTCCTGGTCGCGCGCCGTTGTAATCGGCGGACGCGACATTGACCAGATTGGGTCCATACAAAACGATTGTTCCTCAAAAAAATCCCCGCGTCCGAAAGACGCGGGGAGCTGACCCGACTTGATTCCCGGCTGATCGTCTACTTCAGGATCAGGAGGGAGAATGGCCAGACATATGCCTGCAGCATCACATAGAAACCGACCAGACAGGCCAGCGCAATCGAATGCTTGAAGACGAAACGCAGGATCGAGCCTTCATGTCCGTACCAGTTGGTGGCGGTCGAGGCGACGACAATCGACTGCGCGTCGATCATCTTGCCCATGACGCCGCCGGATGAGTTTGCCGCGGCCATCAGGACCGGCGACAGGCCCAGTTGCTCCGAGGTGATCTTCTGCAGATTGCCGAACAGAACGTTGGAGGCGGTGTCCGATCCCGTCAGCGCGACACCGAGCCAGCCGAGCAGCGTTCCGAAGAAGGGATAGAGAACGCCGGTAGCAGCGAAGGCAAGGCCGAGCGTTGCGTCAACCCCGGAAAGGCGCGTCAGCGTGCCGATCGCCAGCATCGCCGAAATGGTGATCAGCGAGACCGCGCAGACCCGAAGCGTACGGCCGTATTCGACGAGCAGCTTCGCCGGCGAGAACCCCATCAGAAGGCCGGAAATGATCGCCGCGATCAACATGCCGGTGCCGGTGAACGAAAGATAGGTGAAGCCGAACACCGCACCTTCCGGTGTCGGTTTCGCCGCAACCGGCGGCATCTTGTTGATCATCTGGTGCAGTTCAGGAACCGGGTAGTTCCAGACGAAGATCGAGTTCGCCCAGCTCTTGAACGAGCCGTTACCCCAGATCAGCATGACGATGCAGACGATGATCCATGGCAACAGCGAGCTCCAGACCTGAGCCTGCGACAACGGGGTTTTGTCCAGCGGCTGAGCCGGTTTCATCGTCGCCATGGATTCGTCGTTGCCGCGCAGCGCCGGTGAAAGCCAAAGTTGTCTCGGCTGCCAGACCCTGAGGAACAGAATCAGGCACCCCATCGAAATCAGCGAGGCGCCGATATCGACGATCCACGGATTGATGAAGTTGGAGATCACGAATTGCGGGACCGCGAACGATACGCCGGTGACCAGGATCGCCGGCCAGACATCCTTCATGCCCCTCCAGCCCGCGAACGCCCAGACCACCCAGAACGGAACGATCAGCGAGAAGACCGGTAACTGCCGTCCGACCATTGCACCGAGGATATACGGATCCAGGCCGGTCACCTGCGACAGACCCTGGATCGGGGTACCGAGCGCACCATAGGCAACGGGCGCGGTATTGGCGATCAACGACAGGCCGGATGCGGCGAGCGGGGAGAAGCCGAGACCGATCAGAACCGCGCCGGTCACCGCCACCGGCGTCCCGAAACCTGAAGCGCCCTCAAAGAAGGCGCCGAACGAAAATGCGATCAGGAGAAGTTGCAGACGCCGGTCTTCGGTCACCCCGCCGATGGCACGCTGCAACAGCTCGAAACGGCCGGTCGCAACCGTGATGCGATAGAGATAGATGACGTTCAGCACGATCCAGCCGATCGGGAAGAAGCCGGCCACCACGCCTAACAGAGAGGCGCGAATCGACATGTTCGCTGGCATCGTGAACACGAAGATCGCGATGAGATTGGTGACAACAAGCGCGATGATGGCGGCGATATGCGCCTTGACCTTGCCGCTTGCGATCAAAACCAGCAGCGTGACGACAGGTATCGCCGCAGCGATCGTCGAAAACACGGTGTTGCCAAAAGGATTGTAAACCTGATTCCACATTACGTTTCCTCCCACGCGCTATCTTGTGCCCCAACCCGCGTGAATGGTCGGTACGCTGGCGCGATTGTCGGGGTGTCTCTCGCAAAGCACGAAATCCGGAGCGAATTTGGCTTTTGCCAAGCCCGCTCACAAACGCGCGACGCATGAAGGCCCCCTGCCCTTCGCCGTGATGGGCATGCTAGGGTTGACTCGGAGCCCGGGACAAGCGAACGCAGACGGCAGAGGTTACAACTTTAGTCTAGAAACTCTTTTTTTGCTGAAATTTCGGGCCTTGCGGCCATTTTCCCGGAGACCGCGATCTGTGAACAACATTCGCTTGAGGTCCGCGACCGTATGGCGGATCGCTGTTCCCTATTTCCGCTCGGAGGACAAGTTTGCAGGCCGTCTGCTTCTGGCCTCGGTGATCACGATCGAACTGCTGGTGGTCGGGATCAACGTTCTATTGAACCAGTGGAACAACCGCTTTTACACCGCGCTCCAGGACAAGAATTGGGACAGCTTCGTCAGGGAAATCGGCATCTTCTGCATCCTGGCCACGTGCTACATCGCGCTTGCCGTCTATCAGCTTTATCTCAACCAGTGGCTCCAGATCCGCTGGCGGAACTGGCTCACCCACCGCTACCTCGGCGAATGGCTGCACGACGCGAACCACTACCGGATGCAGCTTCAGGGAGATGCCGCCGACAATCCGGACCAGCGCATTACCGACGACGTCAAGATGTTCGTCGAGCAAACCCTGACCATCTGCGTGGGCTTTTTGAGCGCGGCGGCGACACTCGCATCCTTCGTCGTGATTCTCTGGGGGCTGTCGGCCGAATCCCCGCTGACGATATCGGGGAACGAAATCCACGTTCCCGGCTATCTGGTGTGGTGCGCGCTGATCTATGCCGTGTTCGGCACCGCGCTGACCCATTGGATCGGCTCGCCGCTGGTCATGCTTGATTATCAGCAGCAGCGCTTCGAGGCCGACTTCCGCTTCAACCTGGTTCGCGCACGTGAGAACGCCGAACAGATCGCGCTGTTGCGTGGCGAAAGCGCCGAGCGACAACGGCTTTCGGAGCGCTTCGGCCGCGTCGTCGAAAACTGGTACGAGATCATGACGCGGACCAAACGGCTGACGGCATTTACGTCGAGCTATGGTCAAGCCGCCGTGGTTTTCCCCTACATTCTGGTGGCGCCGGCCTTTTTCGCAGACAAGATCCAGCTCGGCGGCATGATGCAGACGGCAAACGCCTTTTCCAACGTCCAACAAGCGCTGTCGTTCTTCGTCTCGATCTATCGGGCGCTCGCCGAATGGCGCGCGGTGATCGCGCGTCTCGAAGGCTTCGAGGAGGCGATTGCCAGCGTTGCCAAACCGGCGGACGCCGCCCATGCGATCGACATCGAGGCTTCGGGCGGCACTGACAGGATCGAGCTACGGCGATTTCTGCTCCGCCTGCCCAACGGATCACCCCTGGTTGCGGCAGACGGTTTCGACATTCGAAGCCACGAGCGCACCTTGATCAGCGGCCCGTCCGGAGCCGGCAAGTCGACCTTGTTCCGCGCGATCGCCGGTGCGTGGCCATTCGGGACCGGCACCATTGCGGTTCCGTCCGGGGCAACGCTGATGATGTTACCCCAGCGACCGTATTTTCCGATCGGCACGCTGAAGGCCGCGATCGTCTACCCCTCAGAACCGGACACATACGATTCGCAGGTCGTCGCAAACGCATTGAGGTCGGTGGGCCTGCCGCAGCTCGCATCGCGGCTGGAAGAGGACGCGCACTGGAACCGCACGCTTTCGCTTGGCGAACAGCAGCGGCTCGGGATCGCACGCGCGGTTTTGCACGCGCCACAATATCTGTTCCTCGATGAGGCGACGGCCTCGCTCGATGAGGCTTCCGAAGCCGCGCTCTATCGTCTCCTCATCGAGAAGCTTCCGGCAACGACGCTGGTTTCGATCGGCCACCGGGGCACGCTCGAGCCCTTCCACGAGCGCAAGGTCGTGCTGTCCCCCGAGGGTGACCGATTTGCATTGCGTGACCAGAGCAAGGGCGAATGGCATCCTGAGCGCTCGCGCGTCCCTCGGGCTTGAGATCGCCGAGCCTTTTCTACAGCCAGCGCAGCGGCCAAGGCCGGCCCAGAATAAGGCGATGCCAGAGATAGGCGAACACCGTCAGCGACAGCGCGCCTGCGAGCACCGGTGCGACCAGGAAGGACCAGGGAAGGCTTCCCGATACGACGAGAAGCGGGTTGATTCCGGCCGGCGGATGGAACGTGCCCGTGAGATACATCGCGAGCACCGCCAATCCGACCGCGGCGGCCGCGGCCCAGGCTTGCGGTCCGGCGAGGCGGAGCACGACAAATCCGACCAGCGTCGCCACCAGATGGCCGCCCACCAGAGCACGGGGCTGGGCCGGCTCCGCGTCCGGTGAGCCCACCACCAGCACGATGGAGGTCGCGAAGGGAATAAGGACCAGCGGATAGTGGGACGCGACAGAAGACCATTCCATGCCGCCAATGGCAAAGGCCGCTCCAAGCCCCGCTGCGGCCGCCTGTGCAAGATTGGAGAGGTCGATGCGGCGTTGCGCCTGCTTTAGAACCTCCTGCCAGTGCGGAACCATCGGTCTCCCCAAAAACGAAAAAGCGGCAACTGCTTTGCCGCTCTTTCTACGGTATTTCGGAAGAAAGATTACTTCAGATTGCTCATTACTTCAGATTGCTCATGGCGGTCAGATCGGCAGAGAGCCTGGCGATGCCGGCCGCGCCGCACCAGTTCGAACCCGCCCCGCCGGGATTGATCGGCGTGATGTTGGTGGTTCCGGACGCATTGAAAGCGCTGGTGAAGGCGTTGCAATTGCCCTTCGAAAGGTTCGTATCGGAATAGCGAAGATCAAGGGTGAACACCTTGTAGGTAAAGCCGACGCCGATGTTCCACGTGTTGTAGCTGGCATAGAGGATACCGGCCGAGAAGTTACCTAGCGCGCTCCTGACGCCGTAGAATGCATCCGTAGTGCCGAGCCACTGTCGCCCGACTTCACCGGACACGTACATGCCCACGCCGCTCTTGCCGAAGATCGTGCTCGGCGCGGTGTATTTGCCTGTGATCGACGCATAGTCGCCCCAGGCGCCCGAATTGAGGAAGCTCGGCGTGTAGAATTCGGTGAAGCCGAACTGCCAGTTGTCGTTGACGGTGTAATTGCCCTTGCCATAGACCTCGTAGAAGCTGACGTCCTTTTTCAGGACGTGATTCAAACCGAATAATCATGTTTTATAAAGTACTTGGCCATGCGAATCCCACTAGAGGTATGCCTGAGGTACGGCGCATTAGGCATGCTTCCAATAACGACCTAGCTTGATGTCCCGCACGGCCCCCCGGCTCACCCCAAACTGCTCCGCATGGAGATGTTGGCAACTCGCTACGCTCAGCAAACGATCCCCAGATGGGATGCTGATCCGTGATAAACTCCGCAGTGGGGATGCTGCGGATGACACAAGCCGTTTGCTGGAAGTGCGGAGAGCCCAAGCATGGGGCATTCACCCGCTGCGAACGGTGCCAGTCGGTCCCCCGCACCGACGACGAACTCGCGCTGTCGCTCGCATTCATCACAGACCATTACTACGCCCCGGCCGACCTTGCCGAGATCACCGCACGGCTCCACGCTGGGAAGATACCGCCGCGGCTAACCCCAGCCTTGAAAGAATACCTTGCCCCGGGTGTCGCCGAAGCCAAGCGCATGCTGGGCCTCGATGCCCA
>Ga0306925_10006804_pt1 | contig 10666 bp, 8 predicted proteins | sample flu12Cox44000176_FD_203755 | JGI IMG/M metagenome (GOLD analysis project Ga0306925, IMG submission 203755) | Lab enrichment of tropical soil microbial communities from Luquillo Experimental Forest, Puerto Rico - flux8day.12C.oxic.44.000.176 (v2)... | ecosystem: Environmental > Terrestrial > Soil... | reverse complement strand
CCGCCGGCACCTCCGGCCGGGCGATCGTGATCTCCGGGCTGACCGTGATGATCGCGCTGGCCGGGCTGTTCCTGACCGGGGCCCCGGTCTTCACCGGCATCGCGTTCGGCGCGATCACCGTGGTCGGCGTGGCCGTGGCCGGCGCGCTGACGTTCGTGCCCGCGCTGCTGTCCTGGCTGGGCCCCTGGACCGACCGCGCCCGGATCCCGTTCCTCGGCCGCCGCCGCACCGCGGCCAAGCCGTCGCGGGCCTGGGCCGGCCTGGTCCGCCGGGTGGTGCGGCGCCCGCTGCTGTGGGGCACCGCGGCGGTGCTCACCCTGCTCGCGCTGGCCGCGCCCGCGCTGGGCATGCGCCTGGCCTCCCCGCAGAACGACGTGCCCAAGACCGTGCCGATCATCGCCACCTACGACCGGATCCAGCAGGCCTTCCCGCAAGCCCCCTCGCCGGCCATGGTGGTCGTGACCGGCACCGGCCTGAACGGCCCCGCGGTCCGGAACGCGATCGCCGCGCTGCAGGCCCGGGCCTCCGCCGGCGGCCCGATCCGCGCGCCGGTCACGACACAGCCGGCCGCCGGCGGCCGGGCCCTGATCGTCAACGTCCCGCTGGCGGGCAACGGCACTAACTCCGCCTCCGGCGCGGCTTTGCTGACCCTGCGGAACCGGGCCCTCCCGGCCACCCTGGGCCGGGTCGGCGGGATCAGCTACGCGGTGACCGGCGACACCGCGTCCAGCTACGACAACACCCGCCAGATCGACGCGGCCATCCCGCTCGTGTTCGCGGTCGTGGCCATGCTGGCCTTCGGCGTGCTGCTGGTCGCGTTCGGGTCGGTCACCCTGCCGCTGATCTCGATCGGGCTCAACCTGCTGTCCGTGGGCGCCGCCTACGGCCTGATCACGCTGATCTTCCAGGACGGACGGCTGCAGGGATTGCTCGGCTACACATCCTTCGGCGGGATCATCTACTGGATACCCCTGTTCATGTTCGTGCTCTTGTTCGGGCTGTCCATGGACTACCACGTGTTCATCCTCAGCCGGATCCGCGAGTTGCGCCTGCGCGCGATGAGCACCCGGGACGCTGTCGTGGGCGGCATCGCCACCAGCGCCGGCGTGGTCACCAGCGCGGCGGTGATCATGGTGGCGGTGTTCTCGATCTTCGCCGCGCTGCACCTCGTCGAGCTGAAGATGCTCGGCATCGGCCTGTCCGCCGCGGTGCTGATCGACGCGACCGTGGTCCGCGGCATCCTCGTCCCCGCCGCCATGGCCCTGCTCGGCGACCGGTGCTGGTACCTGCCGCGCTGGCTGTCCTGGCTGCCCGGACGGCCGCTGGACGCCCCAGCCAACGACCCCCCGGCCAGCCCGGCCGCACCGAACAAACGCCGCACCCCTCAGCGTCACCGCTCCAGCCGTCGGCCAACCCATCCCCAGAGATCATCCGGTCCAAAGCTTCGGTAGCGGAGAGTAAACGATGAATGACTTGATCGCCGGGACGGCCGAACGCGGCGAGATCTCCAGCCCGATCCAGCATGCCGCCGGCGTGCTGGGCTGGCCATGGCCCGCAGACAACAGGCAGCAGGCGCGACATCACCTGAACACCCACCCCCACCACCCCAACACCACAAGTCCAGGCGACGAGGGTCGCCCGGGCATCTGGAAGGAACGATGACCCGATGAAACAAACCAGGTATGACCCGATGACCCAAACCGGAAACGAGGCAGCCGTGATCACCCCCACTGCCCGGGTGACGGCAGCGCGGCGGGCAATCCGTGCGGCCAGGCCGCGCCGCCTCACCAGCACGCTGCTTTGGGCTGCGCAGATCCCGCTGGCCGTGGTTTTCGTGTTCTTTGGTACCGTGCACCTGGCCGCGGGGGGCATCTACACGGTCGCCGGAACAGCCGAACTGGCCGGGGCGATCGGCCTGCTCATGCCCTGGCTGGCCGGGGTGGCCGCCGCCGGGCTGGCCGCCGTCATGGTCGGCGCGACCATCATCAACGCCGCGGGCCCGGGCGGCGGCCTGGTCTGGGTGACCGCGCCGCTGTGCGCCGTGTTCGTGCTGATCGCCTTCGGCCGGCGGCAGCAGATCCAGGCCCTGTGGGCGGCCATCCGCCGGTAACGGGCGGCCGAACCCCGGCACCGCTCATGCCCCCACTTCGGAGGTGATGATGATGAGCCTCACCCAACCAGAAACGCAGGCCCTGGGCTCCATCGCGGACGGCCTGGCCGGTGCTGACCCCCGGCTGGCGTCCATGCTGACCATCTTCAGCCGGCTGGCCGCCGGCGAGGACATGCCGGCCCGCGAGAAGACCCGGGCGCGGTGCCGGCGGCTGACCGCCCGCCGCCGGCGCCGCGCCCGGCGGTACCCGCGCCGGGGCACAGCCCGCCCGCACCCGCGCCGCCGGCCCGCGCGCCTCAATCGGCCGGCCATGCTGGTGCTGGGGGCGGTCATCTCCGCCGCACTGCTCACCGTCGCGCTGGCCCTCACCGCCAGCGGCCCCAAGACCTGCATCCAGTCGATGAGAACGACGTGCTCCGCGCCTTCCATCCCGCAGCATGTTGCGATCAGCGGCTGACGCTGGATGCGCTGCGCGGAACTGACCGGCGCGGCGGCCGGGCTGGCCCGCCCGGTGGAGCCCAGGTTGCCGACGGGAGCGCGGGGGGGTCGGGGCCGCTGCCTTACCGGCCGGCCCTGCCGGTGTGTCAGCAGATCGCTGAGGGCGGTGCGCAGCTCCTCCAGTCTCCAGTCGCGGCGCCGTGGCCTGCCCGCCCATTCGGCCTCGATTGTGGCCGCCACTGCCTCGATGCGTTCACCCCAGCCGCCGGCCGCGGCCGGTAAGCCGGATCAGCCGCGAGTTCCGGCCGCGGAGTCGGTGCAGCGCTCAAGATAGCCAGCCAATTGGTTGAACCGGCGCGGTGAACTGCGGTGGCAGCCCGCAGGGCAGAGCGGTCCACAGCCACAGCCGCGGCTCTGGCCACCCCCCAAACGTCCCTGGCAGGCACCCACGATCCCTGCGCACGGTACTCATCGCCGCCAACCCCCGGCGCGCAACCCCTGGAGAGTAATCGTCACGCTGGAAGACGACCTCGGTGGCGGCCCAGCCGATGAGACCGTCCACTTCGCCTTCGGCGGGGCAGAGATATGAGATCGATTTCACCGCCAAGAACGCCAAGGCCTACCGGAAGAAACTGGCGCCGTTCGTCGAGCACGACCGCAAGGCCGGGCGAAGCCAGTCCGGCCGGGCCGCCCTGCCGCGAGCCGGCAGGTCCTCGAGCCAGGGGCTTTCGCGCCGGGTGCCGCGCCTGTCAATGCGGATGCGCTTCACGGTCATCTCCTCCCCACTTGCAGCCCGGGCCCGTTCATCGGGACTCCCGGTCGTCAACGCGGACCGTTAGGCGTTCGCGCTGATCCGAACACTCGCTAGCCACTGCGAGAGCCCAGCGCATTCGCACGACCGCACTCTCCGGGTGATCGCCGAACTCCTGTGCTACCCGTTCGGCGCAGCCCCGGCCGCTGTATGCATGGATAGCCGCGGCGATAGCCTGCCGCGCCTGACCGGTGCTCGGTCTGTCGGAGCGCTGCAGCATCGACACGAATAGGGCCTCGGCCCAGGCCGCCCAGGGTCCGGACCTCGTGTTCGCCGGCTCCTCGCAGGTCCTGATCACGTTCCTGGTCATGCGCTCCTCCTGAGGACGTGTAGGGCTTTACTCGCCGCGGCCGGACCCGGCCACAGGCCGGGCACGCAGCACGACGCCGGCGGGGCCAGGGCACCGGCCAGGCCGGGCAGGACGGCGCCGGGCAGGACGGCGCCGGCCAGGATTGCGCCGGACAGCATCGGAGGAATGGCGGTATGCCAGCCGGGCTGTCCTGGTGGGGTCTGCCCCGGCGATGCGTGCGATGACGGCGCCGACGGCTAGGCCCACGAGTGTGGTGATCAGAGCTTCCCAGGCGGTGATCCGCCGGGCCTGCTGGTGGGTCCCGGGGCCGCTCGCTTGCTGAGGTGCACCGAGGCCGCTCATGACCGGCCTGCCTGTTCAGTGAGCCCGGCGATGAAGATCGCGATCAGCTGCTCGAAACGCTCGTCGAGGTCGGTCTTGGCGAACTCGCCCGCCACCGCGACCAGGTTCGGGAAGCGGTCGCCGGGCAGCGCGGCGAAATAATCGCTCACCGCCGGGGCCAGGTCCGGGCCGATTCGCTCCGGCCTGCCGGTCTGCGTTTCCTCGAGCGAGAAACCGTTCACGATGATCCACAGCAGATACAGCCCGGCCACCGACAGCCTGTCCGGCAGGCCACCGGCCCGCATGATGGCCAGCACCCGCTCGTGGCAGCGCAACGCCCGGCCGCCGCCGGGGAGAAAGCCGGCCGAAGCCGGGACGATGTCGCGGTGACGGCCGATGACCACACGCAGTTGGCGGGCCACGCCGGCGAGCTGTTCGGCCCACCTGCCGGGGTCGGGCTGGGGGACCTCGACCTCGGCCAGCGCCTGGTCCAGGGCCATCATCTGCGGGGTCGCCATCGTCGGATCACCTCGCAGCCACTGTGCGCCAGCCGTGCCCAGGCATGCATCGGCCAGGCGGACGAACCGGCGCGGGCGCCGGTAAATCCTTCAGGTGGAGGATGCCCGGAGGTGGGTCCCGGCCCGGGCCGGTCAGGGCGCGGGCGCGCGGCGTTGTGCCGCCCACGCGGCGATCTGCGCCCGGGAGGAGAAACCGAGCTTGACCAGGATGTGCCCCACGTGGCTGGCCACCGTCGCCCGGCTCACATACAGCCGCCGGGCAATGGCCGGATTGGACAGGCCCTCGGCAACCAGATCCGCCACCTCGACCTCACGCGGGGAAAGGAGGCCGGCGGCGCGTTCCCGGCGCGGCAGCCTCGCCCCGAGGCGCCGCAGCACAGCTTCTGCCCGGCGGACCCCAAGATGCGCGCCGATCGCATCGAATTGCCTGCGGGCTCCCTCGGCGGCGCCGGCATCCTGGAGGAACTCGCCGCGCCAGCAGCCGACCAGCGCGTGCAGCCACGGCCACGGCGCTGCCGACGTGACGCTTTCAGCGTTCAACGCCCGCTGAATGGCTGGGTCCAGGCGGAACCGGGCCGCTGCCAGGGCCGCCGCCATGAATCGGTTGTGGCCGAGGTTGAAGGTTTCAGCCGCGGAAATCGCCGCCGAGGCCTCATGGAACCTGTCTTGCTGCAGCAGCGCATCGACGCGCAGAGCAAGGAACAAAGGTCCCGCGGAGATGGTGTTGTATGTTCCCATCACGCTGTCCGCGCCCGCGCTGGCCAGGTGCGCGCAGGCCTCCGGAAGGCGGCCCTCCTCCCAGGCAAGCCACCCCAGCGCGGCCGACCATTCGGCACCGATCAGCCCGCACGAGCTGGCCTCACTTGCCGTACTCGGCCCCTCCAGCAGCTTCCGCGCCTCATCCAAGTCGCCCCGGTGCAGGTACAGGCAGGCTTCCTTCGCATCTACCCAGGCCGCGATAGTAGGAATGCCGAGCTTGAACTCATGGCGGATCTGGCCGAAGATCACCTCGCTCAGATCGCGGCGCCCCTCTATAAGGTGAAACCAGCCTTCCTGGAGCGTCGCCACCCAGAACCAGGCGCCGGTTTGCTCCGAGACCTGCCTGGCGGCCTGTACGTCCTGCAGCGCGCCGGTGATGAACGACAGGTACACCAAAGCCCAGCCCTCGTGTACCACGAGGCCCTGCGCCCGCGCGAGGCCGGCGTTCTCCCGCATGCGGGCGATGGCGGCCCGGGCGTCCCGCTGCTCCCCATATGCGATCACAATGTCGACGCGGCAAGCACGGATCTCCAAGTCCAGGTCACCAGTGCGCCGGGCGGTATCCAGGGCGCGATCTACGAATGCCCGGGCAGTTGGGCCGTCACCCATGAACCAAGCGATCAGCGCAGCTTCGCGCAGCAGCGCGGCTCCATCGTCAAGGGCTCCGCGTTCCTCAAGGCTTGCCAGCTCGTTCCTGGCCACCGTGAATGCCTGGGTCAGCGATCCGGTCCAGAACAGGTGCGCGCTGAACATGGCGGCGAGCCGCGCTCGCTGGATGTGAGGCAGCGCGCCGCGTCGTGACCATGCGCCGCGCACCAAAGGATCGAGCTCGGACCACCGGCCGGCGCCGAACAAGCCCCGGGTCGCCGCCTCCTCCAGGCGGGCCCGCTGGCCGGCCAGCGACCCGTGCCGGCCGGCCAACTGGAACGCGCCCAGGCGAAGGGTCGCCGAACGTCCCACCTGCCCGGCCCGGTTCGCTTCCTCCACCGCCTGCTCGAGCACCGACAGCGCCGCCTCCAGGAGGCCGGCCCGCTCAAGATGGGCGGCCACCCGCTCCGCTGTGTGCCCGCCCTCTGCCATCATCGCCGCCGCGATCTGTTCATGCAGCGCGCGCCTGCGCTCGGCCGGTACCTCCTGGTAAACCGCTTCGTGCAGAAGCGGATGGCGGAACCGGAACCGCTCTTCGTCTTCCTTATCCAGCAGGCCGGCTGACATCAGATCGCCTGGCTGGCCCCCGGGAAAAACTGATGCCAGGAGCTGGGCATCCACGTCCAGGCCGGCCACCGCGGCCGCCTCCAGCAACGCCCGCCCCGCCGGGTCCAGCCGCCCGGCCCGCTCCCGCACCGTGGCCCGCACGATGTCAGGAACATGCAGCAGCCGACCCGGCCGTGAAGCCAGGCTGGCCAGCTCCTCCACCAGCAGCGGCGTCCCGGCGCCCCGCTCGACGATCATGGCGACCGTGTCCTTGGGCAGGGCCGGGCCGGCGGCGCGGGCGATCCGCTCGCCATCAACGGCAGACAGCCGGGCCAGCGGCAGGCTCAGCACGCTCGGCTCCCGCTTCAGCCGGACCAGGCCCGGCCACCACGGGTGCGCCGGGCCGATCTCCTCCTCCCGGTAGGTGGTCGCCAGCACCAGGGCCAGGTCGGTGACCCGGCGGGCCGCGTACTGCACGAACTCCCACGTCGAGTCGTCCGCCCAGTGCAGGTCATCCAGCACCCACAACGCCGTCCCGTCCCCTGCGGCCTCGTCGACCGCATCCAGCAGAGCCTCGAACAGCACTAGCCGATCCGCCGACCGCCCCGGCCTGCCCGCTTCCGGCGCCAGCTCCGGCGCAACGGCCCACAAGATCCCTGCCCGCGCCCGCGCCGCCTCCCACACCGCAGGCTCAGCGCGGCGCGCCCCCCGCAGCGCGTCGGCCAGCGCCGCGTACGGAATAGAGGCCTCCTGCGGGGCGGCCCGCCCCAGCAGCACCCGCCCCCCGCGCTGGCGGTGCCACCGCCGCACTTCCGCGCACAGCCGGGTCTTGCCGATCCCCGCCTCTCCCGGGATCACCACGATGCTCCCGGCGCCCTCACCGGCCTGCGCCAGGGCAGCGGCGAGCCGGCTCACCTCCGCGTTACGACCCACCAGTGGGGTCGCCTGAGCGACCACCGCGACAACCTCCCCCGGCCCGGGACCTGCCGACTCGAATAATAGATCGTCCCTCCTCCACCTGGAGGATTCTGCTTGCCGCGATTGAGATTCCTTCGCCTGGCCGATGCCGGCAGCACCCCGCCGCGCGCACCCTGCAACAAGCCCTCGGGACTGACCCAGCCCTGAACGCATCCGGCCGGGATTCCACCGCAACGCCGCGGCGTTACCGATCCGGTTTATCCCAAGGAGGCCTGACATGTACTCCATCTCTCCGCATGGCCGCCGCCGGGGGCGATGGCATGCCCGGCTTGCCGCCAGTGCTGCGGCCGTGGCGCTAGCGCTCAGCGCCGGCGCGGCCCGCGGAGAAACTACCGGGCGCACTATGCCCGCCCAGCCGAACTGCCTGTGCCGTGGCCAGGTAATCAGCGTCGTGCCTGTCTCATCGTTCTCGGCCGCCGCAATGGAACCTAGCGCCGCGCAGCGAACCATCCCCTGTCACCTGTCTGGAAACTGAACGGCCATGACCACGCTCGATACACGGCCCGAAGGTGTAAGCGACCCGGAAGGCAACGCTACCTGGCGGCCGCTCGGCTGGCGCCGAACGATGCTCATGAACTTTGGCCCGGCCGCGATCACGTTTGGCGCCGTTCTTGCCCTGGCCCCGCTGATGGCCCGCCTTGGCTTGCCGCGCTTCTTCTCGTTCACGGTCGCGGAAGCGCTGGTGCTGACCCCGATCGAGCTAGGGCTGCTGCTGCGCGCCGCGCACCGCGCCACCGGCCGCTGGTCGCTGCGGGCGCTGCCGTCCGTGCTGGCCTTCCGCCGGCCGCTCAGCCGGCGGATGATCCTGCTGGTCCCCGTTCTGCTCGGCCTCGCGCTGGTCGCCGCGGTCGCCTACAACCCGGTCATGACCGCCATCAGCGGCGGGCTCACCGGCATCTACCCGCACTGGCTGATCGCCAGTAACAACGCCCCTGCCGGTTTCTCCAAAGTAGTACTGGTATCTACCCTGCTGGCGACGCTGGCCATTGATGGCGTCATCAACCCCACGGTGGAAGAACTGTACTTCCGCGGGTACCTGCTGCCCCGCCTGCCGGTGGCCGGCTGGCGGGCGATCCCGCTGTCCGCGGGCCTGTTCGCCCTGCAGCACTACTGGCAGCCGTGGAACTGGCTGGTGATCTTCGGGCTGGAGCTCATCCTCACCACCCTGGTCGTCCGCCTGCGCTGCGTCCGGCTTGGCATCGTCATGCACATCCTCGCCAACAGCTTCGGCCTCCTGGTCACCCTGGTCAGCGTGCTGAGCTGACCGTGGCCCGCAGACAACAGGCAGCAGGCGCTACATCACCTGACCACCCATCCACCACCCCAACACCACAAGTCCGGGCGACGAGGGTCGCCCAGGTGTCTGGAAGGAGCAATGACCGATGCAGGGAACACGCGATGACCGAGGTAGAGAGCTAATGATGAAACTAATTCGGCCAGCAGGACTTGGCGTGAGTGCGCTGGCGGTGCTTTGCGCGGCGTCTGGCACCACCGCACCGGCACAGGCCACCACCAGCAGCCCGACGGCAGCGCTGGCGCGGCCCGCCGCCACCCCATCCCCCAAGCTCGCGGTGCCGCCGCCGACCCGGTCGGAGCACGTGGGGACGATCGCCGCCCCGGTGTCCGACCCCTCCCGCCACCGCGAGCTGAAGGTCCAGGGCTGGTACCCGACCCGGGCCATCCTCGGCCGCCCAGCCCCGTACTTCACCCCCGCGGTCGCCCGGCTGGTAGCCGCCGCCGACCAGTTCCCGGTCAGCGGCGTCGCCGCCCCCGCCCTGGCCAGCCGACCACCGGAGTCACGCGGCCTGCCCGCCGGCCTACTGACCGCCCAGATCCGCTACACCACCGGCGGGATCCCGCACATCCTCGCCCGCAACTGGGCGGATCTCGGGTTCGGGTACGGCTACGCGTTCGCCAAGGACAACCTGTGCACGATGGCCAACGGCTATATCACGGTCGAGGCGCAGCGGTCCCGGTATTTCGGGCCGAAGGGCAGCTACGTCCAGCTCGGCGTGGAGAACAACCTGGAGTCGGACATCTTCTGGCAGCAGATCATCAACTCCCACATCGTGCAGCACCTCGAGCAAGGCCTCAACGCGGACGAGAAGCAACTCGAGGCCGGTTACGTCAAGGGTTACAACGGCTACCTGGCCCACGTCGGCGGCGCGAAGGGTGTTCCAGACCCGACGTGCCGCGGCATGGCCTGGGTGAAGCCGATCACGCTGCAGGACAGCTACCTGCGCTTCTACCAGCTCATGCTGTTGCTGAGCAGTGACAAGGTCATACGGGGCATCACCGAGGCGGCTCCGCCGACGGCGGCCCAGGCCACACACCAGGCCGCCGCGAGCCCGGCGCGGACCGAGCGGGCGCTGGCGGCGGCCTGGCGGGCGCACACCAGCACGGTGGGCAGCAACGCGGCCGCGATCGGGTCTGCGGGCACCCGGGACCATGTCGGCCTGCTGCTCGCCAACCCGCACTTCCCCTGGATCGGCACCTTGCGCTTCTACCAGGCGCAGCTCACGATCCCCGGCAAGATCAACGTCACCGGGGCGTCGCTATACGGCATCCCGCTGATCCTCATCGGGCACAACGAGAACGTGGCGTGGAGTCACACCTCGTCGACCGCGTTCCGGTTCACCCCGTTCCAGCTCACCCTCGTCAAGGGCCACCCGACCGAATATTTGCAGAACGGCAAGGCCGTGGCCATGACCCCGCGCACGGTGTCCGTGCTGGCCAGGCAGCCGGACGGCACGCTGGCCCCGGTCACCCACACCCTCTGGTGGACCCGCTACGGCCCGGTCTTCAACAACTTCGAAGGCCGCTCGCTGCCCTGGACCACCACCTCCGCGTACGCCTTCGCCGACGCCAACGCGAACAACCTCGCCCGGGCGTTCAACACCTGGTTCGGCTTCGCCCGGGCGTCGAGCACCCAGCAGATGCTGTCGGTCTTGAAGAAGTACCAGGGCATCCCCTGGGCCAACACGATCGCGACCGACCGGGCCGGGCTGGCCCTGTACGCGGACATCGGCGCCATCCCGAACGTGAGCAACGCCGAGGCGAAGCGGTGTGACACGCCGCTCGGCTCGTTCACCTTCAGCCAGTTTGGGCTGCCGATCCTGAACGGCGCCACGACGTCCTGCGACTGGGCGAACGACCCCGGCGCCGCCGCGCCCGGCATTTTCGGGCCCAGCCACGAGCCGTTCCTGTTCCGCCATGACTACGTGACG
>Ga0306925_10006803_pt1 | contig 10666 bp, 9 predicted proteins | sample flu12Cox44000176_FD_203755 | JGI IMG/M metagenome (GOLD analysis project Ga0306925, IMG submission 203755) | Lab enrichment of tropical soil microbial communities from Luquillo Experimental Forest, Puerto Rico - flux8day.12C.oxic.44.000.176 (v2)... | ecosystem: Environmental > Terrestrial > Soil... | reverse complement strand
CGGGCTGAGCCGTCGGGTTCTCGATCGCGTTCAGCTTCGGCGTCTCGCCGATCTGCGACAGGCGGTCCACCGCCGAGCAGCCGCTGGCGACGCTGAGCACCGCAAACAGCGCACCCACGCGGGCCGGGCGAACACCGTGAAGATAACTGAACGAAGACTTGTACCGGGACATGAACTTTACTCTTGCTTGGGTGCTTGCGGATGGCTGTCGACGGCGCTGGTGGCGGGTACGGCCGCTTGATCGGCCGGGGGGATGGCGCTGGTATCGGCCACGTAGACCGGCGCAGGCGTTGCGACCTGAATCGTCACCTGGCCTCTGCCGGTCACGACGCCGCTCACGGTACGTTTGGACTGCGGATTGAGCACGCTGATCACGTCGCCTTCGGTACCGTTGTCGAGCGCCTTGCCGCGCGTCGTGAGATAGATGCCCGCGGTCTGGTAGATCAGCGTGACCGCCTGATCGCGCTGCACGAGATCCGGCTTGGCGAGATCGGCGAGGTGCAGGGGCTGGCCTGTGTGCAGCGGGCGGCGCATCTGCATGCCGACCGCGCGCTCGCGGCTTGCGGCATCCGTGCCGACCTCTGCCTTCGGCCGCCGCTCGACCACGATGTCGGAGGCTTTCAGCAGGTCGGCGCGCTCGACACTGCGCGTCAATACCGCAACTTCCACCGTCTCGATCGCAAGGCCCGTGAAACGCAGCTTTGCAGGCGCCACGCTGTTCTCATTGGCAATCTCGAGCATCACGTCGAAGCGGCCGTTGCGCGGCTCGTAGCGTGCGGCCGCGACCTGGATCGCGCCCGTGTTGGACGCATCGAGATGCAAGTCCTGCAGCTCGCGGTCGAAGGTCAGGCTGAGATTGGCGGCGTCGCCGAGGCCGCCGCGATGCTCCAGCGCCTGCGTCACCGCAAGCAAAATCTCCCTGGCTTCCACGTTGCGCGCAAGCCGCGTCACCGTGACTTCCTTGATATCGTTGGTCGTCACGCCGATCACCTGGTGCGCGCGCAACACGGACAGAACCTGTGCGGTCGGGAGCGCGCCCGTGGTGCCGAGGTCGGGCGCGCGATAGATCGCGATCTGCGCCGAAGTGCCGGCATTGTCGACGACGTCGCCGATCCGCACCACATCCGAAGTGACGGCGACTTTTGCGCGCAGCACCGGAACGGCGATCGTCTCGTTGCTCGCCTGCGCGAACGCGGGCGCGGCGGTCGCCATCAGCGCGGCGGCGAGGAGGAGTGGGCGGAGCATCATCAGAACCTCCGTCAGCGGAATAGCGCAGTCGTGGACTGCATCATCTGGTCGGCCGCCGAGATCACCTTGGCGTTCATCTCGTAGGCGCGTTGGGCGGCGATCAGATCGCTCATCTCGGAGACGACGTCGACATTGGCCTGCTCGAGGCTGCCCTGCGTCATGGTGCCATACCCTTCGGCGCCGGCGATGCCGTCCTGCGGCGCCCCGGAGGAGGGCGTATCGGTGAACTGGTTGTTGCCAACCGGCTGCAGCCCGGCCTTGTTGATGAAGCGGGTCAGTCCGATCTGGCCGATGATCTGCGAGGTGGTCGAGCCCGGCAGCGTCACCGAAACCTGGCCCTGGGCGTTGATGGTGATGCCCGATGCGTTGTTCGGGATCGTGATGGTCGGTTGCACCGGGTTGCCCATGGCGGTGACGATGCGGCCCTGATTGTCCATCTGGAAGGTGCCGTCGCGGGTATACTGGAAGCTGCCGTCCGGCATCTGGATCTTGAAGAAGCCCTCGCCCGTGATCGCAAGGTCGAGATCGTTGCCGGTCTGCGACAGCGTGCCCTGCGTCATCGAGCGCGGAGTGCCCACGGTCTTCACGCCGCCGCCGAGGTCGATGCCGATCGGCAGGATGGTGCCCTGGTCGGAGGCCTGTGCGCCGACGCGGCGGACGTGTTCGTAGATCAGGTCCTGGAACGCCGCCGTCTGCTTCTTGAAGCCGGTGGTGCGGAGGTTGGCGATGTTGTTGGAGATCACCTGAACGCTCAGCTCCTGTGCCGCCATTCCGGTCGCTGCGGTGTGAAGCGCCTGCATCTTTGTTACTCCTCAAGTCTCTATTTTGAGCGTGATCTTTTTCGAAAAACCGGTTCCTACTTGGATCATGCTCTAGGACGGCACGTCGGCGAGCTGGTTGATGGCGTTCTTGTGAAGATCGCCCTGCTGCTGCAGCAGGTTGGAAATATTGGTGTAGGTCCGCATCACCTCGATCATGTGGCTCATTTCCGAGACCACGTTGACATTCGACTTCTCGACAAAGCCCTGCCGGACCGCCGATTTGGTATCGGCCTGGGCCGCGCCGTCGCCGGCCGCAAACAGGTTGTAGCCCTGCTTGAGAAGTTTCTGCGCGTCGGCGAAGTTGACGACGCGCATCTTGCCGCGGATCGAGTCGATACGGCTTGCGCCCTCCAGCACCGTGATCGTGCCGTCGGGCGAGATGTTGATGTCGTGATCGGTCGACTGGAACACGATCGGGCCGCTCTGCCCGAGCACGGGATTGCCGTCATTGGTGACGAGCTGGCCCTGGCTGTTGATCTGCAAATTGCCGTCGCGGGTGTAGCGCTCGCCGCCCGCCGCCTGAACGGCGAGAAAGCCCGATCCGTCGATGGCGACATCCAGCGGATTGCCGGTGAGCTGCATCGCGCCTTTGGTGTAGTCGCGATAGGTGCCGCGATCCTGGACGTAGGAGACGCGCCTGTCGGCGCCCTGGAAGTTGTCCTCGTGCGCGCGCGAGGTCAGATATTCCTCGAACAGCATCTGATCGGCCTTGAAGCCGTTGGTGTTGACGTTCGCGACGTTGTTGGAGATGACATCGAGTTGCCGCTCCAAGGTTGCCTGCCGCGAAAGTCCGACGAGAAGCGTGTTCTGCACCGGTCGGTTCTCCCCTTTTCCAACATCCGAAAGCAGGAGCCCTCCCAGGCGCGATGCTCGCGGATCCCTTGAACCGCTTTGGCTCTCCCAAGCCGCGCGGTTCGGCAAGGTCAGAGCGAATGCCGTGCCAAGTGGGAAAGTGGAGCGTTTTGAATCGGTTAGGCGATCGGAGGGGGTGAATTGAGGGCGGCAGAAAGGTCTTGTTGACCATGTTTGCCCGGCAACTTTTTCCTAGCTGCCAGCATTTCGAAAGGTTCCATTAACCATTGTTACCTAGCGTTCACGAGGAGGGGCGCATGACGCGCTGGGGGCATTGGTATCGCGTGATTTGAAAGCTGCCGGCCGGCTATCGGGCCCGTTGAAAAGAGATCGGACCGAGCGGCCATGGCAGACAACGAGCAGGCGGAAGGCAGCGCCGAAACGAGCGAAGTCGCCGCCCAACCCAAGAGCAAATTCAAGCTCATCGTCATGATCGTCGCCGCGCTGTTCGTGCTCGGCGCGGGTGCTGCGACCTGGTTCCTGTTCTTCCGTCATCCCGCTGACGAGGTGCACGCCGAGGCGCCGCCGCCGAAGCCGCCGGTGTTCGTCGAAGTGCCGGACATGATGGTCAACCTCGTCACCGGACCGGGCGAGCGCGTGCAATATCTGAAGGTGAAGGTCGTGCTCGAGGTCAAGGAAGAACGGCAAGTCGAGGAGATCAAGCCGACCATGCCGCGCGTCACCGACATCTTCCAGACCTATCTCCGCGAACTGCGCTCGAGCGACCTCACGGGCTCGGCCGGCCTGTTCCGCCTGAAGGAGGAGCTGACGCGGCGGGTCAACGCCGCGGTCGCGCCGACCAAGGTTTCGGCGGTGCTGTTCAAGGAAATCATGGTTCAGTAACGGACGGATCAGGACGATGGCGGGCAACGATCCTGTCGACCAGGATGCCATAGCAGCACAGTGGGAAGCTTCGCTCGGTTCCGAAGATCCCGTTGCGGCGGCGGAAGCGGCTGAGTCGAACGAACTCACGGAATCGATGGCCCTGCAATGGGCCGCGATGGTCGAGGACGGCAGCCGCGATTTCGGAGCCGGCAAGAACAGCGGCGAACGCGTCCTCTCACAGGAGGAAATCGACAATCTGCTCGGTTTCACCGTCGGCGACGTCAATCTCGACGACCATTCCGGCATCCGCGCCATCATCGATTCGGCGATGGTCTCCTACGAGCGTCTGCCGATGCTCGAAATCGTCTTCGACCGCCTGGTGCGGCTGATGACGACGTCCCTGCGCAATTTCACCTCCGACAACGTCGAGGTCTCGCTCGACCGCATTACCTCGGTGCGGTTCGGCGATTACATGAACTCGATCCCGCTGCCCGCCGTCATCAGCGTGTTCAAGGCCGAGGAGTGGGAGAACTTCGGGCTCGCTACCGTCGATTCCAGCCTGATCTATTCGATCATCGACGTGCTGCTCGGCGGCCGGCGCGGCAATTCCACGCTGCGCATCGAGGGCAGGCCTTACACCACGATCGAAACAAATCTGGTCAAGCGCTTGATCGAAGTGGTGCTATCGGATGCCGAGCAGGCGTTCCGGCCGCTGTCGCCGGTGACCTTTTCGATCGACCGACTGGAGACCAATCCGCGCTTTGCCGCGATCTCGCGGCCAGCGAATGCGGCGATCCTGGTGCGGCTGCGCATCGACATGGAAGACCGCGGCGGCAATATCGAGCTCCTGTTGCCCTATGCGACCATCGAGCCGATCCGCAGCGTGCTGCTGCAGATGTTCATGGGCGAAAAGTTCGGCCGCGATCCGATCTGGGAGGGTCATTTCGCGACCGAGATCGCGCAGGCCGAGATCGCCGTCGATGCGGTGCTCTATGAATCGGACATTCCGCTGAAAGAGCTGATGAAGCTCAAGGTCGGCGACACGCTGCCGCTCGACATGCGCGCGGATGCGCTGGTGTCGGTGCGCTGCGGCAGCGTCACGCTCACCGAGGGGCGGATGGGGCGGGTCGGCGACCGCGTCGCGATCCGCGTGACAAAGCCGTTGCGCAAGCCCAGGACCACGCTTGCGATGTTCGAGAAGGCGGACGAGCAGAACAAGCTGATGGAGGCCCAATGAACCATTCATTAGGTTTGGCGATCGAATCGCTGGTCGCGATCCTGCTTTTGTTCACCATCGGTTACTGCATGGTGCTCAACAGGCGGCTGCAGCGGCTGAAGGCGGACGAGCATTCGCTGAAGGCCGTGATCGCGGAACTGATCACCGCGACCGAAATCGCCGAGCGCGCGATCGGCGGGCTCAAGCACACCGTGCGCGACGTCAATGAAAATCTCGGCAGCCAGCTCGAGGCCGCAAGCCAGATGTCGGAGCAGTTGAAGGGGCAGTTGTCCGAAGCCGATAACGTCGTTCGGCGGCTGGCCAAGATCGCGCTCGCTGCGCGGCCGCAAGCCAACCAGGAGATCGCGTCCGCCGGCGAGGCGACCGCGAAGAATGTTGCGGCGGGCGACGTCTCGCTGCGGTTCTCCAACGCCAAGGCGGTGGCCGCAGCGGCACAGGCGTTTTCTGAACGCAGAAGGTCCGGCGGCCTTGCGGCATGAAATCGTTTCGTAATATTCGTGTCATTCCCGTCGTTGTGATCGCCATCGCTTCGCTGGCGGCGCTGAAAGTCGCGGGCCTTCTGATCGACGGCGCTTACGTGTTCGACTATCGCCTGCAGGGTGCGTCGAGCGCCGAGACGAGAGGCGAGTCGAGAAACGAATCGAGAGGCGAGTCGAAGCGCGAGTCGAGAGGTTCCTGGGCCCAGCAAATGCTCAATTTCCCGGGCGGTCCGAAAGCTGAGCCGAGCGACGTCACGGGTTCGGTGCACGGCGCGCCGAAAGAGGAGGCGCCGAAACCGGCCGCTCCGGAAAGCAAGCCCGACGGCGCGGTGATACATCCGGAAGACAATGCAAAGACCGTCTCGCCGTCGGAGCGCGCGATCCTGGAGCGGCTGCAGTCGCGGAGGCAGGAGCTGGAAACACGCTCGCGCGAGATCGACATCCGCGAGAACCTGCTTAAGGCCGCGGAGAAGCGCATCGAGTCCAAGGTCGAGGAGCTGAAGGCAATCGAGTCGCGCGCTGCGGCCGAGAAGGAACAGAAGGCCGAGGCCGAGAACACACGTCTCAAGGGCCTCGTCACCACGTATGAGAGCATGAAGCCGAAGGATGCGGCAAAAGTTTTCGACCGGCTGGAGATGCCGGTCCTGATCGAGATCGCCTCGCAGATCGCTCCGCGCAAGATGTCGGATATCATGGGGCTGATGCAGCCGGATGCCGCCGAACGGCTCACGGTCGAGCTCGCACGTCGCGCCGCCGGCGACAAGTCAGACGGCGGCGCAGCCGATCTGCCGAAGATCGAAGGCAGGGTCCTGCCACCGCAAAAGTCCGATTGAGAACGGCATATTTAACAAGTCCTTAATTCGGCAATCTTAGGGTTAGCGGGTGAGGGTGCGTCCGCGTCATGAATGCGGGCCGCCGAACCGGAAGACATGTCGGAATGGCGCGCACGGCTGCCGGAGGATTTTGGTCGCAAATCCGCGCCTTGTCGCGGAGCGTGCGGCGCTGGCATGACGGCTTTCGGCGCAGCCGCTTGCTTGCAGCGGCGCTCATCGTCTCCGGCCTGAGCTTTGCGGCGCCCTGCCGCGCTGCGGATGCGGTCAAGGGCGAGGCGACATTCTCCGCCGCAAAAGGCTATGCGCGGCTGGTCCTCAAGCTTGCCGAGGACGTCCCATCCGAGGTCGTGACCGCAGGCTCGATCGTCGTCATCCGCTTCGAACGTCCCGTCGACATTCCCGTCGATCGATTGTCGGACGCGGTTCCCGATTATGTGTCGTCCGCGCGGCGCGATCCCGACGGCACGGCGATCCGCCTTTCGCTGGCGCGCCGCGTCGCCATCAACACCATGTCGGCCGGCGAACGCACCTTCGTCGATTTTCTCCCGGACAGTTGGGTCGGTCCGCCGCCGAGCCTGCCGATCGAGGTGGTGCGGGAGCTTGCCGAGCGGGCGCGCGCCGCCGAGCGCGCGTTGCGTCAGCAGCGCGCCGATGCGCTCGCCAGGAAGCGTCCGCCGGTCCGCGTGCGCGCGCTGGTGCAGCCGACCTTCGTCCGCTTCGTGTTCGAGATGCCCGACGGCGTGGGCGCATCGAGCGTGCTGAACGACCAGAAGCTCACGATCCAGTTCAATGCGCTGCTCAGCTTCGACCTTGCGGATGCGATCGTCGCAGCCCCGCCGAACGTCGCCTCGATCAAGCAGAGGGTAGATGGCGAGATGTCGACGGCCGTCGAGATCGCGCTGATCGGCGATGTCGACGTCCACTCCTTCCGCGAGGACAAGAACTACCTCATCGACGTGGCTTTCCAGCAGCCGGAGAAGGCGAGGGCGCTGCCGCTTGCGGAGGCGTCGCGCACGCAGCAGCCGGCCCAGACTGCCGCCGCATCGCCCGCATCGGAGAAGGCCACGCCGCCGCCAGCCGAGAAGCCGCGTTCGGAAGAAATCGCCTTGCCAACGTCGGAGACGATCGCAAAGCAGATCAAGACGGACGGCACGTCCGAGCCCCCCATGCCGCCGCCCGCACCGCTCGATGCCGCGCCCTCCAGGCCGGCGCAGCCGCCGGTAACACCCGCAGCGGAAGCCGAGCCGTCCGCGCCGGCAAGGCCCGCAACCGAGACGCCGAAAGCCTCGAGCATCGAAGCGAAGAAGATCGCGTCTCCGCCGCCATCATCCGAGGCCAAATCGGTCGAAGCGCCCGCGAGCGTCGATGCCTGGCGCGACAGCGAAGGCCTGAACCTCACATTCACTTTCCCCTCTGCAACGCCTGCGGCCTCGTTCCGCCGCGGCGATACGGTGTGGCTGTTGTTCGATTCCGTTGCTCCGTTCGATGTCGAGCCGATCCGCGCCAAGGCCGGCGCGATCATCGGCGAGGTGACGCGCCAGCAGCTTGCCACCGGACAGGCGATCCGCATGCGCCTCAACCGCCCACAGATGCACTCGCTGACGGGCGACGAGCACACTGGCGGCGCCAGATGGAGCCTGATCTTCGCCGACAAGGTGGAAGCGCCGCCGCAACCGCTTCCGGTGATGCGCAACATCACCGACCCCGCGCTCGCCAATGTCGTGGTGCCGCTGGCCAATCCCGGGCGTCTGCATCGGCTTGTCGATCCCGACGCCGGCGACACGCTCCTGGTGGTGACCGCAACCCCGCCGATCCGCGGCGTCATCAAGCGGCAGGATTTTGTCGACTTCGCGCTGCTCGATTCCGCCCATGGGATCGCGATCCGGCCAAACTCCGAAGATGTCGGCGTCGAGGTCGCGCCCGACAAGGTCATTGTCGGCAAGCCCGGCGGGTTGACGCTGTCCTCCGTCAAAGTCTCGGCCGAGCGCGCGCCGGCGGCGGTCCGCCCGATCTTCGATGTCGAGGAATGGCGCAAGAACCAGGAAGAAAGCTTCACCAGGCGCGAGGACGAGTTGGTGCTGGCGGCTGCGACCGCGGAAGCCGACCGGCGTCCGCAACTTCGCCTGGCGCTCGCCAGATTCTACATGGCGCGCGGCATGTACTGGGAAGCCAAGGGGGTCACCGAATTCCTACTCGCCGATTCCAACCTGAAGAACGAGGAATCGGTTGCGATCATGGTGCATGCGATTGCTTGTCTGCTGGTCGACCGACCGGATCTGGCGGCCAAGGATCTCGCCAATCCTTTGATCGGCTCCAACTACGATGCGCAGTTGTGGAGGGCGCTCACCTATGCGCGCCAGGAGAAATGGGCAGAAGCGCGGGAGAAGTTCAAGAACGTCGAGTTCGCCATCGCCTCGCTCCCGCTCGATCTGCAGCGCATCGTCACTGCGGACGCGATGCGCGCCTCGCTCGAGGTCAAGGATTATGCCGGCGCCGCCAAGCGCCGCGCCGAGCTCGATGTGATCGGCGTACCCGCGGAACAGAAGGCGACGATCGCGGTCCTGCGCGGCCGGCTTGCCGAGGCTCTAGGCAATGAAAAGGACGCGCTCGACGAATATGCCTTTGCAGGCGCTTCATCCGACCGCCAGGCGGCGGCCGAAGCCAAACAGCTCGAGATCGCGCTGAAGCAGAAGCGCGACGAGATCAGGCAGGCGGACGCGCTGCGCGAGCTCGAGACGCTTTCGGCGGTGTGGCGCGGCGATGCGGTCGAAGTGAAGACGCTGCAGATGCTGTCGCTGATCTACAACGTCACCGCGCGCTATCCGGAGTCGCTCGCTGCGGCGCGGACGGCGACCAGGCTCAGGCCCAATTCCGAGGCCTCGCGCGCCGCCCAGGACAATGCGCAGGCGCTGTTCTCGGAAATCTTCCTGACCCGCAAGGGCGATGACCTGCCGCCGATCGACGCGCTCGGCATGTTTTACGAATTCCGCGAGTTGACACCGATCGGCCGGCGTGGCGACGAGATGATCCGCCGGCTCGCCGACCGGCTGGTCGCGGTCGATCTGTTGGACCAGGCGGCGGAACTATTGCAATACCAGATCGATCACCGCCTCGAGGGCTCGGCGCGGGCACAGGTCGCGGCAAAGCTGGCGATGGTCTATCTCACCAGCCACAAGCCCGATCTTGCGATCGGCGCCCTTCGCTCCAGTCGCATTGCCGATCTTTCCGGCGAGCTGCGCCAGCAGCGGCTCTTGCTCGAGGCGCGCGCCCAGAGCGACATCGGGCGCCACGACCTCGCGCTCGACATCGTTTCCAATATCACGGGTCGCGAGGCGATCAGGCTGCGCTCGGACATCTACTGGGCAGCCCGGCGCTGGCGCGAATCCGCCGAACAGATCGAGCTCTATTACGGAGATCGCTGGCGCGACTTCAAGCCGCTGAATGGCATCGAGAAGAGCGACATCATCCGCGCGGTGGTGGGCTATGCGCTGGCCGAGGATGCGATCGGGCTCGCGCGCTTCCGCGAGAAATATGCGGCGCTGATGAGCGGGGAGAGTGACAAGGTCGCCTTCGACATCGCGAGCAAGCCGAGCGCCGGCAATAGTGGCGAGTTCGCCGAGATTGCCAGGATCGCCGCGGGTGTCGATACGCTCGACGGCTTCCTGCGCGAAATGAAGACGCGATTCCCCGACGGCACTACGCGCGCGACCGTGCCTGACCCGGAGCCCACCGGCGCGCTGCCGCGAATCGAGGGTGTGAAGCAGGTCAGCGCGGCGAGGTAGCGCTGTTCCCGATCGAAGCGCTCTATGGGCTCGAAGGCTCCATTACAACGCCCCTGCTTGCTCGGAGAGGCGGAAGAGCCTCGACAGGGGCGCGGCAAACCGGCAATTTGCTCGTCAAATAAACCGCCGGGAGGGCACTGCCCATATGAGCAAGCCAGTCAAGACCGCAGCCGAACTGATCGCGATGGCGCGTGAGGAGTTGAAGGTTCACGCCGACTGCCCCGACGGCCTTTCGATCTCGGTGATTCCGTCGGGCGATTCATGGGAGTTCCGCGCGACGGCAGACGAGGCCACGCAGGCGAAGCCCGGCTATCCCGAATGTGTGGCGATGCTGGTGCAGATTGGCGACCATCTCGCCAAGCAATACGATGCGAACGGGTAGGGAGGCGGTCTCCCTCGGCGGTGACCTGATCAGCCTTGTCCAAGCGCGGCCAGGAGCGAGGTGGGCGTGGCAGGTCCCGCCGCGCCGGATCCGTCCCGGATGGCTGATCGGTGGATTGCGCCGCTGACGACGGGGAAGCGGTCAGTTCGCCCTGGTGGTCTTCGTCATCAGACGTTCGAAGCGCTCGAGTCGCTGCCTCGCCAGCTC
>Ga0306925_10006801_pt1 | contig 10668 bp, 8 predicted proteins | sample flu12Cox44000176_FD_203755 | JGI IMG/M metagenome (GOLD analysis project Ga0306925, IMG submission 203755) | Lab enrichment of tropical soil microbial communities from Luquillo Experimental Forest, Puerto Rico - flux8day.12C.oxic.44.000.176 (v2)... | ecosystem: Environmental > Terrestrial > Soil... | reverse complement strand
TGTGGCAATCGCGGGCGGCCGCGAAGTTTCGCAGCTCGCTCGTGCCTTCGGCGAGTGCGGCAAGCAGCGCGTAGCGGTGAGAGATGGACTTGTCGCCGGGAAGCTCGAGGCCGCCAGAGAGGGAATGCCTTGGTCGGATGGTTTCCGTTTTCACGATGAGGGCCAGTTTAGCATGCGGAAATCAAGAAAAAGGCGCCGGGAGCCGAAGGCTCGCCGGGCGGCGAAGCGGATTGGCTGTACTGGAGGACAGTGCGGCATTAGCACTTCGAGGCAAAGGAAAGAAACATATCGAGTGCGGGATTCGTATCATCAAAAGGAGAGAAGAAAAGAACGCGTAAAGCGAGAGCAGGAGAGGACGCATGTCTGCCCGGAGTACCTTTATCCAACTCAGCTCGAAAGCCGCGATTGGGCTGGGGGCGCTGTTTCTTGTCGGTGTGTTGCTGGCGGCGATTCCGAATCATCACGTTCCCGCGGTGCCCATCGCAGCGCCCGAGCCTCGACAGGAACCGCAAGCTGGGACGGTTTCGAGCATCACGGGCATGGAGCTGGAGGTTGCCCAGTCCAATGAGGAAGCCGCCCTAAACGAGATGGCGCACATGCCTCACGGCGATATGCCGCACTTGCGCATGACGTCGCCGCGCCCGGAGACGGCGGAAGATCAAAAGCGGGCACAGGAGATCGTCGTGCAGTTGAAGCCTGCGATCGAAAAGTACAAGGACTACCACGTGGCCCTGAATGAGGGGTTCAAGATTTTCCATCCGAACCTTCCGCAGCAGGAATACCACTTCACGAATTACACCAACGGGTTCCTGGAGGCGTTTACGTTCGACCCAGCGCGACCCACTTCCCTGCTGTATAAAAAGACTGCCAATGGGTACGAACTGGTGGGTGCGATGTACACGATGCCGAAGCGTGCAACGGAAGCGCAGTTGAACGAACGGGTGCCGCTGAGTGTCGCGACGTGGCATTTGCATACGAATCTCTGCATGCCGCCGAAAGGTCAAATGAAAACGGCAGACTGGAGCAAGTTCGGGCTGCGAGGATCGATTGCCACCGAGGAAGCTTGCGACGCGGCCGGCGGGACGTTTCATCCGGTAATTTTCGGATGGATGGTGCACGTGTATCCGTACGAGGATTCGATGGGCAAGATTTTCGCCATGCACCACATGGATTGAAGCAGCTTCCAGCCGCAAATAGTACGTTCTTGGTCGAGCCGCGAGGCGTCGAGGCTGATCGGAAGCTTCGGACGAGCACTGCTCCCGCTATTGGCTCGATTGCTCTTTCAGCTTGAGGCGGTGCTTGTTCTCCTCGAGAAATTCGCGGAGGTCTTTGGAGGCGTCCAGCAGACGTATCCATTGCTCATAGTAAAGGGTGACGGGAAAACGGCCGAGGCCATAGACGCTGACCCCGCCCTTCTCGCCAACGCGGAATTCGAGCGTGCCTTTCCTGCGCCCTTCCGCCTTCTTCTCGAGTTCCGCGATCCTGGCCAGCAGCTCTTCCTTGGTTGGTTCGGCCATGAGTCCTCCTTGGACGGCTCATTTTTGCAGCAGAGAGCGGTTCGCCAACGGGCGGGATTGGGGAACGGGTTGCCGCCGCTAAATTACACCACCGCGCCACCAATCGGGAAGGCCCAGGTTGAAGCCAGCGCAGGGAAGGCAAGACCTGACCGGCAGGGGGGCTAGGTGCTGGCATCGAAGGAGCGGCGACAGGGGCATCCGCCGCGAGCAAGAAACGCGCTTCCGAGGAGCTACAAGCCGCCGGGAGAACTGAGACCAAAGGACTAGGTACACTTTGGCAGCAGGTACAATTGCCTACACTCGTCCCTACCGCTATCATAGTGAATTCGGCTCGGGGGTGCATCTATTTAATCATGGGACGACTTTACCAGCGGTTCGCTCTCCTCGCGATTTGCGCTCTTTTTTCCGGTGCAATGCCGCCCTTGGTAGCGGCGCAAGAATCTAGCGAAATCATCCCTCTCTCGCAGGTTCGCATTGGGATGCAGGGCTACGCTTACACGATTTTCACCGGCGACCAGGTCGAGAAGTTTGACCTGGAGGTGCTCGGCGTGATGCCCAATTTCCTGGGGCCGAAACAGTCCATCATCCTGGTGCAGTTGAAAGGGCCGAAAGTCGAGCACACCGGCGTAGTGGCCGGGATGAGCGGAAGCCCGGTCTACCTAGAAGGCAAGCTGGCGGGGGCGCTCTCGCTGAAGCTAGGGATTTTCACGAAGGAAGCGATCGCCGGAGTAACCCCGATCGAAGACGTGCTGCACCCGCCCACAGAGATCACTACGGCCGAGAGCGCGCCACAGCAGTTCACCCTGCCTCACGATGCTTTGGCGCGGAACACGCTGCCGGGTGGAACATCGCTTCAGCCGATTGAGACTCCCTTGGTCTTTTCCGGTTTTCAGCCGGGGGCGCTCCAGCAGTACGCGCCTCAATTACAGAGCTACGGCTTCGTGGCCGCACAGGGCGGAACGACGGAGGCCACGCCGGACGACGCGAAACTGAAGCCCGGCGACATGGCGGGAATGGTGCTGGTGCAAGGGGACGCGTCGATCAATTCGGCGTGCACCGTGACCGCGGTGCAGGGAGATCGCGTCTTCCTGTGCGGACATCCGCTGATGAACATGGGCAACGTGCAAATCCCGATGACGCGCAGCCGCGTGGTGACCACGCTCTCATCGGAACTGGCCTCGACCAAGATCATGAATATGGGTGGCACGATCGGGACGATCACGACCGACCACTTGACAGCGGTAACCGGAAAACTGGGAGCGCCGCCGGCGATGATTCCGATGGACCTCATATTCGCAAACGGGTCATCCGAGAAGAAGCTGCATTTTGAACTGGTCAACAATCCGAAGCTGACACCGCTTCTCGTGGGCCTGACGGCGTTCAACGGCGTGAGCCAGAATTCGATTTACGCCGAAGGCACCACGATGCACCTAGTCGGAGAGGTGCAATTGCATGGACACGCGCCGGTGCAGATCGAAAATACCTTCGCGCCGGGCGATTCGATGGCACCGGACGCGCTGCAGGTTGGTTTCGTGGTGCAGAGCGTGTTCGGGAAGCTGTTCACGAACAACTTCGAAGTGCCGCAGGTAGAGCACATCTCCCTGCGGGTGGAAAGCGCGCCGGGAAGGAAATCGTACGTAATTGAGAGCGCTTGGCTCGAAAAGGGCGAAGCCACACCAGGAGAAGATGTCAAGGTTCGGGTGCTGCTACGGCCCTATCGCGGAGAACCACACATTGAGCAAACCACGGTGCACGTGCCCGACCAGATTAGCCGGGGCACGACGCTGCGGCTGCTGGTGAGTGACGCCGAGTGGCTGAACCGCGCGTCGAGAGGATTCAATTTTACCGGAATGCCAGGGGCCGGGATGGGAGCGGCGGGGGGGCCTGAAGGGCTCGACCAGTTGATTGGGCTGATGAATCGCGAACGGCGCAACGACCGTCTTTACGTGGGACTGTTCGTGCCCGCGCCAACATTGGTGTGGGACGACAAGGAATTGCCGAACGTGCCGCTCTCGCAGATCAACATGATCGACGGCCGGCCCGCTCCAGGCAGCGTACAGGTTCTGAGGGAATCGCTGGCAAGCGAAGCATCCGTACCGATGGGCGGACCCGTAAGCGGGCTAATCTCGTTGAATCTCCAAATCCGGTGACCCTAAATATGAAAAAACTCTCGACCCGACTTGCAGTCCTGACATTGGCGGTCTGCTTCGCGGGCGTGCACTCATTTGCGGAGCATACACGGCGGTGGAAGCAGTCCACCTACGAGGAGTTTCTGAAGGGAACGGCCAAGGGCGTGGCCGTGCGCAGCGACGGGCACTTCGAACTGGCGCCCAAGTTTACGCTGATGGCGGATGCGGACGCATCGTATTTGTGGTCGTTGAAGGCGGACAAAGCGGGTGCGCTCTACGCCGCAGGGGGCTCGCCGGCAAAAGTGTTTCGGTTTGAAGGCAGCGGGAAACCAACGACGGTCTTCGAGTCGACGGATCTGATCGCGCAGTGCATCGCTTTTGACGCGAAGGGAACGCTGTACGTGGGGACTTCGCCCGACGGCAAGGTATACAAGGTCGGGGCCAATGGCGACAAGGCAGTCTTCTTTGACCCGAAGACCAAGTACATCTGGGACTTGGCGTTTGGCACCGACGGCACCCTGTACGTAGCTACGGGAGACAAAGGACGACTGTTCGCGGTGTCGCCGGACGGGAGGGGCGAGGCCTTTTACGCCAGCGACGAAGCACACATTAAGGTGCTCGCGTTCGATTTGAAAGGCAATCTGCTGGCGGGAACGGAACCGAACGGGCGGGTGCTGAGGATCACCAAGAGTGGCGAGAAGGGATCCAAGAAAAAGCCGGAGCAGGGCACTGCGGATGGGTTCGTAATCTACGAAACGGCAAAGAAGGAAGTGACTTCGATCGCCTTGGCCGCGGACGGAAGCATTTACGTCTCGGCGATCGGGGAGAAACAGAAGGTCGGCCCGCCGGGAACAGCGGTTATCACCACCGCGCAGGGAACAACCACCGTCACCAACGTTCCACCCGGGCAACCGCCGGGCGGCGGCCCATTCGTCGCATTCCCCGCCGCGATTTCAAGCAGCGTTTACCGGATCACGCCCGAGGGAGCACCAGAAGAGTTGTGGACCTCGCGCGACGAAGTTGTGTATTCCCTGGGGCTTGACGCCGAGGGGCGACTGCTGGCCGGAACCGGAAACAGCGGATCGCTTCTGTCGATTGACGGGCGGGGTGTCTTCGCGCAATTAGCGAAGTCGGGCTCGTCGCAGATTACGGGGATCGCCCGCGCTGCGGGCGGCAAAATGTACCTCTGCACGGCGAATCCGGGAAAGGTATTTTCGCTCGGACCGGAATTTGAGGCCGAAGGGACGTTTGACTCGCAGCCCTTTGACGCAAAGCTCTTCTCTCAGTGGGGCCGAATCGAGTGGTGGGGGACGCCCGCGACCGGCGGCCAGACGAAGAACGCGAAAGAGTCAAAGGAGCCGCGCGTAGAGTTTTACGTGCGGAGCGGAAATACAGAGGATCCAGGGAAGGAATGGTCGCAATGGTTCGGACCGTATTCGGTGGCGAATTCACAGGTGGAGACGCCAGCGGCCAGATTCCTGCAATGGAGAGCGGTGATCCGCGACGGGCATACAGGCGAGGGGATCGACTGGGTCACGGTGGCGTACTTGCCAAGAAACGTGGCGCCGATCATCGACGGAGTAACGGTGCAGGAACCGGGGGTGCGGGCTCAAGCGGCCGTGGGCATGGCCGGGCCGCCGGTGAATGTGCCGCTAAAGCAGCCTCCAACCCAAGCGCCAACACCAGCCGGGATCCCGATATCCACGACAACGGCTCCCAAATTTGAGCTGCAACCGCAAGGAGTGCTGCAAAGAGGCTATCAGTCGGTATTGTGGAACGCGCACGACGATAATGATGATGAGCTGCGTTACTCGGTGTATTTCCGCGGAGAGAACCAGCGCGACTGGCTGCTGCTAAAAGACAACGTGGATCAGAAGTTTTATTCCTGGGACACCACGACGATGGCGGACGGGGCTTACTATTTGAAAATTGTAGCAACCGATGCGCCGTCAAATCCCCCCGCACTGGCGCTGAAAACCGAGCGCGAAAGCGAACGGTTTGAAGTAGACAACACGCCGCCGACCATCGAGAAGGTCGAAGCGAGCGCCACGGGAATGAACGCAGACCGCTCGCACGGTGTCTCCTACAACATCAGCTTTACCGCGACCCACCCGACGGTGAGCATTGAAAGGGCCCAGTACAGCGTTGACGGCGGGGAGTGGATTCCCCTCGCGCCAGCGAATGGAATCACCGACTACAAAACCGAGAAGTACACCTTCACCGTGCGCGAGCTGACGCCGGGCGAGCATACGGTTGCCGTGCGGGCCTACGACCGCTTCGAAAACGTAGGAGCGGGAAAAGCGACCTTTACGGTCGCGGGAACGAAGAACTAGGCGCGGTCTTAGGAGTGGACGGCTCGGCGCGAACGGTCGCGGAAACCTTTGGAACTTCGTTCCTCGGTTCGATAAACGCTTCAATTTCAGCACCATAACCCATTCGGCCATCACTGAAGGTGTTCGGCTTGGCGTGTACCAGACGCGCCCGGCAGTGGGTCTCGTGCGGGCTGCCCCCATTGACCTCGGCGGGCATTCTGAATGTGGCTTCGATGGGCATGCCGACCTGGAGCGGAGCGGAGGTGACAAAGAAAAAGCCACCCCGAGAGAGGTTCAGGACCTCGGTGAAATGCTCGCTCTTGTCGGAAGCTAATCCTAAGGCACGGAAACGTAACGGAATACGGAGTGTGTAGCGCTCAAGCTGTCTGCGATCTGAGGTTGCCATTCTGGTTCCGCGGCAGAGCGGGGGCTGGAGTTCCCTCCGTTGCGCGCCTTGTCGCTAATCTACCAGAGACTGTGTACGGGTCAAGAGGCGTGTGGCCGAATAAAAGAGGCAGTACGGCTAGTATTTTCGGAAGGGTACTCCGGAGCCGGCACCGTGGCCTCGATCGGGAAACGGAATCGAATTCATCGATTAGAATCGGCCGGCACTGAAACCGGCGGACGCCCCGAAGAAATCTGCCCAAACAAGGAAGAATGGCACGGAGGCGACAGGGAATGCCCTCCGAACAGGAGTATTGGACATGAGCCGGAGCGTGTATGCTTAGAAGTATTCCAAGTACGCGAACGATAGCAAGCGAGGGGCAGGGCCGAAGACACCGTTTCGCAGTGATTCTTAGGCGGAAATACGCGATAACCCAACGATCATGGCGACCAATCTGAACGCGGAATTCAGGTCCACCCCGATTGTGTGGGAAACCGTTGTGCAAGCACACCAACGCATCCGGCCACGGATTCACCGGACGCCGGTGCTGACGAGCGCAACCCTTAACGCCCTGGCTGGCGTGGACCTGTTTTTCAAGTGCGAGAACCTGCAGAAGACCGGATCGTTCAAGATTCGCGGGGCGACCAATGCGATTTTCTCGTTGAGTAACGAGGAAGCCGAGCGCGGGGTGGTAACGCATTCAAGCGGAAACCACGCCGCGGCGGTGGCGTGCGCGGCGGGATGGAGAGGGATTGCGGCTTGGATCGTGATGCCGAAAAACGCACCCGCCGTGAAGTGCCACGCTGTGGAAGCGTACGGAGGCAAAATAACTTTTTGCGAACCGACCGTTACGTCGCGCGCGGAAGTGGCGGCGCGGATTCAGCAGCAGACCGGAGCGGTGATGGTGCATCCTTACGACGATGACCGAATCATCGCGGGGCAGGCTACGGCGGCCAAAGAACTTCTTGAGGAAGTGTCGGAGCTCGATGCTGTGCTGGCTCCCGTGAGCGGTGGCGGGCTGTTAAGCGGAACGTGCCTGGGAGCGAAAGGCCAAAGCGGCACCGTGAAGGTGTTCGGCTGCGAGCCGGAGCGCGCAGACGACGCTTACCGTTCGCTGACCAGCGGCGTGCTGCAGAAGCAGGAATCGAGCGATACGGTCGCGGATGGCTTGCGCGCTTCCCTCGCGCCTCGGACATTTGCCATCCTGCAGAAGCTTGTGGACGGGGTGTTGCTGGTGAGCGAACAGGAAATCGTTGAGGCGATGAAACGCGTATGGGAGCGCATGAAGATCGTGGTGGAGCCCTCGAGCGCGGTGGCGGTGGCGCCGTTGCTGAGACCGGGCGGCGTCTCGGCACTTCGGCTAACCAGCGGGCGCGGACAGCAGAAACCAAGAATCGGGATCATCTTGTCCGGCGGAAACGTGGAAACTGAAGTGCTAGCGGCAGGAGGGGGCGGATTGGAGTCCGCCCCCCTGTTGTGCGCGTGACTTTGGTCAGGTCGTCAGGTTGAGGGAGCTTAGGAAGCCCGGTCGCGGTCGCGCACGATCAAAACGACACCCGCAAACATTGCGACAGCGCCAAACAGCGGCGTTAGAGGAAGTCGAAGCTGTGCCTCCTGCGCAGCTTGAATGGACGCCAAGTCAAAGATGATGCTTTCGTGCGCAGCAAAACGGTAAACCTGGTAAGCCAACAGCAAGAAACCAACGAAAAGCAGCATCAGTCCGATCAAACTTTCCTTTTTCATTTTCCGATCACCTCCGCGCCATTGCCGCCAGACCAGGAACAGCCAGCGCATTGTGACCAACCCGATTCGAAGATTGCCTAGGGGCGACGGAAGACGTGTCCCAGAACAGCCACAAGAAACAGAAGCACGAACAGGAAGAAAAGAACTTTAGCAATCCCAACCGACGCGATAGCCACATGAGTAAAACCCAGTACCACAGCGAGCAAAGCCAATACCAGAACAGCAGTCAACCAGAACAAGCAGTTCCCCCAAATTGATTTGTTGAAAACACCCTGAACGGCGGGATTCAGAGCAGACGCTCAATCGGGTCGCAATTCGAGTGCCACACCAAGGGGAACGTCGGACCGCGCCTTTGGTTCGCACCCTACCGAACGCAAGCCGGCAACATGAGCAGGGTTACCCGTGCATTTTCAAACGACTGTGAGGGTGCGCAAACGACCTTGCCGGCCACTGAATGCACCGCGCTCGCGCGCTACGTGACGAAGGGTAGGGGCCGGGGTCGGCGTGTACTGAGAAAAAAGTGGACACTTATGTAAAATTTGCGCCCAAAGGAACAACTTGAATTTTTCGAATCGGATTCATCGAAATTTCTGCGCGACTCAAGCAGCATCGAAAGGGCAACGCCACGCAGAGCTGCGACGTAAAATTTGTAAGCTTTGGAGGTGGCGTGTAGACTATTCGCGGGAAAAAATCCTGACAGCAGCCTCTCGGATAACCCGGGGACGACTCGGCGCAAGGCGTAAAAGCTACCGCCCGCTCGCGGTGAAAGGCGCAAGGGGACCGTTCGAAGGTAGAGACACTTGCCGGTACTGCGACAGAGTCCTGCACTTCTCATACTCACTCTTATTTTTTTGGCAGAAAATTCCTCAGTTCCCGCCCAAGAGCCAGGCCGCATCCACGTAGCGATCGACAACCAGCAAGTAATCAGGCTCGAACACACCCGGCATCCGCTGGCTTCGAGGGCAAACAGCGTTGGCCGGGCGCAAGCAAACACGAGCCTCGAGCGCATCATCCTGGTGCTTTCGAGAGCGCGCCCTTCACGTTCGCAGTGAACAAGGGAGTGCCGCAAATACAGTTGGTGGCGCCGGCGTCGGCCAGCGCTACCAACAAGTAAGCTTGAACGCCAGCGTAACCGGAAGCACGGCGAATGCGGCGATTCCCTTCCCTTCCGGAATCATCGAGATTTGGGATTCGTTGAATGGCGCAACGGCTCGCGGCGCAGAATCTCACGCGCGGTGCCGGGACTGCAGGGGTGCTTGGAACGCGTGCAAAGCTCTCGCCGGGATCGCACACCTTGCGCGCGCACTACAGGGGAGACACGAACTGGACAGCAGGTGATTCAGCGAATGTGACATTGACATCGTCGAGTTTCACGCTGCTGGTTTCACCGACTCCGGTACCCGTCACCGCAGGAACTGCTGGAAGCGCCACGGTGCTCATTACGCCAAACGCGGCTTTTCAGGGACCGTGGCGTTGACCTGTCCGACCGCGGGCACATTGGCGCCGGCCGGCTACACGTACTCGTTTGCTCAAGCCAACGTGCCGGTGTCGGGAGGGCAAGCAACCACGCAACTGAACCTGACGGTGTCAACGTCGACAGCGGCGGGCGCAACGACTGCGGCCCAGGCCAGTCCCGGAAGTGTGGCCTTGGGCGCGGGCTTTGCTGCTGCGATTGTGCTGCTCGGATTGGCAGGCATTGGCCCGAGTAGTAGCAAAGGCTTGCGAAACTTTTTGCTAGGCGGCGGGTTCCTAGCAGGCATGGTCAGCGCTGTGCTGGGATGCGGTGGCGGGAGCACGGGTCCGGGGCAGGTGGCAACGACGACGACCCTGAGTTCGTCGGGACTGAAGGTTGGATTTGGAACGCCCGTGACATTTAGTGTGCTGGTCGTGCCGCAAGGCAGCGCAACACCGACGGGAAATGTGCAATTATTGGACAATGGGACGACGTACGGAAATCCGTCGCGGGTAAACGCAGGAGTCGTGTCGTTCCTGACGACGAATTTGCCCGTCGGCGTTCATGTCATCACCGCGCAATATCTGGGAGACGCAAGCACGCTCGGCTCGACTTCGTCGCCGATTACGCAGCTGATTACGGGAAGCGTGCCACTGCAGATCACCGGAACGTCAAATGGGATTGCGGAGACAGCGGATTTCAACGTCTCCGTGAACTAGCAGCCGTGCGGTTATGAGGAGTGCAGCAGGCGCGATAGAAGGCAAACCGCAGGTCGCTTGAAGGCATCTATGGTATGACAGCAAGGACCGTGGCCGCGTCATGGGGGCCGGAGACGCGGTTCCTGCCGACAGAGCGGGCCGAATCGCAAAAAAAACCGGAGTTCGAGGGGACCATGAAAACAGCAATCCAGTTCTGTTGGATGGTGTTGTGCGCGGCCGTGTTGGTGCTTGCTGGGGGCCCGGGGGCGAAGGCGCAGAAAGCGGAAGTAGCTTCAAGGATCGTACGCCTAGTCGATGACGCGAAAACGGTGCGGCTCGACGGAAACGTGCATCCGCAGGCAAAACCGGCGAATGATCAAGGGGCGGTGCCGGACTCGCAACCGATGACGCGGATGCTGCTGCTGCTGCAA
>Ga0306925_10006797_pt1 | contig 10672 bp, 7 predicted proteins | sample flu12Cox44000176_FD_203755 | JGI IMG/M metagenome (GOLD analysis project Ga0306925, IMG submission 203755) | Lab enrichment of tropical soil microbial communities from Luquillo Experimental Forest, Puerto Rico - flux8day.12C.oxic.44.000.176 (v2)... | ecosystem: Environmental > Terrestrial > Soil... | reverse complement strand
AAAGGCGCCGATGAACAGCGCCTCGGTCTGCGGTAGTGCGGTGCGTTTGTGGGCGATGTGCAGCACGGTCTCGCCCTGTGTCGCGGCATAGTCCAGGCTGAATCGTGCGAAACGATCGCAGGCGACGCCGGTGATGACACGCAGTGACAATGCGACGTCATCGGTTGGCTTGAACTCGCCATAACCCCAGGCGAGGTTTCGGTCGGGATAAAAGCCCTCCGTGTTCTCACGAATGATCGTCACGTCGAGGTCAGGTATCAGCGGGTTCAACTGCGGCCATGAGCGCACCGAACGTACATTCGCGAACAGCTTGAATTTGCGGCGTAAATAGCCGCTGGGGTGACTATTGGTGTGGTCATCCTTCGGGTACTCGCCGGCGAAGGTCGGTCCCATGATCCAGCCGTCGCAAGTGCGCAACGTCTCCTCCGTGCCTTCCGACAGCAGCGTTCCTTCCTGCTCTCTCGCCTTCCAACCGACGAGACGATGGATCAGACGCAGCTTCAGTCCGGTCAGCTCGCTGGCGGCGTGCAACACCTCGATTGTGGCATCGGTGATTTCGGGCCCGATGCCATCGCCGGCCAGTACGCCGATCTTGAACTCGCGCTGATCCGCCATCCCGTGCTCCTTTCCGATATCCTGAAAACGAAATCATTTCGCATTGCGAGGGCAGGTTGCGCTGCGGCTATCGCCTGCGTAAACAACCGACGTGGCTTTTTGCGATATTCTTGCCGATAAAGACAACCCTGTCGCCGGACGCGCAACCATGAGCGAAGAATCACCGTCAAAATCGGCCAATCTTCAGACCCTGATCCATCGCCGAGACAAGGTTCTGGCCGTCATGCATCCGCCGACCGCGGCACATGCGCGGGTCATGGAGAAGGCCGGTTGTGAAGCGCTGTTCGTCGGTACCGGCGGGGTGGTGGGTGCCTATACGGGCCTGTCCGATGTCGGCACTGCGACGATGACCGAGTGCGTGACAATCGCCGGGTGGATTGCGGACAGCGTCTCGATCCCCGTCATCATCGACGGCGACACCGGTCATGGCGGCATCATGGCGGTGCGCCGCATGGTGCGCGAATGCATCCGCGCCGGCATCGCCGGGATCCGCATCGACGACCAGCCCATCGAAAACAAACGTGCAACACAGAGTACCGGCGTCGAGGTTATCGCACTCGACCAGGCGATCGCGCGGTACCGCGCAGCCGTCGACATGAAGAATGAACTCGATCGAAATTTCGTGGTGATGGCGCAGTGCTACGCTCGCGATGCCTCGAACGGCACGCTGGAGGACACGATCGCTCGGTTGCGGGCATACCGCGAAGAGGCCGGCGTCGACTGGGTACAGTTTGAGTCGCCTCATTCGGTCGACGAAATCAGAGCCGCCCGCGCCGCCGTGACGGGGCCGTTTTCTTTCATGAAAGGAAAACTTGGCCGCTATCTCGATCTCGACGAGCATTTGGCGCTCGGCGTCACGATCGCGTGGTATCCGAGTTTCACCCATCATGTGACCTGGGCGGCGCTATGGGACTTCATGACCGCTTTCCAGGCCAACGGCGTGAAGGCCTGGGACGCTTTTGCCGAGAGCCGTCGGGACCGGCCTTATCCGATACCTCAGGCGCCGGAAGATGGCGAAAGCGGCGCCAAACAGCAGGCGCTCGAGCGGCGCTACTTTTCGCAGAGCGATCGGCGCTCGTAGACTTCACGCCTAGAGGGCAATCAGCATGGCACGCGACGGCTACAGGATCTTCGATTCCGATACCCACGTTGGTCCCGATGCGCGGATCCTCGCCGCCTATCTCAGCGAGGCGGAAAGGGATCAGCTGCGTGGCTGGGAGGCGTACAAGTCAACCGATCGCCACGGGCGCGAGACCTACACGAAGGGCCAGCGTCGGTATCGACGCCGCCTCGGCATGGCCATAGCGGACGAGGCACCGGGCGGGTACATGGCAGGGTTCACCGGCGTGAAACGGATGCGCAATCCGTCGCCCGACGTCGACGCCGACCCCCAGGAGCGGATTAAGGACATGGATCATGAGGGCGTCGATGTGAATTTGACGCTTCCCTCGGGCTGGTTCGGAACCTGGACAGCCAGCGACGACGTGGCGCTCGAAATGGCGATGTACCGTGCCTACCACCGCTGGATGGCTGATTATTGCGGCGCCTATCCAAGCCGCCTTGGGGGCGTGATCTTGGCCGCCGCCCGCGACATCGAGGGTGCACTCGCCGAGATCCGTCGCTGCGGCAGAGCACGTTGGGCTTGGGGGATGATGGTCTATGCGCCCGCCGGCATGCCCCTCGACCATCCGGCGCTGGAGCCGCTCTACGCCGAGGCCGCCGAGTTCGATCTTGCCGTCGTCCTTCACACCTTCACGGTAATGCCGCCCTATGCGCCAGGCGGACAGGACACCTGGGACAATTTGTGGCTGCAGCGTTCGGCGGCTCATCCCTGGTGTGGCATGCGCAACATGGCGGCGTTGATCGGCAGTGGGGTAATGGACCGCTACCCGACCCTGCGCGTCGGCACTTTGGAGGCTGGGCACGGCTGGCTGCCGTTTTGGATGGCGCGGCTTGACGAACATGCCGAGACGATCAAAGCAGCGCTGCCGGAACTCGCGCACAAGCCGAGCGAGTACGTCACTGGCGGGCGCTACTTCCAAAGCATCGAAATCCCAGAGGGCGCCCGGTTGACGAACGCCGTCATCGATCTGATCGGCGATCACGTGCTGATGTATGCCTCGGATTATCCGCACGGCGAGAGCCACTTCCCCCAGTCGGTCTCGCTTGTACTGGACTGGAAGATGGATACCGCGCGGAAGCGCAAGCTGTTCTGGGACAACGCAGACCGATTCTATGCACGCGCTCCAGTTGGCTGAAAGCGGTGTTTAGGGGAGGAACAGGAGGAACCGCTGTGGGCCAGGTACAGAGTAAGGTTGCGATTGTAACGGGCGGCGCCTCCGGTATCGGCGCGGCCTGTGCGACGACACTGCGCGTGAGGGTGCCAAAGTCGTGGTGACGGATCTGGACGATAGCGGCGGGCAGGCCGTGGTGGAAAGGATCGGTGGCGCCGGCGGCGAAGCAATCTTCCTTCATCAGGACGTCAGCACTGAGGAGAGCTGGCCGAATGTAATCGAAGCCACCGAGCGACGCTTTGGGCGTTTGGACGTGATGGTGGCCAATGCCGGGATCGGGATCTTATGCAAGGCTGTCGAGATGTCGTTGACCGACTGGCGTCGACAGACCGCGGTGAACCTCGATGGCGTCTTCCTCTCGGTGAAATACGCGGTTCCAGCGATGCGACGTTCGGGCGGCGGCTCGATCATCATTACGTCATCGGTTGCTGGTCTCAGAGGATCAGCAGGATTGGCCGGCTATTGCGCCACAAAAGGGGGCGTGCGGCTGTTCGCAAAGGCTGTCGCGATGGAGTGTGCGGCAGAAGGCGATGGAATCCGTGTCAATACGGTTCATCCCGGGGTCATCGACACGCCGATATGGACAAAGCTGCCAACGTCGGCCGGGGGCAATGCACCGATTGATCCAAACGAGGTAGCCAGAGCCGGAGTGCCGCTTGGCAGGGCTGGACAGGCGCAAGACATCGCAAACGGCGTGTTGTTCCTCGCTTCCGAGGCGTCCAGCTACATGACCGGCGCGGAGCTCGTGATCGACGGCGGCATGACTGGCGGCGCGAGATCTCGGTGGAGTTCGACTGGTGCCTGAGGGTCAGCTCTGGCAGACTCTGGGAAGTGCGACTTTAGCGGGCTCGTCCACACTTCGAGTGCGTGATTCGGTCTAGGAGCAAAAGAAGCGAGTCAAACGGAGACTGCCGAAGGTAGCAGATGGGTTGCGACAAGGCATCGGAGAGGGGCGCCCAAATCCGTCAAGGTAACACAGCCGTTAAGCATTGCGGCTTGGGGAGGAGACCATGAACCTAATCGAGCGACGCGACTTTCTTAGGGGCACCGCCACTGGCGCATTCGCGTTCACGATCGGCGGTGTCGAGGTATTATTGTCTCCGCGCGAAGCACGCGCGCAAAACGTGCCATTCCGCTTGCTCAAGGCCGACGAGGCACAAACCATTGAGGCATTGGGTGAGACGCTCGTCCCCGGCGCGGGTGCGGCAGGCGTCGCCCACTTCGTCGATCAGCAGCTTTCTGTGCCGCCGGAAGAAGCCCTGCTCGAGGCGCGCATCCTCAATGTTCGCCCGCCCTATGCCAACTTCTATCGCGCTGCGGTGCGCGTTATTGACAATGCGAGCCAGACAATCAACGGCGGCCGCAAATTTGCGCAGCTGAATCCGAGCGAACAGCATGATTTCGTCGACGCCATGCGCCAAAACAAGATCCAAGGCTGGCGCGGCCCCGGCGGACCATTTGTCTATCTCGTTCTGCGCAGCGATGCTGTCGATGTCGTCTACGGAACCATGGAGGGCTACGAGGCCCTCGGCATTCCGTACATGCCGCACATCGCGCCGGAAAAGAGGTGGTGACCATGGCGACAAATGAAAAAGTCGACGTCGTGGTTGTCGGCGCGGGTGCGTCGGGCTCGGTCTACGCTGCGGTGCTGGCAAAGCAGGGCAAAAGGGTCGTCGTGCTGGAACAGGGGCCGGATTGGCAGCTTTCCGATCTGATCAGCTCTGACATCTGGGGGCGGCGTGTGAAGCCCGCAGGCGGCCCGTTCCTCCTCGAAGGCAAGCACCCGGTCAGTTACGGTTACCAGGCGGGCTGGGGTGTCGGCGGCGCCGCGCTGCAGTACTTCGCCAACTTTCCGCGCCTGTTGCCGAACGATTTCAAGATCAAAAGCGAGCATAACCGCGCACATGACTGGCCGATCGCGTATGAGGACGTCGCGCCCTATTACGACAAGGTCGCACGCGACGTCGGTGTCTCGGGCGATGCCAAAGCGGAGGAGATCTGGCGGCCGGCGGGTCAACCCTACCCGATGCCGCCCATGAAGACCTTTCCGAGTGGCCAGGTTTGGCTCAAAGGTTTCGAGGCAGTCGGCATCCGCATGGTTCCGGCCGCAGTTGGCATGAATTCGACCGAATACAAGGGGCGCGCTGCCTGCATCTATGACGGCTGGTGCCACGTCGGTTGCCCGATTGGTGCGCTCGCCAATCCCCTCGTTACCTACCTGGCCGACGCGAGGAAGTCTGGCGCGGAGGTACGGCCGTTAAGCACCGTCACACGGGTCCTGACCAACACCGAAGGCACGCGCGTCACCGGCGTTGAGTACTACGACCAGAAAAAAGAGCGACAAGTACAGCCGGCGGGCGTTGTAGTGCTCGCGGCCTGGGCTGCACAGAACCCGCGCATCCTGCTCAACTCGCCGACCGACAAGCACCCGGAGGGGCTGGCTAATTCGAGCGGGCTCGTCGGTAAGTACATGATGACCCACTTCGCCTCGGGTACCCTCGCCATCTTCGACGAGGATGTCGAGAACCACATGGGCACGACGGGCGCCCAGTACATGTCTTATGACCGTTACGGCAAGACTAGCCACAAGGACGGGTTTGGCAGCTCGTTCATTGTTGCCGGTTTTGCGCTCAAGACGAACGACCTGGGCGGCATTGCCAATGCCCGTGTCGATCTGTTTGGTGCCGACCTACATGACTTCATGATACGGGCCAAACGGGGGTTGACGCGCATCGGAACGTTCGGTGAGGAGCTGCCGAACATCGAGAACCGCATCGAACTCGTGAGCGACAAGGACGAGTTTGGCATGCCGCTGGCCAAGATCATCCATAGCTATGACAAGGATGCCGAAGCGGTATGGAATGCCAACTTCGAGGAAGGGCTAAAGATCGCCAAGGCAGCAGGCGCCAACGAGGTGTGGTCGGCTCGCGGCAATATGCCGACGATCCATCTGATGGGCGGCACCATCATGGGGACCGAGGCAAGCAATTCGGTGGTTAACAGCTACGGCCAGACCCACGAGATCCCGAACTTGTATGTGGCCGGGCCGGGGATCTTCGCGACCAGCGGCGCCTCTAACCCTACTTACACAATCTTTGCGCTCTCACTGCGCGGGGCCGAACAGCTCGCGGAAAACTGGGCTACGCTCGCAGGTTGACGCGCGGTATCCTGCGCGACCACGAGCCAATCCGAGAACCCGTCGGGGTGTTTTGGGTTTAGGGCGTCCATCCGCCGGAAACCCTGGCGACCGATACTTGCGGCAAGGTCGGTTCCGCAGTCTGCCGGCAGCCGGAAAGGTCGACAAAGCCGGCCAAAACCTCCGTCGAGCTTACCGTCAGGGCCCGTGCCATCGCAGCGCCCGGTATGCCGTCAGTGTAGGGTAGGCTTGGTAGTCGACGCGGAGTTCGGCATTCGGCGACGCGCCCGCGTGCAAGACAACAGCGCTGCGTGGATCTCGCGCTCACAAATCTCGGTCAACTCGCTGATGTGACGCCGAGTCTGCGCGATATCGTCAGCCGACGCAGGCTTTGTCGGATCGCGCGCAACCTCGGAAACTCCGCGGAGTAAGCCGCCCGCCTCTGCAAGTGCCTCAAGGGCACGGCGGGCCCGCTCCGGAAGCGCAAGGCCACCATGAGGGGCCAGGGAGAGCAAATGCGGCAGGCGACGAATGCAGAGCTATGCTCGACGCAGGCAAAACGATGCGCATCAGCGTTTCCGAGCCAGTTACGCCGGCTTCGAGCGCCTCTTGCTCGGGACGAGAGCAATTTGCCGTTGCCCAAGCCAATCGAAAGGGCGATCCTGGCCTCAGACCCCGCCAGGGATCTGGCGAATGTCGGTTGATAACGATTTTAGCGGTTGGCGGGCCTGGTCGGACAGACCGGATTCTGCCGCGAGGATAACAGACCGGACTCGCCAACTGTGCTACAGACCGCCATGCTTCGGGGATAATCGTCATTACCGAAGTGGAAACGGCAACGGCGGAGGGAAGAATGGGCGCGTCCAAGATCATGGTGATTCGGCACGCCGAGAAGCCGGGCAGCTATAACGGTGCGCAGTATGCTGGGGTAAACAATTTTGGCACCGTGGCCGGCGATGCCGGCGCGAAACATCTGGTGACCCTCGGTTGGGAGCGCGCTGGCGCCCTGGTCACGCTGTTTGCGGCGCCTTGGGGACCGAAGACACCGTCGCTAGTGACCCCGCAATTCCTGTTTGCTTCCGACCCGATCGCCAAACATGACGATGATACCAGCGACGAAGGGCCGAGTCAGCGACCCTATGAGACCCTGACTGCTCTGGCAGTGAAGCTGAACCTGTCCATTGACACCAGTCAGGGCAAGAACCACTACGCCAAGATGGTGACGTCGGCGTTAGCGTGCAATGGAGCGGTGCTGATCGCCTGGCAACATGAAGACATCGCGTTGACGACGAAAACGGGCGAGCCCGGGATCAGCCGGGAAATCCTGACGCAGACCGGGGCCACGGGGACGTTCAATATCCCAACGAGTTGGCCGATCGGTCCGGCAGGTGCGCGCTACGATCTAGTGTTCGTATTCGATCGGCCGAGTGGCGACGGGCCGATCACTGGGTTTACGTTGTTTGCCCAACAATTGATGGCGGGGGACCTTCCGTAACAACCGAACCTGTCGCCGGCCCCCTTCCATCGCATTCTGCATGGCGAGAACGCAACGGACACCACGACTGATCTCGAATGTAATGCGATCGAGGAGTTTCCGGCCTCATGACCTGTGTTGCCCCGCACGGTCCAGCCGGAAAATGGCGCTGCTCCCGGTGACGATGTGACGATGTAATCGGCCTGGGCAGCTGCGGTGCATTGCCAATAAAATTGACATCCCCGGGACCTGGCCAAAGACGACTGCAAAGTCGTTCTCAACCGAAGCAGAAGCTAGGCTTAAATCGAGAGGCGAGCGCCTCGCCTGCCGATAGATTAGGGCGATCGCGGTCCTATATCGGAGTCATGCCCCTTAAGGCATCGAGGTTATCGATCGCGGGAAGCTCGCCGCCCACAGCCTGCGACGGTGTCCATCGGCGAGGCGGTCATGTCCGGTGAAGCAATATTGCCGAGGAGCCGAGTCCGAACCACGTGAAACGGCACCGGGCATCGATAGCGGTCGGGCAGCGAGCGAATTTCATCGTCACTGACGGTAGCTGGCGCGCCTGTTCTGCTAGTGCTCATTGCTCCCCCAATTTGTACCGCAGAGAGCAGTCAATGCCGTCGGTACAGAAGACTGATCCGGCGGCCGCTGTTCGTCGGCAACTGAACGCAGTCCTTGAGCGTGCTCGGCGGACGCGCCGGCACCCAATGGAATTTCATGATTTCTCACTTAGATCCGTGAACCTACCTCTTCTTTTGCAACAAGCGGAACAGGCGCTCCGGGGTCGATATTCCTTGGCCTCAATCCAATGTGGGCAGTCTCAATCATTCCACCATCCAGTCGATTGCGGCTGTCACTGCCCTACGCGATCTCGGCAGCGTGGGGTACGAGCCCGCGGTAGATGAGCTACTCCCACATCTCCCGCATCCGGGCGGCTATGTCGACCCGTATCGACTGCCCCGTTCCTGGAAGGGGCTGATAACCGGCGTTGCTGTGCGCGTGGCGCTCGAACATGTCGAGGGTACTTTCCGGAATGAACCTGCTGCGCATTGTCAGAACGTGGCCATCGCCGTATCGATGCTGATGGCTGCGGAACAGGCGCATCGGCTGCATCAGGTGCAGATGCTGCCGGGCGCGCGTCATCGCCACGTAAAGGAGACGCCGTTCTTCCTCGACCTGCTCACGGGTACCTACCGCCATGTCCGAAGGGATGCAGCCGTCGATCACGTTGAGGACGAACACCGAGTCCCACTCCTGCCCCTTGGCAGAATGGATCGTCGAAAGAACGAGATAATCCTCGTCGAGATGCGGCGGCACCGCCTCGGCGCTGGTGGCCTCAGGCGGATCGAGGGTCAGCTCGCTGAGAAAGCTTCCGCGGGTCGGGTAAGTCCCGGCAATCTGCTCGAGCTGGTCGAGATCGCCGGCGCGCGCGGCGACATTGTCGTGCAGGCGCTCGAGATGCGGCTGGTACCACCGGCGAACCAACGCGACTTGTCCCTCCCAGGCCGTTTCCGTGCGCAGCCCGCAAAGTAGGTGACAAAGCTCCGGCCAATGCACCGCAGCGGCGCTCGGCGTCGGGAAGTCGTTCAACGACGCAAAGTCCCAGCCGGCTGCGGTCAGGTGCATCAATGCCGCGCGCGCCGCTGCAGGGCCGATTCCCGGAACTAACTGGAAAACGCGAAATGCGGCGATCGCGTCTCTGGGATTCTCGATCCAGCGAAGAACAGACAAGAAGTCCTTGACGTGCGCCGTCTCGAGAAATTTCAGGCCACCGTATTTGACGAACGGGATACCTCGTCGCGCGAGCTCAATTTCGAGCTGGTCGCTATGGTGGCTCGCCCGGAACAGAACGGCCTGTCGTTTCAGATCGATCCCTGCTTCTCGGTGCTCCAGAACGCGCTCGACGACGTACTCCACCTGGGCCCCCTCGTCGGCCGCGACGACCAGCTGCGGTCTCTCCTCAGATCGTTTGTCTGAGAAGAGTTCCTTGTGAAACCCCTCGGCCGCCTGGCCGATAACCGCGTTGCAGGCGTCGAGGATGGGCTCTGTCGAACGGTAGTTCTGCTCGAGCGTGACGGCCTCCGCGGGCGGGGTGAACTGGTTCGGGAAGTCCAGGATGTTGCGGACCGTAGCGCCCCGGAACGAGTAGATCGACTGCGCATCGTCGCCAACGACCGTCAAGCCGCGTCCGTCGGGCTTCATGCGCAGCAGGATCTGCGCCTGCAGCGCGTTTGTGTCTTGGTACTCGTCGACAAGGATGTGATCGAAGCGTTCACCGACGAGCCGTGCCAGCGCCGGCTCCTCCATCATATCGGCCCAGTAGAGGAGTAGGTCGTCGTAATCGAGCACGTTCTCCCGCTGCTTTGCTTCGACGTAAGAACGGAAGAGGCTCTTCAGTTCGCCTTCCCATTCCGCACACCAGGGAAAAGCGTTCTCGAGCGTCTCGGCCAACGGGCATCGGGCATTCACCGTGTGCGAGTAGATGGCTAGACACGTGTCCTTCCGTGGGAAACGAGCCTCCGTCTTTGCCAGACCTAACTCGTTCCGAACAAAATTGAGGCGGTCCGCCGCGTCGGCACGATCGAGAACGGTGAATGAAGGATCGAGCCCGATGCTGTCGGCGTGCTCACGCAACAATCGGTTGCCAATCGCATGAAAGGTGCCGGACCAGGAGATCTCGCCAGTTGCTCCCGGCCCTCTCAACGGTTGCGCACCGCGTGCCGCGGCCAGGATACGCTGCGCCCGCCGCGTCATTTCGGCGGCAGCGCGGCGGGTGAAGGTTAGCAGCAGAACCTGCTCCGGTATGGTGCCATTCAGGATCAGGTGCGCAACCCGATGCGCCAGCGTGTTTGTCTTACCGGTGCCGGCGCCGGCGATAATCAGAAGCGGGCCGGAATTTTGCCCCTCCCGACTATCCGAAACACCGTGCTCGACGGCCTTCCGCTGAGCGATGTTCAGACTGCGCAGGTATGCAGGGAAATCCATGTGAAGCGCGGCTTAGCGGATCTTTTGGTTTTTCGCAGGCGCGCCGCCGCGGGGCGATTGAGGAGAATTCGACCAGCGAATGGCTAGGTCATTAACTGCCAGGGCCACCCCAATGACCTTCAGGGTCGTTTTTCATTGACGGCGCCAACCCGCTCGCGGCATCCG
>Ga0306925_10006793_pt1 | contig 10675 bp, 8 predicted proteins | sample flu12Cox44000176_FD_203755 | JGI IMG/M metagenome (GOLD analysis project Ga0306925, IMG submission 203755) | Lab enrichment of tropical soil microbial communities from Luquillo Experimental Forest, Puerto Rico - flux8day.12C.oxic.44.000.176 (v2)... | ecosystem: Environmental > Terrestrial > Soil... | reverse complement strand
GATTGGGCTGTTGATTTTCGTTACCGCGGTTGCGCAGCTGTGGATCAACCATCCGGCCACATTCAAACGGAATTCCCGTGTCGGCCTCGTATTCGGAGTGATTCTGTTTCACCTTTGTGTAGCGAAATTGGTCATGGTGATTTCCATCCAGGGCCAAAGTGAGATTCCGAGAGAATTTGGTGTTCTCTTGATTCCCTTTGCTCTGGCGCCTTTGGTTTTGTCAGTGCTCCTTGGGAAAAACCTTGGAATATACGGCGCAATCTTCGTAAGCCTTTGGAGTTCGATTCTTTTTCGCGGGGTGGATGCGTTTCTCCTCGTGATGAGTCTGATTAGCGGATTCATCTCGGTTTTCGTGACCATCCAGGTCCGGCGTCGCAGTCGTTTGTTGAGAGCCGGCTTGTATGTGGGGTTGGCGACTTGGATTCTTGCGGTTTCGTTTGGCATTATCACGATCCCCTGGGTTCAGATTGGTGATATGGACCTGACCATGTTTATGAAACAGTCCGCAGCGGCGATTCTCACCGGTGTCGTAACGGCGACAGTTGTCAGCGGCGCACTGCCGATGCTTGAAGCCGCGTTTCGGATCACCACGGACATGTCCTGGCTCGAGATGGCCGATCGCAATCATCCGTTGCTGTCGCGTCTGAGCAAGGAAGCACCTGGCACCTGGCATCACAGCGATGTGGTAGCCGACCTTGCCGAAGCCGCAGCAAACAAAATTGGAGCCAACGGTACCATGTGCCGCGCTTGTGCTTACTTTCACGATATCGGTAAACTCGTGAAACCGAATTACTTCTCTGAAAATATCGTTGGCGAGGACAATCCGCACGACGATTTGGCCCCCACGATGAGCGCGCTGATCATCATTGCGCATGTCAAGGAGGGGGTTGATCTCGCCCTCAAGTGTGGTCTAAATCAACAGATTATTGATGTGATTCAGCAGCACCATGGGACCTCCCTCATCGCTTATTTCTATAAGCGCGCGATTCAACAGCATCAGGATGCGCAGGAAGGGGGAAAGATCATGAATATCCGGAAAGAGGATATTCCGGAAGTGCGCGAGGAAAGCTTCAGGTACAGCGGACCTAAACCTCAATTTCGCGAAAGCGGAATTATCAGTTTAGCCGATGCCGTCGAGAGCGCCTCCCGAAGCCTCGAAAAACCAACGCCACAGAAAATCGAGCAATTGGTGAATGATATCGTCAACAGGAGGATTGCAGAGGGTCAATTGGACGAGTGCGATCTCACTTTGCGCGAAATCAAGACAGTTGCAGAAACATTTCGATTTACGATTCAGAATATGCTCCACACGCGAATCAAATATCCGAAGGATGAGGAGCGCGCGGAGCAGGAAGGAAGGAAGCTGCGCAATCTTCCTCCCGCATCGGCGGCGTGATTCCGGCGATTAAGGTGGCTAATCGCCAGCGGAAGAAACGGCTGGACTTAGGCGCGTGCCAAGCGTTCGCAGAAGCTGCAATGGCTCGGGTGTGGACGCAAAATCAGAAGATCATTTTCCCTGCGGAGATAGACGTCTTCCTCGTATCCGACGCCCGGATCAGCCAGATTCACCGGGATTTTCTTGCGGTTGGTGGAGCCACAGATGTCATCACGTTTCATCACGGCGAGATATTCATAAGCGTGGAGACGGCGCAGCGGCACTCTCAACAGTTTTCGACGAGTTTTTTTGAAGAGATAGAGCTGTACATCGTTCACGCGTTGCTACATCTGGCAGGTTTCGACGATAGAACCGCAATGGGTTACAAACGAATGAAGGCGGTGCAAGAGGAAATCGTTCGCGAAGTTGAGATTGCATTGGTTCTGGCGGACGAAGTTCCAGGCTCTCCAGGAATGGTGGTGGAAAGCCTTAAACGCCAATGAGTTGATAGTGGGACGGCACGAAGGCCGTCCCTCCCTGGTAAAGCAGATGATTCGGGTGTCCTTGGCTGGGCCGCTCGCTCAAGTTTATTCGCAAAATTGCAGAACTTATGATCTCCGATCTGGAGGGCGTCCAGTCTCTCGGCGCCGCGCAAGGCGGTGAAAGTTTAGTTTGGCCCGAGGAGGTCCTGGGTCGAGAGTTGGGGGTCTGTATTGGTTTCACGGCTGCGAGGGACAGCATCTCGAGGTCAGGAACGACTATCCAAAAACGCGTTCTGAGCTCAGGTTGGCGGGACTAGTACTGAGAAATTGCGATCCATCTTTCTCAGGGCAAGAACACGAGCCAAAACACTCGGATGCGTAAAATGCAACGCAACCAGGAGCGGATGGGGTGTCAGGTTGGACAAACTGTCTTTGCTGAGTCGTTTCAGTGCCTGGATAAGCGGATTCGGATCTCCCATCGCCTGTGCGGCAAACTGGTCTGCTTCAAATTCATGTATTCGGCTCCAATAATTCGCGGCGACTCCAACTAAAACGGCCGCAGGCTTGATCAGGATAAAGAAAAGCGTGAGCCCGACATAGACCGATGCGGTAGTTACCCCAAAAGCTGCAAAGATTTCAGGACGATTCACACAGAGAGAAGCGGCAAAGAAGAACAGCAGAAGGTTCAGTTGCCCAAAAATGAAGTGCTTAAAGATGTGGTTTCGCTTGAAGTGACCTATTTCGTGGGCCAACACAGCGAGCAGTTCTGGCACTGGATGGTTAGCTATCAATGTATCGTACAAAGCGATCCTTTTGTTCGAGCCAAATCCCGTGAAAAACGCGTTGGCTTTGGAGGAGCGTCGTGAACCGTCGATGACGAGCAGTTCTCGAACCGAGAAGCGTTGGTCCGCACACAAGGCGGTAACCTTTTCTTTCAAAATGCCTTCTGGAAGCGGGCTGAACTTGAAAAAGAGCGGGAGGATCAGCGTTGGCGCTAGGTAAATCAAGATCCATGACAGGATAGCTGTGCATGCCCAGGCTACCAGCCAGGCGTTCTCTCCGAAGTAGCTAAACAGCGTCAAAACGATGAACGAGAAAACGCAGAGAAGCAGGCCGGAAAGCAGCCATTCCTTCAGCCGGTCGAGAACGAACGTTTTCAATTCTGTCCGGTTAAACCCAAAGCGCTGCTCGATCACGAATGTGTGATAGGTCTCGAACGGTAACGAAATGGCTTCGCGAGCAGCGCAAAGAACGCTGACATAGACAAAGCCGGCTACCGTGTTGGTGAAACCGAATTGTCGTACCCAGCGATCCAGGGATTCGAACCCACCATAAAACCAAAAAATTAACAGGGCGGCCAGCGAGCAAGTGGCCTGTAGAAGTTCAAATCGTGTATTTGTTTTGGTGTATTTCTGCGACCTCCGATAGCGGGATTCATCATAAATATCTGCAAATTCATCCGGTACCTGCGTCTTCAAACTGAGTAAATTGAGGATCTTGGCGAGGAAGTCCAAGAGGTAATAGCCAATCAAAGCACATAGCACGAAGCCGCCGATCATAGGTAAATGGTCTTTTCGATTTCTGCAGGATTTTCGTGCATCGGGCGCGTTGTTGCAAAATCGCTATTGAAGCTGACTGGCCGGTTCAATATGTTTGTCCGGTCAATGAGGGTCTGTGAATCCAAACTCAGGCTGTTACAAACAGCTCACGAACTCATCTGGCGGCAGAGTTATGGCTCCGTCGGGGTGGACCAGATTTGCGAACATTCCAATGTCAAAAAGGGAAGCTTTTATCATTTTTTTAGATCGAAATCCGAGTTAACCGTCGCCGCTTACGAATATCATTGGGAGCAGCGCCGGCAAACGCTCGACCGGATATTCTCGATGCGGGTCGCCCCTTTGGAAAGGTTAGACGCTTATTTTGATCACCTTCGTCAGCATCAAGTGCAGCATTTTCGGGTGTATGGTCGTGTGCCGGGTTGTCCCTTTGCATCGCTGGGAAGCGAGTTGAGCACTCAGGATGAGGCGATCCGCCGAATGGCACAGCAGATCAGTGAGAGGAAGTGTCGCTACCTGGAATCGACGCTAGGAGATGCTATGGAGTTGGGGGAAATCCCAAAGCAAGACGCCAGATTCCTCGCTCAGGAAGTACACTTTTTCATCGTCGGATTGATGCAAGAGGCGAAGATTTCCAACAGTATTGATGTCCTCGAGCGAATGAAAACGGGAGTTTACCGAATCATCGGCGCCGCTTTCGCTTCCGTCTCCTGATTATTTTCTGCTGCGAATTGAAAAGGCAGAAAGCTGAGGCATGACCCTGTCCCAGAGTTTACCGGAAAAGATCGGGAAGGCGGGCATCAGTATTGACGATAAATGGGAGCCGGGAGATCTCGGTTTGCTGATCCATCTGCACGGCGTCCAAAATTTCCGGGACTACGGCTTTAATGCGATGCACGAAGCATACTGCGCAAAGATCGCCGTCGAATTCATGCTGAACCCGCATAGGGATCGTTCCTTTGCCTGGCTAGCGAGAAGGCGTGGAGAGGTGGTCGGCTCGGTACTGATCGTCGAGCGGCCGGAAAACGAAGCGCAACTTCGACTGCTTTTTGTTGCCAAATCGGCTCGCGGCATTGGTTTGGGTCGTTGGTTGGTAGAGGAAGCGGTACGTTATTCCGCTTTGCGCGGTTTCAGGCGGATTTACCTCTGGACGGTTGCGGGTTTGGACCGAGCTATTGCGATCTACAAATCAGTCGGATTTATGCAGTCTGAAGAGAGGTCTATCGAGGGGTGGGGACAACGCAGCACGGAAGTTCGGTTTGACCTCGCATTGAAGAGTGGCGATCATGGGTAGTCTTGTGTACCGTATGACGTTTAATCAGTGAAGTCGTCCGGTAGACACCGGATCAGCCGGAGGGGTGCGAGCGAACTGCCGTAAGGGAGATTCTATTCTATTTTGCCACCGATTCCAACTCGCCGACTATCCGCTTCGCTGCGTCCAAAGGATCTGACGCCGCCGTGATGGGGCGCCCGATAACCAGATAATCAGCGCCTGCGTTCAATGCTTCCGCGGGGGTCATCGTCCGGCTCTGGTCACCCGTTTCCGACCATTTTGGACGAATTCCTGGAATGACGGTTGTAAAGAGCGAGCCGAATCGATTTCGTATTGCAACCAGTTCCAAAGGGCTCGCTATCAGGCCTGTAATGCCAACATGTTTTGCGAGCTCTGCAAGGAGGAGCACTTCCTCTTCAACCGATGTTCTGTAGCCGACTTCAGCGATCGCCGCATCATTCAGACTTGTCAGCACCGTGACACCGAGAATCAGGGATTTTGCCGTCCCCCTCCCAACTACTGCCGCTTCGCACATCGACCGCCCCCCGGACAAATGAACCGTCAGCATGTCGACGCCCAACGCGCAGGCTGATTCCACGGCTCTGCGCACGGTGTTCGGTATATCATGGAACTTCAGGTCCAGAAAGACTCTTGACCCCGATGCCTTGATTTCCTGAACGATCGCGGGGCCGGCTGCGGTAAAGAGCTGGCTTCCGACCTTGAAAAATCCAATTGCACTCCCAACCCGGCGAATTAGCTCACGGGACGCCTCCATGGTGGGCACATCCAGGGGTACGATAATTTTATTCTTTGCGCCGATCGAACTTTGCACAGGATGAGGATGCATGAAGATTCTCACCCCGGCAAAGATCAATCTTACCTTGGAGATAGTTGGAAGGCGATCGGACGGCTATCATGATCTTGCCACATGGATGCTTCCCGTGGGTCTCTATGACATGCTCGAAATCGATGTGGAGGGCGTACAATCGTTTGAGTCGAATGTGCCTGAGCTGAAAGGCGATTCGTCAAACCTCGCGATACGAGCCGCGGAACTCTTCAGCCGGACTGCGGTGGCTGATACCTGTTACCATATCCGGCTTGAAAAGGCGATCCCGATTGGAGCTGGCTTGGGAGGGGGCAGCTCAGATGCCGCGGCGACACTGCTCCTCCTGAACAAGTTGCACGGATCTCCCCTGACTTCCCGGGGACTGCACGGTCTCGCCGCGGAACTCGGGTCCGATGTCCCCTTTTTTCTTGGCGCTCGATCCGCCTGGTGCACCTCTCGAGGCGAAGTCATGGAGCCGCGCGAATTTCCGCGCGGACTCTGGATTTTCCTGACTAAGCCAGGTTTTGGAGTGTCCACGGCGGAAGCCTATAGCGCATACGCAGCGTTGCCGAGTTTCCACAAGATAGGTCGGGAAGTAACCACTCCGTGGGGAGTATTGCGTAATGATCTTGAACCGGCGGTATTTTCCAAATATCTGCTATTACCCGTGATCAAGGATTGGCTCACAAAACAGGCGGATGCGACACTTGCTTTAATGTCCGGATCTGGTTCGACCATTTTTGCTGTTGTGCACAGTCAGTCCGAAGGAGAGTCCTTGAACAGTGCATTCCGGCAGGTGTTTGGCGAACGAGTCTGGACCTCAGTTTGCCGGCTTAATCCCGAAGGCGGCCCATTTTGATCGCAACGAAAGATAGACTTATTTCGGGGACAGGACACTATAGTCCCGTAACAACGAGAACGGGACAACGCGCACGTTCGATTACCCGCTCTGCGGTACTTCCCAAAAGCAGCCGCCCTATCCCGCTGCCTCCGTGGGAACCGATCACGATAAGATCAGCGGCGCAATTATCTGCCGCCGTTAGTATTTCCTCAAATGGGGAGCCTACTCTCGTTTCGATTTCTACGTGGAGACCGCGACTGGAAAATTGATTTTCAAAGGATTTCAGCCCGTTCTTCGCTTCCGATTCTGCAAACTCATATTGGGAGATGTAACGATCGGGTACGGTATATTCCAGCGGATATCGATTGTAAGGATAGTCCCGCAAGTTAATGACATGCAAAAGAGTTACTGCGCATCCGAAACACGCGGCTAGTTTGGCAGCATAGGTAGCGCTCTTTTCCGAATTCTCCGAGAAGTCGATGGGAACGAGAATGGAGCGATAAACAAGTCGGTCGTCAGTGCGTTTTAAGTCCGGGTTTTCCAAGAATGACTCCTCCTAATCCGCATCAGGCATATCAAGTCCTTTAGAATACGGTCTCGTCAACGCTCACAAGGCGCTCCAACCTCGGAAACCGCCGGGGATGGCCTAAACTTTGTGCTTCCCGTCAACCTGGATAACGCCATCGGCAAACCCAGCAGCGAGATGATCACGGCGTCCGGCTCCGTCAGTTGTTCCAAAGTTGGTGCGGGCGGGGCGTCGCCGCGCAACAGCCACACGGTCCGTATTCCCAATCGTTGCGCCGGTCGGATGTCACCTTCGAGACGGTTGCCCACGTGCACCGTGCGGTTTGGCGAAACGCCAGCCTTTTCCAGCGCGTAACGGAAGATCCTTTCGTCAGGCTTTTCCACCCCTACGAAATCTGCGAGGGCGATGACGGAGAAAAGGTCATGGAGGCCGTCCCGTCGCAACGCATTTAGAGCAGCCTCGCCCGAGTTTGCCACCAGTCCCAATTTAAAATGGCTCGCCAGCGCTTCCAGCGCAGGTTTCACGTCCGGGTAGAGGGCTGAAGTCGGGTATTCCCAGTAAACCTTCGCGAGTGCCTTCAGCCTCTCGCGATCCCGATTAGGGACAAAATGGTTCGCTATTGCGGTGCGCAACGAACCCGATGCCCGCATCCGTTCGGCATCATAAACGGCCCAGAATTCGTGTTCCTGGACCTGCGGATTAAGATCATGAACAGCTCGCAGCATCGCCCTGGTGTAAGTTGCGTCGTCATAAATCGTCCCCCCGAGGTCGAACAGGATAAGTTCGATGTCTTTCCGGCCGCCCGCCAGAGCAGCCATCGCCGGCGGATGGGCCAGCAGGGACGCCGACCCGCCGAACGCCGCCTCGCCAATGCCGCTCCAGCCAAGGGTCCCTCGTTCCAGTTCCTCCGGTAACGTGAGGAACAAAGCCAGCAACGCGCTGAGCCCATAAAGCCCCGCAAAAATCCACATCACCCCCTCAACCCCAAGCGGTCCGATAGAGACCGCGACGATTGCCGGACCAAGCAGAGCGCTTGCACCCGCGCCGAGATTTAGCATCGAGATGGCAGCTCCTTTGTTTTCCGGCGCTAAAAGGGGCATAATGGCGCTAAGGGGGACGAAACCAGCAAGGGTCGCGCCGTAAAGCACGGCAACCACCAGGGCCAACCCGAAATTTCCGCGATGCGCTACCGGCACGTAATACAACAGAAGCGTCGTGATCGTGCAGCCCATCCCACCGACATAAGCGACGGTGTGCCGCCAGCCGAGTCTATCCCCGACGATCCCTGACAGCAGGTTCGCAATAATGTTGCTCAGGAACATGGCGCTAAGTAACTGCAGCCATTGGTCGAGAAAAAGGCCGACAGCGGTGGTGAAAAAAGTTGGCAAGAAGACCAGGAAGCCGAACTGCGCGGCCGTGTTGATCATTCGCACCACACAGCCGATCGCTGTCTTCGGTTTTTCCCAGGCAATCGTGAAACTGGAAGTAAGTGAATCGCGGGTCTTTTTTTTTGGCTCGCCCGGCAGAGCCAGCCGGGGTTTTTTTGGCAGTCCCGCAAGCGCGACAACACCGCCCGCAATCACCATCCCCAGGGAACACCAGAGAGTGACGTATTGACCGACGTGAGGAATGAGTAGACTGGCAAAAAGAGCACCTAATGTCGGCAGTCCCGCACTGAAAGCGAACCAAAACCATCCCACAGCCGATCCGAGCCGCTTCGGCGGAGTAACGGTCGTGACTAGAACCAGGAATCCGTAGGCAAACAACGGGTAGCCAATGCCCCGGAACCCATAACTCACCAGCATGCTGGGGAAATCAGCCATCCGGAGCGAATACCCCAGAAAGATGACCTCGAATATGGTCCAGGCCAAAAGACCGACCCACATCACCAATCGCGATCCCCAGGCGTCGGATAAAGCGCCCGAATAACGCGCCCCCATTGCAGCGAACGCGCCATAAACCGTGAACAGCAATCCGATTTTTCCTTGGGAAATCCCCATGCCGATAAGGAAATGCGCCAGATACCCTGACTCCACGCCGTCCCCCATCATGAACAGCAACAGGCCAACGTAACCCAATGCTAGTTCGCGCGGGATGTTAAGGTATTCGAGAAGGGAGCTCCGTGCCAGGGCAGGGGGCGAGGCTTGGAGAGCCGAAGGCATGTTAAGTATATTAACTCAACTTGGTTAAATTCCAAGTCGACTAGGTGTTAGTCGCGGAGCAGCCCCCAAACAGCGTTATTGAATTAGTGAATCAAAGTTTGCTGGGGCGACTAAAACGAGGGGGGGAAGGTTATGCAATCCGGGATAATCGTCTGGGCCAGCCTTACGATTTCCGATGCCGGCTGGCCGGCGCCAAGATCCCACAGGACATGAATGGCGACTGAAGGACAAAATCCGGTAAAGGAAACCGAGGTCCATGATAAGACTGTTATCCCCCCGTCAGATCAACGGCAGGTTTATCTCGGATTTCCTCGGTTTTGCGGCGTGCAAAGCGGGACGCCTCGCTTACATTCTGGCTGCGAGACGGTACACTAGAATGAGTCCGACCCACTATGTCGCTTGCGATTTGGGAGCGGAAAGTGGCCGCGTGATGTTGGGGCGGCTTGAAGACGGCCGGTTGGTGCTCGAGGAGATCCACCGGTTCCCGAGCGCTGCTGTTCAGGTTCTCGGAACGCTGCGTTGGGACGTGTTACGAATATTTGAAGAGCTTAAGCACGGACTTGCCAAGATCGCACAACGTCGTTTGCCAGTTTGCAGCATTAGCGTGGATTCGTGGGGCGTCGATTACGTATTAATTAACTCCGTGCATCCAATGCTGTCGCTGCCTTTTCACTACCGGGATGCACGCACGGAAAGCACGTATGATCGCGTACGAGAGAGCGTTGGATCGGAGTTCATTTTTGCTGAAACGGGGATCCAGTTCATGGCGATCAACACGATCTATCATCTCGTGTCAGACGCCGAGAAGAGTCGCGCTCTGCTCGAGGCCACAGACTGTTTTTTGATGATAGGTGATTATTTCAACTATCTTTTCTCCGGGGTGCCTCGAGTGGATCAGACTACCGCGAGCACGACGCAATTGTACAACCCTAGGAATCGCGCCTGGTCAGATGCCCTGATCGAGCGCTGCGGAATACCGCGCAAAATTTTCCCGAAGATTGTGGCGCCCGGAACGGTTCTTGGTCCCTTGCTTCCGGAGGTTTCGGCAGAAACAGGTTTAAAATCAGTCCTCGTGCAAGTCGTCGCGAGTTGCTCGCATGATACGGGCGCGGCGGTCGCCGCCGTTCCTGCGGAGGGTGGCGACGATTGGGCGTATCTCTCTTCGGGGACGTGGTCGCTGCTTGGAGTCGAACTGCCTCAACCGCTGATCAACGAATCGGTCCGCGAGTGCAACTATACAAATGAGGCAGGATACGGAGATACTACCAGATTCCTGAAAAACATCGTCGGTCTATGGGTCCTGCAGGAGTCGCGACGTGAATGGGCGCGACAGGGTCAGGAACTCGACTACGATGAGCTAATGCGGGAAGCTGAAAAAGCGGAGCCTTTTCGTTCGCTGATCGACCCGCGGGCCGCACGGTTCTCGAAGCCTGGTGATATGCTGCGAAAGATTGTGACATTCTGTTCGGAGACTGGCCAGCCAACGCCAGAAACGCCCGGTCAATTCTCCCGTTGTGTTTTAGAGAGTCTTGCCCTGCTTTATCGCGTCACACTCGAGGAGATCGAGCAACTTACAGGACGCAAAATCAGCCGGCTGCATATTGTGGGAGGGGGAAGTCAGAACGCGCTTCTTA
>Ga0306925_10006789_pt1 | contig 10678 bp, 12 predicted proteins | sample flu12Cox44000176_FD_203755 | JGI IMG/M metagenome (GOLD analysis project Ga0306925, IMG submission 203755) | Lab enrichment of tropical soil microbial communities from Luquillo Experimental Forest, Puerto Rico - flux8day.12C.oxic.44.000.176 (v2)... | ecosystem: Environmental > Terrestrial >... | reverse complement strand
CCGATCGTCCCGCGATGATCAAAATGGCGCGCGGCGAGAAGACCACGGCTGCAGCGCTTCTGATTCACGAACGCCTCTGGGACGTAAGCAGCAAGTCGCGTCGGGCCAACTAATCCGCCGCTAGCCCGAATGCGGCGAAATGCGTGTATGATTCCCCCCATTCGGGAGTAAGGCTCCCCTCCGGAGCCACCCATGAGTGCATCACTGCCCCCTATCGCCAATCCTGTTCGCGAACGCCTTTGGATTCTCGGCCTCACTCCCCAAGAACGCGGCACTTTGATTGCCACTTTCGGCGGTTGGGCGCTCGACGGCATGGACGTGATGATCTACAGCTTCGTCATCCCCGCACTGATCGCCGCATGGCAAATCAGCAAAGCCCAGGCAGGCTTGCTCGGTACGGTAGCGCTGCTGATTTCTGCCGTCGGCGGTTGGCTCGCGGGATTGTTTGCAGATCGTTTTGGCCGTGCGCGCGTCCTGCAAATCACCATTGTCTGGTTTGCCTTCTTCACGTTCCTCTGCGGCTTCACCAACTCCTTTCGGCAATTATTGGTGCTCCGCGGACTGCAGGGCTTGGGCTTCGGTGGAGAATGGGCGGTTGGTTCCGTTCTAATGGGCGAGACCATTCGCGCGCAACATCGCGGCAAGGCCGTCGGCACGGTGCAGGCGGGTTGGGCCCTCGGCTGGGGCGTCGCTGCCATGAGTTACGCCCTGCTCTTCTCCGTTTTCCCCGCCGCAACCGCTTGGCGCTCCATGTTCTGGATCGGCATTCTTCCTGCCCTGTTGGTCTTCTACATCCGCCGCAATGTTCCTGAGCCCGAAGTCTTCCATCGCACCCGCGCAAGGGAGGCTGCGCTTCAAACCGGCACGCACTCGCTCGAAATTTTCAGCCCTGTGCTGCTCAAGACCACTTTGCTTGCTTCGTTTCTCGCCACAGGCGCGCAGGGCGGCTACTACGCCATCACCACCTGGTTGCCCACTTTTCTTCGGACCACGCGCAATCTCTCCGTGCTCAACACCGGAGGCTATCTGTTCGTTGTCATCGTGGGCTCCTTCACCGGATACCTGCTCAGCGCCTGGTTGACGGACCTCCTCGGTCGCAAGCTCACGCTCGTGATCTTTGCGATTTGTTCCTTCGTGACCGTCACCGCCTACACCTATCTGCCCACCAGCAATTCCTTAATGTTGGTTCTGGGTTTTCCCCTGGGATTCTTTGCCTCGGGCTCGTTCAGCCCCATGGGCGCGTTTTTCACCGAGTTGTTTCCCAGCCGTTTGCGTGGCTCTGGCCAGGGTTTTTCCTATAATTTCGGGCGCGGCATCGGCGCACTGTTTCCGACGCTTGTTGGCTTTCTCAGCGCGCGCATCAGTTTGGGCCATGCCATCTCGGCGTTCGCCGCCAGTGCCTACTTTGTTATGGTTCTCGCCGTCCTGCTGTTGCCCGAAACCCGCGGCAAAGAGCTGCGCGCCTACGAATGAGCACTGTAGTGGCGGCGCCGTCTGCGCGCTCTCTCGCTTTTGTAGTTGCCGGTGTTCAGACCGGTGCTTTTTCCGGCACGCGAAGGTAGCGGCGGCCTGCCTGCCGAAGGTGAGCTGTTGGGTGGCGAGCTCTTGCCGCATGGATTCTTCGATTTCCAACATTTCTTTCATGGTCAGTTCGGCGTCGTTCAGGTTGCGGGGAATCTGAGTGTAGAGGTAGCATCCGGCTTCGAACCTTTGATTGCGAGTCACGAGGCGGCCCGGTTGCCGGGCAACATTCACGTCAAGACCAATCAGCGCTACGCGCGCCAGCAACGGATTCCTGGATATCAGATTGTGGCCACTGCTATTTTCGTGCATCGGAGCTGGACTCGTAGTTGCGAACTCAGATAAATTTGTCGTGCCATCCGTGCCGCTTACAGGAGAAATCGGATGGAACATAAGCGGCAACGGGTTCAGTTTGGTTGGGTCTGTTTGAAAGCCAGAAAGAAGGGTGTCGTTCGCCAAATCGTTGCACCGGCATCACAAGGACTTCTTTCTACTTGACGTAAGTACTTCGGTTTTGGATAGCAGGCTGATTCGTCGCCCGGCGAAAGATCCTCGCAGAAAATGTGAACCGTGCCAGTCCGGGTTTCAAGAAGGAGAGTGTGGTGAACTTTTGCTTTTAAGTCTATGCTGCCACCGCATAGCGATGGTGCAGCCTGCCGAGTCTCGGAAAGGATTGAATCTTGCTTTCACCCGCAGAGCGAATTGCTGTCGCGCGACCTGCGGGCGTGTCCTTCGCCAGTCCAAGATGAGTCCGGTCCTCATGGTAGTAGAGCAGGTAGGAAGACAGCAGTCGTTTGAGATGCCGCTCATTCAGGATGATCACGTGGTCCAATAAGTCGCGTCGGCAACTTCCCACCCAACGCTCAGCAACACCGTTCTGCCACGGACAGCCAAAGGGCGTGCGAGTTGGCTCGCTTCCCATGTCTCTCACGGCCGAAACCACATCGGCGCCAAACTTTGCGTCGCGGTCGAATAGCAAGAATCTGTGCGTCTGTTGGTAGGCCCATGCTTCTCGCAATTGCTGGACTACCCAAAGCGTGTGGGGATTTCTCGTCACATTGAAATGCAGGATCTTACGCCGGTCGTGGCCGATGATGAAAAAGCAGTACAGAACACCAAACGTGAGCGTTGGGACGGTGAAAAAGTCCATCGCAGCAATGGACTCGCGATGGTTTCTGAGGAACGTCAGCCATTGCTTGACGGGATCTGTATTTCTCGGGGCTCGCCGGATCCATCGCGAGACACTCCTTTCCGAGAGATCGAAGCCCAGCTTGAGCAGTTCGCCGTGAAGGCAAATCCGATTTTGCGTCGTTGCGGCGCTCCCCAGGTCGGATTCTCGGCAACCATTCGAAAGATCAGGGCGCGAACCTCTTTGCTGACACGCTTCCGCCCTCCTGCTGGTCTGAATCTTGAGATCCATGTCCAATACAAACGAAACCCTGCTCGATGCCAGTTCACAACGGTTCGGGGAGTAACCAAGACGAGAGGTTTCTTCCACCCAGACCAGAACGTTCTCAACGCAACCAGAACAGCTTGTGCAGGGCAGTCAATCGAGTGCGAGGCCGTTGCGTATGCAAAGCGAGCAGTTGCCGACGGAGAGCCAGGTTTTCGAGGACGAGGTCCTCGCGGGAGCGGAAAGAGCTGACGATCCACCCGAGGAGATGCCGGAGCAACACAATCATGATAAGAATATTATCGGAACTATCGAATTTCGGTTTTGCGCTAAGTCATTCATTTTGCAGATGTACGACGATTTGGCGAGACACAGCGCTCCGACAATTTCCGATTTGCCCGTGACTCGCTAATTACAGAGGCTAGCCCGGCTTACAACCGGTTACGACAGCAGCCGTTGAAATTTTGGGTTGTTGCGGAGAGAACTTAGATCGGGGTCGTTTTTGATCCACTCTTTGCGCCAGCCAGAGCGCACGACTCTTCTGAGACAGTTCAGCGCTTCTTTGCTGCGATGCAGCACCGCGTAGATGCAGGCCACGTTATAGAGAACAGCGGAGTCGTCTGAATCGAGCGCCAACGCTTTTGCCGCCCATGCGAGGGCTTCTTTTCTTCGGCCAATGCGCGCCCACGCAACGGCTCCCAGGTATAATGCGCGCACGTCGCCGGGATTCACGGACAATTGCTGTTTGGCAACTTCGATAGAGCGAGCATATGCTGCGGCAGCCTTGGAGTTGTGTCCGAGCCCGGTGTAAGCTGCTCCCAAGAAGACAGGCGACTGATAGTCCTCCGGCCGCACGCGCGCTGCGGACTCGAATGGTTCGATCGCTTCTTTGTACTTTCCTTGCGCCAGGCAGGCACGCCCGTAAAAGTAGTAGGCCTCAAAGAGCCCGGCATCGAGGCGAATCGAGGCCCGAAACTCCTTCTCCGCATCAGGATAATTTCGCAGCGTTGAGAGCGCCACTCCACGCGACGCATGAGCTTCCGCAAGTTTCGGCGCCAACTGCAATGCTTTGCGGCTGGCCAAATCTGCCGCTTCCAAATTCTCGCGGGTCGCTTCCCAATAGAGATACAGATAGGAGCAGCAGTCAGCGAAGCCAGCGTGGGCCGCAGCAAATTCAGGATCCACTTCTATCGCTCGTGCAAACATTTCTCGGGCCCGCTCGAAATTCTTGCGCCGGAACTGATGAAACAGCTGCCTTCCTTTGAGATAGAAGTCATAGGCAGGCTGGCTGGTTGTGCCCGCCTTTTTGTTCTGCAAAGAACAGCGCTGATCCATCCAGCGGTCGAGTTCCTTTTTGAACGCGAGCACGCTGCCCAATTTGCGGTGCATCTGCCTGCGGACCGGAAGTTGCTCAGTTCTCTCCCACCGCTGCACCGTACGGACGTCCCGTTTCAGATGGGCAGCGATTTGTTTCCATCCCTCGAGACACTGTCCTCGCTCGGGGGCGGGAGGATTTGCCGTCCTCTGATGAATTCGAGGCGATGCGATTGAGCGCTCTTTGCTCATTCCGTGACAGCGGCAAAGTGCGACAAGTCCTGCTTGCCGCTGAATGCCGCTTGTGCATTCGGCATTGTACTTCTATTTTTGGCGTGAACTATAGCCGAGGAGATATTCAAAACATGCGCTTGACGATGAATTGCTTTCGCCTGATTTGTTGCCTTGTGCTCAGTCTAGCCAGCTTCGGTTCCGCTCGCGCAAGGGGCCGGGCTACCATCCTGTACGACGCTTTCGGTGACGCGAAAAACCTCAAAAAGGATTGGGGTTTCTCGGTTTTGATCGAGTACTCGGGAAAGAAAATCCTGTTTGATACCGGCAATAACGCCAAGATATTCGCCGCCAATGTCAAAGCCATGGATGTCGACTTGAGGGACTTGGATTTCGTTGTGATTTCGCACCGGCATGGCGATCACACCAGCGGTCTGGACCATCTCCTGAAGGTTAATCCGAAGGTCAAAATCTACGTACCGGCCGAGTTATTCGGCGTCTTTGGAAGCACGCTTCCCAAAGGGTTTTACAAGAGTGTCGATACTTTGCCGGACTGCATGCGCTATTTCGCTGGAGAGGAACCGCAGGCATTCTCTTCCGGCAGTCCCTGGCTGGAGGCACATTTTGTGTCAGTCGATAGCAAAGTGGAAGTCGCGCCTGGCATTTTCCTAATCCCGACAGTTTCCAAGGTGACGGGAACTCTGGAACTCCGTGAGCTCACTCTGGCGATAGATAGTCCTCTTGGACTGGTTGTGGTTGCCGGATGTTCACATCCGGGAGTGGAAGAGATTCTTGGAGCGGCTTCCGCGGCGAATTCTCACGTTCACATGCTGCTTGGCGGCCTCCATTTGGTGAAAACTCCCGACGTCGAGATCGAACGCCTCGCCAATGCGCTGCATGACAAATGGAAAATCGATCGCATTGCGCCGGGACACTGTACAGGTGAGCCGGCCTTCGCCAGGCTAAAACAGGTCTTTGGCGACTCTTATCTATATGCAGGTCTTGGCTCTCATGTGGATATTCCGTGAAGCTGCGGAGACTACGTTTCCCGAATACGGGGTAGATCACGGGGTCCCCAGCTCTGTTGGCTCAAGAGATTTCGGTCAGATTGTCGGCAACCCTTCCCTTATCCGATTACGGAAGGTTGCCGACGACTCGGGAGCTGATGGGTTCGAAGCCGCGTTGACTTGCGTATCAACACAACCTAACATGCGTTTCCAAGGGCAGCTCTCCAGCCATGATTGGTCAGATTGTTTCGCACTACCGCATCGTCGAGAAGCTCGGCGGTGGCGCTGACGGTCTGTTATTGCCTGCATTTTACATCGGCGATGAAACACATTCCCCTAAAGGATCAGAAGGCCTGATGAACAAATATATGACTCGACGGTCTTGGCTCGGAGCGGCAGCGACGTTTGCCGCTTCTGGCGTCGCAGCAGGGCAAGAAGACTTCACGAAGTTGCCCCCAAATCTGCCGGTACCAATGGACGATGGAGCTTGCGACCACCTGCTGCACATGCAGGTACCCGCCATCCCTCTGAACGCCACTGTCGGTGGCACCGTAAGCTTACCCGCGGTCAAAGCGGAAAGGACAATCGTGTACTGCTACCCGCGCACCGGTGAACCCGGCAAGCCGTCTCCCGATGGGTGGGATGCCATCCCCGGTGCGAGAGGGTGCACTCCGCAAAGCTGCTCCATGCGCGATAACTATCACGTCATTCGTCGTTTGGGTGGGGATGTTTTTGGAATGAGTACACAGTCAACGTCATACCAGCAGGAAGCTGCCAACAGACTTCACTTGCCCTTTGCCCTGCTCTCGGACCAGCAACTCAAAATGACACACGCTCTTAGGTTGCCAACATTTGAGGTGCAAGGATTGACGCTCATCAAGCGGCTCACGATTGTGATTCATCAAGGCAAGATTGAAAAGGTGTTCTACCCAGTGTTTCCGCCCGACAAACATGGAGAACAGGTGGCCGCTTGGTTAGAAAAAAAGCGGCAGGGCCTCATTTAGGCCGTCGGTTTGAACTTGGCGGCAGACGTTCCACATGTCCAGCTGACGGGCAAGCCTTCCGTAATCCGATAAGGGAAGGGTTGCCGACAAATCGGGCACTGACACGATTTCCAGCTTTCCAGGCGAAATCCACTCAATAGCTATTGCAACTTGACATACTCGGCTTTGGCTTGCTTCAGGATGAGGATGTCGGAGTCGTATTTCCGCAGCTACACGAATTTTATTTCTGGCTCAGAAGATAGAGTTCGGCGTGACCGCCGGGGCGCCCATACACGATGGTGGAAAGGTCCTTCGAGAAATCGTAAGCATTACCCCCGAGGTAATTCACTTGAAAAGTAAACGGCACTTTTAGCGCGGCCTGGGGCGCACCCATAAGTTTGCCCTCTTTCCAGGGCTGGCGGTAAATCGTGACTTCACCGCTGGAAGTAACTGCATACAAAAATGACTTGCCATCGCGAGCAAAAGTCGCGCCGTGCGTCAGCACACCTGGAAGAAGCGGGATGCATTTCTTATCGGATATGGACACTTCGTAGATTCCAGTCTTTTCTCCAGCCAGTACGACACCAACCAAGTACCCCCCAGAGGGATGAGCGTCGGTAACCGAACAGCAGTTGTCCACGACCTTCTCCGGACTCGAACCGTCAACGTTCCATTTCCAAATGTTAAGTAACGACCCGGCTTTCTCTAAAATGGACACGTAAACGGATTTCTGATCTGGACTCCATACTGAACTCCAGGGCGGACCTCCCATTGGTGGAACCTGATGGAGACCACTCCCGTCGGCTCCGACGATGTAGACCATTTCTCTTGCGCTGGCTCGTGTTTCAGCAAAAGACAGGTGAAAATTGTCTGGTGCCCAAGTTCCAGTGTCCAGGTCTTCTCCTGTGGTGATTTTCACTCTTTTGCCACCATCGATGTCCGAGACCCAGAGTTCCGTTCTATTGGGCGCGGGGAACGTGATATACATCACGCGCTTCCCATCCGGCGACATGGTCGGCTGCGTGGCGTCCTCCGATACGATGTCCTTCGATTCCTTTGAATGCACTTGATACACGGTTAGGAATCCGGAGGATTTGCCATTCACATAGTAGATTCCTTTTCCTCCCGGGTCTGGCATGGGGGAGTAATCCGGCCCTGTGCCGAAAGTAATCTGCGTGAGACTCCGATCCTGCAAGCTGTACTTCCAGATGTTCGTAAGCCCGTTTACTGCGCGGCTAAATAGTATGGAATTGCCCGGCTCGGCCCACACAATATCTGCCCCGGGTATCTCCCCTAAATCAACCGTTTTATGGCTGCTCAGGTTTAATTTGAGAAGACGAGTGTCCGGCGAGCGTAACCGAAAACTACCAACGAGCAGGTCGTCGCCGCCTGGAAAAAGCGCAATCGGAATAAAGCGTCGGCCAGTGTCGTCAGGTTTGTACACCAGTTCTTCGTTCAAACCGGAATTCGCCGCACGAAAAATTCCAGGGATGTCAGACTTTACGTAAAAAATGGAAGTGCCATCCAAAGAGGGAACCGCATAGCTAGCAGATACCACACGCCGCGGATTACCCCCGAGCGCAGGTACGGCCCAGACTGCGTCACTGCCGAGGTCGTCTCCGGTAATAGACCTCCTTCCCGTCAGACGAGAAACTGTAGACCACCTTGCTGCCCTCGTCGCTCGTCAGTTGCAGGGGCTCTCCACCAGAGGTAAGCATCAGAAACACCTGGGAAACGCTACCTACCGGTGAGTCAAACGCCACGGTGCGGCCGTCCGGAGAAAGCTTTGCGTCATCCATTGGTTTGTTCCACTGGCTGATTTGCGCTATCTTTGCGGGGCCGGTCGGAGTGTTCGAACGGGGCCAAAAGTGATATATCGCAAAACCTGCTGCCAGCACTGCGAGAAAGGCTGCCAAAAGAGCGTAGCGCTTCCACACAAGCGCGACTGACGCTTGAGCCGCAGCAACCGAGCCGGTGCGACGCTCTGCGATGGATTCCGCAACTGCTCCACTCGTTGCGCTCACATCTCCCCTTCTCCGCGGCAGCTTTCCCGAACCGCTATCGCGTTTCAATCGCTTCAGGTCGGTGCGCAATTCCGCAGCGCTGTTGTACCGCAGTTCGCGGTCCTTCTCCAACACCTTGTCAATGATTCTTTGCAGCTCCACCGGCACAGCAGTGTTCAGCTGCGCAGCCCCAGTGGGCTCTTTGTGCAGAATCGCGTCAAACACCCCACCGGCGCTGACCCCCGTGAAAGGCAAAAACCCCGTCGCCATCTCATACAAAACCCGGGGAGTGCTGTAGGGACTGTGGCGTACATGTCCCCGGAGCAGGTGCTTGGGAAAACGCTGGATGCAAGGACGGACCTATTTTCCTTTGGCGTAGTTTGTTAACTGTTGGGAGTCCACCGCTAGCGTTGTGGCCCCTTCTTCGCCGACGTGCACCCTTCCAGCACTCACCTTCGCCAAACCAAAATCCAGGATCTTCGCGTGGCCCTTCTTCGTCACAAAAATGTTCCCCGGCTTTATATCGCGGTGGACGATCCCTTCAGTGTGGGCAGCATCCAATCCTTCGGTCACTTCAATCGCCAGATCGAGCAGCCGCTCCAGTTCCATTGCTTGCCCATTGATCAAGTGCTTCAGCGTGGCGCCATCGAGATACTCCATCGCGATGAAGGCGCGCCCGTTTTCCTCGCCGATGTCGTGAATTGTGCAGATGTTTGGATGGTTGAGCGCTGAGGCCGCCTCCGCTTCTCTCTGGAAGCGAGCCAGCGACTGGGGATCGCGCGCAACCTCAGAAGGCAGGAATTTCAGTGCGACGAAACGGTGCAGCCGTGTATCTTCGGCCTTATACACCACACCCATCCCCCCTCCACCTAACTTCTCGATAATCCGATAGTGGGAGACGGTCTGGCCGATGAGCGCGTCGGGGTCCGTCACAGTGCTGCCATCTTAGCACCGGCCACCCCTTCGAATGGTCCGATAGCTTCCGGCAAGAAGCGTCGCATGTGGAATGAACTCTTCGGCGCGGCGGGTGCCTCCGCCTAGCATGACCAATGGTGGCCCTGAGCCGCTCTCAATGACTCCAGAACAAATCGTTGCGTACTATGTGCGGTTGACTCAGGCGCGTGAAGGCAGCAAACAAGAAAAGGACCCCAGCACGGATCTCGCGCATGCCGCGGCGCCTTTGACTGAAAGGTGATCAAAAGGAAACAGTGTGCCATGCAATAGCAAATCTTGCAGATCGCCGAGTGTCTAGAGCGGTTGTTGACCTGTCACGGGCGATCCGGAAGTCATCAGATCAAGTTCTCAGTTTGTTGCTTGCCGACAAACCAGAAGTACCAGAAGTAGAGACGCCGAGCAGGTCCCAGTGACTGGACACTGTGCAATCTACTGAGGGAAGTTGATTTTTGCCAGGAGTTCCTGGAAGCGTGCGTCCGAGCGAAATGGAGTCGAATCTGGGGTCCTGTCGGAGCCAATACAGGCAGCTTCGGTTTCGGTAGGCCTTGTCCAGCCATTCAAGTGCCAGATCCTTGTCGCCCAGCTGCGCATAGACGCCAGCGACTTCAGAGGGACAAACGTACGGACTATTCACATTGTGCCAAGCCGGCGCAGTCGCCTGACGCGTCTCTGCTCCCGATCCTCTTCATGACGTTTCACCTGACAGACGACATCATCCGCGGGATGGCCTCGGGACAGGTCTCAAACCTCTTTGGGGTGCTAATCCTGGTCGTCTGGCTGTACGGAACGCTGGTGCTCGCCGAACGGCGATCGGGGTACGTCATCATCCTCCTCGGGTCGCTCCTTGGATTAGTCGTCCCAGTCATCCACATGATGGGGAAGGGTGTCGGCGTCGGCGGCAACATCGCCAAGTCCAGCGGAGCCTTCTTCTTCGTCTGGACGCTCATCGCGCTGGGCGTGACCGCGCTCTTCTCTGTCATCCTCTCGGCGCGTGGACTGTGGACCCTGCTTTGGGGCCAGCGGTAGTCCAACAACCCAAACATGGAAACGCCCGTCGCACAGCGGAGTTGATCGGCGCGGATCGGGTTCTGCCGGCGACCCCCCGCAGCACAAAGAAGATGCCCGTGCATGCGGCGCTGCTCGCCGATTTACCGGAGATTTGCCAGGGTCCAATCCGCGATTGTGGTCGGATGCCGAGCAATCCGGAAGTAATCCACCTGGGTGGAAAAAATTCGCTGTGCTTCGGTGCCTGAGGAGGGCGTCATCCGGTAT
>Ga0306925_10006787_pt1 | contig 10680 bp, 10 predicted proteins | sample flu12Cox44000176_FD_203755 | JGI IMG/M metagenome (GOLD analysis project Ga0306925, IMG submission 203755) | Lab enrichment of tropical soil microbial communities from Luquillo Experimental Forest, Puerto Rico - flux8day.12C.oxic.44.000.176 (v2)... | ecosystem: Environmental > Terrestrial >... | reverse complement strand
TAGCCGCCGACCGAAAGCGATGCGCAGTCCTGCTGACGACCGGCTTGCCGCTCGCGTTCGCGCCAGGCGGAAAATTCGGTTTTCGCCTGCGCGGCGGCATAGAACCACAGCGCCGTCCACGCGATGACGAGCACCGCCACAACGCCGAATACGACCACCGGCCACAATCGGCGGCGCGACGCTTTCGATGGAACGGTGGAATTCGACATGGTTGAGCCTCCTGCGAATGCGTCTCAAAGCGCGATCAATGCGGCAATTAAACGGTCGGCTTGCGCGCACGGCGGCATCAGCTATACCGCCTCATGGACCCCGATCCCATGCACGCCAGCGACGATCTGTGGGTGTTCGCCTACGGCTCGCTGATGTGGCGGCCGGACTTTGCGTTTGTCGAGCGGCTGGAAGCGCGCCTGGTAGGGGCCCACCGCGCGCTCTGCGTCTACTCCTTTGTCCATCGCGGAACGGCTGAGCGGCCTGGCCTTGTCCTGGGGCTTGACCGCGGAGGAACCTGCCGCGGAATTGCCTATCGGGTAAGCGCGGCCGAGCGTGCGCGAACCGTGGCCTATCTGCGCAGGCGCGAGCAGGTCACGTCGGTTTACCGGGAAGCGATCCGCCCGATCTGGTTGCGGCGGCACTCCGACGAGAGAGTGGCAGCTCTGTGTTACCTGGTCGATCGCGGTCACCCGCAATATGCGGGGCGGCTCGTGCTCGACCAGCAGTTGCACCATGTGCGCCAGGGTCACGGGGTCTCGGGCGCCAATCGCGACTATGTCATCGCGACCGTCGCCGCCCTGGAGCAGCTTGGCTATCGGGAGACGCAATTGCATCAGCTGGCACGGTTGCTCGGTCATCAGATGACAGATGTCAGAGGTCAGATGACAGATATCAGGCACGAGGCCGCCATACGGGTATGACCTGTCATCTGACATCTGCGAGCTCGCGCTCGCCCTCGCGCACGAGGCTCGTGGTCGCGGTCTCGATCTCCCGCTGCAGCCGCTCGAAGAAGACTGCGTTGGCCAGCCCTGGCGGAATCGGATCGAGGATCTCGACCCGGATGGTGCCGGGGTGGAGCCGGAGCGAGCGGCGAGGCCAGAACAGCCCGGAATTCAGCGCGATCGGCAGGCAGGCAACCCCCGTCTCCACATAAAGATGAGCGACGCCGTATTTGTATTGTGGCGGCGCGCCGGGAGGGCGGCGAGTCCCTTCCGGGAAGATGATGATCTGCCGGTTGCGCGCCAGCTCCCGCTTCACGGAGGCGCTCATCCCGGTGAGCGCGCGTGAGCCCCTCATTCGATCAATCGCGATCATGCCGGCCTTGGCAGTGTACCAGCCGAAGAACGGTATCCACATCAGCTCGCGCTTCATGATGTAGGCGGGGTCGGGCAAAAGCAGCACCAGCGCGAACGTCTCCCACAACGACTGGTGCTTGCAGGCGACAAGGAGTGGCCCGCGTGGAATCTTCTCGAAACCGCGGAAGTCGACCGTGATCCCGCAGACTGAGCGCAGCAGCCAGAGATTGGTCCGCGCCCAGAACCTGGCGACGGCGAGAATGGCGGCGCGCGGCATGATCAACGTCGGCAGCGCTGCGATCGCCTGAACGGCCAGATTTGCGTAAAAAAGGACGTTGAAGGCGATCGAGCGGAAAATGAGCACGGATCAGCCTCGGCTTGCAGAGATTCAGGTCAGCTGATCTCTCCGGCGCCGGGACTGAGCCCCATGCGCAGGCGGGCAAAGATCAATTTCATGTACTCCGTGAGCATCAGCCGTGCCGTCGTACGACTCGCCCACCACGGCTCTGCGCGCTGCCTTTCCGTGATCACTGGAAACGGCAACAGCGCCACATCCGGCAGCTGGTACGCGATCTCTGCAAGGGCGCGCGGCATGTGGTAGTTCGAGGTCACGACGATCAGGGAACGGAAGCCGCGGTGCTCCGCCCAGCGCCTGATCTCGATCGCGTTTCCCAGCGTGTTGACCGACCAGTCGAAGTCCACGCAACAGCGCACCCATTTTTCAAACTCGGGATTAAGCCGTGAGATCGCGTTGGTGCTGGTCGTGCGGTTGACCCCGCTGATGAGCAGCCGCCGACCTCGGCCCGAGGCCAACAGCTCGATGGCATCGGAGATGCGGGACGCGCCGCCGGCCAGCGCAACAATGCCGTCGGCATTGCCGCTCAGGCGGATCTCATGGGCGGGAACGCGGCCGATGAACCAGGCAAATCCCGCAGCCAGTACCAGCGCGGCCGCGGCGCACAGCAACAGCCCGGTCCTGCCGACGCGTCGCATGATTCGGCGTGATCCATCTGCCGCGGCGTCCGAACGGGTCTGTGTCTCGCCTTGTTGCACCATCGTGCGGTTTTTAGTCGATCGCCGCAATGGTTCGATTCACGGTGTGGCGTGAGGCCGCGGCGGTCACGGCGGCAACCAAACCGATCTGGACTACAACCGCCAGGTAGCCGGACGGCCCGATCGAGAACGTGCCGAACATGGCTGCAAACTGATCACCTGCTGCGGTTCCAGTAAACCAGTCGCTGGCAAGATCGGCAACTGCAAACAGCAAAATCGCGCTGCCTCCGCCGAGCAGCCCTCCCTTGAGCCCCAGCTGCAGAAAATGCCGCTGAAAGTGTGTCGCAATGAAATTGTCCTTGGCCCCGATGAGATGAAGCACTTCGATCACCGGGCGGTTGGTGGCCATCGCCGCCCGCGTGGCAAATGCCACCGAAAGCACGGTGGCGAGCAGCACCAGGATGAGCACCACAAGCCCGCCGATGACCGCGGCGCGTGCCATGGCGCGCATGCGGGTGACGAAGCCACGATGGTCGTCGAGGCTCGCGCCCGGAACCTGCTCGCTTACCGCCGCACGCAGCGCGGCGAGATCGGCGGGCGCATCGGCCGCAAGGCGAACTACGATGATGCGCGGCACCGGCAGCTCCTCGAAGGGCAAGCCGCTTCCCAACCAGGGCTCGAGAAGCCGCATGGTCTCCTCTTTCGAGTATGCCTTCACTTCTGCCACGCCGGGAAAAGCACGCACCGTCGCGGCGATCCTGGCGACATCGCTCTCCATATCCCGGCCGGCCGCCGCGCGAACCTGGACCGTGACCTCACGGGCGACGTCCGCCTGCCATTCGCCGGCCGCGGCCCGCACCAGCATGACCGCGCCTGCGGTAAGGGAGGCGAGGAACGTCATGATTGCGACCACCCCCACCAAGGCGCGGCCGGCGATCGTTGCTTTCGGCACGATCGGGCTTTCCGCGCGCCCGGCGGGCTCCAGCACAGCTGACGAGGGCGCGTCCGTTGCCCGCGAGTCTTGCTTCTGCACGATCGCATCACTCGTAGACATGCAGGCGTCCTTCATGCAGCACCAGGCGGCGCGCATCGAACTGGTCCATGAGCGCAATGTCGTGCGTCGCGATCACCACCGACGTGCCGGACCTGTGCAGCTCCACGAACAGACGCAGCAGTCGCTGCGCCAGATTGGGATCGACATTGCCGGTCGGCTCGTCCGCGAGCAGGAGCTGCGGCCTCGCAATTACGGCGCGGGCGATGGCCGCCCGCTGCTTCTCTCCGCCCGACAGCACGGGCGGCAGCGCCTCGATCCGTTCGCCCAGGCCCACCCAGTTGAGAAGCTCGACCACTTCGGCGCGGTAGCTCTGCACGCTCTGCCCAAGGATACGCAGAGGCAGGGCGACGTTCTCGAATGTCGTCATATGATCGAGCAGGCGAAAGTCCTGGAATACGATGCCGATGCGCCGCCGCAGCGTGGACAGCGCATCCTTGCTCAGGGTGGCGACATCATGGCCGAATATCGTAGCCAGGCCACGGCTTGGCCGCAGCGACAGGAACAGCATGCGCAACAGCGAGCTCTTGCCTGCGCCCGAGGGGCCGGTAAGGAACTGAAAAGAATGCGCATCGATGCGGAAGGTAAGATCGCGCAGGACCTCGGGACCAAGGCCATAGCGCAGACCGACATGCTCAAATCGCACCACGTGCCTGCTTCCGACGAATCATTCCCCTGGCGCGGGAATCAGGTCTGTGCCGAGCCAGTATAAGCGAGCAGGCAAGCCAGATCGACAATGATGTGCCGGTGCCCCGATCACCACGGCTCACGCGCTCTGTGCAGTGCCCGTGTTACGCGTGTGGCCTCGCTCGAACGCGATCAGTAATCGCGCAGCAGCCGCTCGATGTAATCGAGCTCGAGTTGCGGCCGGAAGCTCTCGCCCAGCCGCCGCCGCAGCTCCTCGAGAATACGGCGCGCCCGCTGCACATCGATCTCGCCCGGCACCTTTACGGTGGCATCGTCGCCGTAATCGCGGCCACGCAACGGACGGCCGAGCGGATCGGTGTCCTGCTGGGCCCGCGCCGGACCCAGCCGTCCCGGCTGGCCATTGGGTCCCGGACCGATCATGCCCTGCTGCTGCATCGACTGCGCGAGGTTCTGAGCCCCTCGCCGCAGCGCTTCGAGGGCGCGGCCCTGGGACTCTACCGCATTATCGGCGTTGCCTTCCCCAAGCTCGCCTTCAGCCTCGCCCATCGCTTCGCCGGCCCGGCCAAGCTGGTCCATCTCCCCCTGCCCTTGCTGGCCTTGCCCGAAGCCGCGCTTGCGCAGTTCCTCCATCAGCTTCTTGAGCTGATCGCGCAACGCCTGCTGGTTTTCGCGCAACTCACCCATCTGCCCGCCGGGCCGTTGCTCCTGGCCCTGCTGCCCACGCTGCCCGCGCTGCCGGTCGCGACGCTGATCCTGCCCCTGCTGAAAGGTGCGATCGCGCAGCTGCTGCTGCTTGCGGATCATGTCGCCGAGCTCGTCGAGCGCCGACATCATGTCGTCGTCGTCGCCGCCTTCCATCGACTGTCCGGGACGGGCCATCTGCAGGTTTTCAAGCATGGACTGCAGGTCCTGCAGCAACCGGCGCGCGGCATCCTTGGCGCCGGAGCGCGACAGCTGCTCGAGCCGGTCGATCATGCTGCGCAGGTCCTGCGGTCGCAGCTGGCGCATGTTGGGATCGAGCGGCCGCGCCAGCTGCTGCGGATTCCTGCGCAGCTGCTCGGCGAGCGCCTGCAGGAGCTTGTCGAGCGCCGCGCGCAGCTGGTCGGTAAGCTTCTTGATCTCCTCGTCGCTGGCGCCGCGCTCGAGCGCCTGGCGCAGCGCTTCCTCCGCCGCGCGCAGCGCCTGCTCGGCATCCGACAGGCTGCCATCCTCGATATGGACCGCCATGTCCCACATGCGATCGACCACGGCACGCAGCTGATCGTCGCTCTTGGCACGCGAGAGCTGCCAGTAGATCGAGCGCAGTCCGAGATAGACGTTGGTCTCGATCTTGAATCGCTCGGGCGCGAGCGTGAGCGCATCGAGCGCGGTGAGCACGGTCGCCTGCAAGTCGCCGTCAAGCGCCAGCAGGCGCCGCTGCTCAACGAGCGCGCGTGCGATCGGCTTGCTGAATGGCCGCTCCGGCAGGCGCATCTCGAAGGGCTCGCTGCGGCCCTCGTTGGCCGCCTCATCGCGGGCGGTCAGCGTCATCGAGACATCCGCGCCGGCCCATGGATGCTCGGTCAAATCCTTGATCGTGCTCCCGGTGCCGTTGCGGGTGCGCGCCTGCGGAAGCACGAGAGAGAAGTTGGGAGACTCGTATAGCGCGCGTCCGCGCGTGCCGCCGTTCAGCAGCTTGAAGGTCGCCTGCGCTCCGACGACGCCGTAGTCGTCCTCAAGTTTGTAGGACAATTGCAGGCTGCCACGCGCCTGTGCCTGGGGATCCTTGGCGAGGGCAATTGTCGGGGGGTGATCCGCGATCGCGATGAATTGCCAGCTCACGTCGCGCGCGGATGCGCCGCGCACCGTCACAGCCCCGGCATCGTTGATGAGGAAGCGCCGCTCCTCGGTGCCTTTCGCATTCGCGGCAGGCGCGGCGACTGGAGCCTCGACAACCCCGCCGCTCGCATCCGCCTCGATGTGAATGCCGCTTGCGCGGAGCACCAGCGTGCTGCCTGCGGGCACCGTGACGGCAGCGGCGGCCGGCACTGGCTCGCCTGGTCGCAAGCCCTGCAGGATCAGCGGCGGCTTTCCCGTATAGGCGGGAGGGCTGACCCAGGCATCGATGCGGAAATTGGCTGGCAGCATCACGCCCTGCCAGTCGAATGCAGCCGCCAGCCTCCGTGTGCGCTCGCCGCCGGCGGCGATGAAGGTGGCGACCAGGAGAACCGCGACCAGGATCCGCACGGCGATCGGATCGCGCAATGCGAGCCCGGGCATAGGAATGCCAGCCTTGAGGGTCTTGCGTGCGCGCAACGCGCGCTCGATGTGCGCGCGCCACAACGCAAGCGCATGTCCATCCTTCGTCGGCGAGGCGATCTCGTCGGCGATCGTGGTTGCCGGCCGATGCGGAATCCCCGACTGGCGGTCGAGCCGACGTAATCCCTCCATCCTGCTTGGCGCCCGCAGCAGCAGCAGCTGCGCGAAAGCAGCGGCGGCGAGCAGGAAGAAGAGTGCCAGCCCGACGGCCCTGCCATAGGGAGGCAGCCAGAGCCAGACTCCGAGCCAGGATACGGCGAGAAAGAGTCCCGCCACGGTGGCAAGCGAGGCGATCGCGGGCCACAACCGCTCCCAGAAGATCGTCAGCCGCGCTCGCCACAGCGCACGGCCGAGAACGTCGTGACCGGGAAGCGAGCCGGAAGAGCGCTCGGGGACGGCGGCTTCGGAAGGTCCTTCGCTCAACACGATCTCCAGCCGGCGGGAATCGGTCCAGACCCCCGATATAACATCCGAATAGACCGGCGCCAGCCGGCAAAAGGAAGGCGCCTGCCTATCAAAACAGCGTCAATGCAATAAGGTTCGCGCTTTCCCTTACAGCCATGGCGCCAATCGGTCCTGCGCTATCAGCGCCTCGACCGCAAGGCGAGGCCGCACCAGTGCCCATTCTCCTTCGCGAACAAGCACTTCCGGAACGAGTGGGCGCGTATTGTAGGTTCCAGCCTGCACGGCGCCGTAGGCGCCGGCCGTCATGATCGCGAGCAGATCGCCGGCCTGCGGGAGCGCCATCTCGCGCTCGAGCGCAAAAAAATCCCCCGATTCACACACCGGCCCGACCACATCCATGCGCGATCGCGTCGCCGCCTGCGGCTCCCGCACCGGCCGGATGTCGTGGTGGGCCTCGTAAAGGGTGGGACGAATGAGATCATTCATCCCGGCGTCGACAATAACAAATGTCTTGGCTTCGCCGTGCTTGAGATAGATGACGCGGGTTACCAGGATGCCCGCATTGCCCACGATCAGCCGCCCCGGCTCGAGCACGAGCCCGCACTCGAGATCGCGCGTCGACCGCTTGACGATCTCGGCGTAGCTCATGGGATCGGGCGGGGGTTCGTGCTCGTCGCGATAGTGAATGCCCAGTCCACCCCCGACATCGATATGGCGGATGCGGTGCCCGTCCGCTCGCAGCACACGCACGAAATCAGCGAGCAGCGCAAACGCGTTCTCGAAGGGAGCGAGCTCCGTGATCTGGCTGCCGATATGCATGTCGATGCCCGTCACTTCGAGAGCGGGCAGCTTTGCCGCCAGCGCATAGACGTCACGCGCCCGGCTGATTGGAATACCGAACTTGTTTTCGGCCTTCCCGGTCGCGATCTTGCTGTGGGTGCGGGCGTCGATGTCGGGGTTGACCCGCACCGAGATGCGCGCCGTGCGTGCCTTCTCGGCGGCGATCGTGGAAAGCAGCGCAAGCTCGGCTTCGGACTCGATGTTGACGCAGAGGATGCCCTCGTCCACCGCAAGCGCAAGCTCGGGGGCCGTCTTGCCGATTCCGGAGAATATGATCTTGCCGGGGGGAATGCCTGCGGCGCGCGCGCGCTTGAGCTCGCCGGCGGAGACGACGTCGGCGCCGGCACCGCGAGCGGCCAGCGTCTTGATCACCGCCTGGTTGGAGTTGGCCTTGAGCGAATAGCAGATGAGCGCGTCGACGTCGGAGAACGCTCTCGCAAAGGCGTCGAAATGGCGCAAAAGCGTTGCCGTCGAGTAGCAATAGAATGGGGTGCCGACCGCCGCCGCGAGAGCCACGACACTGACCGCCTCGGCGTGCAGCACGCCGTTGCGATAGGCGAAATGATGCATCAACGGTCTCGCTGGCCCGTAAACCGCCCTCTCCGACAGGGGCGGCAGGGCTCTCTAGCGTGCCGGCGGGCCGGGCACCATCGCCGGGCCGCGCGGGTCGTCTGGGGGCGCTGGTGGAGGCTGAACTTGGACCGGCGTCGCCAGCGGCGGCGGATCGAGCCCGCTCTTTCGCCCGCAGCCGACAAGCCCCACGGCTGTGGAGAGCAGCAGGGTCAATGCGACAGTGGCGGTACTCCAGCCAGCCCAGGTGGCGGCAAGGGACCTCAAATCACGGACTCCTTGTTACGGACGTGAAGGAGCCACACGGAAACGGCGAGAGCGTGGCCGCGCAGCCGATCTCACTCATTTCGCCAGCGCCTTGAGCCAGCGGCTCGCTTCCCGGCGCACGTTCTCGGGTGCGGTCCCGCCCTCGCTCCTGCGGCTCTCCACCGAGCTTTCCACGGAGAGCACGCGAAAGACGTCGTCGGTGATCCGTGGCTCGACCGCCTGCATGGCCACCAGCGGCAGCCGATGCAGCGGAATGTTTTCGGCAGCAGCCTGCGCCACGATCCGGCCGGTAACGTGGTGCGCCTCGCGGAATGGCATGTCGAGCGTGCGCACCAGCCAATCCGCGAGATCGGTCGCCGTCGCGTAGCCTTCGCCGGCCGCGATGCGCATTCGCTCCGTGTCGGGTGTCATGTCCGTGACCATTCCGGTCATGGCCGCAAGCGACAGTATCAGGGCGGAGAACGCGGCGATTGTGCCTTCCTTGTCCTCCTGCATGTCCTTCTGATAGGCAAGCGGGAGGCCTTTCATCACGATCAGCAGCGCCTCGAGCGCGCCGATGATGCGGCCGGTCTTTGCTCGGACAAGCTCGGCTGCATCGGGATTTCGCTTCTGCGGCATGATCGAGGAGCCGGTGGTAAAGCGGTCCGAAAGCGAGATCAGCGCGACGAGCGGCGAGCACCAGATGACGATCTCCTCGGCGAAGCGCGAAAGGTGAACGGCGGTGATCGCGGCCGCCGAGAGCCCCTCCAAAACGAAATCGCGATCCGAGACGGCATCGATCGAGTTGGCCATCGGACCCTCAAAGCCCAGCATGCTTGCGGTGGCGGCGCGATCGATCGGAAACGCAGTGCCGGCGAGCGCCGCGGCGCCGAGCGGGGAGTGGTTCAGGCGCCTGCGCGCATCCCGGAAGCGTCCGCGATCGCGCTCGGCCATCTCCACATAGGCGAGCAGATGATGCCCGAAGGTGACGGGCTGGGCGGTCTGCAGATGCGTGAAGCCTGGCATGACGGTAGCGGCATGCTCGAGCGCCTTCTCGGCGAGCGCGCGCTGATAGGCGGACAGCGCCTGCTCGACGGCGTCGATGGCATCCCGGACCCACAGCCGGAAGTCGGTGGCGACCTGGTCGTTGCGCGAGCGGGCGACGTGCAGCCGTCCGGCTGCCGGGCCGATCAGCTCGGCCAGCCGGCTTTCCACGTTCATATGGATGTCCTCAAGCGAGCGCTTGAACTCGAACGTGCCGCGCTCGATCTCTGACAGGATCGTGTCTAGACCGTGAGCGATCCGGCGGGCATCATCGGCGGTAATGATGCCCTGCGTTGCGAGCATCGCGGCGTGCGCCTTGCTCGCGGCGATGTCCTGGCGATACAGGTGCCGGTCGACATCAACGGAAGCATTGATGTCCTGCATGATTGAGTCGGGCGATCGCGTGAAGCGGCCCCCCCACATCTCGTTGCTCATGGCCCGCTCGCCAATTAAACGATTGGATCAACCGGCAGCCCGATGATGCTCGCACCTGGCCAATCGCGCGACCACCTGCGCCGGCGCCGGCTGCTGGCGCTCGGGGCCGCCGTTCTCGTTGCTGGTGCCGCGGCGGTATACGGGATCGGCCGCGTCGAGCGCAATGTACCCGAAGCCGCCTGCGCGCAGGCGCTTGATCTTGCGCATCGTGTCGCCCCGCTGGCGCGCGGGGAGGTGGCGGCGTTTGCGGTCGCCGACAAGCCGTTATCGGTGCCTGATCTTGCCTTCCGCGATGCGAGCGCGGACGAGCGTCATCTCTCGCAGTGGCGCGGCCGCACCGTGCTCCTCAATCTGTGGGCCACCTGGTGCATACCGTGCCGCAAGGAGATGCCGGCGCTCAACGCCCTCGAGCAGCAGCTCGGCGGCGAGCGCTTCGAGGTGGTGGCCGTCAATATTGACACCCGCAATCCCGACAAGCCGCGCGAGTGGCTCGCGACCGCGGGCGTCGACCGGCTCGCCTATTACGCAGATCCTACGGCCAGAATCTTTCAGGATCTGAAGATCATCGGACGCGCAATCGGAATGCCGACGACGCTGCTGATCGATCCGGCCGGGTGCGAGATCGGCACCATGGCAGGACCGGCCGAATGGGCGGCACCCGATGGGATAACGTTGGTGACAGCGGCATTGGGAAAGTAGTGCTGCGCTGCAGACTCTACCGCGTCGGCACCGGCTTCTCGCCCCGGTAATCGTAGAAGCCGCGCTGGGTCTTGCGGCCGAGCCAGCCGGCCTCGACGTATTTCACGAGCAACGGGCACGGGCGATACTTCGAATCCGCGAGGCCCTCGTGCAGCACCTGCATGA
>Ga0306925_10006786_pt1 | contig 10680 bp, 10 predicted proteins | sample flu12Cox44000176_FD_203755 | JGI IMG/M metagenome (GOLD analysis project Ga0306925, IMG submission 203755) | Lab enrichment of tropical soil microbial communities from Luquillo Experimental Forest, Puerto Rico - flux8day.12C.oxic.44.000.176 (v2)... | ecosystem: Environmental > Terrestrial >... | reverse complement strand
AGATGTTCTACCTCAGGGAACTCGCCACGGATTGCAGCACTGACCGGGTCTACGAGTTCTTCTTCTGCGGGCCGCCGCTCGTGATCACCGGCGCCACCGGCTCGCCGATCAATCCGCAGGCCATCAAGTAGGGCTGTCGCCGCCGCGGACCGGCCGGGGCACCGCGCCAAGTGGGGGGACGTTGGCCCCCACGAGCGACTCGCTGGACCTCGGCCCGGAATTTGGTTAACAAATTGTGGGGCAACGGACCGTTCCGGCATCAAGACCGGATCATCGAACGGCCGCGGTGACAGGGATTGGCGATGTGGTGGGGTACGGTCCGGTGTAATGCGCCGGCACGGGGTGTCGTTGATGCGTTTCGGGGTGCCGCTTTTTTGAGCGTCGCCGCGCTCGGTTTTGCGGGCTGCTCGTCGTCGGCACTCCCGCCAGGGATCAGCAACATCAGTCAGCGCGGCACCACGGTGGCTTTCGAATCCATTGATGGCCCACCGGAAACGGTGTTTCGTAACCTCGTCCGCAGGCTCGACCAGGAAGCCCGGGCGCAGCAGGTCTCAGTGGTGTCCCGGGAATCGGCGGCGCAATACCGCATTCGCGGCTATGTGGCGGCCCATGTGCAGGGCAAGCGCACCACGATTTCCTGGGTGTGGGACATCTACGACGCCGACCGCCAGCGCGCCTTGCGGCTCGCAGGCGAGGAGGCCGGTCCGCCCGGACGCTCGGCCTGGTCCGCCGCCGACGAGGAGGTGATCGGCCGCATCGCCCGGGACGGGATGACCCGGCTTGCGTCCTTCCTCGGCTCGCCTCCTGCCCCAGGCGGAACTCCTCCCGCACCGGCCGATGAGCCGGCGCCGAATGTGGCGTTCGTGCCGTCGCAGACCGGCATATTGGCGTTCGCCCCGCCCGACCGGCCGCAATAGCGACCGCCCGGCCAATTCCCCGGGGACAGCGAATTCGTTCGTATTGCCAACGGCATGACGTAATTGTTATGACCGCCCCGCCCGCCGCCGGTTCCCGCGCGGCGGATCACGGTTGCGGCCGCCCGGCGGGGCGAGCGAGGAGACGAGCATGGCGGCCAGGAACGGAGCGATCAAGCTCGTCGCCGGCAACTCCAATCCGCGTCTTGCCGAGGCCATCGGCGCCCACCTCCGCACCCCCCTCTGCAAGGCCGTGGTGCGCCGCTTTGCCGACATGGAAATCTTCGTCGAGATTCTGGAGAACGTCCGCGGCACCGACGTGTTCGTGATCCAATCGACCTCGTTTCCCGCCAACGACCATCTGATGGAACTGCTGATCATCATCGATGCCCTGCGGCGGGCCTCGGCGCGGCGCATCACCGCCGTCGTCCCCTATTTCGGCTATGCCCGCCAGGACCGCAAATCCGGGTCGCGCACTCCGATCTCGGCCAAGCTCGTCGCCAACCTCATCACCCATGCCGGCGCCGACCGCGTTCTTACCGTCGACCTCCATGCCGGGCAGATTCAGGGCTTCTTCGATATCCCCACCGACAATCTCTACGCCGCGCCGGTGATGGTGCGCGACATTCGCGACCGTTTCGACCTGTCCAAGGTGATGGTGGTGTCGCCCGATGTCGGCGGAGTGGTGCGTGCCCGCGGCCTCGCCAAGCGCATCAACGCACCGTTGGCCATCATCGACAAGCGCCGCGAGCGCGCCGGCGAATCCGAGGTCATGCACGTGATCGGCGAGGTCGAGGGCCGTACCTGCATCCTGATCGACGACATCGTGGACTCCGGCGGTACCCTGGTAAATGCCGCCGACGCCCTGATCGAGCACGGCGCTGCCGATGTCTATGCCTACATCACCCATGGCGTGCTGTCGGGCGGCGCGGTCGCCCGCACCAGCGCCTCACGCCTCAAGGAACTCGTGATCACGGATTCGATCCAGGCGTCGGAGGCGGTGCGGGTTTCCGCCAACATCCGCGTGCTCTCGATCGCGACCCTGATCGGCGAAGCGATCGGTCGTACCGCGGCCGAGGAATCGGTCTCGAGCCTGTTCGACTGACTGCGGCGCGGCGGCCCGCCCTCCCCGTCGCCCACCCCCCGAGTCAACTTGTCGCAGGCAGCATTGTGGAAGGGCCTTGATGGCGCATTGCGGAACGTCCGCGAATCCTGGATCAGTCGACAGGTCAAGCACTTCCTGTGCTTGAAATTGAGCGGCCCGAAAGGGCCGCTCATGATTCGGGGCTGGTCAATGGCAGGCGAGAGCCCGCGTCAAAACGACCTAAGGCGGTTCCTGAGCGCAATTTCGTTGCCTCCCGTTAGCTCGTTACAGCCCCTCGTCAGGATGCAGCCATGGCGATGAACAATCCGGCCTACGACTCCGAGCCCAATCCGGTCGACGTGGTCGAGCGGCTGGCGGCCACCCATGACTGGTCGTTCTCGCGCGCGAGCGAGGACGAGGTGACGATCCTGGTCACCGGCCAGTGGAGCGACTACCAGGTCTCGTTCACCTGGATGCCCGATGTGGAAGCGCTGCACCTCGCCTGCGCCTTCGAACTCAAGGTCCCGGAACGCCGCCGCAGCGAAGTCATCGAGTTGACCGCGTTGATCAACGAGCAGCTCTGGGTCGGCCATTTCGACGCTTGGCTCAATGACGGTATCATCATGTTCCGGCACGCCATCGTGCTCACCGCCGGCGTCACCGCAACCGACGCTCAATGCGAGGCGGTGCTCGGCATCGCGCTCGATGCCTGCGAACGTCACTACCAGGCCTTTCAGTTCGTGGTATGGGCCGGCAAGAACCCCCGCGAGGCGCTCGATTCGATCATGTTCGAGACCTCGGGGGAGGCGTAGAGCGCAAGTGATGTGCTATTTCCGATCGGGACCGTAGTGAGGTCCTCCATGTCGAACTCGTCCGGCTCGCCCAGCCTCGCCGTCAACATCGTCCTGGTCGGGGCCGGGAAAATGGGCGGCGCCTTGCTGGAGGGCTGGATCGGGCTCGGCGTCGACCCCGCCACCATGACCGTCATCGAGCCGCAGCCGTCGCCGCCGATCGCGGCCCTCGCGGCGCGCGGGCTTCGCCTCAATCCTGGTGCGCCGTCGGTCCGCGCCGATGCCGTCGTCATCGCGGTCAAGCCGCAGACCGCGCCGCAAGCGCTCGCCGAAATCGGCGGCCTCGTGGCCCCCGGCGCCGTCGTCATCTCGATCATGGCGGGGCGCACCCTGGGCTTTCTCGCCGCTGCGCTGCCGCCGGGCACCGCGATCGTGCGCGCCATGCCCAACACACCCGCAGCGATCGGCCGCGGGATCACCGTCGCCGTGCCGAATCCGCAGGTGACGCCGGGGCAACGCGATCTCGCCCATCGTTTGCTGGCCGCGACCGGCGCGGTCGAGTGGATCGGCGACGAAGGCCTGATGGACGCCGTCACCGCGGTGTCGGGCTCGGGGCCCGCCTATGTGTTCCTGCTCGCCGAAACCCTCGCGCGCGCCGGCGAAAAGGCCGGGCTGCCCGCCGGTCTCGCGGCGAGCCTTGCCCGCGCCACGGTGTCGGGGGCCGGCGAACTGCTCAACCGCTCCACCCTCGATGTCGCAACGTTGCGCCACAACGTCACCTCCCCCGGCGGAACCACGGCGGCCGCGCTCGACGTGCTCATGGCCGCCGACGGCCTCGACACGCTGATGGAACGCGCCGTCAGCGCCGCGACCCGCCGATCGCGCGCGCTGGCCGGGTGAGCCCGAGCCCTGCCCGACGGCGCTATCCAGCGCGGGCGACCAACCTATTCGGCTACTGCTTCGGCGAAGATCGCCTTGCCGTGCTGCGTCTGCAAGTACCGGTCAGTAAAGCGCAAAACCTGAAAACCGCCGGCATCACCGACGATCCAGAGATTCAACTCGCGCCCTTTCCCGTCAGCGGCAGGAACTTTGACAAAGCGCGCCAGACCAGCTTGCTTTTCGACGGTTCGATCGACGCCCGGTTTCCAGCTACCCGATCCGGGAAGAAAGGCCGTTCGCGGGGCCCGCCCCTTCCAGTACGCGATCTCGGCAGGGTGGAGGGGATCGCGAATGTCGTAAACGCGGGTGCCAGTACCTCTTGAACCGCAAGCGGCCATCGTTGGATTTGTCGGGCGGTCTAGCGCGCATCTTTCAGTGGAGTAGTCGAGGGGTCCGCCGCCTACCTCCGGCGGCTCGGCAAGGAATTTCGTGCAGTTCTTGGGGTCATGCACCTCGAGCATGATCTTGGAGACGATTTTTGGGTTCGTCTCGTCGGTGATGTCGATGACATTCGAATACCCGTACGGTGACGCTCCCCGGGTGCATGCCGCCGCCAGGCGGCCGACGCCTGCTTGCCCGCCGGACTCGTCGGTGCTGATCACGTAGGAGCGCCCGTGGGAGGAGAAGGGGAGCATCTGTTCGGCTTGCCCCTGATCATCCCAGAAGAGCTTGCTGACAATTCGGATTTGTGGATTGGGGAGACGCAACTGAATGTCGCTCACGTCCAGGATCACGAGCCCGTCCGGTCCGAACGAAGAATTGTCCGGCGGAGCGCCGAAGTTGGCCGGTTGCGCGGCGTACAAACGTGTGCCGTCGTTGTTGGTGCTGACGTCGTGGGGCCGGCCATCACCGGTGAACTTCCAGTTGAGGAGCCACTTGGCATCGTACGGGTTGGTTACATCGATAATCGGCAGGATGCCGCCGACGCCTCGAAACTGCTGGCCGATGTAGTACGTCTTTCCGTCGTCGGCCCAGCCGCTCATGTGGCCACGGCCATTGGGCACCGTGATGCTGGACGCCAGCCTCGGGTGGGCGCAGTCCCCGTTGAGGTCATAAACAGCGAAATTCGGCCCGTTACTTTGCGCCAGCCCGAGGAGTCCGCGCGCTTCGTTCACCTTGTTGCTTTCGTGGGGGTTGAGCCCCGCCGGAGTGTCGGCGAGGTACGCGGTCGCCTTTGGATTCTTGGGATCCGAAACATCGATCACCACGATACCGGGGTGCGCCTGCATCGGGTTGTTTTCCGTTGCCATGTAGGCGCAGTGACCAAAGTATGACGGCCCGTCCTGCGAAAAGGCCCCCTCCCCTCGGAACTGGCCGACGAGCTCGAGATTGCAGCTGTAGCCGCGTTCCGAGTCGCCGCTCGCGCGTTCCTGCGAAGTGGTCTGGCCCTGCAAACCGCTTTCGGTGGGATCCGAAGGGCCGCATTGCGCCTTGGGCGCCGGTCCCATCGATCCGATCTCGTTGGCGGCGTCGGCGAAGGCCGAATTGCCGAACGAAAGACCCAGCAACAATACAGTTGAAATTGCGACTCTGCTGACCAGGGGCCCCTTGTGCATTGTTTCCTCCTCGATGTGCAAAGCATTCAGACCGTGACCGAGGCGATAATCAACCTTCAGGCGCTGCTGGTGAAGAGCCATCTTCTCAACGCCCTATTGATCGATAGAAAGGCCTTTCCCATCGGATACCACGGCGCGCAGGTCTTGCGTCCGGCATCCCGCTACTCGGCGCGACTTGACCCAGTCCGTCGCGATCGTCTGTGGGTCAAACCGGCCCGCTTTTCCGTGCCCGAATGTAACCACCGCGTCTGTGCTCGACGTGCTCATGGCCGCCGACGGCCTCGACCCGCTGATGGAACGCGCGGTCAGCGCCGCGACCCGCCGCACGCGCGCATTGGCCGGCAGCGCCCGAGCCGCTGAGCCCGAGCCCTGGCACCGCCGCGCTCCCCGAACTACATTGAATGGAGGCCAACACCCGAGCACAGGAGCGAGCCATGGCGCGCAAGCCCGCGAATGGAAACCAGGCCGGTCACCGGGAGGCGCCGTCGGATCGCGACAAGATCATCGCTGCCCTGCTCGCCCTGCTGGCGGAACGTCCAATCGAGCGGATCGGCTATGCCGATATTGCCGCCCGTGCCGGGGTCTCGCTCGCGGTGTTGCGCGGCGAATTCGCCTCGCTGCTTGCCATCTACGCCGCCCATGTCAAGGAGATCGACCGCAAGGTGCTCGCGGGCGGCGATGCCGATGTCGCCGAGGAGCCGCCGCGCGAGCGGCTGTTCGACGTGCTGATGCGCCGGTTCGAGGCGCTCGCTCCGCACAAGGCGGCGATCCGCTCGCTGATGCGCTCGGTGCGGCGCAATCCCGGGCTCGCAGTGGCGCTCAACGGGCTCGCGGTGCGGTCCCAGCAATGGATGCTGACGGCCGCCGGCATCAATGCGTCCGGTCCGCGAGGCATGCTGCGCGCCCAGGGCACGGCGCTGATGTTTGCCGGCGTGCTGCGCACGTTCGTCAGGGACGACGATCCCGGCCTCGCCCGCACCATGGCAGCGCTCGACCGCGCATTGGCCCGCGGCCAGCGCTGGTCGGGCTTTCTCGACGATCTCTGCCGGCTGGTGCCGGGAGGGCGATGCCTGCGCCGCCGGCGCCGGCGCGATGACGAGCCCGACCGTGATCTTGATCTCGGCGGCGAGGAACCGCTTCCGGTGTGATGGCTTCTTCTCCCTCCCCGCCTTCGGGAGGGAATCACCCCCTACACCGGCACCCGCACCGTCGCGCGCAGGCCGCCCAGCGGGCTGTCGCCGAGCACGATGTCGCCACCATGGGAGCGGGCGATGTCGCGCGCGATGGCGAGCCCCAGCCCGCTGCCGCCTTCGTCCTGGTTGCGGGCGTCGTCGAGCCGCAGGAACGGCTTGAACACGTCTTCGCGCAAATGCGGGGGAATGCCGGAGCCGTCATCGTCCACGGTGATGGTGAGGTCGCGGTGGTCGCGGTGGCCGGTGATCTCGATCGTCTTGGCAAATCGCGCGGCGTTGGAGACGAGGTTGGCGAGGCAGCGCTTGAACGCGTTGGGGCGCACGGTGACGACGGGATAGCCGTGGAAGCTCGCCACCGCCTTGTGGCCGTGACGCTCGGCGTCGGCGCGTAACTCTTCCAGAAACAGCGCCATGTCGGTCGCCTCGGACTGCTCGCCGGCATCGCCGCGCGCGAAGGCGAGATAGCCGTCGAGCATGCGGCTCATCTCGTCGATGTCCTTCTTCATCGCGTCGACTTCGGGGCTGTCGCCGATCAAGGCGAGCTCGAGCTTGAAGCGGGTCAGGACGGTGCGCAGATCATGGGACACCCCGGCGAGCATGGTGGTGCGCTGCTCGATGGTGCGCTCGACCCGCGATTTCATCTCGATGAAGGCGGAGGCGGCGCGGCGCACCTCCTGGGCGCCGCGGGGACGGAAATTGGGAACATCGCGGCCCTTGCCGAAACTTTCGACGGCATCGGCGAGCCGCAGGATCGGGCGGATCTGGTTGCGCAGGAACAGGATCGCGACGGTGATCAGCACCAGCGAGGTACCCACCATCCACAACAGGAAGATTTCCGAGTTCGACGCATAGGCGGCGCTGCGGCGCGCGAACACGCGCATCACCGCGTCGTCGAGCTGTATGCGCAATTCGACGAGGTTCGAGCGCCCCACCGTATCGATCCAGAACGGCTTGCCGATCTGCTTGCGCACTTCCTGGGACAGCGCCTGGTCGAGCAGCGAGAAGAACGGCTTCGGCCCGATCGGCGGCATCTCGTTGACGGGCAGGAAGTCGACCGCGAGGCCGAGCCGCTCCTGGGCAATCCGGCGCAGCGCCGCATAGTTCCGGTCGGGGGGAAGCACCTTACGCAGGTCGATGAGGGCGGCTATGTCCTGGGTCACCGCCGCGGACAGCCGTCGCGTCACCGTGTTCCAGTGCCGCTCCATGAACACGAAGGCGACCACCGACTGCAGGATCACCATCGGCGCGATGATGATGAGGAGGGCGCGCGCATAGAGACCCTTGGGCAGCAGGCTCTTGACCGCGCTGTCGAAGCGCTCCCATCCGCCGTAGAGCCGCCCCGCCGCCATGCGCAGCCGGGACATGCCGACGTCGAGGCTCGTCATGGCTGCACCACCAGGCGGTAGCCGATGCCGCGCACGGTCTGCACGAACAGCGGGTTGGCGGGATCGTTCTCGATCTTGCGGCGCAGGCGGTTGACCTGGACATCGACCGCGCGTTCGCCCGCCGCGGCGCCGTTGCCGGTCAGGGCGAGGCGCGGCACCGTCGCGCCGGGCTCGGCCGCTAAGAGCCGCAGCATGTCCTTCTCGCGGTCGGTGAGATGCACGATCTCTTCGCCGCGGCGCAGCTCGCCGCGCGAAAGGTGAAACAGGAACGGCCCGAACCGCACCGTTTCCGCCGGCGCGGGCGGCGGCGTCGGCTGCAGCCGCTTGAGGATGTTGGCGATGCGCAACGACAATTCGCGCGGCTCGAAGGGCTTGGCCACGTAATCGTCGGCGCCGATTTCGAGCCCGGTGATCCGGTTTTCCTTTTCCGCCCGCGCGGTGAGCATCAGGATCGGCACGGTCGACCGCGTTCGCAGCGATTTTGCGAATTCGAAGCCGGTTTCTCCGGGCATGGTGACGTCGAGAATCAGGAGATCGAAGCTCAGCCCATCGAGCTTGGCGCGGGCGTCGGCGGCGGTGTCGGCGGTGGTGACGCGGTAACCTTCGGTGCGCAGGAAGCGCGAGAGCAGATCGCGAATACGGCGGTCGTCGTCGACCACGAGGAGATGGGGCGCATTGTCGGGAAGCTGGGCGGAGGCGAGCGGCGCCATCGCTGCCTCACAACGTCCTGCGGCGCGTCGGATCGGCGCCGTCGATCAGGCGCAGCACGCCGGCGCGCTGACCGGGGTCGAGCATCGCGATCAGGAAGCGCCGCGCCATGTCGTGATCGCCGTAGCCGAGACTTGCGAGGGCCCGCCCGATGCGCGCGCTCTGCAGGCCCGCGAGCCTGACCGCCAGCGCCTCGCCCTTGGGCGTCACGAACAAGAGCCGCTGCCGACGGTCGGTGGCGCCTTCCTTCTGCTCCACATAGCCCTCGTCGATGAGCTGCTTGAGGACACGGCCGAGCGACTGCTTGGTGATCCTCAGTATGCCGAGAAGCTCGGCGACTTTCATGCCGGGATTGCGGTTGACGAAATGCAGCACGCGGTGATGGGCACGACCGAAGCCGAACTTGGCCAGCACTTCGTCGGCGTCGCCGACAAAGTCGCGATAGGCGAAAAACAACAGCTCGATCAGGTCCCAGACGGGCTCCGCCCGGTGCCTGGCCTCGGTTGTCGCAACGGGAACGCTCACATTTATGTCAGCCATGTTGACATATTTTTTGATTTTGTTACCATGATGCCGCATTTGGCGACAGGAACGCGCTCGGCCGAGCGAATTCGGCGACCGTTGCATCCTTCGCGCAATGGCGTTCTCATCGAGCTGTAACCATATCGAGACTCGAAGCGCGAAGCAAAGCAGCGGGCACCTGGAACAAGGGGCGGCCTGCACCCGGAGGAATGACCATGGCGGTGCCCTTCGATCAAATGGAAGGCATGATCTGGTTCGACGGCAAGCTGGTGCCGGGGCCGGAGGCGAAGATCCACGTGCTCACCCACGGCCTGCATTATGCGAGCGCCGTGTTCGAAGGCGAGCGCGCCTATAACGGCGTGATCTTCAGGGGCACCGAGCATTCCGAGCGCCTGGTGCGCTCCGCCAACTTGCTCGACTTCGAAATCCCCTATTCGGTCGCCGAGATCGACGCCGCCAAGCGGTTGGTGGTGGAGAAGAACGGCCAGAAAAACGCCTATGTCCGCCCGATCGCGTGGCGCGGTTCCGAGCAGCTCGGTGTGTCGGCCCAGGGCAACCGGATTCACCTCGCCATCGCCACTTGGGAATGGCCGAGCTATTTCGATCCGGCCCAGCGCCTCAAAGGCATCCGCCTCGACCTCGCCGATTACCGAAGGCCCGATCCGCGCACGGCACCTTGCCTCGCCAAGGCCGCCGGGCTCTACATGATCTGCACCGTCTCCAAGCACCGGGCGGAGCGCCGCGGCTATGCCGACGCGATGATGCTCGACTGGGAAGGTCGCGTCGCCGAATGCACCGGTGCCAACATCTTCTTCATCAAAGACGGCCGCATCCACACCCCGATCGCCGATTGCTTCCTAGACGGCATCACGCGGCGCACCACCATCGACCTCGCCCGCCGCCGCGGCATCGAGGTGATCGAGCGCCGCATCCTGCCGGACGAGCTCACGAGTTTCTCGGAATGCTTCATCACCGGCACTGCGGCAGAAGTCACCGCGGTGTCGGAAATCGCCCAGTGGAATTTCAAGCCGGGGCCGATCACGCGGCAGTTGATGGACGACTACACCGCCGAGGTGCAGCCCAAGGGCAAGGCGGCGGCGGCGTAACTACCGCGCTCGTTGCTCCCATTTCAGCGGATTTTCGCGCTTCGCAACGGGAATTCGCACCTCTTCTCGCCTGCGGGGAGAGGGAGCAGAGAAGCTGCTACTTCGCATCGCCCAGCCACTTGGCGCGGATTTTCGCCAGCGTGCCGTCGAGCTCGATCTGGTCGATCCAGATGTTCACGTAGTTGAGCAGGGTCTGGTCCTCCCGCCGCAGCAGCATCGCCACGTAAACGGGGTTGAATACGTTGTCGGGGCTCATGGCGGTAAGCCGCGGGTCCATCCGCGCCATGTAGATCGCCGCTGTCGAGTCGGAGACCTGGGCATCGACCTTGCGCGCGAGGAGATCGGCGGTGGCGAGCTCGTTGCTCGCAAAGCCCACCGGCGTCGCCTGCTTGAACATGGTGTTGGCGAAGCGATCGTTCAGCCCGCCCCTGTTGTAGGCGATCCTGATGCCGGGACGGTCGAGATCGGCGAGCGAACGAAAA
>Ga0306925_10006785_pt1 | contig 10680 bp, 9 predicted proteins | sample flu12Cox44000176_FD_203755 | JGI IMG/M metagenome (GOLD analysis project Ga0306925, IMG submission 203755) | Lab enrichment of tropical soil microbial communities from Luquillo Experimental Forest, Puerto Rico - flux8day.12C.oxic.44.000.176 (v2)... | ecosystem: Environmental > Terrestrial > Soil... | reverse complement strand
GCTCCTGCGGGCTCGGCTGGTAGTCGGGCGCCTCGGCGTCGGAGGATGTCGGCGGCCTCATGGGGGTCGCGCACTCCATGGTCGTCCGCGCGGACACGCGAAACGAGAGGCGCCCGCCCGGAATTTTCGGGAATTGAAAAGAATCCTAACATGGGTTCGCCGCCTGCCAAGACGGAATCGGCGAAATCTGCAAAACGGCGAGTTGCGACCTCGGCGAATCTACTTTGCATGGGGTTGTTTTTCGAAAAGCGTCGAAGCGCCGCCCGCACGTCGGCCGGGGCACCACGATTTGATGTGAGCGGCGCGCGCGCTAGAGTGCGGTCAACCGAGCAGGTGGAGAACCATGGCTTACCGGGCAGCGGTCGACGATATGCTCTTCACGCTGCGCCACGCCGCCGGCTTCGCGCAGGAGCAGGCCGACGGCCTTTATGATCTCGGCGACGACCTCGTCGATGCCATCATCGGCGAGGCCGGCCGTTTTGCGACCGAAGTGCTGGCGCCGATCGACCGGGCGGGCGACCGCCACGGCACCCCGTTCAAGGACGGCGAGGTCGCGACCGCGCCGGGCTGGAAGAAGGCCTATCGCGAGTGGGCCGCGGCCGGGTGGAACGGCCTGGCCGCCCCCGCCGAGTGGGGCGGCCAGGGGCTTCCTCGCGCCGTCAATGCCGCCTGCACCGAAATGTGGAACGCGGCGTCGATGGCGTTCGGGGTCGGGCCGATGCTCACCATGGCAGCGCTCGACTCGCTCGCCGCCCACGGGTCGGCGGAGCTCAAGGCCGCCTTTCTGCCCAAGCTCGTCTCCGGCGAGTGGATGGGCACCATGCAGCTCACCGAGCCGCATGCCGGCTCCGACGTGGGGGCGCTGCGCACCCGGGCCGAACCTGCCGGCGACGGCACCTATCGCCTCACCGGCACCAAGATCTTCATCACCTATGGCGAGCACGACCTCACCGACAACATCATTCATTTCGTGCTGGCGCGCATCGCCGGTGCTCCCGAGGGCACCAGGGGCCTGTCGCTGTTCCTGGTCCCCAAATTCATGGTGAAGGAGGACGGCACGCTGGGCGAGCGCAACGACGTGCGGGCCCATTCGGTCGAGCACAAGCTGGGGATCCACGGCTCGCCGACCTGCGTCATGGCCTATGGCGACCACGGCGGCGCCATCGGCTATCTCGTCGGCGAGGAAAACCGCGGCATGGCCTGCATGTTCACCATGATGAACGAGGCGCGGCTCGCCGTCGGCCTGCAGGGCGTCGCCGTCGCGGAAGCCGCCACCCAGCGCGCCGTCGCCTATGCCCGGGAGCGCCGCCAGGGGCGCACGCAAGGCATGGCCGCATCGGCCATGGTGCCGATCATCGCTCATGTGGACGTGCGCCGCATGCTCATCACCATGCGCGCGCTCACCCGCGCCGCGCGCACCATCTGCTATGCGACCGCGGTCGCGCTCGACCGCGCCCATCTCGGCGATAACGCTGCGGCACGCCAGGCCGGGCAGGACCGCGCCGCCCTGCTCACCCCGGTGGCCAAGGCGTTTTCCACCGATATCGGCAGCGAAGTGGCCTCGCTCGGCATCCAGGTCCATGGCGGGATGGGATTCATCGAGGAGACCGGCGCGGCACAGCATTATCGCGACGCCCGCATCGCCCAGATTTACGAGGGCACCAACGGCATCCAGGCGATCGATCTCGTCACCCGCAAAGTGCCGATGTCCGGCGGCGCGGTGGTCACGTCCTATATCGGCGAATTGCGCGGCATCATCGACGCCGTGCGGTCCGCCAACGATCCCGCCTTCGGCGCAACCGCGCCGCGGCTCGCGGCGGCGGCCGACAGCCTCGAGCACGCCACCGGGTGGCTGCTCGGCACGCTTGCCACCAACCCCGATGCCGCGCTCGCCGGCGCCACCTCCTATCTGCGGCTGTTCGGCGCCACCGCCGGCGGCTCTATGCTCGCTGCCGAAGCGCTGGCGGCGGCACGCCGCGCCGGCGAAGACGGGGCCGCCGACAAGCCCGGCCGCGTCGCCCTCGCCAGGTTCTTCGCCGAGAATGTGGCGGTCCAAGCGCCCACCCTGGCGCAGATCGTGACCGAAGGCGCGGATAGCGTTCTCACCGCCACAGCAGGGATAGGCCCGTCATGACCGAGCACGTCATCGTCGTCGATGAAGGCCCCATCAGGCTGGTGCGGATGAACCGCCTCGAAAAGAAGAACGCGATCACCGACGACATGTACGACAAACTCGCGGCCGCGCTCGAAGGGGCGTCCCACAGCAAAGCCATCCATTGCGTGGTGATCACGGGCGGAAGGGACGTATTCTCCGCCGGCAGCGATCTCAACGATTTCCTGCACGCGGCCCAGCACATGGAGGGCCTGCGGCCGGCGGTGGGGCGTTTCCTGCGCGGGCTGGTGCATACCGAAAAACCGGTGGTCGCCGGCGTCCAGGGGGTCGCGGTCGGTATCGGCATGACCATGCTCTTGCATTTCGACTATGTGGTCGCGGCGACCAATGCGCGATTCTCCGCGCCCTTCGCCAAGCTCGGGGTGGTGCCGGAAGCAGGATCGAGCCTGCTCGCGCCGCGCCTGATGGGCGCGCGCCGTGCCTTCGCGCTGCTCGTCATGGGCCGGCCTATGGACGCCGAAGAGGCGAAGGCGGTCGGTCTCGTCAACATCGTCGTTCCTCCGGGCGAGGTCGAGGACGAGGTCATGAAGGCGGCGCGGGAGATCGCGGCGCTGCCGGCCGAAGCCGTCGCCGTATCGCGGCGACTGATCCACGGCTCGCCGGCCGAGATCATGAAGCGGACCATCGAGGAGGCCGAGATCTTCCGGGCGAGGCTTCGCTCGCCGGAAGCCCGTGCGGCGTTCGAGCAGTTTCTCTCCCGCAAGCGTTGAGCGGGACGCAGAGTCCGGGCGGCGCCACGCCGCTCCGCGGAGATCGTTCATGCCGCTCGCGGGCAAGACCCTGTTCATCACCGGCGCGTCGCGCGGCATCGGGCTCGCCATCGCGCTGCGCGCCGCGCGCGACGGCGCCAACATCGCCATCGCCGCCAAGACCGCGACGCCGCATCCGAGGCTTCCCGGCACCATCCACACCGCCGCCGAAGACATCGTGAAGGCAGGCGGGCGGGCGCTGCCGCTCGAAGTCGACGTACGCGACGAAGCCGCGGTCGCGGACGCGATCGCGCGCACCGCGCTCCATTTCGGCGGCATCGATATCGTGGTCAACAACGCCAGCGCCATCGCGCTGACCAGGGTCGCCGACACCGACATCAGGCGCTTCGACCTCATGCATCAGGTCAATACGCGCGGCACGTTCCTGGTGTCCAAATGCGCGATTCCCCATCTGGAGAAAGCCGCGAACCCCCACATCCTCATGCTCTCCCCTCCCCTCGACATGAAGGAGAAATGGTTCGCCCCGCACACCGCCTACACCATTGCCAAGTTCGGCATGAGCATGATCGTGCTGGGCCTCGCCGGCGAATTGCGGGCGAAGGGAATTGCAGTCAACGCGCTGTGGCCGCGCACCACCATCGCCACCGCGGCGATCAAGAACCTGCTCGGCGGTGACGAGATGATGCGCAGGTCGCGCCGCCCCGACATCGTGGCCGATGCGGCCTGCCGGATATTCGAGAAGCCCGCGAGCTTCTCCGGGAATTTCCTGATCGACGATTCCTTCCTCGCCGCCGAGGGAGTAACCGATTTCGAGCGCTACCGGGTCGACCCCGGCGCGCCGCCCGCACCCGATTTCTTCGTCCCCGACGACAGCCTGCCGCCGCCGGGAGTGGAGGTCGGGGAGCGAGGCTCGCGAAGCGCGTAGTCCGCATGAAGGGCAGCGGAATGTGGAACCGGCGTTCTCGGATTCGCTTGCGGTCCATCCACCGGCCGGGCTTGACCGGACGTTCCATCGAATGAAAGGTGCTCGCACCAAGATGCGCGGGCACGGACCGCGCGAACGCAAGCATCGGCGGCGACCATGGCGACCCTTCTCGTCACCCATCCGGCCTGCCTCGACCACATCACGCCGGCCGGGCATCCCGAACGGCCGGACCGGCTGCGCGCCATCGACCGGGCCCTCGAAGACCCGCGATTCCAGGACCTCGTTCGCGAGCAGGCGCCGGCGGCGACGCTGGAAACGATCGCGCTGTGCCACCCCATGGACTACATCACGGAGATCCGCGATGCCACGCCGAAGCAGGGGCTGGTGCGGCTCGACGCCGACACCTCGATGTCGCCCGGCACCTTCGAGGCGGTGCTGCGCGCCGTCGGCGGGGCCGTCATGGCGGCCGACGAGGTGATCGCGGGCCGGGTGGCGAACGCCTTCTGCGCCATGCGCCCGCCCGGGCACCACGCCGAGACGATGCGTCCGATGGGCTTCTGCCTCTTCAACACCGCGGCCATCGTCGCACGACACGTGCAGAAGCGGCACGGCGTCGCGCGGGCCGCGGTGGTCGATTTCGATGTCCACCACGGCAACGGCACCCAGGAGATCTTCTGGTCCGATGCGACCGTGATGTATTGCTCGACCCACCAAATGCCGCTCTATCCCGGCTCCGGCGCGCCGTCCGAGCGCGGCGTGCACGGCAATATCGTCAATGCGCCGCTGCGTCCGGGCGACGGCGGAGCCGAATTCCGCAAAGCCTTCGAAACAGTGATCCTGCCGCGGCTCGCGGTGTTCGCCCCGGAGTTCGTCGTGATCTCCGCGGGCTTCGATGCCCATATGCGCGACCCCCTCGCCAATCTCAATCTCCTGGAGCCCGACTTCGCCTGGGTCACCGGCAAGATCATGGAGATCGCCGATGCGAGCGCCTCCGGTCGCATCGTCTCGGTGCTGGAGGGCGGCTATGATCTCCAGGGTCTGGCCCAGTCCGCAGCCGCCCATGTCACCGCGCTGATGCGGGGATGAAAGGACTTGCACAGGCCATGGCTGACAAGCACGCCGATGTCGAAGCCTTGAGTTTCGAACGCGCGATCGAGGAACTCGAGACGATCGTCAAGCGGCTCGAAGAAGGCAAGGTGCCGCTCGAAGAATCGGTCGCGATCTATGAGCGGGGCGAAGCTCTCAAGCGCCGCTGCGAGCAGTTGCTGCGCCAGGCGGAGGCACGGGTCGAAAAGATCACCCTCGACGCCTCCGGCAAGCCCAAGGGCACCGAACCGCTCGACGTAAAATAGCCTTGGAGCGCCGCATCCGAAAGGCTGCAACCTTCGGTCGAACTTCGAGCCGTGACTTTTGTTCGCGGGGCAGCTTCGCGCGGCCGGGTTGCGATGCAACATGAACTTTATTCACGAATGTACCAAGAAAAAGACGTTAGTCGTTACACAATAGCTCTTGCATAATCATACCTTCAAATTTGTGCGGCGTGGTTAGGATGAGGTGATGCAATGAACACCCGCGTCTTGGCTGGACTGCCGGTTGTGCCCACCGTCTTGAGGAATGTTCGAACACTCGCGGTGCGGATCATTATGGCGATCGCCACCGGAATTTTCATTTGGTCCGGCTTGGCTTGGTCAATCGGCGGTTCGTAAGCCGTTTTCGATCATTGCCCGGCGCTATCCGCTGCGCATCCTGCAGGAATCCTGTCTTTGATTGGACGGAGGCCAGTCCGTTGCGCCGATCCGTGGGGATTGCGCCTTTAGTCTCTTGGGCGGCGTCCGCACTCTTGACAATCAAACGGCCTGTCGGTGGGTTAGACCGGTGGTCTGGTTCCCGAAGCAACCCCATTGAAGCTTCATGCCCAGCGTCAAAGAGCTCGAGGCCTTTATGGCGGTCCTGGAAGCCGGCAGCTTCGAGGGCGCGGCGCGTCGATTGAACGCCACCCCTCCCGCGGTTTCAAAGCGAATTTCGGAGCTGGAATCCGAACTCGGCGTGCGGCTGTTCGAACGCACGACGCGGAGCTGTCACATGACCTTGCGGGGCCGCGCATTGGTGCCCTTCGCGCAGCGCGTCCTGACCGATATCGGCGAAATCCGGCGGACGGTCGGCGAACGGTCTTCGCTCACGGGACATATTCGCCTGGGGCTGCCGGAAACCCTCGCCTATTCGCTGCTGCCGGAAATGTTACGGTGCGTGTCCGCCGATCTGCCGCAGCTGACCCTCGGCATCGAGGTCGGACTATCCATCGGCCATGTGCGCGAGGTCCGGAACCGCGAGCTGGATATTGCCTGCGTCGTGGGGCCCGTGCTCGATCAGGATCTGATCAGCGAACCGTTCTGCGAAGTCCCGCTGGCGTTGCTCGCGGCCGGGCCGACATGGACGCAAGAGCCCCTGACGATCGATGAGCTGGCGAATCGAACGATATTGCTGCCATCCAGGGGGCGCCACATTCCGGTGGTCGAAGGCTGGTTCAAGAGCAGGGGAGTGCGAGTCAAACAGATCATCGACTGCAACAGCCTAGCCACGGCGGTGAAGTTGACGACGATGGGAATTGGGCTGAGCCTCGTGCCGATCGAATGTGCGCGACAGGAACTCGATGCCGGCGTCGTTACGCCGGTTCCGGTGCGGCTGCAGTTGCCGACCAACTCGTACGTGCTGACCTATCCGATCGGCCAGGTCGAGCCGGCGCTCGCCGCTTTCATCGATGTCATGCGCGTGCTTGCGTCGACTTTGACGACTGACCCGCCGGCGATCGGAGACCACCGAATCCCACTCAGAACACCCCCGGAATAATGCGCTTGGTGCGGGCGGCATAGGCGGCGTAGGCGTCGCCGAAGGTCTGCAGCATCATGTGTTCTTCGCGGCGAACCCGGAACGCGAACAGGGTGCCGAACCCGACGAGCCCGGCCGGGCCCGCAATCCAGTTCGGCAGCAGCAGGGCCTGCGACAGCGCCCACAGGAAATAGGCGGAATACATGGGATGGCGGACCCAGCTGTAGATGCCGTCGGTCAAGAGCCCATGGTTCTGGCGAATCTCCAGGGTCACCGACCAGAACCGGCCGAGTGTCCGGTGGGTATGGAAGAACAACGCGAGCGCGGCGGCGAGAACCAAGACGCCGAGCCAGGCGAGCGGCGGCGCAAACGCATAGTCGGCAAATCGCGGCTGGCCGGTGAAGGAATAGATCGCCGGGATGACGAACAGCCCGGTAAACGAAATCGACAGCAGCACGCGTTCGCGGCCGCGCTCGCGACGGTGCGCCGTGCGAGTCTTTCGCGAACGGCGAATGTGCGGATGCATGATCGCGTACCAGGCGATCGCACCAGCCCCCCAGATCAGCTTGGCGATAAGAGGCGACATGGCGGCTCAGCCTGCGACCGCGGGATCGCGCAACGAACCATCGGCCCCATAGAGGTCGACCGGTCCGTTGGCCTGGTTGATGGTTCGCCGGAACGGCGCCGGCCCGCAAATCAGCATGAAATAATCATAAAGGGCACGACGTTCGTTCGCCATCACGAACTGGTAGTGCAGCCGCATGAAATTGAATCGATAGCGCCGGAACGCCGCCTCGCTCAGCATTTCGTGGATCTGGACGCGGCGGATCACCGGCGGGCTCGCATCGTTCACGTCTTTGAAACGCTTTAGCTCCACCGGATGGAATTTGTGAAAGCTGATGACATCGTCACGCGCCTGGAACTCGGCCCAGGTCAGCGACGGCTCCGCGGCGATACGGCGCGCGGCGGCGCGCACCCAGTCGCCGCCCGGATGAAGCGCGAGTTTGGGAATCGTCGCGCCGATGGTGAGGACACCCAACTGGGGGCCGTGCCTCCCGAGATCGGGATCGCGGGCGAGCGCACGGGCCAGCATGTCGACCACGATGGTTGCGCCGAGGCTGTGGCCGGCAACGATGATTTCGTCCGCGTCCGCCCGGCGGGCGCGGGCGACCAGGCGATCGGCGAAGGCCTCGGCCCGTGCCTCGACATCGCGGCGCCGTCGCAGCATGTAGTCGCGGGCGAAGATCCAATCGGCGAGCCCTTGGTTGACCCGCCAGCGGTCCCCCGGCCAGCGCATCAACAGCCAGAATGCGAGCACCGCGACGACAAGCCCGGCGACGGCGCCCAGCCCGGCAGACCCGAACACTAAAGACCCGAGTGCTGCGCCGGCCACCCATCCCAATATGATCGCGACAACCGCGAACAGGATCACGTTGAGGAACGGCACGAAAAAAAACAGCGCATAGCGCCAGTTTGCCCCGAAATAGCGCCCGACCGCGCCGGAGGCGATGAAATCGACGAAGGTGACGAGCGCGTTCCACAAACGGCTCGTGGCCCGGCCATCGAGTTCGGCACGGACGATGTCGTCCCAGTCGAGAATCTCGTAGCAGGCCTCCACCGTCCAGCCCGGTGCGGTCGCGGTGACGCTCCAATGCCCCTCCCCGGCAGACGGATCGCGCAGGTCCGAGACCACCGCCGAGACGTTCCACGTGGTTTGGAACCGCGCGGCTTCGCGGACGAAGCGGCGATGCTGGGATGCGGCGTCATACGGGTCGAACCCGGGGGCGTGGAAGAAATGACGTTTGCGGATCATGTCCGGATCATGCCCTCTGGTCGGCCCCTCCCTTTAGCCGATCCGGTTGCGCGGAACAGCCCGAAAACGAAATTCGAGTGGCGTTGACGATTCCAGCCGACCGTTGCCGCATTGCAACACTCGCATCTCGCTGGAGTTCCATCGCGAATTGCAAAGGTTTCAATAGGGTTAGCGCCGTTGGCTCAGGATCGAGGCGACCACATGGCGCGATTGCGGAGGGAACCACTGCTATTGGCTAAAACAGTTGAAATCTCAGGTGAATTGTCTTTACCCGAGGATATGTTTTAATCGCGGCGACAACCCAACCTGTCACGGGTTATTAAGCCGGTCCGTATGAGTTCTAATGTGCCGCGAAATTCGGCCTTGGCAGTCGGCACGGAGGAAGCCTTTGTATCAGCCATCCAAGACCCCGCTTCTCGATCAAATTCGTACTCCTGAGGATTTGCGCCGGTTCGAGCCTGACCGGTTGCGCCAGATCGCCGATGAACTGCGGCAAGACCTGATCAACGCGGTCGCGCAAACCGGCGGCCATCTCGGCGCCGGCCTCGGCGTCGTCGAACTCACGGTGGCCCTGCATTACGTGTTCGAAACGCCGCGCGACCGCCTGATCTGGGATGTCGGGCACCAGAGCTATCCGCACAAAATCTTGACCGGGCGGCGCGACCGGATCCGCACCTTGCGCCAAGGCGGTGGCTTGTCCGGCTTTACCAAGCGGGCGGAAAGCGAATACGACCCCTTCGGTGCCGCGCATTCCTCCACTTCGATCTCGGCGGGCCTCGGCATGGCAGTCGCGAGCAAGCTCGACCGCCGGGCAAACAACGTCGTGTGCGTGATCGGAGACGGCGCGATGTCCGCGGGCATGGCCTACGAGGCCATGAACAATGCCGGCGCTATGGACTCCCGGCTGATCGTCATTCTCAACGACAACGACATGTCGATCGCGCCGCCGGTGGGCGCCATGTCGGCCTACCTGTCGCGGTTGCTGTCGGGGCGCACCTACCTCTCGTTCCGCGAGATCGGCAAGCAGCTCGCTCATCGGCTGCCGAAGTTTTTCGAGCAGCGCGCGGTGAAGGTCGAGGAATACGCCCGCACGCTCGTGACCGGCGGCACCATGTTCGAGGAGCTGGGCTTCTACTATGTCGGCCCGATCGACGGGCACAATCTCGATCACCTGATGCCGGTGCTGAAAAACGTGCGCGATGCCAAGACCGGGCCGATCCTGGTCCACGTGGTCACCCAGAAGGGCAAGGGTTATCCGCCCGCCGAGACGTCGGCCGATAAATACCACGGGGTGGTAGCCTTCGATGTCGCCACCGGGACGCAGGCCAAGTCGAAGGCGGCCGCCCCCGCCTATACCAAGGTGTTTGCAGAGAGCCTGATCAAGGAAGCGAAGAAGGACCGCAAGATCGTCGCCATCACGGCAGCGATGCCGTCGGGCACCGGGCTCGACCTGTTCGGCAAGGAATTCCCCGAGCGCACCTTCGATGTCGGCATTGCCGAGCAGCATGCCGTCACCTTTGCGGGAGGCCTCGCCACCGAAGGCTACAAGCCGTTCGCGGTGATCTACTCGACCTTCCTGCAGCGCGCCTATGACCAGGTGGTGCACGACGTGGCGATCCAGCGCCTGCCGGTGCGCTTCGCCATGGACCGGGCGGGCCTCGTCGGCGCCGACGGTCCGACCCATGCCGGCAGCTTCGATGTCGCCTATCTCGGCTGCCTGCCGGGATTCGTGCTGATGGCGGCGGCCGACGAGGCCGACCTCGCCCACATGGTGGCGACCCAGGTCGCCATCGACGACCGTCCTTCGGCGCTGCGTTATCCGCGCGGCGAAGGCCGCGGCGTTCCGATGCCGACGGAGGGTAAGCCGCTCGAGATCGGCCGCGGCCGGATCCTGCGGGAAGGCGACAAGGTCGCCCTGCTCTCCTATGGCGCGCGGCTCGGCGAATGCCTCAAGGCGGCCGACGAACTCGCCGGCTACGGCCTTTCGGCCACGGTGGCGGATGCCCGCTTCGCCAAGCCGCTCGACACCGATCTCGTCCTGCGGCTCGCCCGCGAGCACGAGGTGATGATCACCATCGAGGAAGGCGCCATCGGCGGCTTCGGCTCCGCGGTGCTGCAGACGCTGGCGGACAATGCGGTGCTCGACCGCGGCATAAAATTCCGCGCCATGGTGCTGCCGGACGTCTTCATCGACCAGGATTCGCCCAATGCGATGTATGCCAAAGCCGGACTC